>ERZ1066138.579-NODE-579-length-12264-cov-6.033254_pt1 | contig 12264 bp, 13 predicted proteins | sample MGYA00382785_ERZ1066138 | MGnify/ENA primary metagenome ERZ1066138 (study PRJEB33369, sample SAMEA5778368) | biofilm metagenome | biome: Industrial cooling water; feature: Water cooling tower basin; material: Biofilm | place: United Arab Emirates | collected...
CGAGGCGGCGTTCGCAACGCCGGTCGGCGCCGTCGCGGAGCCCTTTCGGTCGGATTTCGGCTGGCATGTCCTGGAGGTCCTTGATCGCCGCCCCACGCGCGGCGTCGCGTTCGCGGCGGTCGAGGACAACATTAAGCGGTTCTTAACCCTTCGAGCGATCGACGACACGCTGAAGTCCCTTAAGGAAAGTGGAGATGTGCTTTACTTCCCTCCCGATGATAAGGGCGAAAGCGGCTCGGCGGGCGGCAGCTGACTGGAAATCGTTAAAGTTTTAACGGCGTCGGAAACAGCCTGGTAAGGCGCGGCGCCTAATAATTGGGGCGGAAACATGGCGAAGCTGCTCATTGTGGCGGCCGCCGCTTTGATCGACGCCGACGGCCGCGTGCTTCTTGCGCGGCGTCCGGCAGGCAAGGCGATGGCGGGCCTCTGGGAGTTCCCCGGAGGCAAACTCAATGAAGGCGAAACGCCGGAGGGCGCGCTGGTGCGGGAGTTGCGGGAAGAGTTGGGAATCGAAGCGCAGCCGGCGTGCATGGCGCCGATCGCATTCGCGTCCCATGCCTCTGCCGACCATCATCTCCTGATGCCTTTGTTCGCGATGCGGAAGTGGACCGGCGTTCCGCGGGCGCTGGAGCATGAGGCGATCGCCTGGGCGCGACCAGCCGCTTTCGCCGACTTCGACCTTGCGCCGGCGGACAAGCCGCTGGCGGCCCAAATGCGTGATCTTTTGTAACTGGTTTCGAGGGGGCCTGACGATGACGACAAGTTTCAAGCGAATGATCGGCGGCTTCCTGCGCGACGAAAGCGGCGCGACCGCGATTGAATATGGGTTGATCGTAGCGCTGGTGTTTCTCGCCGTGGTCACCTCGGTGAACACTTTCGCAAGCAATACGAACGACATGTATTCGGAGATCGTCAGCGCCCTGAATTAGGGCGCGGGCCGAAAAAGTGGAATCATCGGTTTTTCGAATCCCGGCGCGACCGCCAAGAACCGGACCGGAGGACGATCCATATTTGTCGTCCGCCGGTTTGGCGCGAAGCGCGAAATAACGCTGGTCCGCGGCGAAATCGCGCGACCTGGTTCGGGTCGCCAGCGGCTTATAATCGCTTTCAGTGAGGGTGACAGATCGCTGAAAGGCGTCGTCGCTCTTATGCGGATACGCGGACGCGCTCGCCAAGGTTTGATGATCAAGAGTCATTGAAAGTTGATGTTACGCGGATTTGCGCGCGGCTTCGCACAGAAACGCTGCGGCAATCAATATGCAAAATCGCGCTGCCCCGACTCCGGGATCCCGCGGTCTGATCGAACCAGATGGCTGCGCGCTTTCGACGTCGCGAGGCCCGCCCCTGCTGCAGCCGGGCGCGCCGCCGCGTCACATACACCGTTTCAAGCTATTGTTGACCGCATCCGCGAGCGAGGCTCTCGCGGTCCCCGGCGCCAAGGGCTTTTGCTGGCTTTCGTGAGGCGCCCAGCCCGTCAGCGTGACGAGGTCGAACCGGATCTCCGGCGCTTTCGCCAGGCGCGAAATGAGAGCCGCAGCAGATGCGCGCGATAGCGGCCGCCTGCGACCTGCGAGCATTGAAGTCTCGCCCATTCCACGCAAGTCTCCGATCAGCTTGTCAGGGTTATCGTAGCGCACACGGACGCGATCGAGGTCGACGACAGGCAGAGCGAAGCCTGCGCGCTGCAGGGCGGCGCCCCAGTCGCGCACGCTTGCGAACGGGATGACCCGCGCCGACACGCGGCCGGCGGCCTCCGTCTCAGCCGCATAGAGGGCCGCTCGCAGACCCGACAAAGTCTCTTCGCCGAATACGACGGCGATCAGCAGGCCGTCAGGCTTCAGCGCGCGCCGCAGCTGCGCCAACGCGCCGACCGGATCATTCGTCGCATGCAACGTCAACAGGCTGACGATGAGGTCGAAGCCCTCATCGACGACCGGAGACAGTTCTTCATCAAAGACGATACGACCGCCCGACCGCGGCAGCCGATCGCCCGCAAGGTCTCCATTCACGACCCAACCGACGCCGCATGTCGGCGTCAGCGTCGAAACAAGCGGACCGGCGCCGTAAAACAGCGCGCGCGGAAAATCACGCGTTACGGTTTCAAGGCGATCGACGACATCCGCCATCGCGCGCCGATGCATGAAGTCGTGAGCGGAAAAACCGGCGGCGGCGCGCGCGCGGCGGCGCCTGTACAGAATGCGATTGAAAATCGGATCGGTCACCCGGCCTCTTTAAACCGGCGCGACGGTTTCGGAAAAGCGCTTGCGGGCCGCAGCGCTGAGCCCCTTGTCTTATACCTGCGCCGTCCCGCCCGGCGTTCGACCGCCCGGCTTGGCGCGCCGGGCCAGTTGAGGGATCAGGACGTGCAAGTCGCAGGATCCGACGTCGCGCAAAGCTGCACGCGCGGCGACTTGCGCGGCCAGCGACGGGCGATCTGCTCAAATTCGAAAGGCGTATTGAACACCCGGCCGCCAAGCTTTGTCACATAAGTGTATTCCATTTCAACGACGATCAGAGATGCGACGTTGTTGACCATCGCGTCGTTCGAAAGCTTCGTGAAGGTTTCGCCGGGCGCGTAGGGTTCGGCCCCCTCATTATCAATGCTCCAGTGCACGGTGACGGGATCGCCCGGGTTCGGGCCGCGCAAGACGCTGCTGACCCTGACGGTGAGGGTTGAGGTGTCCGTCGGTTCAAGCAGGCGCTTCACGCCGACGATCGAATCCGCAAGCTGCGCTTCCGTGATCATGGGGTCATGCGAGACGAGATCTGAAAGGGAGTTCGCCGAGTTGGCGATCCTCCTTTTCACCGTCATAAGGTCGGAAGCCTCCATCATGCCGAAAAACAATACGAACATGATCGGAGCGATAAGCGCGAATTCGACCGCCGCCATCGCCTTTCGGCAGGCGAAGAATTCTCGGAATGTAGTCGATCTGTTCAATCGCATCGTCGCACCCTTGAAGCCGGTTAGCTGCCGCCCGAGCCTCTTGAGAACGGTTCATTCCGCGAAAGGAACGCGCCGTAGAGGCGGCGTTTTCCGTTCGCCCGATCCGAGAGGTTGACGCCGAGCGCGGGGTTCATCGTCTTATAGAGGTAGCAAACGCGCAGGCGGACGATGTCGTTGTCGGCGCCGGGCTCATAAGGGAGCGCGTTGATCTCCGCCGCCGTATCGTCGCTGCAGGCCAGCGAGGAGGCGTCGGCCGCGAGGTCGGTGAAGGAGTCGAAGTGTTTGACTTCGACGGTCAGCTTTCCGTCGCAAGAGCCAAGCGCTGCGAGACGGGAGCAAACCCGGTCGTAGAACTCTTCTTTCGTAAGATTGCTCTTCTGCGCCTGGCCGGTGCGGATCAGACGGGCGGCCTCGACGGTCGCTGCGTCAATCTGCGAATTGACGAAGTAGAACCAGCCCACTTCGAACGTGCCGAACATCAACGTTAGGAACACCGGCGCGACGAAGGCGAATTCAATGGCCGCCGCGCCGCTCTTTGACCGGCGTCGGAAGTCGCGCCGCCTCGCCGCCTTCGCTCGCAGTTTCTTGAAATTCGCCATGTCGGGCCCTCTTAGCGGCTGACGTGGAGCTGCGAAATCGCCTGCGCGATCGCGGCGAAGTGACGTTTGAGCGCCGCCCCGTCTTCCGCGAGATATTCATGGGCCGGGCTCGTCGCGCATTGTCTCATCATGTTTCGGGCGTTGACGCTGTCCACGATCTTGAAGCCGACCGTATAGACGACGATCCCCTGGTCCTTCATCGCGTCGCAAAGCGCCAGCGCCTGGTCGTAGGAATGACCGTTCGGAGCATCGCAGTTGATCTTGTCGGAGGAACCGCCGGAACCGCTGGTCGACGTTTGCGAGACGACGCCGTTGCAATAGGAGCTGTTGTACTCGCCGTCCGTCATGATGACGACGCTCTTTGCGACTTCATCATTATCGTAGGCCGCCGGCGCGCTGTCGCCTGGGAAAAGGTCGCTGAAGTTCGGCGAGACCGTGTACCAGCCCCAGGCGATGCCGATGTGACCGCCGGTGTTGCCGTTTGCGGCCAAGTCGTCAATCGTATCGTTAAGATCTTCTTTGTCGCTTGTCAGCCCGGCGACTTCCGACGGCGGGCAAACATATGGGTTGTCCAGGCGCGCATAAACGCGTCCAACCTTGCTCGCGGCGACGCTCTGGTCGGTATAGGCGTCGACGCCGGTGCGTTCCGAGACGCAATCAGTAATCTGGAACAGGCGCCAGTCGTCGCCGCTGTCGCTGAGGAAGAAGTTGTATTGGCAACCCGGCGTCGTGCAGTAAATGGAGCCGCCGTTTGTGTAAGTGCTCCAGCCGCTGCTGTCGACCCAGCTGCCGGTGGACGCGCCGCTCGACTCGTTCACATGACGGATCTGGAACGTATTGGCGGTCGCGTTCCGAACGACATACACATTCTCGCCGGTGTTGTTCACTTGCGTCATGCCGTTGACGCCGCTGATCCTTACGAAAGCGCCGTCTGTGAATCCGTGGTCTGGCGCGGTGATCGTCACTCGGCTGTTCTTGTTGATCGCCGTGATCGATTTGGGAGCGGCGATCGGTCCGCGGGCGGCGAGCGCGTGCGAGCCGACTTTCACCGAACCGCCATAGGGAACGATCGCGACCTTGGAATAGAAGTCAGTCTGATCTTCACGGATAAGCACGTCCACGAACTCCTTCGCGGCCGCTTTCAAATCCTCAATCCGGTTGTCGGACGCCATCGACCCTGTGGTGTCGAGAATGAGCGCGACTTCCGTGTCGCCGGAGGCGGCGCGCGTGATCTGCGTGTCGGAATCGATCGAAATGTAGGTGAATGCGGAACTGCCCTGGAAGACGCGATCGGCGACGCCGAGCAGCAGCGTCTTCAGCCGCCCGCTCGCGCGCGGCGTAATCGTCAGATTGTCGATATCGAAATCGACTTCAAGATCCTCGACGATGCCGTCATGCGAAAAGTTTTCGTCAAAGAAGTCGCGTCCAAAATCCTTCAGATATTCCGTGCGCTCAGCTTCGGTGAGGCTTCTGATCTCCGGCCCGTTGGCCGCATCAAGTTGGGCGATCGCAAGGCCGGCGGCGTCGAGCGACTCAATCAGATCGGCTCGCACGGCGTTATGCCTCGAAAAATCGACCGCGCCGCCGGCAAACAGCAGAAAGAGGGGCAAGGTCAGGCCGAACAGCATGGCGATATTGCCGTCCTCAGACCGCTTGAAAGAACTCGTCCGAATCATACGCCTCTCCTCTGAGAGCCACCCAAACCCAGCGAAGGCATTGACGCGGGACGCGCCGGCTTGACTTCGCGCAGATACGCGATTGAATTACTGGGAGGTAATTAATCGCTCGTTAGTAAACGCGGTTAAGCGCGGTTCATCATGTTCAGCGAGTTCATGCGGTCCGGTCGTTTTGACATAAACGCGCTTGCATGTCGCTTGAGCGTCGACGTGCTTAACGCTTTGTTGCCCCCCGTTTGTCCGGTTACTGACGAACCGGTCGCGTCCGCACGCTCGCTCAGCGTCGCGGCGTGGAGGAAAATCCGCTTCGTAGACGCGCCGTTCTGTGCGCGTTGCGGCGCTCCGTTCGCGGTTGATTACGGCGCGGACGCAGAATGCGCGGCCTGCGTCGCCGATCCCCCAGCTTTCGATCGCGCGCGCGCGGCCGTCGTTTACGATGACGCCTCTCACGGGCTGATCGTCGGGTTCAAACATGCGGACCGGACCGATCTCGCGCCTCTGCTCGCCGGCTGGCTTGCTCGGGCGGGCGCCGGTCTCATCACGCCGGCGAGCGTTCTTGCGCCGGCGCCGCTTCATCCGCAGCGGCTCTTCGCACGGCGGTTCAATCAATCGGCGATCCTGGCCCAAAGGCTGGCGCTAGCGACCGGCGCCGTCTTCGCGCCCCGTTATTTGAAGCGGTTGAGACCGACCCCATCGCAAAAAGGACTGTCCGCCGACCAGCGTCGGCGAAATCTTGCGGGCGCCATCGGGCCCGGCCCCGAGGCGTCCGCCGGCGCACACGTCATCATCATCGACGACGTCATGACGACGGGTGCGACTTTGTCGGCCTGCGCCCGCGCGGCGCGCAAGGCGGGCGCGGCGCGCGTGGACGCATTGGTTCTCGCCCGGGCGATGAAAGACGGCGCCGTGTTAGGCTGAGGGGCGAGAAGCCATCGGAGGAATGCTTCAATAAGCGGAGTTCAAGCCAGCTTTGCAGGACTGAAATCGTGCGTCAGGATCTAGGCGCGCACGCGGATTTGAGACATCTTGTCGGCGTCATCAATTCGTCCGGCCCATGCGACCCGTCACGATATACACCAAGCCGCTTTGTCCGTATTGCGTCCGTGCGCTTTCGCTGCTCAAGAGAAAAGGCGCTGCGGTGACGGAAATTTCAGCGGCGTTTAATTCCAAGCTGCGGGCCGAAATGATCGAGCGGTCGGGCGGACGATCGACCTATCCGCAGATTTTCATCGGCGATTTTCATGTCGGCGGCAGCGACGACCTCCACGCGCTCGACTCCGCTGGAAAGCTTGATGCGCTCCTCGATGGCTGAAATCGACCAGCAAGACCGGTCGTCTTTTCGCGCGGCCCTCGTGCAGATGCGATCGGGCGTCGAACGCGCCCGCAATGCGGACGCGGCGCTCGCCCTTATCGCCGAAGCGGCGAAAGGCGGCGCGCATTTCATCGCGACGCCGGAAATGACGACGGCTGTCGATCGGGATGGAGCGCGGCTTGCGGCCTCGTTGCCGGAAGGCGAAGGCCTCGCCGAAGTCGAGGCCTTCTCCGCCGCCGCCGCCGACCATGGCGTCTGGCTGCTCATCGGATCGATGCCGATCCGGCGAGCGGAAGGAAAACTCGCCAACCGGTCCTTTCTCTTCGGTCCGGACGGCGTCATCGCCGCGCGATACGACAAGATCCATATGTTCGACGTCAGCCTTGCTGACGGTGAGAGTTGGCGCGAGAGCCGGATTTATGAGCCCGGCCGTGAAGCCGTCGTCGTTCAAACGCCGCTGGCGGCGTTCGGTCTGTCCATTTGCTATGATCTCCGGTTCCCGGCGCTTTATCGCGCGCTCGCCAAGTCCGGGGCCGAGGTTCTTTGCGTTCCCGCCGCCTTCACCCGGCAGACAGGCCGGGCCCACTGGAAAACGTTGCTGACGGCGCGCGCCATCGAATGCGGCGCATTCGTGCTCGCGCCGGCGCAAGGCGGCGTTCATGAAGACGGCCGCGAGACCTTTGGTCACTCAATGGTGATTTCGCCGTGGGGCGACATTTTGACCGAGGCGCGCGGCGATGAACCTGGCGTTATCTTCGCTGATATAGACGTGAAGCGCGTCGAAGCGGCGCGCCGTCAGATTCCGAGCCTTTCGCTCGACGCAGCCGCCCTTGAAAATCCAGTCCGCGTGGTCAGTTTCGATTAATGATAAAATACAGTTTAACCTGCGGTTCCGGATGCGCCTTCGAGGGTTGGTTCCGGTCGAGCGAAGACTTTGACGTGCAAGCGGGCGAAGGCCGGCTTGAATGCCCTTATTGCGCGTCGACGAAGGTCGAGCGCGCCATCATGGCCCCGTCTCTCGTGCGCGGCGCCGACGCGCCGCCGCGGTCTTCGCGCCTCGCGGAAATGCGTGAAGCGATGGCGGAAGCGGCCCGAAGAGCGCGCGACTATGTTGAGAAGAATTTCGACTATGTCGGCGATCGGTTCGCTGAGGAGGCCCGCCGCATCCATTACGGCGAGACGAAGCATCGCGACATTTACGGCGAGGCGTCCGGCGCGGAAGTGAAGGAGCTTGTCGACGAAGGAGTCGCGATCGCGCCCCTGCCGGCGGCGCCGGGCGCCGTCGCTGACAAGAAGAAAGTCAACTGACGTCGACCGGCCTTCGACGCCCTTGCCAGCGCCCTCCGCTTCGGTCTCTTCTCTTCAGATGCTGCCGCTCGCTCGCCGCTGCCGCGAGTTCAAGAGTTTCGACGTGTTCGACGACGAGTCGCTCGCCCTCGTCCTTGAGCGCGCTCGCTGGTTCTCGTTGACAGGCGGCCTTGAGCTGTTCCGGCAGGGCGACCCGCCCGATAGCGTCTATTTCGTCCTCTCCGGTCGCCTGATCGTCGTGCGCCGGGATTCCTTCGGCGAGGAGGTCGTCGGCTATGTGCGCGCCGGCGAACCCGTCGGGGAGATGTCGCTTCTCGCCGGGGAAGCGCGCTCAGCGTCCGTCTATGCGCTGCGCGATACGGAACTCTTGGCGTTCGACCGCGCCGACGCGGACTGGCTGCTCGACAATTGCGCGGATTTTGCGCACGCGCTCGCCAATTCGATTGTCGCCCGCGCTCGTCATCCGACCATGAGTTTCGTGCGGGCGCGCCCGAGCGTTTTTGCGCTGATCGGCGCCTCGCCTTCGATCGAAATCGAGGCGCGAGCGAAGGCGATCGCAAATATCATCGAACGATACGGCCGGCGCGCGGCGCTGATTGAGGCCCCGGAGCGGCTCGGAGAAGGGGAATTCGAGCGGATCGAAAGCGCTCATGACGTGACGCTGCTGCCCGCGCGCGTCGCCGACAGCCCGGAGTTCCGCTTCGCCTTGCGCCATGCGGATCGCTTCATCGTGTTCGCCCGGCAGGATGCGCGGCCGCCGCGGCCGTTCCCCCTGACGCTCACGGAGGATTCTCCGGCGCGAAAGTTCAGGCTTGTCGACGTCGCCATGCTGCACGAAGGATCGAAGTCAGGCAGCGTCGCCGACTGGGTCGATGCGGTCGACGCCCATCGCGTGTTCCCTGTTTCCGGTTCGCGCACGCTGGAGCGGCTCGCCCGCGCGCTCGCCGGCGTATCGGTCGGCGTCGTCATGTCAGGCGGCGGCGCGCGCGCCTACGCCCATATCGGCGCGATAAAGGCGCTGCGTGAACGCCGGGTGCCGATCGACTTTCTCGGCGGCGCTTCGATGGGCGCGGTCATCGCCGCCTGCGTCGCGATGGGGTGGGACGACGAAGAGATTGAGGCGCGCGTCCGCGACGCGTTCGTGTCTTCAAATCCTTTGGGCGATCACGTCCTGCCGGTCGTCGCGCTCACGCGCGGCCAGCGCGTTGAGGAACGCCTGAAACGCCATTTCGGCGAGACTTTAATTGAGGATCTTGAGACCCCGTTTTTCTGCACGTCGTCCGAAATGACGCGGGGCGTCACGCGCATCCATCGGCGCGGCCTGCTGCGCCAAGCGCTTCGCGCATCGATATCGCTTCCGGGGATCCTGCCGCCGGTCGTCGCCGACGGGGAGCTTCTCGTCGACGGCGCGGTCATGAACAATTTTCCGACCGACCTCATGAACAGCCTCCATCGCGGCGTGACGATCGGCGTCGATGTGGCGCGCGAAGGCTCGATCTCGCCGGACGCCTTCGAAGACCCCCCGGGATTTCTTTCGTGGGTCTGGCGGCACGGCTTCCGCTCGGCCCCGCCGATCGTCAGCCTGCTGATGAGAGCCGCCACCTCGCGCCAGGAATCCCGGCCGAAAGAGAGCCCGGCCGACATTCTGGTGACGCCGCCGGTCGCCGGCGTCCAGCTTCGGGACTGGAAGTCCTATGATCTCGCCGTGATCGACGGCTATGCGGCGACGCTCGGCGCGCTCGAACGTGAATGGCCGAAGCTGGCGGCGATCGTCGAGGCGGGACTGCCCGATCAGTCGTAACGGCGGAAAAGCCGGGCGAAAAACGACGGACGCTCCGGCTCACCGACCGCGCCATGACTCTTCTTGTGATGATCGTCATCATCATCATCGTCGTCATGGCCGTGGCCGCCCTTGAACGCCGCGCGATGTTTCTTGTGATCATCATCATCGTCGTCGTGATGGTCGTCTGAGAGCTGCGCCGATGCGCCGCCGGCATGCGAGCATGCGCCCGAAGCTTGAGCGGCGAGCGTCGACTGGACGGACGCCATGCAGGCGTCGTTGTGGCGGAGGAACGCATTCTCGATTGCGGCGTCGCGCGCCGCCAGCGACTGCTCGACTCTTTCCGCAAGGCGCTTGACCTCGGCCGCCAGTTCTTCGCTGGCGGCGAGGCGAATGGCGGCCTCGGCCTGCGCGGCGCGGCCGGTTGCGGCGATGCGCGCGGCGATGACGGCGAGCGCCGAGCCGCCGATCAGGAAAAGAAAGCCTGCGGCCAACAGGCCGGTTTGAAGCAAGGACAACGACATGAAAGGAAACCCCTGAGAACCCCGGAGCGCGCATTTTACCGGATCCCCGTTTTCAGGGTCCAGCAGCGTCCCGGCGTCGCCAAAATATATTTTGTGTCGGCGCAATACGGCTTGACGGCGTCCGGAATCGATTAGGAGGGATACGGAACGTCCGTCGGCGCGAACGTCTTTGGCGACTGCCGGTCAAGGCTTTACGGCGGTCACCATAAAATTTACGTCCGTGTTTTCCACAACGCGCCAGACGTCGAGAAACGGGTTGTAGGCGACCCCGGCCGCAGCCGTGACCGTCATGCCCGCTGCCGTCAGCGCCGCCCCGATTTCCTCAGGTTTTTGAAACTTCGCCGGGTCATGAGTGCCCCGCGGCAGCCAGCCGAGGACATATTCGGCGCCGACCTTGGCGAGCGCGAACGCCTTCAGGGTCCTGTTGATGGTCGCGACGATCATGATGCCGCCGGGCGCCACCAGCCCCGCCGAGGTCTTCAAGAAAAAGGTAGGATCGGCGACATGCTCGACAACTTCGAGATTCAGGACGACGTCGAACGGCTTTTCGCCGGCGTCGGCGAGCGCTTCGACCGTCGCGGTGCGATAGTCGATGTCGAGCCCTGCGCCGCGCGCGTGGACCGTCGCCGTTTTGACATTGCGCTCGGACGCGTCGATGCCGGTGACCGCCGCGCCGAGACGCCGCATCGGCTCCGACACCAGCCCGCCGCCGCAGCCGACATCGAGCAGGCGCAATCCTTCGAGAGGCCGTCGGTCACGCGGGTTCCGGCCGAAATGCGCGCAGAGCGCATCGCGGATATAGGCGAGACGGGCGGGATTGAACTTATGCAGGGGCTTGAACTTGCCGAACGGGTCCCACCATTCATCAGCGATCTTCGAGAACTTCTCGACTTCCGCCGCATCGATCGTCGGGCTTGCCGTCCGCATGTCGCGCCGCCTCAAACATTCCCGGGCGCCGCCGTGCTCTAGGCCCGCTTGCGCCCGAAGGACCCGCCTCTATAGATGGGCGCTTATTCATACGGTGAAAAGGCGGCGATCGATCGCATGGCGCGCATAGTGATGAAATTCGGCGGCACCTCGGTCGCGGATGTCGAGCGCATGCGCCGCGCGGCGGCATTCATCAAGCGCGAGGCGGACGCCGGGCACTCGATCGCCGTTGCGGTCTCGGCGATGGCGGGCGAGACGAATCGGCTCGTGGCCTTGTGTGCGGAAGCCGGGCCGCCCGATCCTGCGCTCGATGTCCGGAATGTCGAATATGACGTCGTCGTGGCGAGCGGAGAACAGGTCTCCTCGGGCCTCGTCGCCCTCATCCTGCAGAAGATGGGCTATCGCGCGCGCTCCTGGCAAGGATGGCAGGCGCCGATCCGGACCGACGGCGCGCACGGCAAGGCGCGTATCGTCGATATTCCGGGCGATGCTCTCGGCGAGGCGATAGACAACGGTGAAATCGCCGTCGTGTCCGGTTTTCAGGGAATAGCCCCCGAGGAGCGCATCTCAACGCTCGGCCGCGGCGGCTCTGATACGACCGCCGTGGCGCTCGCCGCCGCGCTCGGCGCGGAGCGTTGCGATATTTATACCGACGTCGACGGCGTCTACACGACCGATCCTCGGATTTCGAAACAGGCGCGGCGGCTCGACCGGGTCTCTTACGAGGAAATGCTCGAGATGGCCTCGCTCGGGGCCAAGGTCCTGCAGACCCGATCGGTCGAGCTTGCGATGGCCTACAAGGTTCGCGTACGCGTGCTCTCAAGTTTCGACGATCCGGACCGCGCGAGCCCGGGCACCGTCATCTGCGACGAGGATGAGATCTTGGAAAAGCAGATTGTCAGCGCCGTCACCCTGTCGAAAGACGAAGCGAAGATCAGCCTGATGGGCGTTCCGGACGAACCCGGGCGCGCCTCAATGATCTTCGGCCTTCTCGCCGACGCCGGCATCAACATCGACATGATCGTGCAGAGCCCGTCGCGGCAGTCAGGCGCCAACCTTTCCTTCACGATGGCGGATTCCGAACTCGCGCGCGCGATCGAGGCGCTCAGCCTTGCGAAAGGAAGGATCGGCTACGATCAGATGTTGACCGACCGCAACATCGTCAAAGTATCGGTCATCGGCGTCGGCATGCGC
>ERZ1066138.580-NODE-580-length-12226-cov-10.460932_pt1 | contig 12226 bp, 10 predicted proteins | sample MGYA00382785_ERZ1066138 | MGnify/ENA primary metagenome ERZ1066138 (study PRJEB33369, sample SAMEA5778368) | biofilm metagenome | biome: Industrial cooling water; feature: Water cooling tower basin; material: Biofilm | place: United Arab Emirates | collected...
ACATTACCTTCCCTGATCTGCTCGACCGCCTTGGAATCATTCCCAAAGGGGCCAACGACACCATCGCCTCTGACTTTCTCGACCGCGAAGTCCACTCCGGCGGTCCGGTGGAAACCGGTCGCGGGTTCGTCCTCCACACCGCCGATTATCATGCGACCGACAGCACTCTGGAGATCGCAGGTGGTGTCAGCCTCACAGCGACCATCGACATATTGAAGGCGATTGCGATCGGACGTGGCCCGCAACGCTCGATCCTGGCGCTCGGCTACGCCGGCTGGTCCCCGGGGCAACTCGAAAGCGAGATCCAAGCCAATGGCTGGCTCAACTGCCCTGCCGATCCCGAAATTATCTTCGAGACCGATCTTGATCTGAAATACGAAAAAGCGCTGGCGAAGATCGGTGTCAACCCGTCGTTTTTGGTGTCCGAAGCCGGACACTGCTGAAGCGCTCCACCTGAACTGAAATCTCATTCCGCGGCATCAGAGTCCGGCTTGTTCGCTGCTGCCGGTGGTGGGGCAACGCCCGCGAGGCGCTGCAAACTTGCTGCGATATTGGGCGGCAGTTTGTCGTAATTGGGCAGCGGACGCGCGGGCGTTGCCGATCTGGGCGCGGACTGCGGAGCGGCCTCGACAGGGCGAGGCTGTGGTGGTGCCGACGGAGCAGACGGCCCCGTCGTGGCGAGGGCCGGGGACAAATGAACCGGCGGTGGCGCAGCCACAGGCCCGCCCGGCGCGGCCTGCGGTGCAACAGCCTCGTTGGGGAATGGCAGCGGCGGCATCAAACCGGACAGCGGCTGGCCTCCCTCTCCATTGGCAGCACTATGGAACGGCGGCGACGGATAAGTGTCCGGCCCCGCCGGCGCGGTCATCGCTGGCGACGCGGTCGGCTGCGGCGGGAGAGCCTGCACGTGAGATGGTGGAACCGTCTGCGGCGCGATCGGCGCAACAAATGGCGGCTGCGCATTGAAGACTGGCTGCGGCGCTGGTTCGGCTCCGGAAGCGAATTGAGGGGCGGAGCCGGGATTTGGCGGAGGCGGTGACGCGGCGGCAGGCATTGGCCCCCGCGGGCGTACATGGGCCTTAGCCGATACCGGCCGACGGAGCGGCTCAGTAACGGGATCTTGAGCGCGGCCCTGAGCCGGCATAGGTGGCGGCTGTGCGCCTATGGCGCCTGCCAACGCGGCGGCCATAGCCGGCACGGCTTCGCGCTCTTGCGATACAGTAACGGCGGCATCGGCACTCGCATCCGCCGCCTGCGCAGCCTCGTCCCGAACCTTCTTGCGAACGGCGGCGCGGAATAGCCCGCGCGGTTGAATGCGACGCTCCGACTTTCGCACGAGCTTCAGGAGCTGCACAACATCGCGTTCGCTAATCGGATCTCCGTAATAGAACCCTTGGCCGTACTCGCATTCGATCGACCGCAGATATCCGACATCCTCGTCTGTCTCCACGCCCTGCACGATGACCTTGCGGCCCAGTTCGTGTGTCATCGCTGTCACCGCCCTCAGCATACCGCTGGCGGTCGCATCAGAGCCGTTGTTGCCGTCGAGAAGTGCCCGGTCGATGCGCACGCAGTCGAACGGCAGACGCCCGAGGTAAATAAGCGACGAGTACCCGACACAGAAGTCGTCGAGCACGAGTTCCGCCCCGGCGCTGCGCAGCCACTCTAGCGTCTCACCCGAATGCTCGGGATTGTTCATCACCATTGCCTCGGGCACGCCGAGCTTCAGCGATCCCTTGGCGACCGGGTGCCGCGACAGCGTCTGTCGGATATCCTGCGCCACGTTTTGGTCGATCTTCATCACGGGCGGCAGATTGAAGTTCACGAAAAGTGCGTTGTCCACGCGCGGCAGTTCCTTCTGCCACTGCACACAGTCCTTCAGAGCTTGGGCCAACGCCACCTGAACTGTCCGCACCAGGAGATCCGCCGACGCTTCACTCTCAAGATATCCAAACGGATTGATGAGGCCGTGCTTCGGGTGATTCCAGCGCACCATGGCTTCGAACCCGGCCAGCTCCTCCATCGGCATATAGACGATCGGCTGATAGAGAAGCGTAAGCTGGTTCTTCTCAACCGCCTTGCGGATTTCCGCATCGACTACCGCACGTTCGTCCATCTGCTCGCGCATTTCCGGCCGGAAAATCTCGATGCGGTCCGCGCCTCCGCGCTTGGCGCGGTACATGGCGGTTTCCGCCTCGCGTAACAGTTCCCGATCGTCCGCTTGATGACCGTCGAAGATCGCAATACCGACCGACCCCGTGAGCACGATCTCTTGCCCCGCCAGCTTGATCGGCGAGCGCAAGCTTCTGCGCACGCGCTCGGCAAGCCCGGCGAGTTCCTGCGCCGGCCGTTCCTTCAGCAGGAGAATGGCGAAGCGATCGCCACTGGCCCGCGCCAATGTATCTTCGGGTTCGAGGTGACGTTGAATTCTCCGCGCGATCGTCAGCAGCAGACTGTCCCCGACCACGACGCCGTAAGAGGCATTCACCGTTTTGAATTTGTCGACATCGACAAACAGCACCGTCGGCCGAATATTGGGCTCTGTACGCGCCCGCTGAATTGCGATCGCAAGCCGGTCCTCCAAGAGCTGCTTGTTCGGAAGGCCGGTCAGCGAGCACTTCACCGCGTCCGTCATCAGACGCTCTTGCGCCCGCTTCATATCCGTCACGTCTCGCAACAGGCCGACGCTCTTCACCGTCCGCCCATCCTGGCTCGGGATCGAAGAGGCCTCGACTTCAAACCAGCGGTATGAATTGTCTGCATGCCTGAGCCGGAACACGCAGCGCATCTGTCCGTCGTTGCGCTCTTCATTCGAAACGAGCGACAGCCTAAAACGCTCCCGATCCGCCGGATGAATATGCCGGCAGAAATCGTCGACCTTGGTGTTGAGCTCACCTGGATTAAGCCCAAGCGCGGCTTCCACGGCGCCGCTGACCTTCACCTCGTCTCGCCGCGCGCTCCACTCCCAGACGCCCGCACCGGCCGCCTCGACGGCCACCGACCGCAACTGCAATTCCGTCGGCGACGTCCCATAAAGTGGCTCGAGCGACTTGAACGCGAATTGCGTCACGGTGAAACCGATCAGCAGCACGATCAGCACGAGACCGGCTACGAGCCCCGAAACGACCATGTCGCCCGCCAGCTGCCCCGTCAGCGTCACCGCCGTCCCAAAACACCATACGACGAACAACAGCCACGTCGGAATGAGCGCCAAGGCTCTGTCCTGGCCACGCAGCGCGAGAAACAGCGTCACCATCATCCCCGCGCCGGCCAGCACCCCGAAAGACAGCCGCGCGAAGGTGGAAGCCAGTCGCGGATCGATCACCGCCACGGCCACGAGCGCCAATTGCGCCACAATCCACACGCTGAAGAGCATCCGCGCGAGCCCGTGCCACAGCGGAATGCGGAGGAAGAAATAGAGGAACAGAACGAGGCTCGCCGCCATCGACGCTTCCGTCGCCGCGCGGTAGACCGCGTTGTTCTCGGCTTTCAGCTGGAAAAGCTTATGAAAGAAGCCGAAGTCCACGCACAGGTAGCCGAGCACGCACCACGCCACCAATGCCGCCGCCGGGAAGATCACCTTGTGGTTGGCCGCGAAGATGGCTGTCAGAAAGATGGCCAGGAGGCCGGTCAGGCCCAGCATCACCCCATTAAAGAGCTGCCGTTCGCGAACTTTCAATTCGTAGTCGAGCGGCTTCCAAACGAAAATGCGCGCAAATCTCTCCGACGACAATTCCGCCACATACGTGATCGTCTGCCCCGGCTCCAGCGTGATGCGAAAAAGGTCCGCTCGATCGCTGTCGATGCGTTCAGGCACGAACCCGATGGATGGCGTCAACGCCTCGATGCGGCGCGCGTCGAGGTCCGGCCATACCACGCCCGATCCGATGATCGTGTACCGGTCCGCAGAAATCCACCGCTCCACCGCAACTTCGGTAGGGTTGTGGAGCGCAAAAACCATCCAGCTGGGGTTGGTGCCGGGTGTCACCGCCCGCACCGAGAGCCTGCCCGTCGTCCCGTCGGCATTGGCGGCCGTCTCGATTTGCAGACTGTCGCCGCGTCCCTCGTACAATTCCCCGCGCGTGGTGATCTCGATCCGCCCTTGATCGGGCGTCAGCGTAATCGCCTCCAGCGCATGGGCACGCTGGCTCGATGCCGCGATCCCGACCAGAACGGACACTATTGCGAGAAGGCGTGAGATGAACGTCACGCACGACCTCCCGCGTCGACGGGTGCCACCAGTCCAAACAGCAGGTGGTCGCGCCACACGCCGTCAATCCGCAGATAATCTCGCGCAAACCCTTCATGCACGAACCCGTTGCGTTCCAGGACGCGTATGGAAGCGATATTCGCCGGCTGTGTCGCCGCCTCGAGTCGGTGCAGCCGCAGCACGTCGAAAGCAAATCCGATCGTCGCATGCACGGCGTCCGCCATGTACCCGCGCCGCAACTCTGACCGGCCGAGCCAGTATCCGACCGACGCAGACTGCGTGACCCCGCGCTGCACGTTCGTCAGCGCGATCCCGCCGACGAGCCGCTCGTCTGCCGCGTCGAACACCAGAAAGGCATAACCCTGATCCGCCCGCGCCTCGCGTTGATAATGGCGGACCCGCCGCTTGAACGCCGGCTTTGTCAGATCGTCCCGCGGCCAGGTCGGCTCCCATGGCTGGAGATGCGCACGGCTTTCCGCCCGAAGCTCCGCCCACGGGCCATAGTCCGAAACCTGCGGCGCTCGCAACAGCACCCGCTCGCCGCGAACGGCGGTCGGAACATCTGACACGAGGCTCGATCTCAGGAAGGCCATGGGTTGCGTGTCCTGCCGATCCTCAAGCAACACGCGCGAGCCGTTCTCCGGCGCGCGAAGCAAGATCATGGCTCTTTCGGCCCGCGCCGACAACGGCCACGGACACATCTTTGCGCCTCAGCCGCCGCGCCACGTTTGTAACTTCAGCGGCCGTGACGCGATCCACGGCCGCAAGAATGTCCGAGGTCAGGAGCACGCGACCGTGCAGCAACATCTGCCGGGCCATCTGCTCGGCGCGGGCCGAACTCGATTCGAGGCTCATCATCAGTCCGGCTTTGAGCTGCGCCTTGGCGCGCGCCACTTCCGCATCCTTGGGACCTGCATCCGCCATGCGATCGATTTCGTCGCTCACCACGTCGATCAGCTCCCCAACCATGCCGGCGCCCGTCGCCGCATGCACGGCGAAAAGCCCGGTGTCCTTCAATCCCCACGCCGACGAATAGATCGCGTAACATAGACCCCGGCGCTCCCGGACCTCCTGAAACAACCGCGATGACATCCCGCCACCCAGGAGCCCCGACAGGACCTGCGCGGCAAAAAACTCGTCTTCCCGATACGAAGGCGCCTCAAACCCCAGAACGAGATGCGCCTGTTCGAACTTGCGTGGGCTCGACCGTACGCCGCCCGTGTACGACGCCGGTTCTTCCGCCCCCGGCCCAGCGTTAGACAGCCCGCCGAATAGGGCTTCAGCGTGGCGGACGGCATCTTCGTGGCGGATAGCGCCTGCCCCGGCCAGAACCATGCCCCTCGGATGATAGCGCTCGGCTAGGAAGTCCTTCAGCTTGTTGCGGGAAATCGATTTGACGCTCTTCGGCGTGCCCAGGATCGTGCGGCCGGCCGGCTGGTTCGGAAAGGCCGCGTCGTGCACCAGATCGAATGCGATGTCGTCCGGGCTGTCGAGCGTCCCCGCGATCTCCTGCAGGATCACCTCGCGCTCTTTCTCGAGTTCCTCATCCGCGAACGTGGAGTTCTGCAGAATGTCTGCGACGATCCCCAGCGCCACCCCTTCATCACCCTTGAGGACGCGCGCGAAATAGGCCGTCGACTCGAGCCCCGTGGCGGCATTCAGTTCCCCTCCAACCGCCTCGATTTCCTCCGCGATGTCCTGGGTCGACCGCGTTGCGGTGCCTTTGAACGCCATGTGCTCGAGAAGGTGCGAGAGCCCGTGCTCATCCTCCCGCTCATGCCGCGCCCCGGCATCCACCCACACCCCGAGCGCACTCGTCTCCAGATGGGGCGTCGACTCGGTCACGATGATCAGACCATTGGCGAGCCGCGTAACGTCAGCGCTCATGCGGGCGCTCCCGCCGAGCGCGAAACCCGTTCCACGTAGGTTTGGACTTCCTTCAGATCGTTGCCGAGCACGGGATAGCGCTCGGCATCAGTCAGCAGAGACGACAGCCGCGCCGGCAGCCCCGGCCGCATCCCCGTGATCGTCTCCATCGCGTCCGGGAACTTTGCCGGATGCGCGGTCGCCAGGATCACCCGCGCCGTGTCGTCCGGCACGCGACCCTGAAGCGCCGTCTTGGCCGCATGAACCCCACACGCGGTGTGCGGATCGAGCATGTACGTGGATGATGCCAGCGTATCGCGGATTGTCGCGGCAACCTCCTCCTCGCCGGCCGCACGCGCGACGAAGTCCCGGCGCACCCCCGTGATCTGCTCCTCGCTCAGCTCGAACCGCCGTCCTTGAGCCAGCATCTGCATTTGCAGCGCCACGAGGTCCGCATCCCCACCTGAAGCCTCGAACAGATACCGTTCGAAGTTCGAGGAAATTTGAATGTCCATCGATGGCGACGACGTTGCCATCACGCCGCGCATCTCATACACGCCGGTCTCCAATGTACGCGGCAGGATGTCGTTCTGATTCGAGCCGATCGCGAGCACTTCGATCGGCAGACCCATGCGCCGGGCGACGTGCCCCGCGAAGATGTCACCGAAGTTGCCCGTCGGAACCGAGAACGCGACCTTACGATGCGGCGCGCCAAGCGCCGCCGCCGCGACGAAATAATACGATACCTGCGCGACAATGCGCCCCCAGTTGATCGAATTGACGCCAGAGAGGCTCACCCGGTCGCGGAAAGCGTGATCGTTGAACATCGCCTTCACGAGCGATTGGCAGTCGTCGAACGTCCCCTTCACCGCCACCGCGTGAACGCTCTTCTCCGTCGGCGTCGTCATCATCCGCCGCTGAACGTCGGAAACGCGCCCATCCGGAAAGAGGATCACGACGTCCACCCGTTCTGATGATCGGAACGCCTCAATCGCCGCCCCGCCCGTATCGCCCGACGTGGCGCCCACGATGGTGGCCCGTTGCCCACGCTTCGCCAAAACATGGTCCATCAGCCGCGCAAGCAACTGCATCGCGACGTCTTTGAAGGCCAGTGTCGGCCCGTGAAACAGTTCCAGCACGAATGTCTGCGGATCAATCTGCACCAGCGGAGTTGTCGCCGGATGCCTAAAGCTCGCATACGCCTCGTCCGCCATCGCGCGCAGCTGCGACCGCGTCAGCGTTCCGCCGGTGAACGGGAGGATGACCTCCACCGCCACCTCTGCGAACGGCCGCCCGGCAAAAGAGGCAATCATCTCGTGCGAGAGCTGGGGCCACTGATCAGGAAGATACAGCCCGCCATCGCGAGCGAGGCCGGCCAGCAGCACGTCCTCGAAGCCGAGAACGGGCGCACGGCCTCTGGTGGAGATGTAATTCACGTTCGTCAAACTCTCGTCGGTCCGAGGGATGGAAAAGTAGGAAAGGAAGTGCACGCAACGACACGGCGGTGCACATCGCATGCGCGACCCTAAGGCCCGGGCGCGGCGCGAACAAGTCCGGCAGGCGATCGGTTGTACTACCTAATCGGTCCGCCTCAACCGGCCGATGGCGTAGGTCGCGTACACCGCCACGAGCGCTGCCGCCAACCCGAACCACGTCAATGCATATTCGAGATGCCGGTTGGGCAGTTTCAGCTGCGTCACCCCGCCCTTCGGCCAGCCGCCCGGCGCCGCTCCCTCGGCATCGACAAAGAGAGGAACGACCTTTGTCGGGCGCGATCCTGCCGGATAGGACGCAGCAATCATCCCCTCGAAGTCGCGCCAGAACCACAGGTTCGCCTTCGGATCGTTGTCCGGGACGAAACGGGCGTGAAGCGCAGGCAACCGGATGAGCCCGGTCACCTCCGTATCGCCTTCGATCTGTCCCTCTGCACGCGACTGGGGATCCTTCAGTTGCTCCGGCACGAACCCGCGATTGACGATCAGCGTCGCCTGCGTCGGTGCAATGACGAACGGTGTGTACACTTGATACCCCGGCCCGAGTTGGGCGTTGGGTGCGTACAGGTACTTTTCCTTGTCGTTGAGATACCGCCCACGCATCGAGACGTGCCTGTATTCTAGGTCATTCCACCCTGCGGGGAGGTGCCCGGCCGCTTCATCGAGCGCCTGATCGATGGGAACGGCCGGCCCAGACGCGCGCTCGGCGATGGCCGCCAATAAGCCTTCCTTCCACGCGAGCCGATCGAGTTGCCAGAAGCCAAGCCCGATCAGAAGTGGCAACGACAGCACCACCATCACGGTCGGCACAAGAAGTTTCGTCTCGCGCAGTCGAGCCAGCATGGGCCGCTTTGTCCTCTCCACGCCGGCCCTCAGCGGACGAGGCGCCCTTCCTCTGCTTTGTGTTTGTACTGCAGCGCGATCAGCAGGGCTTTCAGAAACCGCAACAGCCCGAGCGCAACGAGCGGCGTCAACAGCCCCCAAAGCACGACATGCTGCCAAACCGGCGGATTGAACGTGAACTCAAACCAAAGCGCCGCCCCGAGCACCACGAACCCAAGAATGAAAATCGCAAACACCGCAGGCCCGTCGCCCGTATCGATGAACGCGTAATCGAGTCCGCAATGGCTGCAAGTCTCGCGCAGCACGAGGACCTGACGAAACAGCGGTCCCTGACCGCATCGCGGACATCGCGCCAGTGTCGCGCTGCGCATCACCGATGATTTTGTTTCCGGCATGGTCGTCCAATTCCTCAAGCGCTGAGGGCGGCCCTGACGAGCCGCCCTCAACAGTATCACAACCTGAAGTCCGCTGCCGTCAGTGGCCGGCGGCCGTCGCGGCGATCTCGCCCGCGCCCCACACGTAGATGCAGGCGAACAGGAACAGCCAGACCACGTCGACGAAGTGCCAGTACCAGGCCGCTGCCTCGAACCCGAAGTGCTGCTTGGGCGTGAAGTGGCCCTTCATCGCGCGCAGCAGGCAGACCAGCAGGAAAATCGTGCCGATGATGACATGTGCACCATGAAAGCCAGTCGCCATGAAGAACGTCGACCCGTATGTGTGGCCGGCGAACGTGAATGCGGCGTGACCATATTCGATGTACTGGAGCACGGTGAACAGCGCGCCCAATGCGACCGTCACGGCGAGGCCGGCGATGAGTTGGCCGCGCTTGTTCTCCAGGAGAGCGTGATGCGCCCACGTCACCGTGCAGCCCGAGAGCAGCAGGATGAGCGTGTTGACGAGCGGCAGACCCCACGGATCGAAGGTATGCTTGAAGTTGCCCTCCGCTGCCGCGCCCGTTGCCGGGATCGTCGCCTCCGTCATTTCGATCGGCACCGGCGGCCATTGACCACCAAACACCTCGTTGCGCTGCACCATGCCGATAGCCTGCTGCACGTTCTCCAGCGTGTAGGTGCCATTCGGGAACAGCGCAGCGTCGAAGTACGCCCAGAACCAGGCCACGAAGAACATCACTTCCGAAGCGATGAACAGCAGCATCCCGTAGCGCTGATGGATTTGCACGACCGGCGTGTGCTGGCCCGTTTCCGCTTCGATGACGACGTCGCGCCACCACATGAAGGCTACGGCCATCAAGCCAAGCATGCCCGCGGCGAACACGCCTGGACCCTGCACTCCGAAGAGACCGGCCCCGCCGCCTGTCGAGCGCATCCAGATGATGGTCCCGATCGCGGTGACGAATGCCGAGAGCGACGCGAGGATCGGCCATGGGCTTGGATCGAGCAAGTGATAGTCATGGTTGTTGGCATGAGCCATGGTCGTCTTCCCCGTAGTCTCTTGTTGCATCCGGTCCTCCGGACTTCTCGTTCCGGTGCGGACCGCATGGCCCGCGCCCGCAAAACTAGCTTCTATTTTCTTTGTCGGTAGCAGCAGCGGCCTGACCTGCAGCCTTCGCCCCTTCAACGGGATAGAAAGTGTAGGACAGTGTAATGTCTTTGAGACGCGACGATTCCGGATCTTTCACCAGGCCCGGATCAATGAAGAACGACACCGGCATCTCGATCGACTGACCAGGCTCCAGCGTCTGCTCCTTGAAGCAGAAGCACTCGATTTTACTGAAGTAAAGGCCCGCCGCGTCGGGCGCCACGTTGAACGTCGCGGTGCCAGTGATCTTGCGATCGGTCGTGTTCGTCGCGCGGTAGAACACCAGCATGTTTTCGCCGATGTGCGCTTCCACCGTCCGCTGCACCGGTTCGAACGACCAGCCGAGCTTCGGTGACACGTTCGCATCGAACCGCACTGTCACCAGCCGATCGAGCACGAGTTCGGATGGCTTCTCCGCCTTCTGCGTGGTACCGCCGAGCCCCGTCACCTGACAGAACATCTGGTACAGGGGCACCGCCGCATAAGCCATACCGCCCATCGCGAAGGCGCTCGCGACGCACATCAGCGCCACTTTCGTGTCGCTCTTGGGTGTGCTGCGGGGCAGCGGCTGCGGATGATCTGCGGTCAAGATTGTGATCCTTACTTCAGATCGCCCGGTTCGCGACGTTCGCGCCAAGATGCACGATCGTGGCCGCGTAGAACATCATCACCAGAAAGCCGAGGCCCAGCGCGATCGCAACGGACCGCATCCGCTGCCGCCTCTTTTCAGCGGCGGCGATCACGCTCTCCGTCTCCGTGACGGTTTGGGACATATCGTTCATGACAGCACGACCTTTCACGCCAAGAGGCGATTCATGGCCCCCTCGATCACAAGGATCGCAAACAGGGCGTAGAGATACAGGATAGAAAACCAGAACAGTCGCTTGCAGGCCTTGTCCGCTTCCCGGCCTTCCGTAATCCGCCAGACATCGAATGCGAACCACAGAAAGACAGCGCCGAGCACGACCGACGCCGCGCCATACGTAATCCCGCCGAGCCCGATGAACGCCGGCACAATCGCGAGCGGCACCAGCACGATCGAGTACAGCAAAATCTGCTTGCGCGTCTCAGCCGGACCGGCCACCACTGGCAGCATCGGCACGCCGACACGCTCGTAATCGCGCGACCTGAGGAGCGCCAGCGACCAGAAGTGCGGGGGCGTCCACATGAAAATGATCAGAAACAGCAGGATGCTTTCCACGCTCACGGTGCCAGTGACCGCCGCCCAGCCGATCATGGGAGGGAAAGCACCGGCGGCTCCGCCGACGACGATGTTCTGCGGCGTCAGCCGCTTCAGCCACATCGTATAGATGAACACGTAGTAGATGATCGTCATCGCCAGCAGCGCGCCGGCGACCCAGTTCACGAGTACCCCGAGCGTAAGCACCGATATCACCGACAACACGCCGCCGAACTGCAACGCTTCATCCGGCGTCACCCGCCCCCGTGGGATGGGCCGCGCCGCCGTCCGCGCCATGTTCTGGTCGATGTCGGCGTCGTACCACATGTTGAGCGCGCCCGACGCACCAGCGCCGACCGAGATCGCGATGATGGCGATCAGCCCGATCACGGGATGAATCGCGCCCGGCGCCAGCAGCAGTCCAGCCACCGCCGTCAGCACAACGAGCGTCATCACGCGCGGCTTCATGAGGGTCACGAAATCACTGACGCTTGGTTCGAGAACCTTCAGCATCTGCGCGCTGCGAGCATCGGCTCCGGCGGTCGTCATGAACTCCTGCTTCCTTGTCTTGTTGAGATCGGCGGCCGGTTTGTGGCTCTTGCCGGTCTCCTATGCCGTCCCTGGGCGTTTCCTCGATATCGACCACCAGGCCGTGTTCGCTTCTGATGGCGAACATCTGGGTGTGGCCCGAGTGGCTGCGACCCCGGCTGGTTGGTCCAGCCAGGGTCTATGCTCGGTTTAGTGACGATCGGACGTGGCCGCGATCCGCGGCAGCGTCTCGTACGCATGGAAGTTTGGCGGCGACGGCAGCGTCCACTCGAGCGTGGTCGCGCCTTCACCCCACGGATTGCCGGCAGCCTTCTCCTTGCGGGCGAAAGCAACCGCCAGACCGATGAAGAAGAAGATCGTGCCCATCGCCGTAATGTACGACCCGACCGACGAGATCTCGTTCCAGAAAGCGTAGGCATCCGGATAGTCGGCGTAGCGGCGCGGCATGCCGGCGGCACCCAGGAAGTGCTGCGGGAAGAACAGGACGTTCGCGCCCACGAACGTGGTCCAGAAGTGCAGCTTGCCCCAGAATTCCGAGTACATGTA
>ERZ1066138.581-NODE-581-length-12189-cov-10.038899_pt1 | contig 12189 bp, 12 predicted proteins | sample MGYA00382785_ERZ1066138 | MGnify/ENA primary metagenome ERZ1066138 (study PRJEB33369, sample SAMEA5778368) | biofilm metagenome | biome: Industrial cooling water; feature: Water cooling tower basin; material: Biofilm | place: United Arab Emirates | collected...
GGAGACGTGGCCGAGAGGCTGAAGGCGGCGCTTTGCTAAAGCGTTATACGTGCTAAAACGCGTATCGAGGGTTCGAATCCCTCCGTCTCCGCCATTCCACGACAGATCCTTGTAACGTCAATGCCCATCGATGATTTCTTCACGATGCTCCCGCTAAAGGCGCGGAATATCGCAGGGACACGTTGAAGATTTAACGTGTAGTCTCATCACCATGGCGACAATTTACTCGAATGCGCCCCGGCACCCCGAGAAGGCGCATAGGACCGCGACTGACATACTGCCGCGTCCGAGTTGGATCCGAGTGCGTGCGGCTGGGGCCGACGTGCGGGAAGCCACGCAGGAGGTTGTGCGAGCGTACGGCCTTTCGACTGTGTGCGAGGAGGCGGGGTGTCCCAACCTTGCAGAATGCTGGAGCAAGAGGCACGCCACGTTCCTCGTTATGGGCGATATTTGCACGCGCGGTTGCGGGTTCTGCAATGTGCGAACGGGCGTGCCTGCCGCCCTCGACGGGACCGAACCGGAGCGCGTCGCTGCGGCGGTTCGTGATCTCAAGCTTACGCATGCGGTCATAACGTCGGTTGATCGCGACGACCTACCAGACGGCGGCGCCTTGCATATTGCTTCTGTGGTTCGGGCCGTGCGGGCTGCATCACCAGTGGCCACAATCGAGGTTCTGACGCCGGATTTTCTGAAGAAGCCGGGCGCGCTCGAGATCGTGGTTGATGCCTGTCCTGATGTGTTCAACCACAATATAGAAACGGTGCCTCGGTTCTATCCGTCGATCCGGCCCGGTGCGCGCTACTTCCATTCCATCCGGCTCTTGCAGGCCGTGAAGGAGCGGTCGCCGCACATGGTGACGAAATCCGGGCTGATGGTCGGGTTTGGCGAAACGCGCGATGAGATGATCCAGGTCATGGACGATTTGCGCACGGCAGACGTCGATTTTCTGACGATCGGGCAATATCTGCAGCCGACGCCACAGCATGCGGCGGTCGTGGAGTATGTGCGGCCTGAAATGTTCGAGGCGTATGCAAGCCTCGCGCGCGGCAAGGGATTTGCGATGGTCTCCGCTTCGCCGCTGACACGGTCGAGCCATCATGCCGGTGAGGATTTCGAACGGCTCAGGGCAGCGAGGAGCGGAGCTCGAGCCAGCGTCATAGATAGCTAGAAAAAACCCTCCGGGTGGGGGACCCGGAGGGCGACTACCGGACGCGAGGGGGGATCGGGTCCTGCAGCGGATAGACGGGTCGGAGCGCTTTGCGGGGAGGGGGCCGTTGCGCGCGTCCGATGAAGCTAATCTACAGCTTAGCCCGCCCGCGCACTGTTCCGCTGGTGACAGATTTCATCCGAAAACAAAAGCGCCCCGCATGTGATTGCGAGGCGCTTCCAGTTCGTCAGCGGATTGAGCCGTCAGCCCTTGCTTCCGGCGACAGGAGTTTCAGGCTTGCCGACTATTGTGACGATCATGTCGTTGGTCGTCAGAAGTCGTTTGGCGACGCGCTTAGCGTCCTCCAACGTAATTGCCTCGATGAGCGCGTTGCGCTTCTCGACATAGTCGGGGCCGTAGCCCTCTTCCATCAAACCGAGGAGTTGGGTCGCAATCTTGACGTTGGTATCGAAACGCAGCGCATATGAGCCGGTGAGATAGCTCTTGGCGTTTTCGAACTCCGTCTCGTTCGGGCCGTCCGTGGCGACCTTCTGCAGTTCCTGGCGGATCAGATCAATGGACGTCTGCACCGCATCATTGCGGGTGGCGACGCCGCCGGAGAAAATCGAAGCGTTCCGCATGGGCTGCAAGTAGCTGTAAACGGAATAGGCGAGGCCGCGTTTCTCGCGCACTTCTTCCATGAGACGAGAAGCAAAGCCGCCGCCACCGATCAATTGGTTCAGCACGAATGCCGTGAGGAAGTCGGGGTCCTTGCGCGGCATGGCGCCAAAACCGAACATCGCCACGGACTGAGGCACATCCATCTCGATGATCTTGGTCTTGCCGCCTGTTGCCGGCTCGATCTTCGAAACGGGCACTAGATCAGGCTTCTCAGGCAGGGCACCGAAAACCTTGTCGAGGAGCGCGCTCAGCTCTGCGGCTGATATGTCGCCAACAGCAACAACCCGCAAATTGGAGCGAGCAAAGACACGCTTATGGTAGTCCGCGAGGTCCTCAGTCGAGATCGCCTTTACGCTCGCGTCTGTGCCGCTCGTTGGTCGGCCATAGGCGTGGCCACCAAACGCCAGCGCATACCATTCATTGGAGGCGACGCGATCAGGATCCTTTGCGGCATAGACGAGGCTTGCAAGAATTTGCGCGCGAATACGCTCAGCGGCATCTTTCTCAAAGGTCGGGCTGTTGATCGCCAGTCGAAGAAGTTCAGCTGCTTCATTACGGTTAGCAGTCAGTGTTTCGAAGTTGCCATAGAAGGCATCTTGCGTGTCCGAGAAACTCAGCCGGACTGCAAGGTCTTCCAGCTTCTCCTGGAACGCTGCCGCATCGATATCGCCTGCGCCTTCATCCAGCATGGAGGAGACGAAATTGGCGAGCCCCTCCTTGCCGGCCGGATCCTGCGCGCTCCCCCCTTCAAAGGAGAAGCGGAGTGCCATCATGGGATTGGAATGATCTTCGACGAGCCAGGCTTCTATGCCGCCGGGGCTTTTCACAGTCTGGATTTTCATGGCTGCTGCCGGCTGGTTGAATGAGAGAAAGAGCAGCGCCGCCAGTATCAGCGGCAGCGCATAGGCGAGACCGTATCCGGCGATGCGGTCCTGTTCGCGCGCAAGCGTGCGGGGGGACGACTTCCGCGATGAAGTTCGCGTGGTCATGTGAGGTTTGCTCCTGGAGGACACGTCACGAACGGGATTTGTCAGGCGTCGCTTCGGCTATAGGGGCCTTCAGCGGCTTGAGTATGCCGGTCACCGAGCGTCGCGCGTCGATGTACGTCGAGGCAGCCTTCTTCACGTCGTCGAGTGTTACTTTGCGGATTTCGTCCGGCCAGCCTTCGATCTGTTCGATGGAGCGGCCCAGGGCGAGACCCCAGCCGTAGCGGCGAGCCAGAGAGGCTTGATTGTCGTTTTCGTAGATGTATTCGGCCACGTAGCCGTTTTTGGCGCGGTCCAGTTCCGCCTGGCTGACGCCGTTCGTGGCAATATCGGCAAGGACCGAGTCCAGCGACGCTTCGAGCTTGTCGAGATCGGTTCCGTCGGCCGAGACGGCGTACACCGAGAACTTACCGCTATCGAGTCCGGAGCCCATGTAGCTGCCGCCTGCCGACGAGGCGACCTTCTCTTCCATGACGAGTTTCTTGTAGAGGCGGCTAGTAGGGCCATCGGCTGCGATCTTTGCGAGTAGATCAAGGGCTTCCGCTTCGAGTGGTGCGGCTGTCGTGTAGCTCGGCACAAGGTAGTCGCGGTGGATTGATGCCTTGCCGGCGCGCGGATCTTCAAGCAGCACTCGGCGGGCGACCCGTTGCGGCGGATCGGAGGCGCGAACGGCCCGCGGCGCGGCTGGGTTAGCCGGCAGCTTGCCGTAGGTCTCGATCGCGTTCTTTTTCACTTCCTCTGGCGTGACATCGCCGGCGACGACGAGGATGGCGTTATTGGGGGCGTAGTAACGCTTGTAGAAATCGATCGCGTTCTGCCGCGACAGCTGTGCAATCTCATGCTCCCAGCCGATCACCGGGACGCCGTAGGGATGATGTAAATAGAGGGTTGCGTCCATCTGCTCGTCAAGAATCGCTGCGGGATTGTTCTCGATGCGGGAGCGGCGCTCCTCGAGGATCACGTCACGCTCGGTCAGCACTTCCTTATCGGCAAGCTTGAGGTTGACCATGCGGTCGGCCTCCATTTCCATCACCTTGCGCAGGCGATCCTTGGATATCCGCTGGAAGTAGCTCGTCACGTCGTGGCCGGTGAAGGCATTGTCCTGACCACCGAGGCGCGAGACGATCTTGGAGAACTCTCCGGAGGGGATGTTCTCCGTCGATTTGAACATCAGATGTTCCAGGAAGTGAGCGATGCCGGAGACGCCCTTGGTTTCGTCCGCTGCGCCAACCTTGTACCAGACCATGTGGGTGACGACCGGCGAGCGGCTGTCAGGGATGACGACAACCTGCATGCCGTTGTCGAGCTTGAATTCAGTGATGCTGGGAGCCGCGTACGCGGCCGTCGGAGATTTTGTGAGGGCGAACATGCTGGCGATCACCATTAGGCAGAAGCTGAAACCGGTGCGGAGCGAAGCGACCATGGAGTTCCTCTAAGCGCGAGCGCACGCGGAGCGGCGCGGCTTCGTGTACTGAGAGGATGTCGGCATCAGAGGCAGTCATGTCAAATGACAAGCCGTTCATGCCGAGCGCTGCGGACTGCGACGAGCGATAATGCTTGCGGAGTCAGAGTATCTTAGCCGCAATCGGACGAAAAAACTGGCGGTCTGCGGTTGACCCAAAGGTACGTCGCCCTGGCAACACGGTTACTCGCCGCCAATCACGATTGGATCTTCGCCACCATTCCACTTCTTGACGGCGGTTAGGACCGATGGTCGGCAGGGTCCGAGCGGACCCTCGATGGAAGCCGCGCTGGCATCGCCGGCAGCGCGCGCTGGATCATAGTTCTTGCGGCAATATTCGTCCTGCTGCTTTTCCAAGACAGCCTTATCGACAACGACCTTCCGGTCCGGATCGTTGATTGCGGCGGTCACGTCGACTGCTGCCGCTTCGGCAGGTGTCCCTGGTTGGGGGAGGCTGGCGGTGGACGGCGGCACCACCAGGGGCGTGCGCGCGGCCAACTTCGGTTCGGCGCTCTTGGGTTGGTTGGCACCGACGCCCAGAGCATCAAAAACGCCGCCGTTCAATTCCACGTCGTCGAGGGAACAGCCGCCGACCGCGGCAGCCACCAGGCTGGCCACAGCAAAACGGGTCAGTCTGCGCGACGGCATGCGGCTCATCGATGGTCTCCGCTCGGTCCCGATTCTTGAGATGCGCCGGGATTACTTGGCGTTACGAGGTCTTTGCGGCGTCTTTGCGACTCGCGATGAAGGAGTCGTACAGCAGAGCCACTACCCCGGCAACAATGGCCACGTCTGCGATGTTGAAGACGTACCAGTAGAACCCGAAGGCATGCAGGGAGTAAAAGTCGGCCACTCCGCCGAGCCAGAGGCGGTCAATGGCATTGCCAAGCGCACCGCCAATGATCAGGGCCAGGCCCCAAGCCATCAGGCGGCTTTCACCTGCCCTGCAGAGCCAAATCCACATCCCAAGCGAGGCGGCCAGTGCGAAAGCGGCTAGTCCTAACTGCCAGGAATAACTCGATGAATCGAACATGGAATAGCTCACGCCCGTATTTAGAACGTAGACGAAATCGAGAAAGGGCGTCACCTCCACCCTGCCGCGGCCCTCAATTCCAAAGATGAGGAGCATCCACAACTTATTAGCTTGATCGAGCACAAGCGTGGTGAGGGCGACCGCGGCACCGAGGGGGGCGTACCGGCCCCAGAACCAACCCTGCGATGACGGGTCTTTTTCCTGTGTATCAGGCGTGGACGCGGGCAAGGTCATGGACGGGCATGTCTCTCACGTTGATGGCGGGAGGCGCCGGGTCCATCCAGAGGGGGTATTCGAGTGTGAAAGTCAAACCAGTGGGTGAGAGTATAAACATTCCCGGGGGCACCTCCGCGAGGATTGTCAGGGGCGGTACAATGCCTCATAAACCCTCTGGGCTGGCGGCGGACGCATCCCTCGCCAACCGGGTCAGGTCGGGAACGAAGCAGCCCTAACGATCAGGACGCGGGTCGTCCGCCAGCCTCTCATATCTGCTCACGGGCGCTGATCGCAACCCGGCGATCTTTGCGCGGGCGCGGCTCGGTTTGGCCCACACTCGGCAGGCGGGTGTGGGGCTCGATGATTGGCCCAGACTCGGCAGGCCGGTGTTGGGCATGCCACGGTGCGCCCCGGACTTAGCGGCCGCAGAATGTGATCTGCGCCTTTGTGGTCGCTGAGATTTCCGGCTTTCCGGGCCGTTGAAGGGAAGTCAATGGCTAAAGGTTCGTCGTCGAAATCCGAGGATGGGAGCAGCGCTGGTTCGGCGACCGCTCCGTATGTCGTGCTGGCGCGCAAGTACCGGCCGCAGACGTTCGATGATCTGATCGGGCAAGAGGCGATGGTGCGGACGTTGCGCAATGCGTTCGCGTCGGGCCGGATCGCCCAGGGCTACATGCTGACCGGCGTGCGCGGCGTCGGCAAGACAACGACGGCGCGAATTTTGGCGCGCGCACTGAATTACGAGACCGAAGCGATCAACCGGCCGACGATCGACATGCCGGTGCTGGGGCGCCATTGCGGCGATATCATTGACAGCCGCCATCCCGACGTCATTGAGATGGACGCGGCTTCGCACACCGGCATCGATAACATGCGCGAGATCATCGAGAACGCGCGCTACAAGCCGATCCTGGCGCGAACCAAGGTCTTCATTATCGACGAAGTCCATATGTTATCGAAAAGTGCATTCAACGGGCTTCTGAAGACGCTGGAAGAGCCGCCGGAGCATGTGAAGTTTATTTTCGCGACGACCGAAGTTCGCAAGGTGCCGGTGACGGTTCTATCGCGCTGTCAACGGTTCGATCTGCGCCGCGTGGATGTGCCGGAACTGTCGGTGCATCTCGGCAGCATCGCCGCAAAAGAAGGTGCGACGGCTGATCGGGACGCGTTGGCGATGATCGCGCGGGCGGCCGGTGGTAGCGTTCGCGACGGCCTATCCATTCTTGATCAAGCGATCGCTATGGGGTCCGGCACGGTGTCGGCCGAGAGCGTGCGTGGGATGCTGGGCGTCGCCGATCGCGGCCGTGTGTTCGATCTTCTAGAAAAGCTTCTCGGGGGAACTCCGGCAGAGGCGCTAAAGGCGTTCGGGGCGATCCATCATGATGGCGCGGAGCCGGGGCAATTGCTCGCCGATCTCGCGGACGTCGTGCATCTGGTGACGCGGTTCAAGGCGCTGGGCGGCGAGGCGGGTAACGAGGGTGTGCCGGCGGAAGACGTGCGCCGGGCCGGGTCGCTGGCAGGGCGGCTTTCCATGCCGCTACTTGCGCGTACGTGGCAGATGCTGCTGAAAGGGATGGAGGAGGCAGGTAAGGCGCCTGACCCGCTGGCCGCGGCTGAGATGGCGTTGATCCGCATCGCTTACGTGGCCGACTTGCCGCCACCCGACGAGATCATGAAGGCGCTGGGCGGGGGGCAGGTTACCCGACGTGCATCGGGAGGCGCCACTCCTCCAGGCGAACGCGAGCCGCGAGCACCGTTGAACGAAGCCTCTCAGCAGGTTTTTGCGGCTGCCGAACCCACGGCGGACGAGAGCGCGCCTGCTGCCTTCGAGATGACGGATGAACCGCCGCCGCTTGAAGCGTACGGCGACCTCATCGAAGGGCTGGGCGATGAAGACGATGCGCCGGCGGCCCCGTCGCGGTGGTCGCTGCGCACGTTTGCAGATGTCGTGGAGCTGGCCGGCGAGCGGCGTGATGCCCGGCTTCGCGCGCATCTGGAGGAATATGTATCGCTCGTCAAATTCGATGGTGCTGCCGGTTCGATCGACCTGTTTCTGTTGCCTGGTGCTCCGCCCGAAATCGCCAATGATTTGCGAGAAAAACTCAATCGCTGGACGGAGCGCCGCTGGGTTGTCGTGCTGTCGAAGGCGGCCGGCGAGCCAACGCTCGGTCAGCAGAAGCGCGAGCGGGAAGCGGCGGAACTCGCGGCGATGAAGAAGCATCCGGCCGTGTCCGCGATCTTCGAGGCGTTCCCGGATGCGAAGGTCGCCGCCGTCAGGACCACCGCGCGTCCCAGCGAGGACGAAGCTGGAACCGGCTGACGCCGCTCGCTCTTCCTGTTCGTAATCCGGCGCAATTGAAGCGCTAGCCAAGAGGACGACGCATGAAAGACATCATGGGCATGATGAAGCAGGTGGGCCAGATGCAGGCCCGCATGCAGCAGATGCAGGAAGAACTGGCACAAGCCGAAATCGAGGGACGATCGGGGGCGGGGCTCGTGCGCGTTACGCTTAACGGCAAAGGCGATATGAAGAAGATTGCGATCGACCCGAGCCTCATGAAGCCGGGCGAGGGTGAAATTCTCGAAGACCTTGTGCTCGCTGCCAATCAGGATGCCCGGGCGAAGGTCGAAAGCATGATGGCTGAGAAAATGTCTGAAATCACAGGTGGGCTGCCGCTTCCGCCGGGACTTAAGCTATTCTAGTTCGCGCAGAAAAGCGGGGGGCGTCGGGGGGATAAGCATATGGCGGCGCCGACAGCACCCGAACCACCGAGTGTGCCCTCTCTGCACGGAGCTGTTGCTTGGGCGGCGGGCGTGGCGGTTCTCGGAGCCCTCATTATCGTGCTTTGGGCGATGGGGCGGGCGCCTATCTGTACGTGCGGTTACATCAAGCTGTGGCACGGTGTCGTGCAAAGCTCGGAGAATTCGCAGCACATCGCCGACTGGTACACGCCAAGCCATGTGATCCACGGTTTCATCTTCTACGCGCTTTTGCGCTGGCTGATGCCGAAATCGTCCTTTGCGACAAGGCTGATCCTAGCGCTCGGGATCGAGAGTGCGTGGGAGATCATCGAGAACACGAATGCGACGATTGAGCGGTATCGCACGTCGACCATCGCTCTCGATTACTACGGCGACTCGATCCTCAACTCCGTTTCCGATGCGCTCGCGATGGCAGCTGGTTTCTATCTGGCGTCGATCCTGCCCGTCTGGGCCACCGTGGCGCTCGCGGTTGGAGCGGAGCTTTTCACCGGCATCATGATCCGGGATAACCTGACTTTGAACGTCATCATGCTCTTGTACCCTGTCGAGGCCATCAAGGCGTGGCAATCCGCGGGCGGATGAGGGCGGCGGAATCGTGGTACGCGCGGCGCCGCAACCCGTGCTAACAGTCCGCGGTCATGTCGAAGAAGATTGCAGGTCCTGAAATCGAACGGCTCGTGCAGCTGCTGGCGCGCTTGCCTGGTCTTGGCCCGCGCTCGGCACGGAAGGCGGCGCTCGGGCTCCTCAAGAAGCGGCAAGAGCTGCTGGTCCCTCTCTCCGATGCTCTTCGGACTGCGGTGGAGAAAATCGTCGAGTGTCCGAACTGCGGTAATCTCGATACTGTTTCGCCCTGCACGATCTGCCAGGACCAGCGGCGCGATTCATCGCTGATCGTCGTCGTGGAAGAGGTCGGCGACCTGTGGGCACTGGAACGGGCCGGAGTGGTCAATGCGCGCTATCATGTGCTCGGTGGCCACCTCTCGCCGTTGGACGGGATCGGTCCTGAGCAGCTCAACATCGTTTCGCTGGTCACGCGCGCGGCGGCGTCCGAGGTGACGGAAGTCCTGTTGGCGCTCAATGCCACGGTGGAAGGACAGTCAACCGCGCACTATGTGATGGATCAGCTGGCTGGTTCGAACGTAGCGGTGTCGCGCCTGGCGCAGGGTGTGCCGATTGGCGGCGAACTCGATTATCTGGACGAGGGTACGCTTGCCGCCGCGATCAAGTCACGCAGGCGGGTCTGATTTTACTCGGAGCAATGATCACATGGATACGGCGGATCTGACCGTTACCGGGGCTGCCCCGGCGGCGCCGCCGCGCTTCGTGAGCGGCTCGCTCTTGCGCCACATTCTCATTATGACCGGGACCGGCGCGGTGGGGCTTGTCGCGATCTTCATCGGCGATCTAGCGAATATTCTATTCCTGTCGTGGCTCGGTGACGAGGCGATCGTCGCTGCAGTCGGGTATGGCAGCTCGATCCTGTTCTTCACGACCTCCATCGGCATCGGACTTTCCATTGCGGCGACATCGTTAGTATCGCCGGCGATCGGGGCCGGTCATCGCCCGAGGGCGCGCCAGATGGCCGCGAGCGCGCTGATGCTGACGCTCGCTGCGTCAATCGTGTTGACGGTGGTTGTGTGGGTGGCGGTCTCACCGCTGCTGTCTTTGCTGGGCGCGGAGGGGCGCACGCACGATCTCGCCCGCGACTACCTTTGGATCCTCGTGCCGTTCCTACCGCCGCTGGCACTGGCTATGACGGCGACGGGTATCCTACGCAGCGTCGGGGATGCGCGCCGCGCGATGCATATCACGCTTATCGGCGCCATCGTGAACATCGCACTCGACCCGTTTTTCATCTTTACGCTCGGGCTTGGCATTCACGGTGCAGCGATCGCGTCGGGCCTTGCACGCATTGCAATGGTAGCCTACGCGCTGTTCGCTGTGGTGCGGGTGCACGACATGGCGGCGAGGCCCACTGTTTCTGCGTTACAGGCGGATTGGCCTCCGCTTCTTGCAGTCGCTGTTCCCGCGGTGCTGACAAACATCGCGACGCCCGTAGGCAACGCCTACGTGACGGCTGCGATTGCGGCGCATGGCGACAGCGCCGTAGCTGCGTGGGCCATCATAGGGCGTATCATTCCCGTGGCATTCGGCGCAATCTATGCGCTATCGGGATCGATCGGGCCGATCATCGGGCAGAACTACGGTGCGGGTGAGAACGACCGCATGCGGCGCGCTTTCACACTGTCCCTGGCCGTCAACGCCGCGTTCACGTTCGCGGCGTGGATCGCGCTCATGCTTGGCACCGGACTGATCCTCGAGTTCTTCAAACAGAGCGGATCATCGGCAGAACTGATCCGCCTGTTCAACATCATGTTGTCGCCGCTGTTTGTGTTTCTCGGGGCCCTATTCGTCGCCAATGCCGCATTCAACACGCTGGGGCGCGCGCAGCTTTCGACATGGCTGAATTGGGGCCGGGCGACGGTCGGAACAATTCCGTTCGTGGAGTTCGGCTCTCGGCAAGCGGGGGCGGAGGGTGTTCTCGCCGGAAATATGATCGGCGGGATCGCATTCGGGGCCCTGGCGGTGTGGCTGTGCTATCGCCTCATGGACCGACTGCGCATTGATGCGATGAAATAGGCGCGCCGCCGCTCGCCTCGAATCGGTTGCTGGCGTATGCGGGTCTAGCCGGCGTTTCTCTGCGCCGGGCTTGAGCGAGCCCGATCCATGTCTTCCACCTTCTCAAGGCCACAGAAGCGCATTGCGATTGTAGCGCCGTCTCTGGCGGGCGTTTTGCGTGACCGGGCGAACCTGATCCGCGCGTTGAAGGCTCGGGGGGATGCGGTGCTCGTCGTCGCTGCGTCGCAGCTGTCGGGAGAGGTCGCGGCGCTGCATCATCTCGGCGCAGAACATCGTAACTTTGAGCCCAAGCCGCCAGGCCTGTCCATTTTTGCAAGTCGTCGCGTGCAGCAGGCTATTCGCGAATTGATTGCTGCGTGGCAGGCAGACACGACGATCGTCAGTGGCGCGGCCATCGCATCGCTGGCGGCCCGGGCCGCGCGCAAGGCGGGCGCAAAGGAGATCGTGACGATCGTCTCGGCAGAACTGGGAGTTGGCAGCGTAGAGGAGCGGCGCCAAATGGTGACTGCGTTCCGAGGCGCCTTGAAACTCAGCCAGATTGTCGTGTGCCACAATGCTGAAGACGCGCGCGTTCTGACGGCGTTGCTGAAGCTGAAGGGCAAGCGCCTGATCGTGACGCCCGGAGACGGTGTCGATCTCACCACGTTTGCCGTTGCCCCGATGCCGGCGGCGGATATGCCTCTGACCTTCCTAATGATCGCAAATCCCGATGCCCGTGAGGCCATCGAGGCTTATACGGAGGCGGCGCGGGCTCTGACCGGCAGAGGTTTGCCGGTTCGCTGCGTTCTCGCCACCGACCGAGAGGCAGCCCAGGATACGACGCTGCTTACGGTCGAGAGCATCGGGTTCGAAGGCCGGGCGGCTGATCCCGCGGCTCTGCTTGGCACTGTCCATGTGGCGGTTCATCTTTCGGCGGATGACGGTTCGCCCGCAGCATTGAAGCAAGCGCTTGCGGCTGGCCGGCCGGTCGTGACCCTGGATGTTCCGGGATGCCGCGAGGCGGTCGACGAGCGGGTCAATGGCTGTCTGGTGCCGCCGGGGGATTCGAGTGCGCTGCTGGCGGCGATGGAAAGCTTCGTCAGCCATCGCGACCTTCTTCCCGCGGAATCGCGGGCGGCCAGGATCAAGGCCGAGCGGTCTTTCGGTGCGTCCGCGGTGCTCGCTCCGGTGCTGGCAGCCATTGACGGCTGACCGCGTTAAGGGATCGCGGGTCTCGATGTGCATCATGGATTGACCCTGTCCTGCGCCTCTTCTATCTGAC
>ERZ1066138.582-NODE-582-length-12181-cov-6.348590_pt1 | contig 12181 bp, 12 predicted proteins | sample MGYA00382785_ERZ1066138 | MGnify/ENA primary metagenome ERZ1066138 (study PRJEB33369, sample SAMEA5778368) | biofilm metagenome | biome: Industrial cooling water; feature: Water cooling tower basin; material: Biofilm | place: United Arab Emirates | collected...
CTCAAAGGTTGCCGACCACATCATCGAGATCCCCGAAACCTCCGACCTGCTCGGGCCGGTGCTCTCGGTCGTCCCGCTTCAGCTTTTGGCGTATCACATTGCCGTCCGCCGCGGTTGCGATGTCGATCAGCCGAGAAATCTGGCGAAGAGCGTTACCGTGGAGTAAAATAAGGGTTATGAAATGGCGTGTCGTTTTAGAGCGTGACGAAGAAACCGGTGAATGGGCAGTTTGGTGTCCCGAGTTGCCGGGTTGCACAAGTGCGGGTACGACCGAGCAGGAAGCGCTTGAGAATATTCGCGAAGCGATCGAGCTTTATCTCGAGCCTGCAACGTACCCGTTCGCTCCGTCAGCAGTCATTCGCGAGGTTTACGTCTAGCGATAAGGATGAGGACGTTCACCTCCAAAGAGATCGAACGCCTTTTGGCCAGATTTGGATTCGTGCTGGTTTCTCAAAAGGGAAGTCACAGAAAATGGCGGAATTACTCCACAGGCCGACAGGTGATCGTACCCTTCCATAGCGGCAAGAATCTCCCCGTCGGAACCCTTCGCAATATTCTTGAGAACGCGGCGATCCCCGAGTCGGAATGGAAAAACTAGTGACAATCCTCTCCGCCGCCATTGAAAGATCTGATCGTTAAAAATGAAGGCAATTGTCATTGTTGAATTTGGAGGACCGGAGGTCTTGTCGCTTAACGAGATCGAGACGCCGAGCCCGGCGGATGGGCAGGTGCTCGTCCGCGTTAAGGCGTCGGGTGTGAACCCGGTCGATACCTATATTCGTTCGGGCATCCATGCTGTAAAGCCGAAGCTGCCCTACACACCGGGAAAAGATGGTGCCGGGGTCGTCGAGGCGGTCGGGCCGGGAGTGCGGCGATTCGCGCCCGGTGATCGCGTTTACGTCGCCGACACGCTGACCGGTTCCTACGCAGAATGTGCTCTTTGCCGAGAGGATCAGCTCGGACGCCTTCCGGAGAACGTTTCGTTCGAAGCCGGTGCGGGTGTTTTCACTCCCTATGCCACTTCGTATCGGGCGCTTTTTCAAAAGGCCGGAGCGAAGATCGGCGAGACCATTCTTGTCCATGGAGCGTCAGGCGGTGTTGGGATCGCGGCGGTTCAGTGGGCAAAGAGTGCGGGAATGCGCGTGATCGGCACCGCAAGCAGCGAAAAAGGCAGGGAACTTGCCACAGCAAACGGAGCGGACGCCGTTTTTGACCACTCGGATGCGGGGCATTACGCGGCCATCATGGAAGCGACCGCGGGCAAGGGTTGCGATGTCGTCCTTGAGATGCTGGCAAACATGAATCTTGAGAATGACTTTGCGGCTCTGGCAAAGTTCGGCCGGATAGTCGTTATCGGCAGCCGCGGAAGCCTTGAATTTACGCCGCGACTCGCGATGACCAAAGAGGCGACGATCCTCGGAATGTCCCTTTTCAACGCGGCTCCTCACGAGATGGCGGAGATCCTCCGGGCGATCGAGAATGGTCTTGAGAGCGGCGTTGTCGCTCCGGTAATCAGCAAGGCGTTTGCGCTCGGCGATGCCGCGGCGGCACACCGCGAAGTGATCGACGGAAAGGGCCTTGGGAAGATCGTTCTCGTCCCGTGAGCTTACGGCTTTGCCGAATCGGCGGCCTTGAACTCTTCAAGAGCATCGAAGACCTGCAGGGCATATTTCACGTTCCCGAACGGGGCCGAGACCTGCACGCCGGCGATGACATCCCGGACCTCAAGTAAAGATTCGCGGGCGATCTTGATGCCTTCCTCGCGGGCCTCGTCCTTTCCTTTCTCCGAAGCGACCCTCATTCGCTCAAGGATCTCGGGCGTAACATTCACTCCCGGCACTTCGTTGTGCAGGAACTCGGCGTTGCGGAAACTGACGAGCGGCCAAATGCCGGCGACGATCGGTATCTTGACGTGAGCAATACGGTCAATGAACGACCGAAGTTGCTCGGTGTCAAAGACCGGCTGCGTGATGGCATATTCGGCTCCGGCCTCGACCTTCCATTCAAAACGGCGAATTTCCTCATCGAGGTTCACCGCGCCGGGATTTACACCAACGCCGATCGAAAAGGCCGTAGGTTTGCCGATCGGATTGTTTCCGATGTCGAGGCCATGGTTGAGCTTATTGACCATGTTGGTCAGGCCAATGGCGTCGATGTCAAAGACCGCGGTCGCGTCCGGATACGGCCCCATCTTCGGAGGGTCGCCGGTGATCAAAAGCAGGTTGTGCAGGTCAAGAGCGGCAGCACCGAGAAGGTCCGACATCATCCCGAGCAAATTGCGGTCGCGGCAGCAATAGTGAAGCACGGCCTCGATGCCGATCTCGCGTTCGACGAGGACGGCCGTCGCCTGGGCAGACATCCGCGTCTGCGCCCGCGGGCCGTCCGGGATATTTACCGCGTCAACACCGGCCTCTTTCAGCAGACGGATCGAATCGAGCGTCGCCTGAGCGTCGCAACCCTTCGGCGGCAGAACTTCGACCGAGGTGACGAACTCGCCCCGGGCGATCTTTGCCGACCAACGGGAGCGTTCCTCCGGCGCGACGACCGAAACATCTTCGGGTTTGAGTTCGGTGACGCTCGCGTGCTTTACGGCAGCCGCCTGATGAAGCTGCCGCGGGCTGATCGATCGGATTGCGTCAGCGATCAGTTTGATGTGCGTCGGCGTTGTGCCGCAGCAGCCGCCGACGAACTTCGCACCGGCCTGGACGAAGCGCTTGGCAAAGGTCGCCATATACTCAGGCGAGCCCATGTAGAACTGGCGGCCCTGGACGTCACGCGGAAGCCCGGCATTCGGCTGTGCCGAGAGCGGAAGTTCGGTGACGGCCCGCATCTTTTCGAGAGCTGACAATACGTGAGTCGGGCCCATACCGCAATTGAGGCCGATGACGTCAACGCCGAGTTTCTCGAGCTCGGCGGTGAACGTCTCTGGTGCGGTTCCGAACGTCGTTTTGCCGTGGTCCTGGATCGTCATCTGGGCGACGATCGGCAGATCGCAGATCTCCTTTACGGCACGGATCGCTTGTTCGATGACCGGGAGTTCCGAGAATGTCTCGAGAATAAAGAGATCAACGCCGCCTTCGAGCAGAGCCTCTGCCTGCTCGCGAAATAAGGCACGGGCCTCTTCGAAAGAGGTCGGGCCAAAGGGCTCTATTCGAAGCCCGAGCGGGCCGATCGCACCGGCAACGAACGCCTTATCGCCGGCCGCCTCGCGGGCAAGGCGTGCGGCGGCGATGTTGATCTCGCGGAGCCGCGACTCGAGCCCGTACTGCTGGAGCTTGTGCCGCGTCGCACCAAACGAATTCGTTTCGATGACATCCGCCCCGGCCTTTACGTATTCGGCGTGGACCTCGCGGACGAGGTCGGGCGCGGTCAGGTTAAGTTCATCGTAGCTGCGGTTGATGTAAACGCCCTTGTCGTAAAGCCGGGTGCCGACCGCCCCATCAAAAACGAAAACGCTGTCCGAGGCAAGTAATTCACGAAAATCTTTCATAACTAAAAAGGCCTCGCCAAACAGCGAGACCTCAGATTCCGGATCGATTGTCACAGGCTGTTTAGCAGATTATTTAACGTGGTCGCAAGTCGCAATAACTCACCACGGGTGTAACCCTGATAATGCGACTTCGGCGGCCAAGTGTCAAGGTTTCAGCGTTGGCACCTCCGGCAAAAGAAGGTCGAGCGGCCTGCCTGTTTGATCCTCAGAATGCTCTCGCCGCAGGCCGGGCATTCCTCGCCCTCGCGGCCGTAAACGCGCCAATCGGGCGAATCCTGCTCGCCGTAAAAATTTCCGCCGATGTTTCCGGGCTCGACCGGGACGGAACGGCTCGATTCGATCGCGCGTTCGAGCACGGCGATGATCGCCGCGTGCAGGAGCTCGGCCTTTGGCTTTGTGAGCCGGTCGGCACGCTTTCGCGGATCGATGCCGGATTCGAACAACGCCTCGGCAGCGTAGATATTGCCGAGCCCGCAGACTTTGGTCTGGTCGAGCAAGAACTCTTTAATTGGCCGCGACGACGCCTTCAATTTTGAGCGGAGATAATCGAGCGAGAAAGCCTCGCCAAAAGGTTCGGGAGCAAGCTTGCAAAGCTCCTTCGCGACGTCGAGTTCGTCGCTCCGGACGATGTTCATGAAACCGAAGTGCCGCTGATCGCTGAAATGGAGCGTCTCGCCGCCAAGTTCGAACTGGGCATGGGTGAAACGCGGCGGCTCGCTGCCCGCGGGGGCGATCGAGAACCGGCCGCTCATCCGGAGATGGACGACAAGTGTCCGCTCATTCTCAAGATCGAAGAGTATATGTTTCCCGCGTCGGCTGACCGAACGGATCCGGGCATTCGCGAGATGGGCGTTGAAATCCTCGGGAGCAAAAGCGGGTGCGAGCCTCGGGCGGTGGAGCATCGCTTGCTCGATCCGGCGGCCGCGGACGAGCAGGTCGAGATGGCTGGCGACGAGTTGGACCTCGGGTAATTCGGGCATTTCGAAAGTGTCTAGGTGATCGAATAGTCCGGTATCGTGGCCTTGTCGCCAAGCACGGTACCGTCGGTGATCGAACTGCTTCGGCCGATGAACGAACTTCGCCCGACGACCGAGCCGTGAACTGCGGCCCCGGCCGCGATCCGCGTATGTGCCCAGATCACCGAGTTCTCGACAACGGCTTTCTCTTCGAGCATCACCCCGGGGCCAAGGACCGAATTTCGCACGGCGGCGTTCGGCTTTATCACGCAACCCTCGCCGATGAGCGAAACACCATCGACCGATGCGGCCGTCGCTATTTCGCTGTGAGCCGAGTTTTCGCGCAGAGAAACGCCGATTCGGCCCGCCAAAAAGTCCATATGAGCCTGCAGATAGCTTGAAGGATTGCCAATATCCCGCCAATATCCGTTGCTGAGCAAATATGAACGGAAGTTCAGCCCCTTTTCTAGCATCGCCGGAAAGATGTTGAATTCGAATGACGAGTGCGCGTTCTTCGGGATCAGGTCGAGCACTGACCGTTCAAGAACGTAGATACCGGCGTTGATGTTCCGCGAACGGAGATTTGGGACGTCCTCGGCCTTCGGCTTTTCAAGAAAGCGCTCGACGCGTCCATCGTCATCGGTTTCGACCAGCCCGTAGCGGGTCGGGTCTTCGACCTCGACAAGGACGATAGTGGCGTCCGCCTTGGCCGTGCGATGCTGCTCAAGCACCTTCGCAAGATCGATATCCGTAAGTATGTCACCATTTAGGACGACGAAGGTCTGCGAGGTCTCGTCCGCCGCATAACGAAACGCACCGCTTGTGCCGAGCGGATGCGGCTCGGTCACAAAGCTGACCTTTGAGCGATACTGAGAACCGTCGCCGATCGCATCCTCGATCTTGTTCGGCTGATAGCTGAGCGAAAGGACGGCCTTTTCGACGCCGGCCGCTGCAAGCATTTCAAGCTGAAATGCGATGAACGGCCGGTTCATCATCGGCACGATCGGCTTTGGCGTAAAGACGGTAAGCGGCCGCAGACGCGTGCCCTTTCCGCCGGCAAGTATAACTGCACTTACATCGGACATGGCGATAGTCTCAAAGGCGAAATGTTAGCCTAAGACCTGAGCAGGCAAAAATCAAAGGCTGAGGGAGTCAATGCAAAGTGACAAACACTAACAAAAAATGTTCAAAAATAATTGACACATTTTTGCACATTCTGTAATCTCGTATATGAAGGCGAGCCTTCTCCTTCAGTGCCTCTTCAGTAGAGCGGCAGTATATTCCGTCTTTCTCACCAATCGGGATACATACAGATTTCATTTCTCAGGCAAAACCATGGCTTTTGACAAGAAACTCGCAATGCGAAATGCGGAAAAGTATCTCTCACAGGGCAAACTCCGCGCGGCGATAGGGGAATACCGACGAGTTACTTCACACGATCCGTCCGATGTGGTGACTCTCAATATGCTTGGTGACCTCTACGTAAAGGATAATGATCCGGATGGGGCCCTAAAGTGTTTCCGTGGAGTTGCCGAGCACTATTCAAGCCAGGGATTCGCGGCAAAGGCGATCGCCGTTTTTAATAAGATGAGCCGGATCGCTCCGCTCACGCCCGATATGTCTGCCCAGCTTGCCGAACTTTACCGGCAGAAGGGTTCCGTCGTCGAGGCCAAGTCGCATTACGTCACTCTTGCTGAGGATTACGAAAAGAACGGCCGAAAGGTCGAGGCCCTGGCGATCTGGAAGCAGATCGCTTCACTTGACCCGCGCAACATAGACGTGCTCGAGCACATTGGCGAGACTTATCTGGGCGAGGGCGACGCAGCCGAGGCCGTAGCGGCATTCGTCGAGATTGGCGAGCGTCATTTGCGATCGGGAAAGACCGAGGATGCGGAGAATGCATTCCGGCGTGCGATAGCCGCGGACCGGTTCTCGCCTAAAGCTCTTCGGGCGTTTGTCGAACTGAAGTGGAAACAAGGTGGGCACACGGAGGCTCGCGAGATGTTGGAGGGCATCCATAGCGAACAGCCCGGGGACCCGGAGATCGGAAAACTCCTGTTCGAATGCGAGCTTGCCAACGGGAGTCCGGCGGATGCTGAGGCAACTGTACAAGAGATCGTTGCCACGGAGCCGAAGAGTTATCCGCTATTACTCGAGCTCTCGAACTACTATTTTGAGCATGAAGACCACACGGCCGCGATACGGATGCTGGTCGCAGCTTCAGAACATTTATTGAATGACGGCCGGCTCGAAGAGCTCGCCTATCACGTCGCCCGCCTGCGGGAAGCGGCCCCGATGGATCTTGAGCTTCTGAAGCTTGATGCGGCCGTTGCATCATGGCAGAAGGAGGAGACTCGCTACGTCGATGTTCTGAAATTGCTCGCCTCCGCTGCCCGCGAGGCCGAAGCGGTCGAGGACGAGCGGTCGGCGCTGATGCAGTTGACGATGCTTTGCCCGAACGAGGTTTACCTCGCACAGCGACTTGCGGAGATCAACGAGCTACACGGATTTGAGGATTCGAATACCTTTGCGAATTCATTTGATGCGCGGTTCTTCGGCGCACCGGCGGAAACGTCGAACGGTTCGCAGCCCAAGGTTGAACTTGCTCCGGCAGCGTTCGAGCTTGAGACGAGTGGTGCCGCGGCTGAGCCAGCAGGGTCGCCAGCGCCCGCCGCTGCTCAAACGAACGGAACGGGCGATCTTGACGGCGATTCGCTTGATCGGCTTTCGCGTGAGATCGACAGCATTAAGTTTTATCTGGACAGCGGTTACAACGACCTTGCGTTGAGCGCTGCCGATGACCTTAGAAATGAATTTGGGCCGAGGCCCGAGGTCGTAGAACTGCTCGAGGCGATCAAGCGGTCAGGTGCGGCGGGGCCGATAGAACCGGTAGCGGTGATTGCCTCAGAGCCTGTTGCTGTTCCTGCGGAATCGCTTTTGGTTCAAAGCTCCGAGCTCGACGACCTCTTTACCGACCTCGGGCTCGACCCGATCGACCAGGACAGCTCGGCCGATTTTGAAACTCACTACAACACGGCGATCGCCTATCAGGAAATGGGGCTCAGCGAAGATGCGATCCGCGAGTTTCAGGACGCCGCCGGCTTGGTCGGCCCGAACGACGGCACTCGCAGGTTCTATTCTTGTGCAAACATGCTCGGCCATTGCTTCATGAGCATCGGCAAGCCGCACCTGGCACGCACGTGGTATGAGCGGGCGCTTGAGGTAAAAGGGCTCTCGCCGGAGGAGCAGCAAGGGCTTTGGTACGAATACGCACACTCCTGCGAAAGCGATGGCGATACGCGAACGGCTGCTGCGTTCTTCGAAAAAGTCTATATCGAGAACGTCGGTTTTCGCGACGTCTCACAGCGGCTTGAGCGGATGTCCGTCGCTGCCTGATTCGGTTGTTTGTCACGTTTCCCGGGGTTATACTTTGACGGTATGGTCGAGAGACTGACCGTCATTTTTTTTATCACACTGTGCCTCTTGCTCGGGGTGTATCTCATACTTGCGCCATGGGACACGATGTTCGGACTATGGAGTGAGAATTATCTCCTCGTGTACCTGACAGATGTGACCGGCTATCCTGTGCTTCAGCGAACCGTCGCTTCGAACTGGGTTCGCGGTGGAGTGACCGGTCTTGGCGTGTTGAATCTCTTCATCGCGTTTTGGGAGATCGTCCACTTTCGCCAGAGCGTCGCTTTGCTTCAGGGCAAGCCGCCCAAACCGGAAAACTAGATATGCTTTCCGCGCCGATAATTTACCCAATAACAGAAGGGCTTGCGGAGGCCTCAAACTTTGACGAGCAGCTTGCACGGATACGAGCGAATGCGGTTGCCGCTGCGGAGTCCGGCGTTGGGCTTTTTCAGATACGCGAGAAGCGGCTTTCTGCGAGGTCGCTTTTCGAATTAACGAGTTCGGTCGTTTCAGCAACGAAGGGAAGCGGGCTCGGCGTGATCGTCAACGGGCGGCCGGATGTTGCTGCGGCAGCCGGAGCGGCCGGCGTTCATTTGCCGGCAAACGGACTGCCGGCGGACGCGGTCCGAACGGCATTCGGCTCCGGATTCCTGATCGGAGTTTCGTGCCACAACGAAGACGAACTCTTGGCGGCCAAGAACGGCGTAGCGGACTTTGCAACCTTCAGCCCCGTTTTCGCGTCGCCGGGGAAAGGTGAGCCGGCCGGAATTGAGAGACTCCGGGCGGCCGTTGAGAAATTCGACGGTTTCCCGGTGATCGCTCTCGGCGGAGTTTCGGTGAACGATCTCGGGCAGGTATTGGCGACTGGAGCAGCGGGCGTTGCCGGGATACGTGCTCTGAACACGCCTGAAAGGATCAGGGAATTTGCGGCTCGGGCGAAGTGACAATTCAATGAAAGAACTTCAGAAAGTCTGTTTGAGTATCGCCGGGCTTGACCCTTCAGGAGGGGCAGGAATTCTCGCCGATGTCCGGGCATTTGCCGCGTTCGGATGCTTTCCGGCAGCGGCGGTGACCTCGCTGACCTATCAGAACACCCAAGGCGTTTTCGGTTCGGAAAATCAATCGGGCGAGGTGGTCGAGCGGCAAATAATGCCGTTACTCGACGATTATTCGCTTGGGGCGGTCAAAACGGGAATGCTCCCTTCGGCCGAGGTGATAGAGGCAGTTGCAAGGGTTCTTGGGACGATCCCGGACGTGCCGTTGGTGGTCGATCCGGTGGTTCGTTCGACCTCCGGATTTGACCTGATCGACGATGCCGCACTTCGATCGCTGACGCGGCGACTTTTTCCGATGGCGGCGGTCGTAACACCGAACCTTGCCGAGGCGGAGCGGATCGCGGGAATCGCGATCGAAGCCGATGACGACCTCGATCGAGCCGCCGAGGTGATGCACGAACTTGGTGCCCGCTGTGTACTGATAAAAGGCGGCCACCGCATTCCCGGCTCGGACCCGGCAAAGGCGGTCGATCATCTGTTCATCAGCGGCGTCAGGCACGAGATCGCGGGCGAGTATATAGAAACGACCTCGACCCACGGCACGGGGTGCATACTTTCAGCGGCGATCGCGGCGAATCTGGCGCTTGGGAAAGAGTTGATTGAGGCGGTCACAGTCGCGAAGGCTTTTGTGAATGAGGCTATCCGGACCGCTCCGGGCCTTGGGAAGGGAAACGGGCCGATAAATATACGGGCTATTTAGCGATCGGGATGAATGCCGGCGATTCGTAGGTGACGCCAAAGGTGACGCCGGTTCGCGGGCTGAAGCGGGTGAGGCCGAAGATAGCGGCGGTATCGAACCTGAGGCCCGAAGCGCGGATTTGCGTGCCGACGCGAAATTCGCCGACGCTCTCGGTGCCCAAAGGAGCGTTGCCGCTGCGGGTATTCTCGCGGCCATTGATCTCGGCGACGAGGTTTATCCGGTCATTGACCCGCACAATTCCCGCCAAACCGTAAAGAAAGACATCGTTCTGTGTGAATGTGTTGAGCGGGGCATTCATAATGCCAAGCCCGACATTACCGTAGAGGTTAACAAGCGGATCGCGGCCGGCCCGCTTGCCGAACTTCTTCTGCGCGATGATCTTCGAAAATATGTTGATCTGGTTGGTGCCGATGCCGCGTGCCTGGTCGGTATTCGGCATCTGAAAGCCGAACTTCGTCCCGATCGCGGGGAGGTACTTGGTTTCGTTGAGCAGCTTGATCTTGGCCGAGATGGTGAAATCGCTAAAGTCGTTCGTCGAGTTGCCGGTAACGTTGAGCGGGATCGGCGATGGATTCGATGCCGAGTTGATCGCAAGATAATTTTGGATCGTACCCTCGATCTGGATCTCAACGTTCGGGGCAAGTCCCTGCCGGATGCGTATGTCGCCGACGCGGGTGAGGTCGCCTTTAAGGCCCGAAAGAGGGAACTTCGCGTTCTGAATGAAATCGACTCCGACACCGATCTCGAGAGCACCCTGCGGCGTGATGTCGACGTCGTCTGTGATCAGCGGACGCTGTTGGGCGTTGGCCGCCGAAACGCTAAAGATGATCATCAGTGCTGCAAGGACACACTTTCGCACAGGGCAATTCTGGCACTAAATCATTGAGATGTAAATCCCGGCGGCCGCACGCTTTGGACAATGCCCGGTAAACTTGGCAAAATTGTCGGAGTCCGGGAGGGAAAAGCGAACGTGCCGATAGAATTGGTCAACAAACAGCGTGACGCGGCCGAACAAAGCGGGCTTCGGCTTGTTGACGACGCGGTCGAATCGCGGACCTCGGCACAGGTCGAAAAGCAGTTCGTCAGCTTTCTTTTCCTAAAGGCCGATGCGGACTGGAGAAAGCTGGACGGCGGGCGAAAAAGTGAGCTTTCGCAGGAGTTCATCTCGGTCTTTGATGATTTCAGGGATGATTTTCTCGTTTTTCCGTATTCCTTGGTCGGCTTCGATTCAAAAGCGGACCTGATGTTCTGGCGGATAGGCCGCTCGATGGACCGGCTTCAGGAAATGACCGCAAGGATGAACCGCACGGGGCTCGGGAGCCATCTGATAACCGCTGCCGCTTACTTGGGCGTCACGAAAAAGCGGGTTTTTGTCAGCGAAAGCAGCGAGGATCGGTTTCATGTGAACGCCGGCGAAAAGGCCTACCATTTTTTTTACCCCTGCGCGAAGGGCCGGGAATGGTATGAGAAACCGGCCGAGGAGCGCGAAGCCTTGATAGAGGACGGGATGATGGTCGGCCGCCGTTTCCCGAACATTAAGATACACATGACGCACGGCCTGGGGTTTGGCGAGTACGAATATCTGTTCTCGTTTGAAACGGATGAGCCGAAGGATTTTGTCGCATTGGCCGAGGAACTTCGCTCGGCCGGAGAGGTCGAACGAAACCTCGGCGGTTCACATATATTTACTTGCCGGAAGCGACCGCTTGCCGAGTGCATTGAGGCCCTTGGCTGATCCGCAAAATGGAGATGATCGCACGGAAGTTTTTGATCAGCGGTATCGTTCAGGGCGTCGGCTATCGCTATTTTGCACAGCGGTCGGCAGCGAAGCATCAGGTCAAGGGCTATGTCCGCAACCTTGAGGACGGACGCGTCGAGGCGTTTGCCCAAGGGCCGGACAAGGCGGTCGAAGGCTTCAAACACGACCTTGCGGCCGGCCCGGCGTATTCGCGGGTCGCAGAGATAGAAGAACTCGTAGAGGAGACTGACGACATATTTTCGACATTCAGGATCGAACGATAGATATTTTTCATCATATGGATAACCTAAAGAAATTAATTCGCGAGGTGCCCGATTTTCCGAAACCGGGCATCAACTTTTATGACATCACGACGCTGCTCAAGGACGCAGGCGGCCTTGAGCAGGCAATTGACGCAATGGTCGAGCAATGCCGCGGACTAGACATCGATACCGTGATCGGCATCGAATCTCGCGGGTTCATTTTCGCGACGCCGATCGCGTATCAGATCGGAGCGGGTTTCGTTCCGGTCCGCAAACCGAAAAAGCTGCCGGCGGATACTGTTTCGGTCTCGTATGACCTGGAGTACGGGCAAGACACGCTCGAAATGCACCGCGATGCAGTTGGCGAAGGCCACCGGGTCCTTATCGTCGATGACCTGCTCGCCACGGGCGGAACGGCGAAGGCGGTCGTGGATCTCGTTGAAGGAATGGGCGGCATCGTCGCCGGGCTTCATTTCGCCGTCGAACTCGACTTCCTTGGCGGTCGATCCAAATTCAATGGATATGATGTAAAGGCTCTGATAAACTACGACAGCTAGAGTGAAGG
>ERZ1066138.583-NODE-583-length-12176-cov-8.144378_pt1 | contig 12176 bp, 15 predicted proteins | sample MGYA00382785_ERZ1066138 | MGnify/ENA primary metagenome ERZ1066138 (study PRJEB33369, sample SAMEA5778368) | biofilm metagenome | biome: Industrial cooling water; feature: Water cooling tower basin; material: Biofilm | place: United Arab Emirates | collected...
CGATCGTTGAGCGGAGAAATCATGCCAGAGAATTTGCGGCTTGTAAAAGGTGCACTGGCGTCACCATTTCCCATTTCTGAACTTGTGAACGCCTACTTCAAAACGCGGGCGAATGGTTCGCATATGCAAAAAGCCCGACGTGATCTGGCGTAGGTCTTTCGCGGCGCTGGGATACCTGTCTGACTGGGTTCCGGTGCCTAAGCTGTTGCAGAATTGGGAAAGAAGCGTAAAACGCGCCGCGGGGCTGGCAGCGACGTCGTGCCGGGCCTTGGCGGTTGCGAAGAGGCTCCATGGTGCGACAGGACGATGGCGAGTTGCGGGAGGAACTCGTGCGGCTGCGGAATGAACACCGCATGCTCGACGAGGAGATTGTTGCCCTCGAAGCGATGGGCGGCCTCGACCAATTGAACATCCGTCGCCTGAAAAAGAAAAAGCTTTCCATCAAAGACCAGATTACGGCAATCGAAGATCAACTCCTGCCCGACATCATCGCCTGATCCCGGGTTTCCAGTCCGGACGACGTAGAACCGCGGCCGCGCGTGGCGCGTTGATGGTGGGCGGCGGTACACGTTCCGCACCGCGCCCTGCGAGCAACCCCATGCGCCCTGTCGAGCACTGGCTCTACCCGACACCCGACGGCCTCTACTGCGAGCCGGGCGGCTTCTTGATTGATCCGCCGCGGCCCGCCGATCGCGCGTTGATCACGCATGGCCACTCCGACCATGCCCGCTCCGGCCACGCTCACGTGTTGGCCACATCCGAAACCATCGACATCATGAAAGTCCGATACGGCGTAAACTGCGCGTCGGCATTCCAGACAGCTGAGCTTGGACGGGAACAGAAGATCGGCGGCGTCGGCGTTCGGTTCGTCCCCGCCGGGCACATCCTGGGCTCCGCACAGATCGTTCTCGAATACGGCGGTCGACGTGCGGTCGTCTCGGGCGATTACAAGCGCGCCGCCGATCCGACCTGCAGCCCGTTCGAACTCGTACCTTGCGACGTGTTCGTAACGGAAGCGACGTTCGCGTTGCCGGTGTTCCGCCACGAGCGCGGCGAAGACGAAGCCCGCCGGCTGTTGAATTCGATGATACGCAACCCCGACCGGACGCACCTCCTTGGCGTCTATGGGCTTGGCAAATGCCAGCGCATGATCGCGCTTGTGCGCGCTGAGGGCTATGCCGCGCCGATCTGGCTGCACGGCGCGCTGGTAGGTTTGACGGATCTTTATCGGCATTTGGGCATCGATCTCGGTGACTGCCGGCCGGCCAGCACGGCGACCGACGCCGAATTGAAAGGCGCACTCGTCATGTGCCCGCCGTCGTCGCTGATGGACCGCTGGTCGCGCCGCATGGGCGACGATCCCGTGCGCATCTTCGCGTCCGGCTGGATGCGCGTGCGCGGCCGGGCACGCCAGCGCGGCGTCGAACTGCCCCTCGTCGTTTCCGATCACGCCGATTGGCCCGAACTCCTCGACACCATCGTTGAAACCGGCGCCGAAGATGTCTGGGTCACGCATGGTCGTGAGGACGCGCTCGTGCATCAGTTGAGCCTCATGGGTCGCAGGGCCAGGGCGCTCGCGCTCGTCGGATATGAAGACGACGCGGAGTAGCCATGCGTGCGTTCGCCGAAGTCCTCGACAGTCTCTCGACCACGCCAAGCCGTAACGGCAAACTTCAATTGCTGACCGGCTATCTGCGCCACGCCCCAGACCCCGACCGGGGCTGGGCGCTCGCGGCACTGACCGACGGCCTGCCGCTGCGCATCAGCTTCCGGCGGATCCTTTCCGATCTGATGGCGGAGCAAACCGACCCCGTTCTGTTCAAGCTCTCGCGCGATTTCGTCGGCGACACCGCCGAGACGGTCTCGCTGCTGTGGCCCTCGCCACAACACGCTGCCATGCCGCCGCAACTGGGCGAGACCGTCGATCGCCTCTTGCACGCGACGCCCTCCGAACATGCCGCAATCATCGCCAGCGTTCTCGATCGCTGCAATGTGCGCGAGCGCTGGGCTTTCCTCAAACTCGTCGGAGGCGCGCCGCGCGTCGGCGTGTCCGCGCGGCTTGCCAAAACCGCGGTCGCTGAAATCGGCGGCCACGAAGTGTCTGCTATCGAAGAAATCTGGCACGCTCTGAAACCGCCTTACATCGAGCTTTTTGAGTGGATGGAGGCACGCGGCCCCCGGCCCGACCCGGGCAACATTCCAGTCTTCCGGCCGCTCATGCTGGCTCACCCCGTCGAGGATGCGGACTGGCAGTCCCTCCAACCGAGAGACTTTGCCGCCGAATGGAAGTGGGACGGCATCCGCGTTCAGATTGCAGCCAAAGGCGGCGACGTCCGGCTCTACTCGCGGACAGGCGACGACATTTCGCCGGCCTTCCCTGAGATCCGCTCCGCTTTCGACGGAATGGATGTGGTCGCCGACGGTGAACTGCTCGTCGTGCGCAACGGTGCCGTCGCGCCCTTCAACGATCTCCAGCAGCGCCTCAACCGCAAATCTGTCACCGCAAAAATGCTGCGCGATCATCCAGCCCATCTCCGGCTCTATGATCTCTTATTTGCGGCGGGCGAGGATATCCGCCCGCTCACGTTCGACGAACGCCGCGTGCGGTTGGAAAATTGGCACGCGGCCAACCGGCCTTTGCTGACCGACCTCAGCAACCTCGTCGCGTTCGACACATTCGATGAACTGGAAAGCCTGTGGCGGGGCGCGCGCGAAGCCGGCATCGAAGGCTTGATGCTGAAGCGCCGCGCCGGTCCCTATCTCTCCGGCCGTCCGAAGGGCCATTGGTTCAAGTGGAAGCGCGCGGCCCTGACACTCGACTGCGTGCTGATGTACGCGCAGCGTGGCTCAGGCAAACGTTCTTCGCTCTATTCCGATCTGACCTTTGGTGTCTGGCGGCCGCGCGCAGGCTCGAACGAGCGCGAACTCGTCCCCGTCGGCAAAGCCTATTCGGGCTTCACCGATGCGGAACTTCGCGAACTCGACCGTTTCATCCGTTCGAACACGACGGAAACTTTCGGTCCCGTGCGTGCGGTCGTTCCCAAGCTGGTTCTCGAGGTGGCATTCGATGCGGTGCAGCCCTCGACGCGTCACAAATCCGGCGTCGCCATGCGCTTTCCCCGCATCCATCGCATCCGCTGGGACAAGCCGGCCGAAGAGGCCGACACCCTAGAGGCAACGTTGTCGTTGATCGACAAGCCTGCCGCATGAAAAAGGCGGCGCCGGAGGGGAGGGGTTCCGGCGCCGCACGGCCTAAGCGCATCTCGGGGGGAGGGACAACGCGCTCAGGGAACCTTCAGAGGGTAACGACGCTGCCGCCGCTGACCTCGATGGTCTGTCCGGTCACCCAGCGTGCATCGGGTCCGGCGAGGAAGGCGACGACGTCCGCGACGTCAGGCCCCTGGCCGATCCGCTTAAGCGCCTGCATGTTGAGCGTCTGCTGCGTGCCTTCATCGCTCTTGACGAAGCCGGTCATGTCCGTTTCGATCACGCCGGGTGCGACCGCGTTGACGGTGATGTTGCGTTCGCCAAGATTTTTCGCGAGAGCCCGCGTGAGGTTGTCGACCGGTGGCTTCGACATCGAATAGACCTCGACGCCGGGGAACGGCAGCCGCGAGACCACCGAAGTCGTGGAAATAATGCGCCCGCCGTCGTTCAACCGTGGGATCGCCGCCTGTGTGATGAAGAACAGCGACTTCACGTTAACGTTGAACACATAGTCGAACTGCTCTTCCGACGTCTCCGCAAAGGCCACGAACGGCGCAACGCCCGCGTTGTTGACGAGAATGTCGAACGTTTTCTTGCCGCGCTTGGCGAGTTCCGCATCAACCTGGGCGAACAGCTTGGCGGCAGCGCCCGATTCTGTCAGTTCGGCGCCGACTGCGAAGGCGTCTCCGCCGCGTGCTTTGATGGCTGCGACCACTTCGTCCGCCGCTGGCCCGTTACGGCCATAGTGAACGCCGACGACGGCGCCGTCACCGGCCAGACGTTCCGCAATGGCCCGCCCAATCCCGCGGCTGGCACCCGTGACGACCGCGATTTTTCCTGCAAGAGACTTTGACATGATGACATCCCAGACTTGAATGGCCGCACCGGATGAGGGTGGGCGGCGGCGACCCGATGGTCCCGTCACAAGGCCAATATACACCGATGATGCCGTAGTTCAAGAATATCGAACTATTGAAATATCAACTTTCCGTGGTCATATTCGACGCATGCAGCGCCCATTCGTTCACCCGCCCATCGAAACGGTCACCCTGGAAGGCATTCTCTATGCGCTTGCTGATCCGGTGCGGCTGGAAATCATCCGCAGGATCGGTTCGGGGACGTGCGCTATGAACTGCTCGTCCGCTGCCCCCGAAAAAATGGCCAAGTCGACGCAATCGCATCACTTCCAGGTTCTGCGCGAGGCAGGCCTCATTCGCTCCGAGCGCCGCGGCGTCGAGGTCATCAATCAACTTCGCTGTGACGAAATCGGGCAAAAATTTCCCGGACTTATCCCGGCAATCCTGAAGGCAGCCGAACAGCGCGACAATAGCAGGACCGCGAAGACGTAGGAGCCGTCGTGCATGTTTGAGGGTTTCGAGCGCGGACGGGGTAAGGCAGGCGATATCGACGTGGCCTATGTGATGGGCGGCAGCGGCCCGCCCGTCCTTCTTCTGCACGGCTACCCGCAAACCCACGCCATGTGGGCCCGCATCGCGCCGCTTCTCGCTGAGCGCTACACCGTAGTCGCCGCCGACCTCAGAGGGTACGGCGACAGCTCCAAGCCGCAATGCTTGCCCGACCGCTCGAATTATTCGTTCCGAGCAATGGCCACCGATCAGGTCGCGCTGATGCAGAGCCTTGGCTTCGAGCGCTTCCACGTCATTGGTCACGATCGCGGAGGCCGCGTCGCCCACCGTATGGCGCTCGATGAAACGGATCGCGTTCTCTCCCTTGCCGTTCTCGACATCGTCCCGACGTACGCCATGATCATGGACACAACTCACAAGGTCGCCGCCGCGTACTGGCACTGGTATTTTCTCGCGCAGCCCGAGCCCTTCCCCGAGACGCTGATTGGCCGCGATCCAGATTGTTTCTACGAATTCTGCCTCGTCGGTTGGGGCAAGGTACCGCTCGACGCCTTTGATCCCGCTCAGTTGCAGGCCTATCGGACCGCCTGGCGCAACCCGGCCTATATCCACGGATCGTGCTCCGACTATCGCGCGGCACTGACTGTAGATCTGTCGCACGACACCGGGGATATAAATCGCAAGGTTGCGTGCCCCGCGCTCGCGTTTTGGGGCACGGGCGGTCTCATGCATCAGCTGTTCGACATGGAAGCCGAGTGGGAAAAGCGGCTGGCAAAGCCGCAATTCGCAACTCTTCCCGGCGGCCACTTCTTCCCCGATCAGTTCCCAGAAGAAACGGCCGCGCGCCTGCTCCAGTTCCTGGACGGCATCCGCCAGGGCTAGCCGAGCCGCCGCCGGAACTCGTCGTAGCCGTACGAGCGGACAACTTCGAAGCGCCCGTCCTCATGCAGAATAGACAGATCGGGCAGCGGCGTTCCGTTGAACGTGGTGTTCTTCACGAACGAATACTGCATCATGTCGGTGAAGATCAGCCGGTCGCCGACCTGCAGCGGTTCCGCAAACGAGTATTCACCGATCACATCACCGGTCATGCAGGTCTTGCCGCCAAGGATGTAGGTGTGCGCCAGAACGCCGGCCTTCTTCGCGCCGATAATGATCGGGGTATAAGGAACTTCCAGCACGTCGGGCATGTGCGTTGAAGCGGAGGTGTCGAGGATCGCGATGTCTTTCTCGTTGCGATGCAGGTCAAGCACCGTGGCGACGAGCCAGCCGGTGTTGACCACGAGCCCCGCGCCGGGTTCGAGGATCACGTCGACACCGAACGCCCGGCGGAAGTCGTTGAGCGCCGCGATCAGCGCAACGAGATCGTATCCCGTCCGGTTGATAAAGTGACCGCCGCCGAAATTCACCGCCTTCACCTGCCGGATTTCGTCGGCGAAGTTTTCCGCGACATGCCGGATGAGGCCGATTGAGCCTTCTTCGCGTGCCTCGCACAGGGCATGCGCGTGCAGAATGTCGATCTCGTTCCACGGAATGGAGCCGCTCTCCGCCTTGGTCGTACCAAACCGCGACCCGGGTGCGCACGGATCGTAAAGCGCGCCGCCAAGCGTCGCCATCGAGAACCCAGGGTTGATGCGCACGCCGACGTGCCGCCCCGCAGCCTTTGCCGTTGCCATGTGCTTGGCGATCTGTCCCGGCGAGTTGAAGTAAATGTGGTCGGCAATCGACACGAGCCGCTCCACCTCGCCCGGGCCGTAGGCGGGTGCGTAAACATGAACCTCCTTGCCGAACTCCTCGCGTCCCATCCGCGCTTCGTATTCGCCGGATGCCGTTGTGCCGTCCAGCGTGTCGCGCATCAGCGGAAAGGCGGCAGGCATCGCCCACGCCTTGGTGGCCAGCAGCAATTTTATGCCGGTCTCGGCTTTGAGCCGCGCGGCGACCTCCAGATTGCGCTTCAGGCTGGCAACATCGAGCACGTAGGCCGGCGTATGCATGTCGGCAGGCAGGTTCGGTTTGGGCATTGTACGACGGCACTCCCGGCCAGAAACGGAATGAGCGCGCTATATGGCATCGCGGAGCGCGGAGTAGAAGGGCTGATCCGCGTGACGCCAAGGCCGCACCACAACCCGCCGCGAACGGTCAAGCTAGGGAGCAATCGTTACGGCGAAGGTCCGCTTATTTGTCTCACCGGACGCAAGCCGGGCTTCGACTGCAAAGCGATCTTCGCCCGCCGCCCCCTCGCGCGCCGTGTAATAGACGCCGGTCCCCGCCACCGTGCGCCCATTGCAGGTTCCGCCCGTCGACGCCGCAATCGTTGTCTGCTGTCCCGCCCGGAAGGTGATCTCGCCTTGGTTGGGCGGTGTCGTCACCGTCACGTGCGGTGCGGCCAACGCGGCGCAATTTGTATCCCACCCGGCGAACACGAACACGCGCGCCGGACGCCCCGGCACGACGGGCATGGTCCGCGTCGCGGCATCCTGCGTCGGCGGTTCGAGCGCTGTGCCGGAAACTGGTGACGGCGCGCCGGTGCAACCGCCGCCCAATGACGCGACCAACAGCATGACCAGAATGCGCGATCGACAAAGCCTCATGTGCTCTTTCCGCCTCGCTGCCGCGACCGCTCTTGTTTCACGCAACGCTCGCCCTCCGGGACTGCCGCCTCAGACCGTGACGGTCCGCGAGAGCATCAGCCGGTAGGGCAGCATGCTCGAGCGCGTAAAGCCGAAGCCTTCGTAGAAGTGTTGGCCCGCGGCGTTGTCGTGATCGGTCAAGAGGGTGATCCGTTGCGCGCCGTCGGCCCGCGCCTGCTCGATGATGCCGGCCATGAGCTGCCGCCCCGTGCCGCACCCGCGCTGCGCTGACGTAACAATGACATCCTCAAGCGTGGCGATCTTCGCGCCGAGGAAGGTCGAGATGCCGTAATGCAGAATCCCCATCCCGATAACATCGCCCTTTCGCTCGGCAACCATGATCCGCACATCGGCGCCCCGCTCCATTAACAGCATCAGACCACGCGTTTGCGCCGCGCGATCGGGAACAAATTCCTTCTCCTGCGCGAACAATTCTCCAAGCAGATCGGCGAGCATCGCAATGTCGGTGCGATCAGCGAGCCGGATGCGGATCATCGCGAACTTCTCCCGACCGGACTTGCCGCCATCCGGCCCCAAATGTTACATAGTTACAGCAAGCCGGGGAAACCCGGCATAACCGCTGCGCGACGGCAGCACCTGGGAGTGAAACATGAAGCACGTTTTCGCAACTGCCATGCTCGCCGGCGTGGCGTTCGGGCTCGCCGTTCCGGCTGAGGCCGCATCGCTGGTCTCGGCCAAAAAGCTTGAGATCGACGTGGACGAAGCGAAAACGGCGGAGGAGCGCACGGCGCTGTGGGCGAAGATCGGCGGCTGGTGCGCGATCGCCGAGTGGCATCCCGCCATCGCCAAGTGCGAGGCGTCCAAGGACGGCGACACCGAATTCCGGACGTTGACCTTGAAAGACGGCGGCGTGATCAAGGAAAAGCTCATGGAGACCGGGACGACGAGCTACAAATACGAAATCATCGAAAGCCCGCTGCCGGTCAAGAATTACACCGCGATGTTCTCCGTCGCGCCCGACGATGATGACCTCGACGAAATCAACGTCCTCTGGTCGGCGACCTACGATGCCAATGGCAAGGACGACAAGGAGGCCCGGAAAGTGATCGACGGGATCTTCAAGGACGGGATCGAAAGCATCAAGGCAAAGCACGCCGGTGCCGGAGACGACGATAAGAAGTAGCGATCGGCTTTGGCACGAGCGCCGAAATGCAACGGGCCGGTGGTCGATCAACCACCGGCCCGAGTTCGTTCACACCACTATCGAAAGTTACCAGCCGAAGCCGAGATAAATCCCGGGCCGGCGATAGCGGTACGGATAGCCCCAACCGCCGTAGTACGGCCGATAGTAATAGGGCCGGTACCCGTAGTGGCGATGGCGCCAGTGACGCCCTCTCCAATGCCGGTGCCGCCAGTGCCGTTTGCGGTAATGGCGCCGGTGGACCTGTTCGGTTGCCTTGGCGTCCGTCTTCGCGGCTTGCGTCGCGATGCCGGCGCCGGCCATTGGCGCAGCGTTCGAAGGTGCCGTGATTGCGAACGCGCCCAAAATGGCCGCAGCCGCAAGGGCGATCTTGACTTTCATGCCCATCTCCTCGGTTTGCACGATCACACACTTCCCCGTGTGGTTATGAACTACCGGCCCAACGCAATGGTTGCAAGACAAAACCCCGCGAGGACTGTTTTACGGATTTGTCCATATATTCACCGAGTTCGGATCAGTGCGATACTGATCGCAAACTCGCGATAAGGTTATCGCGACCTCGTCCGCAACGCCGCCATCCGCGCGCGACCGCCCCGGGAAAAACGCGCAACCCGCGCTGCGCCACACTCCCGCCTGCGTTCGCGAGCAATTAGGCTCTCACATGACTTTACGCCTCATTCTCCGGCCGGGGACCACCGATGCGCGCCCTCTTGATGATCGCCTGCCTCGCCGCCGGAACTGTGTCCCTCATGGCTGCCGATGATCTCAAATCTCTGGCTGGTTCCGAATGGGGCTTCCCCGATGCGGGCGACGCCTACATCCAGTTCCGCGAAACGGACGTGGCCGGCTCGTCCGGCTGCAATCGCTTCCGCGGCACCTACACGTTTCAAAATGGCGCGCTGACGTTCGGACCTCTCGCCGGCACCCGCATGGCCTGCCCGCCCGACAAGATGGAGACCGAAAAGAAGGTGCTCCAGATCCTCGATTCCGCGAAGGCCGCTGAGGCAACTCATAAAACGTTGATCCTCAAGGACGGAACGGGTGCGGTGCTCGCCACGTTGACCCGTCGTGACTGGGATTGAGCATACGCGCGTTCGCGACGGCGGGCAGAACACCGGCGAGCACCACGAGGCTCAATTGCAGATCGATCGCCCGGCCCAGCCGCATGTCCACGCCCCCGCTGAGGGCGCCGCCCCGCTGACGCTCGCGGCCGCCCTGGCGCCTGTCGCCGCGCTGCTCTGTTCCGTGGCGCTGCTCCTGATGGGCAATGGCCTCCAGGGCACGCTGATCCCCGTCCGCGCGAATCTCGAAAGTTTCCGCGCCCTCGAATTGGGGCTGCTCGGCACCGCGTACTTCTTCGGCTTCACCGCCGGCTGCGTGCACGGTCCAGCCCTGGTACGCCGCGCCGGTCACATCCGCGCCTACCTCGCGATGACGTCGGTTGCATCCGGCATTGCGCTGCTCCACCCCATGATGGTCGATCCCGTGATCTGGTGGGGCCTCAGAATTGCGACCGGATATTGTTTCGCGGTCCTCTACATCATCATCGAAAGCTGGATCAACGAGCGCGCCGACAACCGCGTGCGCGGCACGGTGTTCTCCGTCTACACCATCGTCAATCTGACAGTGATCACGCTCGGCCAGCTCATGCTGGGCTTCGCCGACCCGAACTCGTTCATCCTGTTCGCGCTGGCCTCCATCCTGGTTTCCTTCGCGGCGCTCCCCGTGGCTTTCACCGCCGCCGCGCATCCGAAAATGGTCGAGCGTGTCCACCCGCGCCTGCGCGACCTGGCCAGCATCTCGCCCGTCGGCACGGCGGGCTGCTTCGCGGTCGGCCTCGCCAACGGCGCCTTCTGGACGCTGGGTCCGGTCTTCGCGTCCGACGCGGGCCTCGACACACGCGGCATCGGCTATTTCATGAGCGCGGTGGTTCTTGGCGGCGCATTCGCCCAATGGCCGCTCGGCCGCGTATCCGACGACATGGACCGCCGCTTCGTCATGCTGATTGCGACCGCCATCGCGCTGGGCGCCGCCATCGCCCTGATGATCATTCCTCAGATCGACCGCACGTCCATGATCATCGCGGGCGCGGTGTTCGGCATGGGCGCCTTTCCGCTCTATCCGCTCGCCGTCGCCCACGCCAACGACAACGCGCGCCCCGATCAGTTCGTCGAGGTGTCGTCGGGCTTGCTGCTGATATTTGGCATCGGCGCCGCCATCGGCCCGCTGCTCTCGTCGCTCGTGCGCCAGGTGATGGGAATGCCCATGCTGTTCGTCTTCACCGGCGCGGTGCATCTGGTGCTCATCGTTTTCATTCTCTACCGGATGCATTCGCGCGCCGCGCCCGCCCAGGCCGACCGCACCGACTTCGCCGACGCCGCGATCGCCGCCGCGACAGTGGCCCAATACGAGCCGGTCCCCGCTGTCGAGCCCGAACCGGCGCGGTGACGCCGGGCGCGGTCATCGTCTCCGCCGCTTGCGTGTCCGCTTCTTTCCAGATCCATTTGTCTGCGTTGCTTTGGCGGGTGGCTCGGGTTGAAGCGCCGCCTTCATCTCCAGCAGCATCGCGCGCAGTTCGTTCATCAGCCGCGACTGCTTGTTGGCGTGTTTCCGGCGCCGCGCCGCCCGCACCGTCTCGATGTAATCGTGACCGATGCAAATTTTCGTCGCCTGCCCGCGCTTGCTGAGCCGCTCGCGCGCGCCGCCGGCCGGCGAGATCGCCTCCAATTCCGAGCTACAACTTTTTGCAGTCGTTGAACGCGGCATCGGCGTGGGATCTCCGTGGTTCTCGCGCGACTGTCCACGCGAAGGGGAGCGGGGCGGTCGTCGCGCCGCTGATGTTTATAGTGTTGTGCGGCCCGAGGACCGCCCCGCGCAGGCTTTGTGGCATACGACCGGCGTTTCAGCGCGTTCTTCGCAGCCTGTGTTCCAACAGGTGGCCGGTCCGAGCCCCGCCGAGAGAAGATGCGACCCTCCGTCAGCGACTCTGCACCCCGCCCCACGTCACAAGACGCCTCTTAAGCGACGCCCCCTTTGGTTTGGGACGGAGATGGGGGGAGTGTAGGGGCAGCTGAGTTGGCGGGGATAAATTGCGCAAACTTTTCTCGCAATGTGCGCGACACAGTAGGGCGGGTTAGGCGCGCAGCGGCGTAACCCGCCGACGCTTGCTCTCTCCACGTTATCCCGGCGCGCGAGCGTGAGCGAAGCCGCCAGACCCACCGCCCTCGCCACCCCTCAGGTGTCATCCCGGCATTTATTGCCGGGACCCATCGGGCCGGTGACGGTGGCGTTTGTTGGACGCTCGCCCGCGCAACGCTCTTTCGCGCACGTTGAACAATGGGTCCCGGGGACAAGCCCCGGGATGACAGCGGTGGGGATGCGCGCACCGCGCTCAACTCCGCCCGAGGTCACCCCTCCCCCTTGCGGGGGGAGGGGCAGGGGCACGTCACTTCCCCTCCCCCTTGCGGGGAGGGGCAGGGGTGGGGGTGAACCAGTGGGTGGGGGTGAACCAGTGGGTGGGGGTGAACCAGTGGGTGGGGGTGAACCGGTGGGTGGAGGTCATTGCGACCAACGCCGCCCGCATCTCACCCCACCCCTAACCCCTCCCCGTCGAGGGGAGGGGGATCAGAGCGGCGCGCGTGACGGCAGCGAGAGCCCAGCCCTATGGTCAACCACTGTCACCGCCCCGCAGGTGTTATCCCGGGATTTGCTTGCCCCGGCGAAGGCCGGGGTGCCCGGGACCCATCGCGCCGCAAAGTCGGATGCCCATTGCACCCCGTGCCGCCCGCCACACGCACCCACCCCGCTTCA
>ERZ1066138.586-NODE-586-length-12159-cov-7.921348_pt1 | contig 12159 bp, 12 predicted proteins | sample MGYA00382785_ERZ1066138 | MGnify/ENA primary metagenome ERZ1066138 (study PRJEB33369, sample SAMEA5778368) | biofilm metagenome | biome: Industrial cooling water; feature: Water cooling tower basin; material: Biofilm | place: United Arab Emirates | collected...
AGATTCGGCGAGCGCTGGGCGCCGTATCGGACGACGGCCTCGTGGTACCTTTGGCGGGCGGTGGACTTGAGTCGCGCTGTAGACTAGTTGCGGGTACGTCGCGAGCAGCAGATGCGCCCAGAATGCTTCCGGATCGGCAGGCTCCCGATTGCCCTGGCTGCATGCCTGTTACTGGGAGCAGCCGAGTCTTCGCAGCCCGGATCGGATGCGAACGACGCTTCACGGCCCGTTCTGCCAAAACTCGGGCCCATACCAGCCGAAGTTCTGTCGGGTTGCATGCCGCAGGGCGGCAGACGGACCGACTTCCCCGCGGAAATGCTGGTCAATGTCACGATCTCAGCCGACGGCAAGGCGAGCAACCTGCAATTCCCTGATGATATCGAACCGTGGCAGCAGGCAACGGTGGCGTGCATCCTCGATCAGGTTGGCTTCAGTCCCGCCATGAGTGACGGTGTGCCGGTCGCGTCAGAGGTTGCGGCGCCGCTGGTTTTCAGGTCCGCCGAATATCCCGTCATCGTACCGGCGAGCCTCGATCGCCAGGAGTCCGAGGATCTCTCAGACTGCTATTCGCGGGCAGCGCGACGCGCCGGGGCCGAAGGAGAGGTACAGATCGACCTGGTCGTCGGGACCGATGGCCGCGTCAGTCACCATGAGTTACCGCCTGGCATCGAGCCATGGCAGCGTTCGACAGTCGAATGTCTCATCCCGCGATTGAGGTTCAAGCCAGCGACTCGCGACGACGTGCCATTCTCGTCCAAGGTCTCATTCCCGTTCAGCTTCTCGCTGGTGGGATCGGCGCCGTTGACTCTCGCCAGGCTGGCAGCCTCGGAGACTGAGCTGAGCGACGCCATTCGACGCTGTTATCCTGCAGATCGAAACGAGCTTGTGACACCGCATTACCGCGTCACCGTGAACGTCCGCGGATGGCCAAGCCAGGTCGTGTTGGTCAAGACTTCGGGCGACAAGGAACTTGACAAGGCGGGCTCCTGCGCCATCAAGCTGCTACGCTTCGAGCCTGCAAAGCGCGGCGAACAGCCGGTAATGTCTACGCTGCTCGTTCCATTCGAACTTCGGCCACCGGCGGCACCATGACGGACAGACTCACGCAACTGCTGCAGAAAAAGCGCATCGTGCTCGGCGACGGCGCCATGGGCACGATGCTGCACCGCGCCGGGCTCACCGACGGCGCGCCCGAGCGCTGGAATGCCGAGCGGCCGGACGTCGTGTCCTCCATACACCGCGCCTACGTGGAAGCGGGCAGCGACTTCATCTCGACCAACACCTTCGGCGGAACCCGCAACCGGCTCGCGCTGGACGGCCTCGAGGGCCGCGTCGCCGAGCTCAACGAAGCGGGCGCCCGGCTCGCGCGCGAGGCCGCCGGGGACCGCCTGGTGGCGGGGTCGATGGGTCCCACGGGCGAGCTCATGGAGCCGCTCGGGCTCCTGACGCCCGAAGGCGCCCGCGCGTCGTTCGCCGAGCAGGCGCGGGCGCTGAAGGCGGGCGGCGTGGATTTCGTGCTCATCGAGACCATGAGCGCGCTCGAGGAAGTCGAGGCGGCCGTGGCGGGCGCCGCGGAAGCGGGACTGCCTGCCGTCGTCACGATGAGCTTCGACACCCACTTCCGCACGATGATGGGCGTGAAGCCGGTGCAGGCGCTGGCCGCGATCGCCGCCCTCGGTGTGAAGGTGATCGGCGCCAACTGCGGCAACGGTCCCGCGGAGATCGAGCGCATCCTGACCGAGATGACCGAGGCGAAGCCCGAGGGCGTGATGCTGATGGCGAAGTCCAACGCCGGCATGCCGCGCTGGAAGGACGACCGCATCACTTACGGCGGCACGCCGGCGGTCATGGCGGAGTATGCGCGGACGATGGCGCGGCTCGGCGTGGCCGTCGTCGGCGGCTGCTGCGGCAGCACGCCGGAGCACATCGCGGCGATGCGCGAGGCGCTGGAAAGCTGGTCACCGTCGAGGCCATGACGTGGGTCGCCGACGCCGAGTCGGATCTCGTTCGCGCGTTTGCGATGCGGCTTGCGTCAGAGGATTGGTGCTCGGTCTGATCGGGCCGCCGGCTCTCGCGCTGGCTGACTTGCCAGGATTCTCGCCGCTTCGCCTTGCAAATCCCACCGTCGATGTCTCCGCTTGCCAGGCTGACTCTGGACAGGATGGAGCGGCGGCGCGCGACGTAAGCGTGTTTCTCAGGGTCACGGCAAAGGGAGAGGTCGACGACGTCTCCTTGCCTCAGGACACGCCTGATTGGCTGAGCGGGATCGCGAAGTGCGTCGCGGCACGTATGGAGTTCGTGCCCGAGATCCGCGACTCAGAGCCAGCGCTCGCGCACGCGAAACTGATCGTTTCGGTCAAGTCACTTCAAGCGGGTGAGCTGCGGACCTTCGGCGCATTCCGTTTCGGCCCACTCACTACTCAGCCTCGCTTCCGGTCCCCGTCCTTGAACGACGTCGAGCGATGCATCTCGGGGGGCTTGCCCATGGAAGGTGTCAGCCTCGTCGCATTGATTGCAACCGTCGACAGTGCGGGGCGCGTGCGCGGGATTGAGGCCCCGGCGGGTGCCCCGAAGTGGGCCGAGCGGCTGGCGGATTGCATGGAGAAGCGCAAGCCAGGGTTCTTCCCGGGATCCAGAGACGGGGTCCCGATCGAATCTGAAGCGCGCATTCCAATCTCTCTGTTGTCCTCCTCTCACTACAGGGATACAGATCGACCGCAGCCCCCAACCGATCCGACGCTGATCGAGGCAGCCTATCGTGCGTGCTACCCGCCAGATCAGGCAGCCATGGGTTCCGTACTGTTCAATTTCGACGTCAATGCGGACGGTAGTGTCAGCAACGCCAAAATCATGCGCGGCAGCGGCGATCCGTTGCTCGACAAGGCGGCGGCCTGCATTCTGCCGCGACTGACTTTCATTCCGATGACACACGGAAAGAAGCGCGTCAAGGCAAATGTCTCCTGGGAACTGCCGGTTCGTCCGCCACGCTAGACGCGGTCAAGATGAAGATCCTTCTTCTCGTTGTCCTGCTGTTCGCGGGCATGGCCACCGCGGAGGCCAACGGTAGCCCGCCCCGCCCCCTCGGCGGCCCGCCCGACGCGACCGACCACTGCTATCGCTTGCACAGCCGCGACGGCGAGGTGGCCGGGGAGGCGGAGGTCACGGTCTCGGTGAGCGCGGCCGGCCGCGTGACCGGCGCGACCAGCGCGCCCGGTACGCCGGAGCCGCTCGCCTCCGCGGCGCAGTGCGTTGCGGTCACCATGAGGTTCGAGCCGGCGCTCGACGACGACGGGCAGCCGGTGGCGGGCAAGGCCGTCGTCGCAGTCGGCTTCCCGGCGCCGCCGCAGCTGCGCCAGGACCTCGAGCGCGCGATCCAGTACTGCCAGCCGGCGATCCAGCCGGCGTTCGCGCTCGGCCGCACGGGCAACAACGCCTTCGAAGGCACGCTCGACCTGCTCGTGAAGGTCGGCAAGGACGGAAAGGTGCTCGAGACCGTGCTGCCAGAAGGCGTGCTGCCGTGGATGGAGGAGGCGGCGCGCTGCCTGAAGGAACGCCTGGACTTCTACCCGGCGCGGCTGCGGCTGGAAGCGGTCGAGTCCTGGATCCTGGTCCCGGTGGATTTCAACCTGACGCGCAGCCAGCACGAGCGCGTGCGCCTCGATTCGCCCACGGTGCGCTCGAGCGACGAAAAGATCCTCGCGGCGTACCGCGAATGCTATCCGCCCGGCCGCAATGACGAGGCGCGCGTCGGTTACCGCATCACGGTGACGGATGGCGGGCGCGTGAGGAAGGCCGAAGTGGTGACGTCGAGCGGCGACGCGGCGCTGGATGCGGCCGGCGCCTGCATCCTCAGGCGGATCGTCTTCGTGCCGGCGCGCCGCAACGGCGTCAACGTGGAGGCGACGCTCGCCTGGCCGATCCTGGTGCGGCCGCCGGAATAAAAAGGGGACGCTAACCTTTTGAAAAGGGGACGCTAACCTTTTCTCAGCACGCCACCTGACGCGCAGCCCGGTCCCATCTTGAGAAAAGGTTAGCGTCCCCTTTTCAAAAGGTTAGCGTCCCCTTTTTATTCCGGGAATTCCTTGTCGAGGATGCGAACCAGCTCCTCGTCGATCCGGTCGCGGAACATCGCGACCAGGAAGCCGAGCTTGGCCTCGACGACGACTTCGTTCTTGCCGACGGTCACCTTGCCGTCGACGCTCGGGTGCTTGACCGACAGGATGTCGCCCTTCCAGGCGCACTCGGCGTCGAACTTCTTCGCCAGGGCTTCCGCCACGCGCTCGACCTTCTTGCGCGCCGCCTTGGGCGTCAGGTCGTGTTCGCGGCGCAGGTGGATCTTGCTCATAGTGCTCGCCAGCCTATATCGCGTCGGTGTTGCATGCCATCCCAGCTGATGCGTCCGACCAGCGCGTAGGCCGCCCGCTGCGCCGCGGCGACGCCGTCGCCGAGGCCCACCGCGCACAGCACGCGACCGCCCGCCGTGACCACGCGCCCGTCCACCGACTTCGTGGCCGCGTGAAAGACCTTTCCGGGAAGCTTCGCGGCCTCGTCAAGGCCCTGGATCGCATCGCCGGTCCGCGGTTCGTCCGGATAACCCGCCGCCGCAAGCACGACGCCGAGCGCCGCGCGCGGGTCCCACTCGGCCTCGACCGAGTCGAGCCGTCCGGCCAGCGCCGCCTCGCACATCGTCACGAGGTCGCTCTTCAGTCGCGACAGCACGGGCTGGGTCTCGGGATCGCCGAAGCGGCAGTTGAACTCGAGGACGTTCGGGGTGCCGTCCGACGCGATCATGAGCCCCGCGTAGAGAAAGCCGGTGTAAGGCATGCCTTCCGCGGCGAGGCCCGCGAGCGTCGGCCGAATCACCTCGCGCATGATCCGGTCGTGCAGCGCCGGGGTGACTACCGGCGCGGGAGAATACGCGCCCATGCCGCCGGTATTGGGACCCGCATCGCCGTCCCGGAGGCGCTTGTGGTCCTGCGAGGTCGCGAGCGGAAGGACGTGCGCCCCGTCGGCCATGACGATGAAGCTCGCTTCCTCGCCCTCGAGGAACTCCTCGACGACGACCACGCGGCCGGCCTCCCCGAAATCGCCGGCGAACATGCCTTCCGCGGCGCGCACCGCCTCCTCGGCGGTGGCGGCGATGATCACGCCCTTGCCCGCGGCCAGGCCGTCCGCCTTGACGACGATCGGCGGGCGCTGCGCGCGCACCCGGGCGGCGTCGAAGTTCCCGCGCGTGAACGCCGCGTAGCGCGCCGTGGGAATCCCGTGGCGGACCAGGAACTCCTTGGTGAACTGCTTGCTGCCCTCGAGCCGGGCGGCGAGCCGGCGCGGCCCGAAGCAGGCGAGCCCTGCCTCCTGGAAGGCGTCGACGACGCCGGCGACCAGCGGACCCTCCGGTCCCACCACCGTGAGCGCGACGCCCTCGGTGCGCGCGAGCGAGACCAGCCCGGCGACGTCCATCGCGGACACGGGCACGTTGCGGCACTTCGGTTCGAGCGCCGTGCCGGCGTTGCCCGGCGCGACGAGCACGGAACCGACCCGCGGAGACTGCGCGAGCTTCCAGGCCAGCGCATGCTCGCGGCCGCCGCCGCCGATGACGAGCGCCTTCACGGGTTCAATGCCGGAAATGCCGCATTCCGGTGAAGACCATCGCGATCCCGCGCTCGTCCGCCGCGGCAATGACCTCGTCGTCGCGCAGCGAGCCGCCGGGCTGAATCACGGCGCGGATGCCGTGCTCCGCCGCGGCGTCGAGCCCGTCGCGGAACGGAAAGAACGCGTCCGAGGCCATCATGCAGCCGGCCGCGTCGAGCCGCGCGTCCGCGGCCTTCATCGCCGCGACGCGCGTCGAGATCACGCGGCTCGTCTGGCCGGCGCCGATGCCGACCGTCCGGCCGTCCCGCGCGAACACGATCGCGTTCGACTTCACGAACTTGCAGACGCGCCAGGCGAACAGCAGGTCCGACCGCTCGGCGTCCGAGGGCGCGCGGCGGGTGACCGTGCGCAGCGACGCGGCGTCGATCGCCCCGTCGTCCCGCGACTGGACGAGCAGTCCGCCGCCGACGGACTTGAGCTCGACCGCGGGCGAGGTGCCGCGGCCCAGGGCGCCGGTCTCCAGCACGCGCACGTTCTGCTTGCCCGCGAGCGCATCGAGCGCGGCCGGCTCGACGGCCGGGGCGATGATCACCTCGACGAACTGCCGCTCGAGGATCGCCGCCGCCGTGCGCGAATCGAGCGGATGGTTGAAGGCGATGATGCCGCCGAAGGCCGAGGTCGTGTCGGGTTCGTACGCGCGCAGGTAGGCGTCAAGCAGGCTGTCCGCCAGCGCGACGCCGCAGGGGTTCGCGTGCTTGACGATCACGCAGGCGGGGCGCTCGAACTGGCGCACGCACTCGATGGCGGTATCCGCGTCGGCGATGTTGTTGTAGGAGAGTTCCTTGCCCTGCAACTGGCGCGCGGTCGAGACGCCTGCGCCAGCGGCGAGCGGGTCGACATAGAACGCCGCCGCCTGGTGCGGGTTCTCGCCGTAGCGCAGGTCCTGCTTCTTGCGGAAACCCGCGGCCAGCGCCGCCGGGAAGGATGCATCGCCCTGCTGGCGGCGCAGCCAGCCGGACACCAGCGCGTCGTACGCCGCCGTGTGGCCGAAGGCCGCCGCGGCGAGACGCCGGCGCGTCGCCTCGCCGACGCCGCCCGCCGCGAGCTCGGCGAGCACGCCCGCATAGTCCGCGGGATCGACCAGTACGGCGACGCGCGCATGGTTCTTGGCGGCGGCGCGCAGCATCGCCGGGCCGCCGACGTCGATGTTCTCGATCGCGTCTTCGTAGGCGCAGCCGGGTTTCGCGATGGTCTCGGCGAACGGGTAGAGATTGATGACGGCAACGTCGATCGGCGCGATGCCGTGTTCGCGCATCACGCCGTCGTCCGTGCCGGCGCGGCCGAGCAGGGCGCCGTGCACTTTCGGGTGCAGCGTCTTGACGCGCCCGTCCATGATCTCCGGGAAACCGGTCAGGGTCGCGACTTCGGTCACGGCCAGGCCGGCGGCCGCGATCGCGCGGGCCGTGCCGCCGGTCGAGACAAGTTCGAAACCGAGCCCGGCGAGCCCGCGCGCGAGCTCGACGATGCCGGTCTTGTCGGAAACGGACAGCAACGCCCGCCGGGCGCCGGGACTCGCCATTGCGTCAGCTGGCGAGGCCGTATTCGCGCAGTTTCTTGCGCAGGGTGCCCCGATTGATGCCGAGGATGGTCGCGGCGCGGCTCTGGTTGCCCTCCGCATAGTCCATGACGGCCTGGAACAGAGGCAGTTCCACCTCGCGCATGACGAGGTCGTAGAGACGGCCCGGGCGATGGCCGTTCAGGCTGTCGAAGTAATCGCTGAGTGCTCGCTCGGTGTGGCCGCGCAACGGAATGTCGCGTGAATGCCCGTTCACGGGACGGGCCCGGTGCTTTGCGGTCATTGCCATCAGGTCCCCGAATTCCGATCGTCGTCGTCGGTCAGGCTGCCCGCTGCGCGCGGCCGATCAGTCCTGACAGGAACTCGCCGGTCAGCCGCAGCTGCTCCCCGGCGCATTCCGTCGTCAACAGCGCGGCCGGCAAGTGCCCGACCTCCGGGTGGAGGCGGCAGTACCAGCCGAGATGTTTGCGCGCCACGCGGACTCCTTTTTCCCCGCCGTAGAACGAGTAAAGGGCCTCGAGGTGCGCGAGCATGATACCACGGACCTCCCGCAGGTCAGGCGGCGGCGCGACGCCGCCGGAGAGGCCGGCGGCGAGCTCGCGAAAGATCCAGGGCCGGCCTTGCGCCGCGCGTCCGACCATCACGCCGTCGGCGCCGCTTTGTTCCAGCGCCTTCAAGGCCTTGGCCGAGCAATCGATGTCGCCGTTCACGAACACGGGCAGCCGGACCGCGCCCTTGACGGCCGCCGCCGTCTCGTATTCGGCCTCGCCGTTGAAAAAATCCGCGCGCGTGCGGCCGTGCACGGCCAGGGCCGCGACGCCCTCGCGCTCGGCGATGCGCGCGATCGCGACGGCATTGCGGCTCTCGCGATCCCAGCCCGTCCGCATCTTGAGCGTGACCGGCACGCCCGCGGCCGCGACGACCGCGGCCAGGATCCCGCCGACCAGCGGCTCGTCGCGCATGAGGGCGGATCCCGCGGCACGGTTGCAGACCTTCTTCGCGGGGCAGCCGAAGTTGACGTCGATGACCTGCGCGCCGAGATCCGCGTTGATGCGTGCCGCCTCGGCCATCATGCCCGGGTCGTATCCCGCGATCTGCACGACGCGCGGCTCGGGCTCGTCGCGATGGTCGAGCCGGTGCCGCGTCTTGGGCGTGTTCCAGAGCCGGACGTCCGACGTGACCATTTCGGAGGCGGCGATGCCGGCACCCATGCGGCGGCACAGCCGGCGGAACGGCAGGTCGGTCACGCCGGCCATCGGCGCGAGCGCGAGCGGCGCCGCGAGGTTGAAAGGACCGATTCTCATGGGCGCGCGGTCTTGATCTGGCTGGCGCAGCGAACGCCGCCCGGGGCCGGCAGGCAGATGTCGAGCTCGTAGCCGACGGCCTCGGACCCCGGGTCGACGATGCGGATCAGGGCATCGGCACGCTGGCCGGGTGCGAGGAGGGCTGACGCCCCGCTGCCCGGCAGATAGTCGGCCGGCCCGATGTCGCGCTGGCCGAGGGTGCCGCCGAAGCGGTCCTGGAGGGTCAGGCGCAGGAGCGGCAGCGGCTGGGCGTAGCCCGCGCGGTTGACGATGCTCGCGCGCAGCAGCAGCCGATTCGCTTCGCGCGGATCGCTGGCGGCGCCCCACTGGCGCAGTTCGTACGCCCCGAGGTCGGTGGGCGCGAGCACGGAGAGCCCGAGAAAGTCGTAGGCGCCCGCCAGCACCGGGCCGAAGGTCTCGTTGCGGACGATGTCGTTGCGCGCGGCGTGCACGACCTGCAGCGCCAGCATGACGGAGAGAATCGCGATGCCAGCGACCCAGGGCCAACGGCGATCGAGCAGGCCGGGCTCTTCCGATGCGTCGAGCTCGAATTCTCGGGCCGCATCGGCGCGGGCCCGTGCTTCTTCGGCGAGACGCCTGCGCATCTCGTCCGGGATCAGGATGCGCGGCGCCGTGAAGTTGCCGGTCGCCGGAGCCGCGGCCGCGGCCGTCGCTGCGACCGCCGCCGCGGGAACCGCGGGTGCCGGCTTTGCCGGCTCCGGTTCGGAAACTTCCGGCGGCGTCTCCAGCACGATGGACTCGCCCGCTTCCGGCGCGTCGCTTTCCTCGAGGACGAGGATCGGGTGCTCGTCGGTGCTGTCGAGGTCGATCGGCGGCTGGAATGCTTCGAGCGCGGGATTCTCGACCACGAACAGGCGGTCGAGCTCGGCCGCGTCGCCGTGAAACTCCATGGCCCGGGCTTCATCGTCCGCGGATGCCGGGGAATCCGCCGGGGCTGCCGCCTCGGGCAGGTCGGGTACGGCGACGAGTTCGACTGGAGCGGACAGCTCGATGTTCTCGCCGCCCGGCAGCTCCTCGACCGTCATGGAATCGTCAGGCGAGGGCGTCTCGTCCTGGGGCGCCGGCTTGAAGGCCTGCTCGCTCAGGTTTTCCAGCGCATTGAAGCTCGTCGAGCAGACGCCGCATCGCACGTCGCCCTGCGCAGCCCTCAGGGCTTCCGCAGTGACGCGAAAGACCGTCGCACAATCCGGGCACTGGGTGTACACGCCTACTCCGCGCGGCGCCGGCCCGCGAGCAGGGTCCAGCCGTCGCGTTCCGCCACCGGGCCGATATCAAACCACGGCTGGTAGGCCTGCGCTACCTCGCCGGCCTGGCGCTCGAGCAGGCCCGCGAGCGCCAGCCAACCGCCCGGACGCGTCCTGGCAGCGAGTTCGGGGGCCAGCGCGATGAGCGGGCCTGAAAGGATGTTTGCGAGGACGAGGTCGAATCCGTAACCCAGCGCTTCGGCGCGGTCCGCGACCGTGATCCGTCCTGCAAGATCGTTCTTGATGGCGTTCTCGCGCGTCGCACGCAGGGCCTGCGAGTCGATGTCGAATGCGCAGGCGGTGCCGGCACCCAGGCGCAGCGCAGCGAGCGCGAGGATCCCCGAGCCGCAGCCGTAGTCGAGTACGCGCTCGTCGCCGTGCACGGCCTCATCCAGCCACTCCAGGGAAAGCGCGGTCGTCGGGTGCGTCCCGGTGCCGAAGGCGAGGCCTGGATCGAGTTCGAGCACGGCCGCAGCCGCGCTGCCGGGCGCCTGGCCGGCCGGGCAGACCCAAAGCCGCCGGCCGAATCGCATCGGCCGGAAATCCTTGAGCCACTCGCGTTCCCAGATGCGGTCCTCGACGTGCTCCACGGCGACCGCCGCGGGAGGAAGGCCCAGTACCGTCGCGAGCGTCGCCGCAAGCAGGTCCGGGTTCTCGCCGGCATCGAACAGGGCACGCAGGCGCACGTCCTGCCAGAGCGGCGTCTCGCCGGGCGCCGGCTCGAGCAGCGGCTCGTCACCGGCGTCGGCCAGCATGAGGGCGGTCGCCCCGAGCCGGCCGCAGGCCTCTTCGGCGCGGGCGAGTTCCCGGCCCGGGAGCTCGATGACGAGCTGGTGGAACGGCATCGGCGCCCGCGCCCGGGGCTATTTCAGGCCGAGCCGGCGCTCGAGGTAGTGAATGTCGAGCCCGCCCTGCCGGAAGGCCGAGTGCCCGAAGATCTCGAGGTGCAGCGGCGCGTTGGTCTTGATGCCCTCGACGACCATTTCCGACAGCGCGTTCTTCATGCGCGCGATCGCCGTGTCGCGGGTTTCCCCGTAGGAGATCAGCTTGGCGATCAGCGAATCGTAGAAGGGCGGCACGTTGTAGCCGGAGTACAGGTGGCTGTCCACGCGCACGCCCGGCCCGCCGGGCGCGTGCCACAGCCGCACCGGCCCCGGCGACGGCGCGAAGGTCTTGGGATCCTCCGCGTTGATGCGGCATTCCATCGCCCAGCCGCGCAGCACGATGTCCTCCTGCTTGAACGGCAGCGGCTCTCCGGCCGCGATCCGCAGCTGCATCTTGACCAGGTCGATACCCGTCACCAGTTCGGTCACCGGGTGCTCCACCTGCACGCGGGTATTCATCTCGATGAAGTAGAAGTTGCCGTCCTCGTACAGGAACTCGAGCGTGCCCGCGCTGCGGTAGCCGACGGCGGTGCAGGCGGCGACCAGGCGGTCGGTCATCTCGGCGCGCTGCTTCGCGGTGATGCCCGGCGCCGGCGACTCCTCGATGATCTTCTGCCGGCGGCGCTGCAGCGAACAGTCGCGCTCGCCGAGGCAGACCACGCTGCCGTAGTTGTCGCCGAGCACCTGGAACTCGATGTGCCGCGGCTTCTCGAGGAATTTCTCCATGTAGACCGTGTCGTTGCCGAAGGCGGCCTGCGCCTCGGTCTTCGCGACGTTGATGGCGTTCACGAGCGTCGCGTCGCTGTGCACGACGCGCATCCCGCGCCCGCCGCCGCCGCCGGATGCCTTGATGATGACCGGGTAGCCGATCGAGCGTGCCATGCGGAAGCACTCGTCCTGGTCCTCGGGCAGCGGGCCGTCGGAACCCGGGACGCAGGGCACGCCGTGCTCCTTCATGACCCGGATCGCCGAGACCTTGTCGCCCATCTGGCGGATGGTCTCGCTTTTGGGGCCCACGAAGACGAAGCCGCTGTTTTCGACGCGCTCGGCGAAGTCGGCATTCTCGGACAGGAAGCCGTAGCCGGGGTGGATCCCGACCGCGTCCGTGACCTCGGCGGCGCTGATGATCGCCGGCATGTTGAGATAGCTCTCGCGCGAGGAGGGCGGGCCGATGCAGACCGTCTCGTCGGCCAGCAGCACGTGCTTGAGGTTCTGGTCGGCCGTCGAGTGGACGGCGACCGTCTTGATGCCGAGTTCCCGGCAGGCGCGCAGGATGCGAAGCGCGATCTCGCCGCGGTTGGCGATGACGACTTTGTCCAGCACCGGGCTACTCGATCGCGAAGAGGGGCTGGCCGAACTCGACCGGCTCGCCGTTCTTGGCGAGCACGGCGACCACCCGGCCGGCGCGCTCGCTCTCGATCTGGTTCATCATCTTCATGGCTTCGATGATGCAGAGCACCTGGCCGACCCGGACCTCCTGGCCCACCTCGACGAAGGACTTCGCGCCGGGTGCCGGCGATGCGTAGAAGGTGCCGACC
>ERZ1066138.587-NODE-587-length-12137-cov-6.048750_pt1 | contig 12137 bp, 9 predicted proteins | sample MGYA00382785_ERZ1066138 | MGnify/ENA primary metagenome ERZ1066138 (study PRJEB33369, sample SAMEA5778368) | biofilm metagenome | biome: Industrial cooling water; feature: Water cooling tower basin; material: Biofilm | place: United Arab Emirates | collected...
ATGCTACGGCCGGTGCCGCGTCGCCCGGCGTGCGCGCAATCTCCGTTTCGATAGAAAACACCGACCCGCGGCCGGGCTCGGAATCGACCCTGATCCTGTGATTCAGCAGCCCGCCGACGCGCCGGACGATCGCGAGGCCGAGACCCAGCCCGGAGGCGCTGCCTCCAAGCGCATTGTCCAGTTGAATATTCTCATCGAAGATCACCGCGAGGTCTTCCTGCGGAATTCCGACGCCGGTGTCGCACACCTCGATGGTCAGCTTCTCTCCGCGGCGACGGCAACCGAGCAGAACGCCGCCTTCCTCGGTGTATTTGAGCGCATTCGAAATCATGTTGCGGAGCATTTGCTCCAGAAGATGCGCATCACTGAGAATTCGCAGCCGGCTCGGAACAACGCGCAAGGACAGACCCCTCGCGTCGGCCTGCGTCTGGAACTCTTCCTTCATGCGCAGCAGAAGGCTCCCGACGTCGATCTCCTCGATCTCGGGTTGAACAATCCCGGATTCAATGTGGTTGAGGTCAAGCAGGGTGTTCAGCATGTTCGACATGCCGGCAAGCGACCTCTCGAAGCGGGCGAGCAACGCTTTTGTCGAGGGCTTGGTCACTTCATCGGTAATGAGGCCGAGGAGAAGCGAAAGCGTTTGCAGCGGCTGGCGCAGATCATGGCTGGCGGCGGCGAGAAAGCGGGACTTGGCGATGTTCGCGAGATCCGCTTCGCGCTTGGCGAAGGCCAAAAGGTCGGAGATCTGCCTTCGCTCCGTGATGTCCATGTAGGTGATCACCACGCCGCCGCCGCCGCTCCCGGATTCCCGGGTACGATAGGGCAGCATCCGCCTTGCGTAGTGTTTTCCCTCACCCGAGTGAATCTCCCGCCCGAGCGCTTCGCCGTTTTGAAGGACGGCTTTCGCGTCGGCGAAGAGGTCTGGATCGTGCGCGCGCGCGCTGAGATCCGAGAGCGGCCGCCCGATATCGCTGGAGATGACGTTGAACAACAGACGGGTCGCCGGCGTGAAAAATCGGATGTTGAGCTCTTCATCCAGAAACAGCGTGGCGACGTCGGTGCTGTTGAGAACATTCTCAAGATCGTTCGACGTCCGCCGCTGCAGGTCGAGCGTTTCATGCAGCTGCGCGTTGAGCGCCGTCAGCTCTTCATTGAGGGATTGCAGTTCCTCTTTTGAGGTCAGCAGCTCCTCGTTGGTGGACTGGAACTCCTCGTTGACCGACAGCGCTTCTTCATTGATCGCTTTTTGTTCCTCGCTCGACGTCTCAAGATTGCGAATGGCGCCGAGCAATTCGGTCCTCGTCGCTTCCAGCTCCTGTTCGAGTTCGGAGACGCGCGCATTGTCCCCCGGTTGCGCCTTGCCGGCATCGGCCGAGACCGGCGCCGATTCCTCAATGAAGCAGATCAAAACGAGCTGTTGGGCGTCGTGGGTGACCGCATGGGCCTCAAGCCTGAAGGCGGCCGGGAGGCCGCCTGCATCCGCCTTGATCAAGGATGACGATACGCGCTCGCCCGATTCTGAGGCCTTGTGGACGACGGCGCGCAACTTCGCGCGCATGTCCGGCGAGGCCATCGTCAGCAAGTCATTCGTGGGCTGGCCGGGCGCGATCTTGAGGAACCGCCCGATCGGACCGGTGAAGTAGAGGCACTTGAATTTCCGGTCGATCAAGACCGATGCGGGGGAATAGCGTTCGCTGACGACGGTTCGGCAAAGCTGGGCGAGTCCCTCGTTGTGCGACGCCGCCGAATGCAGCCCCGCGGGCGCGTCTATTTTCGCGCTGTCTGCTTCGTGGACGGAGTAACCGAACGCCGTCGGCCGTCCGCGGCCGATCTTTCGGTAAACGCGACCGGACTTTGACAGCGCTTCAAAACGGCCGTCCTCCGAATTGAGCGTTTCTGACGTGCCGAGAACAAGCACGCCGCCCTTCCTGAGCGCAAAGTCGAACAGCGCGACGACTTTGGCCTGCGCTTCGAGGCCCAGATAGATCATCAGATTTCGGCAGCAGATCATGTCGAGGCGCGAGAACGGCGGGTCGGTGAGAACGTCCTGCACCGTGAAGATGACAGAGGCGCGCAGATCCGCCGATACCCGGTAACCGCCGTCTTCCTTGCTGAAATAGCGATTGAGCCTGCTCGCCGACACATCGGCGCTGATGGAGTCGGGATACAATCCTTCCCGGGCCCGCGCGATGGCGTCAGGATCGGCGTCGGACGCGAAAATCTGCAATTTGACGTTCAGGGCGCCCGCTTCGATCTTGTCCCGGAAGATCATCGCCAGGGAATAGGCTTCTTCGCCCGTGCTGCATCCCACCACCCAAATCCGGACCGGTTGGTCGGCGGATGCCGCCCCGAGCAATTCGGGCGCGACATTCTCGTTCAGGAAGTCGAAAACCTCCGCGTCCCGGAAAAAGCTTGTGACGTTAATGAGCAATTCTGCGGCGAGCTGATCAAGCTCTTTTTTGTCGCTTCGCAGGATATCGAGATACCGCCCGATATCGCCGGCGCCGAGCGACAACATTCCCATTCGGCGCTCCAGGCGGCGCAGGAGCGTTCCTTTCTTGTATAAGGAAAAGTCATGCCCCGTGCGGGTCCGCAAGAGCGCAATCAGCTCTTCTGAAAACCGCCATTCAGGCGCGGCTTTCGGTAAAATGTCCGCTTGCGGAGCATCTGCGATTTGCCGGCTGCGCTCAACGAGCGCCGCCGGAATGTCCGCCACCGGTAAAGTCTTGTTAATGCAGCCTGTCATGATCGCGCTTTTCGGCATTCCGTCGAAGGCCGCCTCATCGGGATCCTGGGCGACCGCGAAGCCGCCATTCGCCTTGATCGCCTTGAGACCAAGGCTTCCGTCGGACCCTGTTCCGGACAGAACGACGGCGATCGCGCGGGCCCCGAAGGCTTGCGCCATCGAGTAAAGGAGGAAGTCGAAAGGAAGCCTTGCGCCATGATTGGCCTGCGGACTTGAAAGCCGCAGGGCGCCGTCTGCAGTCGAGAGATAAACGCCTGGCGGGATCACGTAAAAGCAGTCGGCCTCGATCGGCATGCCGTCCGTCGCCTGCACCACCTTCAGCCGGGTGTGCGTAGCCAACAGATCGACCATCATGCTTTCGTGCGTCGGATCAAGATGCTGGACGAGAATAAACGCCATGCCGGCGTTGATCGGCAGATCGGCGATCAGCCGGCGGCTGGCGTCGAGCCCGCCGGCCGAAGCGCCAATGCCGACAATCGTGATCTTGCCGCCGATATCATTCTTCTCGCGCCCCGCGAGGCGCGATGCCGGTCCATGCCGGCCGTTAGGTCTCTGGTTTCCGTTGGCCGCCCTAGTCGGGCTTGTCTTCGTCACTCGCTGTTCCAGGATCTCCGCCATGTCGCCGACGGCGACGCGGTCTTTAGCATAAGGAAAGGTCGATTGCGATTGCGGGGAACGCTGTTTTCGACGCGCTGCGATGCATCAATCCTGAGTAGTTTCCGAGGCTCGTTTTTCGCTCGCGTTCTTTCTAATCGTAGAGCGGATGAGGCGTGTTGCGTTTTGCCTCAGCCCGCCAGCCTGAAGCACTCTCCTGCGACAGGTTCGGGTCTAACGAGAATTGCGATCCGCGCCACCCAGCCGGTTCGCGGTTTTTGGAACAAGTTCTTCGGAACGTATCCTTCTGGGGGAGGTTCCGCAGAGCTCCCCGTGACCGCCTGCTCGTCCCGCTACGAAGCGGCCCCGGTCACGGGGATTTTCTAACGCATCGACTAACCCGGACAGATCAACAGAATTCGATGTTTGATCGTCATCACTGCGACGACGCTGCGAGCGATGTGAACGGACCAGCAGGCATCGTCTGCTTTGACCATCCCCCCGCCAAGCCTTTCATGATCCCTGCAGTTGCTGGCTGATTGCTGCTATCTGCGATGTCAAAAAGTAGGCGGGGATAGCGAAGGCGCGGCGAGCGCAGACTAAGCCCTCTCGCAGGCTGATCGGCCGACAAGCGCGCCTTTTTTTGAGCCGGGACGGCGCATCGATCACTTCGCGACATATGAAAAAGCCGCTGAACCCGGAGTTGCCCAGGGATCAGCGGCTAATCTGGCGACGCGATGCATTTGGGGCGGAGGGCTAACAATGCAGCGCGATTGACCGCCAATTGCGGGGGGCACCGCAGTCATAGTCATAAGCGCGCCCCCACTCAGATAGCAGTCTCGGATTCTACTCAATGACAGCGATTGCGCGGCCTCTTGCTGCGATCGCCGGAAGCTAAAGCGCATTCGCGCGCGCGTCACGTCGCAGTCAAGGTAACGACGCCGCGAAGCGGCTTCTGGTTAGAATCCGACGCTCTTCCAAGCGCCTAGCGCGCGCTACGCCTTTTGGTGAGATTGCGAACGCGCATGTCGGCGAGCACCCGCCGATCCGTCAACGCGAACGTGACCACCCTTCAAGGAAAGGCGAAACGATGAACCAATCTCTTGATCCGACTGAGCTTAGAAGTTGTCTTCCAGGACTCTATCGCTATGCAAATTCACTCACTAGGAACAGCGACCAGGCGCTCGACCTCGTGCAGGACAGCGTCGAGCGGGCGCTGAAAAAGGCGCATCTGTTCGACGGCGTAAACTTGCGGGCCTGGCTTTCCACGATCTGTCGCCGCGTCTTCCTGAACGAAATAAGAAAGCGAAACTCACGCGGGGTGACCATTGATCTTGATGAAACGCATCAGCGATTGAACGCGGTGGAGCCCGATCAGGAGATCAAAATCCACTATCGGTCCGTGATCGCCGCACTCGAGCGCCTCTCGCCAGACGACCAGAAGATGATCACGATGATCGCCCATGACGGGATGAAATATGACGAGGCGGCGAAACATCTCAACATTCCAATCGGCACCGTCAGATCACGACTCTCCCGGGCTCGCCTACGCCTCGCCGGCGCTGTCGACGGCGCGCAGCTGGAATTGACTGTGGGAGAGCAGAGGCGCTCAGCCGGAGCCGGCGCCACCGCTTGCGTATCTGAAAGAGAGACCGATTTCTTTCATGCGCGCTTTAGCAGGCGTATGACCAGCAAAAGCACGACAGCGCCGATGGTCGCGCCGATCACCGAGCCTATGATGCCGGATCCAGAAACGATGCCGAGCGAACCGAAAAGCCATCCGCCCACGAATCCGCCGAGTATGCCGACAACGATGTTGCCGATGAGGCCGTAGCCGTACCCTTTGACGATAACGCCGGCGAGCCAGCCCGCGACGGCGCCGATCAACAGCCATACCAAAATGCTCTCAAGAGCCATGGACAGTTTTCCTTACGTTACGGATCGATAACCCGAATATCGTGACTTGGTTCCGCGCCGACCTCGGCGACATTCGAAATTCCGGCGCATCGGGACTTGGGCCTGCGTTTGACTCAGTTGACCGCCCCGGTCGCAGCCTTCGCGCGCAAATGTAAGGCGCGCGCAATCTAATAGGAGCCGCAGGTTTGGAACGACTGCGTCGCAGACGTGTTTAGCCGATAACTCAAATAGAAATGTGAGCGTCCCATGAAACACTTGATGCTATCCGCGGCCATCGCCGCGCTCGTTCTGCCCGTAACGTCATGCGCCGGAGAAGGGGCGAAATCGCAGCAAGCCGAAACTCAGGAAAATGCTTCCGACGCCAGAGTTTCGGCTGCAGCCGAGCCCGTCGAAGCTAAAGCGGCCGATGAAATGCCGGCGGCGAAGACGTCAACCGTGAATGTCAGTTACCTCGGCGCGACCGACATCAGCGCCAAGGCTTTCCTCAGCGAGGAGATTTACGGCGATGCCGGCGAGTCGATTGCGCAAGTCGAGGACATCCTGATCGGCGAGGACGGACAGGCCGATCGCATCGTCTACAAGACGGGCGGAATTGGCGGCGTCGGCGGGAAGACCAGCGCCATCGCCTTCGAGATGGTCAGGGTCGGCGTTGACGACCCGGCAAGCACGACAACTGAGAACGACCTGCTCCTGCGCCTATCCATGACCGCGGACCAGATGAAGACCGCGGCCGACTTCAACCAGGCCGGCGAAGACGATTATCGCATGGCGTCGGAGATCATGGGATCCAAGATCGATCTGCTCTCAACACCGGGCGAGAATGATGAAGCGGTCGTCGATGATCTTATCTTGTCCGCCGACGGCGACGTGAAGCATGTCATCGTCCAGCGCAGCATGGTCGGTTCGATCGCCGGCGGCGATCGGTATGCGTTCGACTACGCGCTTCTCCGGTATGAAGAAGGCGATGGCGCCGGGCTCGCCCTCGACGTCACCGAGGCGCTGTTCAATGGCGCAAACAAGTTCGAATACAAGCGGTCCGACGCGATCGACGAAGCGGTGGAAACCGCCAAGGACCCTGACGACAAATTTTGATCGTCAAAGGGTAGCGACCGCTCGCTGCTCATCGCCTCTGGGATTGGAGAGACTGCATCCGCTTGCAGCCCCCTCCGATCCTAAGAGGTTCGAGATTTCCCGGTCGGATGAGGGAACTTTTTGATGCCCGGCGCGTTCTCCGGGGACACGACAAATTGACAAACAGAGGGACCGCCATGAAAAAATTGATCCTCGCCTTCGCCGTCTCGGCCGTCGCGTTGACGGCCTGCGTCTCGACTTACGCCCCGCGTTATCAGCAGGCGCGAGATCAACGCGACGTCGGCTACTATGATACGCGCATCGACCAGAATCGCTATCGCGTTCAGTATCGCTTGACGTCCGGCGACGCGCAGCTCGCGCAGGACTGGGTGTTCCGACGCGCAGCCGAACTCACGCTCGACAATCGCTATGACTGGTTCCAGGTGCTGAGCCGTAGCCGCGATCTCAGCGACAACACGTTTCAGCGCTACGAATCGACACGGTACAGCTATGATGATCGCTCGGCGAATGACCGCCCGCCTTATGGCGACTATGGCGATCAGGTTGCGGTGATCGAGATCGTCATGGGTGAGAATCCGCCGCCGCGGGCAGGCAGCGTCTATGACGCGCGCCGCGTTCTCGATCAGTCTCAGGACCGCCGACGTTAGGCCGCGAACGCAAAATCATTTGCGTTCGACCTTCGCGTGTCAAAGCAGCAAGTTCGCTTTTGACTCATGGAGGACCGGAACGAATGGCGCAGGCGTGCGTTGATCAACTGAAGCAACATTCGGTGCGATGGCGCGCCATGGAGAACCAGAATGCAATACACACCGAACGACAAGTTTGGCGGCGACCTTCACAAGCGGAACGGCTCCGAAGAAGCGCTTGGGGATCGGGTAGAGAGCCTTGTTCATGACGTAGGGACCGCCGCGCTGGAGAACAGCAAGGCCGCGCTTCATGATTTGCAGCAGAAGACGGACGAAGTGAGAAAAGACGTCACCGCGCTCTATGAAGATGGCGCCGCCATCCTGCGCAAGCGCGTCGCTAGCCAGCCGATTACCGCCATAGCGATCGCCATGGCGGCCGGCGCCTTGCTTGCCGGCCTGATGCTCCGCAAATAGAAATGACGCCGCCGATTGAGGCCGCCATCATGAAGCACGTCGGCGCGCCGGCCCTGGCGGCGGCCTTCGCGGCCGTCGCCTTGAGCGGGAGTTGCCTCATCGGCATCGTCTTCGTCGCCTACGGCGCGCAATCCGAGCTGTCGCGATGGATGAGCGACGGCGCCGCGGCGATCATTGTCGGCGCCGTGCTTCTCGCAGGCGTAGTTCTTTTGGCTATGCGAAAAATCAGTTCGACGAAAGACGGCGTTCCGCAAGAACGGTCAGGATCAGCTCCGCAGTCGGCGGCGTCTCTACTTTCGTCAAATCTCAGCGAATTCGCACGAACGGCCGTCATCGGGATCTCTGCGCGACGCCCGATCGCCATGCTGGCGATCGCCGCCTTCGCTGGGGCCGCGATGCTGCTGTTGCCCGATGGTGAAAAGGACGCAAGGACGGCGAATGGACGCAGGCCCGCCTGAACTGCGCGCTTCCTCGCCTCGACCTTCCGGAGCAACGGGCGAACGACAATCAATAAAGAACGCTGACCGTCAGCCGTTCCCTGGGACGCCCCCCAATTCCCTGCCTCGCAGCGTGAATTTCAGCCTTGCCGTCATAGCGACGTTCTGCGTCGCGGCGGCGGCGATCGCGGCGAAGGCAGTGCTCGTGCCGATGCTGCTGGCGGCGTTGCTCGCGCTCGCCCTGACCCCTGTCACGCTGGCACTGGAGCGACTGGGGATCCCGTCGCCCGCCGCCGCGGCGATCAGCGTGGTGATCGCGTCGGCGGCGATCGCCGCCGTAAGCCTTGTCGCCTTGCCCAAATTTGCGGCGCTTGCCGAGCGGCTGCCGTCGCTCATCGAGGCGTTCAATCGCAAGATTCTGCCGTTCACTGCGGGCTTTCGCGAAGTCGGCGACGCCACCGAGGCGCTCGGCGCGCTTGTCGGCGCCGGATCAGGCGCAGCCGACGTTCAAACCGTGCAGATCGCGGGCGATTCAACGATCAAAATGCTCCTCGGTCTTATGCCCGGCGTCTTCGCCCAGTTCCTCTTCATTGTTCTGCTGTCGATCTTCATTCTCGCGGACAAACGAAAATATCGCCAGAAGCTGATCGCGATGCACGCCACGTTGCATATGCGCTTGCGCTATGCGCGTATGTTCCGTGATGTCGGGAAGAAGGTTTCAAGTTATTTCTTCGTCATCACCGTTCTAAATGTTCTGGACGGCGCGGCGACCGCCGCCGTTTTCTACCTTCTCGGGCTGCCTGATCCGATCCTTTGGGGAGTGGCCTTCGGCGTCGCAAATTTTGTACCGATCATCGGCGCGACGTCCGTTATTCTGGCTTCCGCCGTGGTCGGCGTCGCAACGCAGGACAATTTGCTGATCGCGCTGGCGGGCCCCGCTGCGATGACGGCGATAAACGCCGTGGAGGCGAACATAGTTCAGCCGCTTCTCCTGTCGCGCCGAATGGTCGTGAATCCGGTCGCGCTGCTGATTTCGTTCGCGCTCTTCACCTGGATGTGGGGAGCCGCCGCCACCGTTCTGTCCGTGCCGATGGTCGTCTGCTTCGCCGTCATCGCGAAATATACGCCCGGACTGCGGCCGCTGTCCGTGCTGCTGACGAACGAAAAGCCGGTGCGCGGCGGGTTGACGAGACTTAAGACCGACGCAGGAAAGCTGACGTCTGACGGAACGTTTCACCATGGCTTCGCGTTTATGAGAGTGAGCGGCGCCGCGGCGGAATCGCCAAAGCGGGCTGGCTCGAGCATCTGAAAATGATTGGAGCGAAATATGAATTGGGATCAGGCAGAGGGCGATTGGAAAAAAATGTCCGGCAAAGTGAAAGAGCAGTGGGGTAAACTCACCGACGACGATCTCGTGAAGGCGGCCGGCAAGCGCGATCAACTGTTGGGCGTCGTGCAGTCGCGTTATGGAATCGCACGCGAAGAAGCCGAAAAGCAAGTCAAGAAATTTGAAGACTCGAATCTGACGAACTAGGCTTGCGAAATTGATGCGAAGGCGCGGTTGCCGGGCGGCGTCGCCGGTCCGGCGGAGCGCCTTCGTTTCATTCCGCCCATCCCGGGCCAGACAGTCCGACCTTCCCCAACACCCCCCGCAATCAGCGAGAATAGGATCCGCGGGGACGGGCGGAGTCCCTCCATGCCTTGATCACTCCGAAGGATCCAGCCGCCTGCGGAACTCTTCGCGAAACACTCTGTTCTTATACTGATGAATTGTAATTGGCCGACCGTGTCGGCGGAAAGAATAATGTCATGACCAACCCGATTATCCGAGGCGCGGGACGCTTTCGCCCTGCAAGCGCTGTCAGCATCCTCGCCATCTTGGCGGCGAGCTGCTCCAGTTACGCCGGCGACAGGCGAACCGACTATCAGGACCATGCCCCCGCGCCCGTCTATTTTGACAACCGCGGGACGGAAAGACCGGATTACGAAGCTTCGGGAACCGGCGTGCGCGGCATAGATTCTGCGCGTGATGCGCATAGACGCTATTCCGGTTATCGCGCCGAGCAACTGGACGGAGATTGCGAGCGCCGAGTCGCCATCCGTTACGGCGAGACTCTTTCTGACCTTGCAGAGCTCTGCGATGTTTCGGTCGAGTCGATATTGGACGCGAACCCAGGCGTTCGAAATCCCCGCAACATCGCGGTCGGCCAGCAATTCTACATCCCTGTGCAGCATGCGGCCGTTTACGGAGACCGCTCGGACGAATCCCGGCGGACAGACGCCGCTTACCGCGGCGCCGACGGGCGCAGCGATTATTACGATGACGCGACGGGCCGGGATTATCACGTCGTTCGGCGAGGCGACACGCTCGGCGACATCGCCGCGCGCTATAACGTGACTCTGTCGGATGTGATTGATCTCAATCGCAATGTTCGATCGCGCAATCTCGAAATCGGCGACAGGATCTATTTGCCGGCTGACGCGCGCGCTGAACAATCTCACCGCCGGACCGATCGCGACGTATCCGTCGATCGTCGGCGGCCGGCGGTTTCCTTTTCTCCGGTTCGCGGACCCCGGGATGGGGAAATCCGGTTGATCGGGAGCAATTTCGGCAGCGGCGAAAAGGTCGTCGTCCTCTATGGCGATCAGCGAGACAGCCTCGTGCAGATTCGGACGATTGAGGCGGACCAATATGGTCAGATCAATGAGAGCGTGCGATTGCCGGACGCTTATCAGAGCGATGAAGCGTACTTCGCCATGCGGCGAGGGAGCGACACCTATGTCAGCGACAACACCTATTCCGTCGACTATGCCGATAGTGATCGCCGCGCCAATTCCCAAGTAGACTATGGGCGCGTTCCAGGTCTCTTGCAGCGGCCTGCCGAGCAGTCATCGTCAGCGGTGCTGAGTGCGACCGACAGCGAGGTTTACCGGAGCGACACGGTCTCGCTGTCTGCATTCGGCTTCCCGCCGAACACGCCGGTATCGATCTATGGCGGGCCGAGCCGGGACACCTTGACGAAGATCTCGGAAATCAGGACCGGACCCACGGGTCTTTTTCAGACAGAAGTGCGCGTGCCCGATAACGTCGACGGCGAGACGGTCTTGTTCGTCGCCGCCGTCGAGGACGGCGCGCGCACATACTTCACTGAGCGTGTCCGGGTGCGCTCGGACGAGGGCGACTCAAATGATCGCGGGCGAGACGGCGCCGGGGTGTCGGTCATCTATCCGGACCAGGGCGGCCGCTCGTACGGCGTCGCGGCAAACGGATCGACAACGCTCGATCGCGGTGTTGAGCGGCAGGCCTATGGCGGACCTTCCTTCTTTTCGCGGTTTCAAAAACGCAACGCGGCCGATGTCACGAACATCAACGCGGGCGGCCAGGGCGCGATCTCCGGCGTGCTCACCAACGAAGGCAAGAAATGTCCGACGCTGCGCGATGACGCCGGCAACATCTTCTCTCTCCTCGGCGATCTCGGCCGCTTCGGCGACGGGGACCGTGTGCTGATACGCGGATCGACGGCCGTGGACGACCGGATCTGCGACCAGTCGGAAACCATACAGATTTTCGCCATCGAGTCGGCGCCGTGGTGAAAGAAGGCTGCGTTGCACTGGGGTCTGCGCGGCTATCCATCATATTTGCGCAACAACGAAAGACTGAAAACAACATGATGAAGGCTTTGAAATGATCTCTTTTTTTAATTTTTCTTGCTGGTGCGATCATGTCAGGAGTGACGATCAAGCAACTGTTTGAAACGCGACGGGTCTTGACCGCGCCAAAGCCCCCTTTCGTCCCGAACCCGGTGATCTGGACACTGCCAAGGCGCGCTGGCCATGACCCTCGTTCTTGATTTGGAAAATCAAAATACTTGATCTTTTTAGCGTCTCTTCAACAGCCGGCACTCGTCGTGATGTGTTCAAGCCGCAAAAAGAACGCGCGATTACTAATAGGGTCTGGATCTGTAATTTGCTGATCCCATGGCGGCGATCCCAAGAGGGAACGCGAGGACGGACGATCTGCGAAGAAGCCTCATGGACGTTTCGAGCCCGCTTCTGAGTCATTGCAACGTTCGGCCTTGTGAAACCCGATAGATAGAGCACCGTCACGGCGTTTCGGTATCGCGATTGAGTGCGGACAGATCTATGAGACCCTCGACAGATAACCGCCACAGCTCAGCAAATTATAGATCTGGACACTAGGACACCGACTCATAAAACCGCAACCAGATGCGTGAAGCGGCGAGCTTGACG
>ERZ1066138.588-NODE-588-length-12122-cov-10.518936_pt1 | contig 12122 bp, 9 predicted proteins | sample MGYA00382785_ERZ1066138 | MGnify/ENA primary metagenome ERZ1066138 (study PRJEB33369, sample SAMEA5778368) | biofilm metagenome | biome: Industrial cooling water; feature: Water cooling tower basin; material: Biofilm | place: United Arab Emirates | collected...
CCAGAAGGCCAGCACCCCGTCCCAGACCACCGCGCCGGGGTCGGCGGTGCGCAGGTGGCGCGCCGTCACGGTCGACGCCCACCAGCCGAGCAGGAAGCCGGCGCCGAGCAACAGCGCCCATTGCGCGTCGTCCAGCCATCGGTCGAGCAGCAGGAAGCTGGCCCAGGCCCACAGCGTGCCGACCGTGCCCGGCGCCACCGGGCTGAGGCCGGCGCCGAAGCCCAGCGCGAGCGCATGCGCCGGATGGCCGAGCAGGAAGGCGGCGTCGGCGCGGCGCGGCGCGGCGGCTCCGGTGTCGTGCAGGCTCTCGGCCACGCTGCTCATCTCGGCGTCTCAGCGGCGGAAATGGTCGAACGAGGCCCAGGCGCCTTCAAGCGCCTGCCCGCGACCGTCGACCACGCGCAGCCCCGGCGCGGCCTCGATGCGGCCGATGCGGCTCGCAGCCACGCCGGCCTGCACGGCCGCGGCGCGCACGGCCGGCGCCGCAGCCTCCGGCGCGGTGAAGACGAGCTCGTAGTCGTCGCCGCCGGCCAGCGTGCACAGACGCTGCAGGTCGAGCGGCTGGGCGGCCAGGTCGGCGCTGCGCGGCACGGCGTCGGCGTCGACCGTGGCGCCGACGCCGGCTCGCTGCAGGACATGGCCGAGGTCGCCGAGCAGGCCGTCGGAGACATCGACCGCCGCGCTCGCCACGCCGCGCAGCGCCAGGCCGAGCGCGACGCGCGGCTCGGGCTGCTCCATCGCGCGGCGCACCCGCTCGAAGGCGCCGCCTTCGAGCGCGACGCAGCCGCGGAAGGCCTCCAGCGCCAGCCGTGCGTCGCCGACGCCGTGACCCGGCGCGTGGCTGACCCAGACCTCGTCGCCCGGCCGCGCGCCGCTGCGCAGCAGCGCCGCACCGGCCGGCAGTTCGCCGATCACGGTGACGCACAGGTTCAGCGGCCCGGCGGTGGTGTCGCCGCCGACCAGCTCGCAGCCGTGCGCGTCAGCCAGGGCATGGAAGCCGGCCGCGAAGCCTTCGAGCCATGCGGCGTCGGCCACCGGCAGCGCCAGCGCCAGCAGGCAGGCGCGCGGCGCGGCGCCGCAGGCGGCGAGGTCGCTGAGGTTGACGGCCAGCGCTTTGTGGCCGAGCCGGCGCGGCGCGACGGTCGGCAGGAAGTGCCGGCCCTCGACCAGCATGTCGGACGAGACCGCGAGCTGCATGCCGGGCCGAGGCGCCAGCAGCGCGCAGTCGTCGCCGGGGCCGAGCACCGCGCGCGGCGTCGGCCGGACGAAGTAGCGCGCGATCAGGTCGAATTCGCCGAGGCTCATGCGCCGATTGTCACGCCCGCGCAGGCCGCGGGCTCAGGCCTCGCGCAGCACGTTGGCCAGCTCGACCGCGGACTTGACGCCCATCTTCTCGAAGACGCGCGCGCGGTGGACCTCGACCGTGCGCACGCTGATCGCCAGCGCGTCGGCGATCAGCTTGTTGGGGCGGCCGTCGACGACGAGCTGCATCACCTCGCGCTCGCGCTCGGTGAGCTCGGCCAGGCGCTCGCGCAGCGCAGCGCGCTCGCGACGGCGCTCCAGCGCCACCCGGCTGGCGGCCAGCGCGCGCTCGATGCGGTCGACCAGCGCGTTGTCGGAAAAGGGCTTCTCGACGAAATCGAAGGCGCCGCGCTGGATCGCCGCGACGGCGGTGGCGACGTCGCCGTGGCCGCTGAGGAAGATGACCGGCAGCACGTCGAGCAGGCGGCGCTCGATCAGGCGCTCGAACAGCTGCAGCCCGCTCATGCCGCCGGGCATGCGCATGTCCAGCAGCAGGCAGCTCGGCGCGCCTTCGAGCACCGCGGCATGCGCGGCCAGCCAGGCCTCGAAGGCCTCGCCGGAGGCGTGCGGCTCCGACAGCAGGCGGCGCGTGCGAAGCAGCCAGCCGAGCGCCTCGCGCACCACGGCTTCGTCGTCGACCAGGTGGACGACCGGCAGGCCGAGCGGGGCGGTGTGGTTCATGCTGCGGCCTCCTCCGCCACGGTGGGCGCGGCCGAGGCGGCGGCCTCGGGCAGCGTGAAGCGAAAGCGCGTGCCGAGCACGCGGCCGGCGGCGTCGCGCAGGTTCTCGAAGTCGAGCGCACCGCCGTGCTGCTCGATCACCGTGCGGCACAGGCTCAGCCCGAGCCCCATGCCCTCGGGCTTGGTGGTGAAGAAGGGCGTGAACAGCCGCGCCGCGACCTCGGGCGCGATGCCGGGGCCGCGGTCGGCGACGTCGACGCGCACCCAGCCGCCGCTGCCGCGGACCGCGATCTCGAGCACGCGCGCCTCGGGCGGCTGGCCGTCCATCGCCTGGATGGCATTGCGCGTCAGGTTCAGCAGCACCTGCTCGACCATGGTGCGGTCGCACAGCGCACGCGGCGCCGGGTCGTCGAGCCGCAGGTCGATGCGCGTGCCGCTCTTGCGCGCCTGCAGCCGCAACAGCGGCAGCACCGCGTCGACGAGTTCGTCGCAGCCGACGACCTCGCGGTGGCGCTCGCGTCGGCGCACGAAGTCCTGCACGCTCTTGATGACGCGGCCGGCGCGCGCGGCCTGCTCGGCGATGCGTTGGGTCGCCTCACGCAGCATCGCCAGCGTCGGCGCGTCGGCGCGATCGCCGCCGATCAGGTTCAGCGAGCCGGTCGCGTAGCTGGCGATCGCGGCCAGCGGCTGGTTCAGCTCGTGGCTCAGCAGCGAGGCCATCTCGCCGACGGTGGCAAGCCGCGCGGTCGCCTGCAACTGCTCCTGCTGCAGGCGCGAAAGCTCCTCGACGCGCCGCTGCGCGCTGAGGTCGAGCACCGCGCTCATCCAGCCGGTCTGGCGGCCGGCGGCGCCGATCAGCGGGGCCTCGAAGATCAGCACCGGGAAGCGCTCGCCGCCGGCGCGCATGAAGACGGTCTCGTGGCCCTCGCGCTGCTCGTGCGCCGGCACGCCGCGCGCCAGCCGCTGGGCGTGGCGGGCTTCGTAGGCGCTGCGCATCTCGGGCGGCCAGTAGGGCGGTACGGTCCGGCCGATCAGCTGCTCGGCGCTGAATCCGACCATGGTGCAGAAGGCCGGGTTGACGTAGGTGATGCGGCCGGCCAGATCGCGCGCGCGCAGGCCGGTGACGAGCGAATCCTCCATCGCGCGGCGCAGCGCCAGCTCCTCGGCGAGCCGCGCCTCGGCGGCGGCGCGCCGGCGCACGTCGACGGCCAGCAGCGCCACCACCGCGGCCAGCGCGAGCGACAGCCCGAGCACCAGCGAGGTCGCGAGGTTGGGGATGAAGCGCGGGCCGCGCTCGGCGCTGTCGACGCGCAGCGCCAGCGTGACGCCCGGCAGGTCGACCAGCCGCTCGGCGACGTAGACGCCGGCGCCGCGCGACATGCCGGCGCGCGCCAGCCGCGTGCCGTCGCCCTCGACGAAGCTGAGCTCGTGGGTGCGCGCGGTGTCGGCGCCGACGGCCTCGTCGATGACCGCGCCGAGCGCCAGCGTCGCGGCCATCACGCCGCGCAGGCTGCCGCCGCGGCCGATCGGCAGGCAGACGTCGATCACCTCGATGCCGAGGCCGCCGAGCTTCGGCACGAAGTAGCTGCGCGACCAGACCGGCCCGGTCTGGCGCAGCGCGGCCGCGCAAGCGGCCTCGGTGTCGCCGTCGAGCGCCTCGCGCGGCAGCAGGTCGTACAGCGGGCCGCGGTAGGGCGACTCCAGGGCCTGCTCGATGCGCTGGCCGGCGTCGCGCCATTCGATGCGCAGCAGCTCGCGGCGTGCGCGCAGCAGTTCGGCGGCGTCGGCACGCCCGGCGTCGACGCCGGGCTCGTTCCACAGCAGCGCCTGCAGGCTCTGCAGGTCGTGGGCGAAGCGCTGGCGCACGTCGGCGGCGGCGCTGGCGGCGGTGAGCTCGGTGCGCTCCTGCTCGCGGTCGCGCTCGTACTGCAGCGTCAGCACGAACAGCAGGGTCTGAGCAACGCCCAGCAGCAGCACCAGCAGCGCCCAGGGCAGCACGCGGCGCCAGCGTGCGGCGGGCGGCTCGGCCGGCGAAAGCGCGGCAGGTTCGACCATGGCGTCAGTATCGAGAGCCGTCGGGAGCATGGGGTACGCAGTTTCGCGCATGGCCGCCCCCGGCGGGGTGGGAAACACTCGCGCCGGTCGACGGCCGCTTCCTACAATCATCGACCCGCGGCGCCCGCGGCACGGAATCCACCAGCATGAGCACCCCCGAAGACAAGCGCGTCGAGCTGCGCCAGGCGGCCCTCGAGTACCACGAGTTCCCGACGCCCGGCAAGGTCGCGATCGCCGCGACCAAGCAGCTGATCAACCAGCGCGACCTGGCCCTGGCCTACTCGCCCGGGGTCGCGGCGGCCTGCGAGGAGATCGCCCGCGACCCGGCGAACGCCTTCCGCTACACCTCGCGCGGCAACCTGGTGGCGGTGGTGACCAACGGCACCGCGGTGCTGGGTCTCGGCGACATCGGCCCGCTGGCGGCCAAGCCGGTGATGGAAGGCAAGGCGGTGCTGTTCAAGAAGTTCGCCGGCATCGACGTGTTCGACCTCGAGCTGGCCGAGAAGAACCTCGACAAGCTGATCGACTGCATCGCCGCGCTCGAGCCGACCTTCGGCGGCATCAACCTCGAGGACATCAAGGCGCCGGACTGCTTCTACGTCGAGCGCGCACTGCGCGAGCGCATGAAGATCCCGGTCTTCCACGACGACCAGCACGGCACCGCGATCGTCGTCGGCGCCGCGGCGCTCAACGGCCTGAAGGTGATCGGCAAGGACATCAAACAGGTCAAGCTGGTGGCCTCGGGCGCCGGGGCGGCGGCGCTCGCCTGCCTGAACCTGCTGGTCAAGCTCGGCCTGCCGCGCGAGAACATCTGGGTCACCGACCTGGCCGGCGTGGTCTACAAGGGCCGCACCGAGCTGATGGACCCGGACAAGGCGCAGTTCGCGCAGGAGACCGCCCAGCGAACGCTGGCCGAGGTGATCGCCGGCGCCGACATCTTCCTGGGCCTGTCGGCCGGCGGCGTACTGAAGGGTGAGATGGTCGCGACGATGGCGCCGAAGCCGCTGATCTTCGCGCTCGCCAACCCCAACCCGGAGATCCTGCCCGAAGACGTGAAGGCGGTGCGCGACGACGCGATCATGGCCACCGGCCGCACCGACTACCCGAACCAGGTCAACAACGTCCTGTGCTTCCCCTACATCTTCCGCGGCGCGCTCGACTCGGGCGCGACCACGATCACCGACGAGATGGAGATCGCCGCGGTGCGCGCGATCGCCGAGCTGGCGCAGGCCGAGCAGAGCGAGGTGGTGGCCGCCGCCTACGCCGGCGCGACGCTGTCCTTCGGCCCCGAATACCTGATCCCCAAGCCCTTCGATCCGCGGCTGATGATGAAGATCGCGCCGGCGGTGGCCCAGGCGGCCGCCGACTCGGGTGTGGCGCTGCGGCCGATCGCCGACCTGGAGGCCTACCGCGAGAAGCTGCAGGGCTTCGTCTACGCCTCCGGCCACTTCATGCGGCCGATCTTCAACCTCGCCAAGCGTGCGCCGAACAAGCGCGTCGCCTACGCCGAGGGCGAGGAGGAGCGTGTGCTGCGCGCGGTGCAGGTGGTGGTCGACGAGGGCCTGGCGCGGCCGACGCTGATCGGCCGCCCGGCCGTGATCGGGCAGCGCTGCGAGAAGTTCGGCCTGCGGCTCAAGGAAGGGCAGGACTACGACGTCGTCAACGTCGAGCACGACCACCGCTACCGCGACTTCTGGCAGACCTACCACCGGCTGACCGAGCGCAAGGGCGTGACGGTGCAGGTCGCCAAGATCGAGATGCGCCGCCGCCTGACGCTGATCGGCGCGATGCTGCTCGTCAAGGGCGAGGTCGACGGCCTGCTGTGCGGCACCTGGGGCACGACCGCGCAGCACCTGCATTACATCGACCAGGTCATCGGCAAGCGCGCCGGCGGCAGCCCGAGCACGCCGCAGGACGTGCAGGTCTATGCCTGCATGAACGCGCTGATGCTGCCGGGACGCCAGGTCTTCCTGGTCGACACCCACGTCAACGCCGACCCGACCGCCGAGGAGCTGGCCGAGATCACCGTGATGGCGGCCGAGGAGATGCTGCGCTTCGGCGTGCAGCCCAAGGCCGCGCTGCTGTCGCACTCCAACTTCGGCAGCAGCGACCTCCCGAGCGCGGTCAAGATGCGCCGCACGCTGGCGCTGCTGCGCGATCAGGCGCCGTGGCTCGAGGTCGACGGCGAGATGCACGGCGACATGGCGCTCGACGGAAGCGCGCGCCAGCAGCTGATGCCCAGCAGCACCCTCAGCGGCGACGCCAACCTTCTGGTGTTGCCGAACATCGACGCCGCCAACATTGCGTACAACCTGTTGAAAACCGCCGCCGGCGGCGGCATTGCGATCGGCCCGGTCCTGCTGGGCGCCGCCAAGCCGGTGCATGTGCTGACGCCGTCGGCGACCGTCAGGCGGATCGTCAACCTCACCGCGCTGACCGTGGCCGACGCCAACGCAACCCGTTGAAACAAGGCTTAGGCCTGGAGTTTGCGCACGCTCACTTGGGTGGAATGCCCCCGCATGGCTGCTGAAAATTGAGGCAAGGCCTTGAGGTTTCGGGCCCCCTTAGGTACCATCCAGCCTTCGAATTTCAGGGATAACCCGTGCTCGTCACCGGTTTGTCACGCCGGCGGGTCGGTGGGCTGGGCTGGAAGTACGGTGTTTGCACCCTGTTGGTCGCTGCCGCGGCCGCGGCAGGGTGGATCGGCACCGGCGCGGACGCCCAGGCACCGGAAGGCCGCGACGCCGTGGCTCTGGCGGCGCTGCCGCCCGAAGCCGCGACGACGCACCGCTTGATCCGGTCGGGTGGCCCCTTCCCCTATTCGAAGGACGGCAGCGTGTTCGGCAACCGGGAGCGGTTGCTCCCGAGCCAGGGTCGCGGTTACTACCGCGAGTACACGGTGCCGACGCCGCAGTCCCGCGATCGGGGGGCGCGGCGGATCGTGTGCGGCGGGCTGCGGCCCGCCCTGCCCGAAGCCTGCTGGTACACCGACGATCACTACGCGAGCTTCCGCCTCATCGCGCCGTGATGACGAACCGTCCAAGGAACGAGGGGGAGTCGACCATGATGCCGCTGCAGACCGTCCGTCCCAACATCGTGCAGGCCATCCGCGCGTTCCGCGTGGAGGATCTGCAGCTCGCCGCGCAGAGCCTCGGCCAGCACTTCCTCTACGCCAACCTCGGGGCCGCGCAGTCGAAGCAGGAGGTGCTCGAGGGCATCGCCGAGGCCTTCCTCTTCCCGACGCACTTCGGCAAGAACCTCGACGCGCTGTACGACTGCATGACCGACCTGGTCCACAAGGCCGGCGGCCAGCCGGGCTTCGTGGTCGTGCTCGAGCAGCTGCCCGACAACGCCAGGTTCGACCGCGAGGCGCGCGAACAGCTGCTCGACGTGTTCCGCGACGCCGCCGACTTCTGGGGGGAACGCAAGATACCCTTCAGGTGCTTCTATTCTTTTCAGTAGCCCGCTCCCCGGAATTCGGGCAGGGAGAGCGGGCGATGGAAGCCCAGAACGACGCCAAGCCGGTCAAGACGCCGGCCGGCATGATCACGGTGGCGCTGCCGCCGATGAGCAGCGCGTTCGACACCTCGGGGTGGCTGGTGGCCGCCTAGACAAGCGCTCGGTCGCGGCGGCCGTGGCGAAGCCAGGCCTCCGCGGACTGGTTGATCGAAGCGAACGCCGATCGACATCCCCACGATGACGGGCCCTGCGGGGCCCGTTGTTCATGCGGCGCCGGGTGCGAGGGCCGCCGCCAGCGCCACGTACTCGGCCACCGGCACCTCCTCGGCGCGCCGCTGGACGTCGAAGCCGCCGGCGTAGCCCCGCGCCTCCAGCCAGCGCCCGAGGGTGTGGCGCAGCAGCTTGCGGCGCTGGGAGAACGCGCTGGCGACCAGCTCGCCCAGCAGCGCGGCGTCGAGTGCGGGCGGTTCGGGGTGGGGCTGCATCCGCACCACCGCCGAATCAACGCGCGGCGGCGGCTCGAAGGCCTCGGGTGGCACGTCGAGCACCGACTCGATGTCGTAGCGCCACTGCAGCATCACCGACAGGCGCCCGTAGTCCTTGCTGCCGGGCGCGGCGGCCATGCGCGCCACCACCTCCTTCTGCAGCATGAAGTGCTGGTCCTCGACGCGGCCGGCCGCCGGCAGCAGGTGGAACAGGATCGGCGTCGAGATGTTGTAGGGCAGGTTGCCGACCACCCGCAGCCTGCGGCCCGCCGCGTCGGCGAGCGCGGCGAAGTCGACGCGCAGCACGTCGGACTCGACCACGTCCAGCTCGGCGCGCCTGCGCAGCCGGGCGGCCAGGTCGCGGTCGAGCTCGACGACCGTCAGCCGGCCGCAGCGCGCCGCCAGCGGGTCGGTCATCGCGCCGAGGCCGGGGCCGATCTCGACCAGCGCCTCGCCGGGCCGCGGGTCGATCGCAGCGACGATGGCTTCGACGACGGCACCGTCGGTCAGGAAGTGCTGGCCGAAGCGCTTGCGTGGGATGTGATTCAAAGGCGCTGTCGGGCCGGGCGCCGAGCCGCCGAGACCCACGACGCGGCCCCTGCGCGGCCCTCTTGGCAGGCCCGCACGCCCGAGGACGGCAAGGGCCTCTTCGTGGCCCGTGGGAGCCGTCTGACGTCCTCGTCGGACGGGGCGTGCCGGTCCTTCATTGCGGCGGCTCGCGCAGCTCCACGTAGGCGCGCGCGCGGATGTCGCGCGCCCAGTCGAGGTAGGCGGCCTCGAACTTCTGCTCGCGCAGCATGTTGCGCGCGATGTCGCGCTGCTGCTTGCGGTCGACCGCCTGCTGGCGGCGCTCGAGCACCTGGATCAGGTGCACGCCGAAGCGCGAGACGACCGGCTGCGACACCTCGTTCGGCGCCAGGCCCTTCATCGCCTCCTCGAACTCGGACACGAACTGCCCCGGCGAGGCCCAGCCGAGCTCGCCACCCTGCGGCGCGCTGCCGTCCTCGGAGTTCTGCCGCGCCAGCACCGCGAAGTTCGCTCCACTGGCGACGACCTGCTGCCGGAGCTCGGTGAGCCGCGCGATGGCGTCGGCTTGGCTGCGCTGCGCCGAGGTGCGCAGCAGGATGTGGCGCGCGCGCGTCTGCGTCACCATCATGCCGCCGTCGCGCCGCTCGACCAGCTTGAGCACGTGGAAGCCCGCGCCGGAGCGCAGCAGCTGCGGCGCCACGCTGCCGCCACGCAACGGCGTGACCGCCTCGACGAACAGGTCGGGCAGGCGTTCGGCGGTGCGCAAGCCGAGCGCACCGCCCTGCTCCTTGGCGCCGTCGGACAGCTCGGCGACGAGCTTGGCGAAGTCCTCGCCGGCGCGCGCCCGGGCCAGCGCCTGCTCGGCGCGCGCACGGCGGGCCTCGAGCTCGGCCTCGGCGGCGCCCTCGGGCACGGCGATCAGGATCTGCGCGACGTTGAACTCGGGCGGCGCAGCGCCGCTGCCGCGCGTGGCCAGCAGCGCGTCGATCTCGGCGTCGGTGATGCGGATGCGGGCGTTGACGTCGCGCTCGCGGACGCGCTCGAGCAGCATCTGCTCGCGGATGTTGCTGCGAAAGCGCGTGTAGTCGACGCCGCTGCGCTGCAGCTGCTCGCGCAGCTGCGCCAGCGTGACGCGGTTCTGCGCGGCGATGGCGCCGACCGCGCGGTCGAGTTCGGACTCCTCGATGCGCAGGCCGCTGTCGCGCGCATGGCCGAGCTGGGCGCGCTCGTTGATCATGGTCTCGAGCATCTCGCGCTTGAGCACGTCATCGGCCGGCAGCGCCGCACCGCCCTGCCCGGCCTCGCGCTTGAAGGCGGCCATGCGCTGCTGCACCTCGGCGTTGGTGACCAGCTCCTGGTTGACGACGGCGACGATGTAGTCGGCCGCGCGCGCCGGGTCGGCGCGCAGCGGCTGCGCGGCCGCGCTGCCGGCCGCCAGCAGTGCGGCGAGTGCCAGGGCGGCCTGCCGGCGGCGCGTCGGGGTCGGAAGGGCGGGCATCGGAGGCATCGTGTTCAAGGGGTGATGAGCGACGGCGTGACGACCTCGGCCTCGTCGCGTAGCAGCCGGTAACCCGGGATATTGTCCCTCAGCGTCTTCAGCGGGTTGGCGCCCAGACGCGACAGGCCGACCAGCTCGAGCTGCAGCAGCAGCCGCGTGGTCGCCTCGCTGCGGCCGGTCGACTGGCGCTCGGCGACGATGCGGCCGATCCAGCAGCCCGAGTCGTACTCGAAGCCGACCAGCGCGTCGGTGATGCGCGAGTCGCGCCGGCTGTAGTTGACGCGGCCGACCGTGTACCAGGCACCCGGGCAGCCCTGCTGGGCCGCCGGGCGCCGGCCGGCGACGCCGTCGCGCAACTGGGCGTCGCGCGCCAGCGTCGCGGCGGCATGCTGGCGCGCCTCGGCGTTGAGCGGCCACTGCCAGCCGAACTCGACCTGCTCGCTGGCGTCGCGCGTGTAGCGGTAGCTCGCGCTGAGGGTGCGGAACGGCCCGGGCGCGTAGCGTGCACCGAGGATCGCGCGCTGCGCACCGTCGATGTCGGCGTTGTACTGCAGCGTGCCGTCGAGCCACCAGTTCGGCACCAGGTTGGTCGCGCCGAGCAGCAGCAGGTCGGACAGGCGCCGCGTGATCGGTTCGCCGTCGGGCGTGACGCGCTGGTCGCGCAGCAGCACGCGCTGCGCGACCGCCAGGCGCAGCGCCTCGGCGCCGGTCTCGCGGTCGAGGAAGCGCGTCGTCACACCGGCGGTGACCTGGTGGGCGTCGGACACCCGGTCGACCCCCGAGAAGGCGTTGTCGGCGTAGATCGAGGTGAAGTTGAAGTCGTTGACGGCGCTGTCGAAGTTGGGCAGCCGGGACTGGTCGCGAAAGGGCGTCTGCACGTAGAACACCCGGGGCTCGAGCGTCTGCGTGAACGCGCGGCCGAAGGCGCGGCTGTCGCGCTCGAACACCCAGGCGCTGTCGAGCGAGAGGCTCGGGATCGTGCGCGACGCGCGGCGCTCGCCGCCCGGCAGCGGGCGGTCGACGTCGTAGGTGGCGGCGTTGAACGCGACGCGCGGCGTGATCGTCCAGCCCGGCGTGCCGAGCGGCAGGAAGGGACGCGCGAGCGCGCCCAGCGCATGCACCCGCGTGCCGTCGGTCAGCGCCTCGTCGTCGTTGGTGAAGCGGTTGATCTCGGCCTCCCAGCGCCATTCGAAGCCGCCGCCGGCGCCGCGCTGGCGCACGCCGAGCTGCGGCTCGCGCTGGTAGGGCGCGACGATGCGGCTGGCGAGGTCGGGCTCCTGCAGCACCTGCCACTGCTGCACGCCGGCGTAGGCCACGGTGTCGCCCCAGCCGCTGTCGAAGCGGCGCATCGCCTGCGCGGTGGCCGGCAGCAGCCGCGGCGTCAGGCTCGGCAGGCGGGTCGAGACGTCCTTCCAGTAATCGTCGTCCGACACTCGCTGCAGCGCGAGGCCGTAGTCGATCTCGCCGACGCGCCCGCCGGTCCAGCGCGCCGCGTGCCCCAGGACGAGCGACCAGCGGTCGCGGTCGGCGAGGCGGTCGCTGGGCAGCACGAAGGCCTGCACGCTGCCCTGGTAGCTCGGCTCGAGGTAGCGGAACTCGCCGCCGAGCGCCACGCCGCGGCGCGTCAGCACCGTCGGCGTCAGCGTCGCATCGCGGTTCGGCGCGATGTTCCAGTACCACGGCACCGAGACCTCGACGCCGCTCTTGTTGTCGACGTTCAGGCTCGGCGGCAGCCAGCCGCTCTTGCGCGCGTCCGACAGCGGGAAGCTCAGGCTCGGCGCGGCCAGGATCGGCACGCCGTAGAAGCGCAGCACGCCGCCTTCGGCGCGCCCCTCGTCGTTCTCGGTGTCGAGCGTGACGCGGTCGGTGCTGAGGATCCAGGCCGGGTCGGGCGCCGGGCAGCTGGTGTAGGTCGCGCCGGTGGCAACGCCGCGGTGCTCGTCGAGGAAGTCGAAGCGCTGCGCACTGCCGCCGGCCTGGGTGCGGCCGAAGAAATAGCTCGGCGACTCGAAGTGGCCCTCGAAGCGCTCGAGCCGAAGCTGCAGCTCGGGGCCGCGGAAGACGTTGCCGTTGCGCTCGATCTCGACGTTGCCGCTGGCGCGCGCGGTGTCGGTC
>ERZ1066138.589-NODE-589-length-12096-cov-9.950502_pt1 | contig 12096 bp, 12 predicted proteins | sample MGYA00382785_ERZ1066138 | MGnify/ENA primary metagenome ERZ1066138 (study PRJEB33369, sample SAMEA5778368) | biofilm metagenome | biome: Industrial cooling water; feature: Water cooling tower basin; material: Biofilm | place: United Arab Emirates | collected...
GGCGGGCGGGCGACCCGCACGGCGCACGGCCCGACCCCGGGCTGCTGCGCATCGGCGTCGAGCAGGTGCTCGCGGCGCTCGCCGGGCTGCCGGACGCCACGGGGTCCGCCGCCTCGCCGGGAGCGGTTCCCCGGCGATCGGCTATGCTTTACTCATGCCCCGACGAGTAAGACGCCGAAGAGGCTTCACGCGCCTCTCCCCGAAGCGGCAGATCACGCTTCCGGTCGCCGTGGTCGAACAGGCCGGGATCAAGGTCGGCGAGGAGCTCGCCGTCGACGTCGATGAGGCCGGGCGCGTGATCGTCAGCCGCCCGCCCGGCGAGGGCATCGGCGACCGTCGGCGCCGCGCGCTTGACCGCGCCGCGGGCGCCCTGCCCGGGATCTGGCCCCCGGGCGCGCTCGAGGAACTGCGCGACGAGTGGCGCTGACCGCCCTCGACGCGACCGTCCTGATCGCCCTGCTCGACCCGGCCGATCGGCATCACCGGGGCGCGCGCAGCGCGCTCGAGGCCCACGCCGACGATGATCTGCGCATCCCCGCGCACACGCTGTCCGAGGCGCTCGTGCATCCCGCGCGAGCGGGGAAGGAGCGTGATGCGGAACGGCTGATCGCGGGGCTCGAGATCGCGGTCGACCCGGTTGACGAGGCGATCGCGGTCGCCGCGGCGAAGCTCCGCGCCCGGCACGGAAGCGCGCTCCGGATGCCTGACGCACTCGTGTTGGCGTACGCCGAGCTGCGCGGGGCGAGAAGCGTCCTGACGTCCGACGCCCGCTGGAGCGCCTGGAGCCGCCGCGTCGAGCTGATCGTCGGGTAGCGACCGGGTCTCAGGCGGAGGCGGCGCGCGTCCCCCGCCGCGCCGCCTCCACGCGGCCGCCGCGCAGGCGCGGCAGCACCTCGCGCCCGTAGACCTCGACCGCCTCGAGCGGCGCCTCGCCGGAGATGTTCATCAGCACGACGATCGTCGCGCCCAGGCGCTCGACCTCCCGGATGCGCTCGGCGTGCTCCTCCGGGTCGGAGGAGACGATGAACGACGACCGCACCTGCTCGTCGGAGATCTCGCGCTGCGCCCGCCCCTGCATCGCGACCGGGTCGTGCCAGTCGTCGGTGAAGTAGTCGGGCACGAGCGTCGCCCGCCACACCGAGGCGCCGCGCAGGGCCGCCTCGTCTTCGGGCGCCCAGGAGAAGCTCGCGTGCAGCAGGATCTCCCCCGGCTCGCGCCCGGCGTCGTCGGCGCCGGCGCGGTAGGCCTCGATCATCGCCGGGGCCATCTCCGGGTCGGCCATGGTCCACAGGCCGTCGCCGCGCCGTCCGGCCAGCTCCGCCGCACCCCGGTGGAAGGCCGAGACGTAGATCGGCGGCCGGCGCTCGGGGCGGGTGTGCAGCACCGCGTCGCGCATCGCGAAGCGGCCGTCGCGCGTGAGCCGCTCGCCCGCCAGCAGCCGGTCGATGATCTCCAGCGCCTCCTCCAGCCGGTCGAGCTGCTCCCCGGTTCCGGGCCAGTCCATGCCGAGCGGCGTCTCGTTGAGCGACTCGCCCGACCCCAGGCCCAGGAACGCGCGGCCGGGGTTCATGCGCTCCAGCGTGGCGATGAACTGGGCCACCAGGGCGGGGTGGTAGCGGTGCACCGGCGCGGTGACCGCGGTGCCCAGCGCCACGCGCTCGGTGAGGGCGCCCGCGGCGCCCAGCCACGTCCACGCGTGCCCGGACTCCCCCGGCTCCCACCACGGCTGGAAGTGGTCGCTGCAGGAGAGGCCGTCGAAGCCGGCGCGCTCGGCGGCCACCGCCTGCGCCAGCAGGTCATCCGGGGGGAACCGCTCGTGTGCCGCGGCCATGTGGTAGCGCGTCCCGCTCATGTCGCCTCCGGTCGGCCCCGCGGGCCTCCTCGCGTCCGTACGGGTGAGTCGGTACCCGCCGGACGCGCGGCTCATGCCGACCGGCGGCGCAGGTTGATCGCGCTCGACACCAGCCCCACGTGGCTGAAGGCCTGGGGGTGGTTGCCCAGGAACGCCCCGGTGGCGGGGTCGATCTGCTCCGGCAGCAGCCCGAGCGGCCCCGCGCGATCGCACAGCGAGTCGAAGAGGTCCTGCGCCTCGTCCAGCCGGCCCTGGCCGGCCAGGTTGTCGACCAGCCAGAAGCTGCACAGCAGGAAGGCCCCCTCGTGCCCCTCCAGCCCGTCGGGCGACTCGTCGGGCAGGTAGCGGTGGAGGAGCCCGTCCCCCGCCGCCAGCCGCCGGGCGACCGCCTCGGTCGTCGCGACCATGCGCGGGTGGTCGGCGGGGATCACGCGCCGCAGCGGCAGCGCCAGCAGGCTCGCGTCGAGGCCGCCGCCGCCCAGGTGCTCGGCCAGCGACCCGGCCGCCCCGTCCCATGCCTCCTCGATCACCGCCCGGCGCACCTCCTCGGCCACCCGCCGCCAGCGGGCCACGTCGCCGGGCAGGCCCATCGTCTCGACCAGGCGCGCGCCGCGGTCGAGCGCGACCTGGCACATCGCGGCCGAGTAGGTGAACGTGCGGCCCGAGGTGCGGACCTCCCAGATGCCCTGGTCGGGCTCGCGCCAGACCTCGGCGGCAGCCTCGACCAGGTCGCGCAGGCGCGCCCACAGCGACGTCTCGATCGTCCCGCCCTGGCGGGCCCACTGCCAGGCGCAGTCGAGGATCTCGCCGTAGACGTCGTGCTGGCGCTGGCCCGCGGCCCCGTTCCCCCAGCGCACCGGAGGCGAGCCGCGGTAGCCCTCCAGGTCGGGGTCCTCGCGCTCGGGGGGCGGCTCCTCGCCGTCGAGGTCGTAGAGCACGCGCGGCTCGCCGTGGCGCGCGACGGCGTCGAGCACCCAGCCGAGGAAGCCGCGCGACTCGTGCGCCAGCCCGATGCGCCGGAACGCGTACACCGAGAAGGCGGCGTCGCGGATCCACGCGTAGCGGTAGTCCCAGTTGCGCGGGCCGCCGATCGCCTCCGGAAGCGACGAGGTGGGCGCGGCGACGAGGGCCCCGTTCTCGAAGTGGTCCAGCATCTTCAGGGTGACGGCCGAGCGGCGCACCAGGGCCGCGTGGGGCCCGTCGTAGTCGATGGCCTCCGCCCAGCGCCGCCACGCCGCGACGGTCTGGCGCTCCAGCGCCTCGGCCGACGCCTCGTGGCCGTGCGCCCCCGGGCCCCACCGAAGCACGAGATCGAGCGAATCGCCCCCGGCCAGCTCCAGCCGGCCGTCCTCGCCCAGCGGCACGCTGGCCCGCAGCGACAGCTCGCGACAGGGCCCGCGGCGCGGGCGCAGCACCAGCACCCCGCCGTCAGGCTCGGCCTCGGCCCCGCCGCGGGGCTCGACCGCGACGCGAAGCCGGGCCCGGCCGGACAGCGCGCGCACGCGGCGCACCAGCTCCCCGCGCGCGGCCGACGCGTCCTCCGCGAGGCGGGCCCCGTCCACCAGGGCCATGAAGTCGGTCACGCGCACCATGCCGTCCGGCCCGCGGATGTCGGTCACCAGGACGCCGGTGTCGGGCTCGTACGCCTGGCCGGCCTCGCGGGCGCCCTCGACGTCGAGCCGGACGCGCCCGCCCCGGCGCGCGTCGAGCAGGCCGCACACCAGCGGATCGGAGTCGAAGCGCGGGGCGCAGAGCCACCAGACGTCCCCGTCGCGGCCGACCAGCGCGGCGGCGCGGCCGTCGCCGACGAGGCCGAGGTGCTCCAGCGGCGGGTAGCCCCCGTGGTGGACCAGCGGCTCCAGACGGGGGGACGGCGCGGGCATCCGGGCGACCATCATGCCCGGCGGGCGGCCGCCCGGGCCCGCGACCGGGCTACCGGCGCCGCGCGATCGCCCGCGCGAGCTCGTCCCTGGTCATGGAGGAGCGCCCCTTCACGCCCAGCCTGCGGGCGCGCTCGTACAGCTCCTCCTTGGTGCTGCCGCGCACGTCCACGCCGCCGGCCGTCCGCTTGGGCGACTCGCGCGCCTCGCGGCCGCCCTGGGCGGCCTGGTCGTCGGAGGGCCCGGGCTCGTCCTTCAGCACCCACCGGTCGCCCCGCTTCTCGGCGATGTGCTTCACCGCCGCCCAGGCCGTGCGGTGGGCCCGCTCCTCCGAGCCGTACTCCTCGTGCGCCGAGTCGAGCGTCTTCGCGTAGGTGCGCTGCACCTTCCGCGACGAGCGCTTGATGGTGTCCGGCAGGTCCTCTCTACGCGTCGGCATCTCCCACGCTCCGGTCGGCTACTCCTCGCCCCCGACGATCTCGCGGGGGTCGATCCACTCCTTCTCCTTCTCGACGAGCCGCCCCTGGCGGAGCTGCTCCTCGTCGATCCGCTCCGGAGGCGCGTCGGGCGGGAACCGCTCCTCGGGGTGCGCGAGCACCTCCTCCTCGGCGTCGCTGATTCGGGGCGGTCGCTCGTTCACGGGCTCCTCCGGCGTCGGGGTCATGCGCGTTCCATGCCCGGCCGCGCCGGTTCCCACGCATCCCCCCGGGGGTTACGGGGGCCGCCTCCCCGGGTAGCCGGAGCGGACCGTGCACCCGGACCCCAGGAGGGCGACATGGCGACCGAGACCGGCGGCGTCACCGGCACCAAGGACAGGGACTACAACCTGATCTGGTTCACCGAGGCGTGCCTCAGCAACGCGCTGCGGATGGAGACCTACATCCAGGACGCCGACCGCGACGGCGACGGCGAGCTGGCCGAGCTGTTCCGGAAGGCGCAGGCCGAGAGCCGCAAGGGCGCGGAGATGGGCAAGGACATGCTCAGGAAGCGCCTGGGCGGGTAGCCCCCGGGGGCCCGGGGCCGGGCGGGCGGGGCGCCTCGGGCGGCTCGCCCGCCGGCGCCAGCGCCCGGCCCAGCCGGAACAGCTGGGCGGCCGCCTGCTGCACCCCCACGCTGAGCGTCGGGTAGGCGTGCATCGCCTGCGCCAGGCGCCCGGCGAAGGCGCCCGCCCGCATCGCGAGCACGGCCTCGTGCAGCACCTCGCCGGCCCGCGGGCCCACGACGTGCGCGCCCACCAGGCGCCCCCCGCCCAGGCGCCCGACGAGCGGGCGGGGGGCGACGACGAGCTTCAGCAGCCCCGGCCCGGCGCCCATGATCCGGGCCCGGTCGACCCGGGCCATCGGCAGCCGCACGGCGCGCGCGCCGCGGTGGCGCCGCAGCGCCTCGTCCTCGGTGAGCCCCACGCGGGCCACCTCGGGATCGAGGAACGTGACCCACGGCACCGCGCCGCGGTCGGCGCGGGCGCGCCCGCCCGCGGCGTTGCGCCCCGCCACGGCGCCCTCGTGGGCGGCGACGTGCGTGAAGAGGCGGCCGCCGGTGACGTCGCCGGCCGCGAAGACGTGGCGGGCCGACGTGCGCATGCGCCGGTCGACCGCGATCCCGCCGGGCCCATGGGCCACCCCCAGCGCGTCCAGGCCCAGGCCGTCGACGCGCGGGCGCCTGCCGGCCGCCACGAGCACGGCGTCGGCGCGCACCACCTCCTCGCCCGCGGGCCCCGCCGCGCGCACCGCGACCCCGCCGCCCTCCCGCGCGGCGCCGGTGGCGGTCGTCCGGCAGCGCAGGTCCACGCCGTCGTCGGCCAGCGCGGTCTCGACGAGCGCGCAGACCTCCGGATCCTCGCGGGGCAGCGGGCGCTCGCCCCGGTGCAGCACGGTTACGCTGCTGCCCAGGCGGGCGAAGGCCTGCGCCAGCTCCAGCCCCACCGGGCCGCCCCCGATCACCGCCAGCCGCGCCGGCAGCGCCGCGAGGGCGAAGACGTTCTCGTTGGTCAGGTGCGGCACCCGCTCCAGCCCGAGGCCCGCGGGGATCGCGGGCGCCCCGCCCGTGGCGATCACCGCCCGCTCGAAGCGCAGGCCCTCGCCGCCCAGGCGGGCGTCGTGCGGGCCGGCGAAGACGAGGGTCCCGTGGCGCACGGCCACGCCCGACGCCTCCATCACCTCGTCCGACTCGTCGGAGGCGATCTCCTCCATCACCGCGCGCAGGTGCGCGGCGAGGGCCGCGAAGTCGAGTCGCAGGCCCTCGGCGCGGATGCCGAGCCGGCCCCCCAGGCGCGCCGCCCGGTAGACCCCGGCCGCCTCGATCAGCGCCTTGCTCGGCACGCAGCCGGTCCAGGTGCACTCGCCGCCCAGGCGCGGCTCGCGCTCGACCAGCAGCGTCCGCGCCCCGCCCGCCGCGGCGGCGCGCGCCGCCGTGAGCCCTGCCGCGCCGCCGCCCACCACCAGCACGTCCCAGGTCTCCGGCGCCATCGCCCCTCCCGGTCGCCGCCCCGGGGCAGCGTACCCCGGCCGGTCAGCCGGAGGCGTACCACCAGTAGTCGAGGCGCCGGCGGGTGCGCAGCCACATCGCCAGGGCGATGGCCGCGAAGACCGCGCCGCCCGCCACGAGACCCAGCGCGGCGGCCTCGGGCGGCCCGTGAACGCGCGCGGCGAGCCCCACGGCCAGGTCGACCGCCACCGCCGGTGCGCCCGCGGCCACCATCGGCCACGGGCGGCCCAGGAGCTGGAAGGCGGCGCACACCCCGAGCGCGAGCACGAAGAGCCCGTAGGCGACGAGCGCGGCGGCCAGCGCCATCCGCCCGCCGCCCTCGGCCACCAGCCGCCCCACCCCGAGGGGCAGCGATGCGCCCGCCCGGTCGACGACCACCCAGACGGCCGTCGCCATGGCCGCGTACGCCGCCACCGCACCCAGCACCGAGCGCGCGAACCCGCGCTCGGCCCCGCGCAGGGCCGCCGCGAGGTCGTCGGGCGAGGAGCGCCGCTCGGCCTCGCGCAGGGCCTCAGAGAGGCGCACCAGCACGTGCTCGAGCAGCGGCAGCACCAGCACCAGCGGCACCAGCGCGAGCTGGAGCGCCGCCTCGTAGGACGGCCGCCACGCCACCGTCCCGCCCGGCTCCAGCCAGGCGACCACGCGGTCGCTGAAGATGAGCGCGAAGTAGACCAGCCCCCACGCCGCGTGCCCGGCCACCGCCAGCGGCAGCACCGCCCGCGGCAGCGGGCGCCGCGCCGCCGGCCAGCCGCGCGCCCGCCGGCGCAGCAGCACGACGGCCCCGCCCACCAGCAGGGCGTTGGCGGCCGCGAGGCCGGCGACGTGGACCGCCAGCGCCGGGAGCCCCAGGCGCAGGCCGGCCCAGACCGGGATCGTCGGCAGCAGCACCGCGAGGCCCGCCCACCAGGCCCGGCGGATCACGAACAGGGCCGAGTTGGCGACCCAGATGCCGGGCTGGAGCGCCAGGAACGCGACCAGCGTCAGGCCCGCCTGGTCGAGCCGGCCGGTCGCCGCGGCGACCCCCGCCGCGAGGGCCCCGCTCGCGACGCCGACGGCGACCCCCAGGGCCATCCCGCGGCAGGCGGTGCGGCGCACCGCGTCGAGGTCCCACTGGAACCAGTAGTGGAACATGCGGCGGGTGAGCGCGTGCGTGAGCGGGCCGGTGATGACGAGCGTCGCCACCAGCGCGACCGCGATCGCGGTCTGCTGCGGGCGGGCCAGCCCCGCCGAGCCCCAGAGCGACACCCCGAGAACCACGACGCAGATCCCCTGGGCCACCAGCGGCAGCATGTAGGCGATGCCGAGCCAGTAGTTGCGCGCCAGGCGCCGCCAGCGCGGCGGCACGGGGTCCTCCGCGGCGCCGCCGGCCGGCGGCGCCAGGGTGGCGGCGGTCTCGCCCAGCTCCAGGCAGCGCGCGTGCACCGCGGGGCCGGCGTCGAAGAGCGTGCGGGCGCCGGGGACGATGCGGGCCGCGTCGGCGTCGCGCAGGCCGTCGCTCTCCAGCGCCGCCACGGTCGCCCGCTCGTGCAGCGGCACCCCGATCTGCGCCAGCACGCGGCGGGCCGCCGACTCCAGCGCCTCCGCGCCCGGATCGCTCACGCCGCCGCCCGCTCCGCCGCGGGCGCCAGCCGCCGGTAGAGGTCGCGGTAGCCGTCCACCACCATCTGGGAGCGGAAGCGCGCCAGCACGCGCTCGCGCCCGCGGCGGCCGAGCATCGCGCGCCGCGACCGGTCGGCCAGCAGGTCGGCGCACGCGTCGCCCAGGGCGACCGGGTCGCGCGGCGGCACCAGCGCCCCCCAGCCCTCCAGCATCTCGGCCACGCCGCCCACGTCGGTCGCGGCCACCGGCCGCGCGCAGGCGAGCGCCTCCAGCACGGTGTACGGGAACGCCTCGGACACGCTCGAGAGCACGCCGATGTCGCCCTGGTTGAAGATCTCGGTCGGCTCCGGCGCGAGCCCCGCCGGCACGAACGTCTCCTCCAGGCCCAGCTCGGCGATGAGCGCGCGGCAGCGCTCGACGTAGGGAGGGTCGGCGGTGAGCGACCCGTACAGCAGGAAGAGGACGTCCGGGATGCGCTCCCGCGTCCGCGCGGCCGCCCGGATCATCGTCTCGATGTCCTTGAGCGGGAACACTCGCGCCGCCGCCACCGCCGTGGGGCGCCCGTACCCGGGGCTCGTGGGCGGGGTGTCGCGCGGTGTGAAGAGGCTGGGGTCAATGCCGTTCCAGATCGGGCGCACGCGCTCGGGCGGCACCCCCAGGCGGTGCTCCCAGCGCGAGTTGTACGAGCACACCGGCGCGACGTGGTCGGCGTGGGCGTAGGTGACGGCCGCGGTCAGCTCCGCCAGCGCCAGCAGGAAGCGCCGCTGCGCGTCCGGCAGGTCGGTGCCGGCGACGGCCAGGTAGCGCTCGCGCAGGTACACCCCGTGCTCCGTGAGGAGCAGCGGGGTGCCGCGCTCGATGCGGGCCACCACCCCGGGGAGCGCGGCGAGCCCGGAGATCGTCGCGTGCGAGACGTCCGCCCGGGGCACGGGCAGGGCCAGCGGCATGAGGAGCGCCCGCAGCCACCGCAGGCACGTGGTGAGGTCCTCGGCGCTCGCGCCCCGCGCCCACGCGGCCTCGCGGGCCGCCTCGCGGAAGGCCCGCCACGTCTCCACCCGGGCCATGGCGGCGGGGAAGTCGTGGGCCAGCAGGAAGCGGTGCAGCGCGGCCAGCCGCCGGCCGGCCCCGAGCGGGTCGGCCTCCGGCGCCGCGAGGTCGGCGAGCAGGCCGGCGAGCATGCCGGCGAACCGCTCCGCCACCGGGCCGCGCACGGCCAGGCGCCGGCGCGCGGTGGCGATGGCGCCCCCGGTGGGGAGGCCCCACTCCGCGGGGTGCTCGACCCCCCAGAGCGGCACCTGGACGAGGCCGGTCCCGGGCGGCAGGTCGTAGCGCGCCGTCGCCTCGACGCCCCCCGTGATCGCGTAGACCGTGAAGGCCACCTCGGGCATCCCGCGCACGATCTGGTCGCACCAGGTGCTGACGCCGCCGTCGACGAAGGGGTAGGTGCCCTCCGTCAGGAGGAGGACCCGGGTCACCGTCGCACGGTCCTAGACGAGGAGCCGGCGATACACCTCGGCGTAGGCGGCCGCGCAGTCGGCCTCGGTCCACCGGCCGGCGCGCTCGCGCCCCAGGCGGGCAAGCCGCCCGGCCTCGGCCCGGTCCTCCAGCAGCCGGAGGATGGCGCCCGCCAGGGCGTCGGCGTCCCGCGGCGGCACGATCACGCCCGCCTCGCCCAGCGCCTCGGCGCAGCCGCCGACGTCCGGGGCGACGCACGGAACGCCGTGGGACATCGCCTCCAGCAGCGCGAGGGGCATCCCCTCGCTCTCGCTGGCCAGGGCCATGCAGGCCATGCGCGGATACCACCGCTCCGGGCGGTCCGCCCCCGCGAAGGTCACCGCGCCCCGCAGGCCGGGGGCCTCGGCCAGCCGGCGCAGGCGCCCCCCGTACCCGGCGGGCCCGTCGTCGGGCCCCACCAGCACCAGGCGGGCCGGCAGCTCGGCGCGCACCATCCGCACCGCCTCCAGCAGCCGCTCGATCCCCTTCACCGGCGCGAGGCGGCCGACGAACCCGACCACCGGCTCGGTCGCTCGCGACGGGACGGCGGCCGGCGCCGGTGCCCCGTTCGGGATCACCAGCATGCGGTCGGCGGGGGCGCCGGCCGCGACGTGGCTGCGCGCCACCGCCTCGCCCACCGCCACGATCACCTCGGGGGCGGCGTAGCCGGCCAGGCCCTTGCGCGGCGGGCGGCCGGGCGGGTCGCCGCCTTGGCCGGGCGGCGTGCCGCCGTGCCCGGGCGGCGTGCCGTGCGGGTTCGACGCGTCGGGGGCCAGCGGCCCGCGCCAGCCCTCCGGGCGCCATGCCGCGTTGACCGCGTGGCAGGTCAGCACCAGCGGACGGCCGGCGGCGCGCGCCGCGGGAGCGACCGCCGCGGCGACGTCCGGCGTCAGCGCGTGGTAGAGGCGGGCGGAGGGCAGGTCGTGCGCACGGTCGCGCACGGGCGTGGCGGCCACGCGCAGGCCGGGCAGGGCGCGGCCGAGCCGCTCGGCCCAGCGGGTGACGCCGCCGATCTCGCCGAGCGCGGCGTGGCCCAGGATGCAGACGTCGAGGTCAGGCTGCGAGCGCGGCATCGGCGGCCTCCCGGTCGGGCACGAGGCGGAAGAAGCCGTCGGTGCGGGTGAGGGTGAAGATCTGCGCCGCCGAGCCGGCCGGCGTCACGATGACAAGGCGGCCCCCGAGCCGCTCGGCCTCGCGGTGCAGCCCCGCGAGCACGCCGAGGCCCGAGGAGTCGATGAACTCCACCTCGCCCAGGTCGAGCACGAGGGAGCCGCCGGCGGCGGCGAGGGCGGCGGCGGCCTGCAGGCGCAGCTCCGGCGCCGAGCGCAGGTCGAGGCGCCCGGTCACGGACACGGCGCGGGCCTCGGCGGTCAGGTTCACGCTTCCTCCTTCAGCAGGGACACCATGGCATCGGCGCACCGGGGGTCGAGTTGAGTGCCGCGCCGCGCCGCGACCTCGTCGGCGATCGCGGCGGCCGACGCCTCCGCGCCCCAGGCGGCCTGCAGCGTCTCGACGTAGAACTCGGCGGCGGCGAGCACGCGGGCGCCCATCGGGATCGCGTCGCCGACGAGGCCGTTGGGGAACCCGAAGCCGTCGTACCACTCGTGGTGCGCGCGGATGAGCGGCGCCAGCGCGCCGGCCCCGGGCACCAGCAGGGCCATGTCGGCGCCCAGCGTGGGGTGCGCGAACTCGGCGGCCAGGGTCGCGTCGGCCGCCAGCAGGCCCACGTCGTGCACCGAGGCGGCGGCGACCACGTCGCGCCGCTCGGCCTCGGGCAGCCCGACCCGCGCGGCGAGGACGCCCGCGGCGCGGGCCACCAGCTCGTGGTGCCCGGCGGTCGCCTTCGAGCGGGCGTCGAGCGCACGGCAGAGGCCGCGCAGGGCGGCGAGGTGGCGCCCGGCGGCCGCGCGGGCGGCCTGCGAGCTCTCGAGCACCAGCGACGCCTGCGCGACGATGGTCTCCAGCAGCGCGGCGCTGTCGGCCGGCAGCGCGCCATGGGCGTCGGGCACCAGGCCGAAGACCAAGGCGGGGGTCTCGGCGCCCGCCGGGCCGGCGACCGCCAGGAGGCCCTCCACCCCGAGCGCCGCCAGCGCCTCGGCCCCCTCGACCACCAGGAGGCCGGGCACCCCCGGGACCTCCGCCAGCACCCCGGCCCCCGGCGTCAGGTCGAGCGCCTCGAAGCCGGGCGGCAGGTCGCGTGCGGCCGCCGTCCGCAGGCGGCCCCCGTCGCGGACGGCGACGAACCCGGCGCGGGCGCCGCTGCTGGACATCGCGAGCTCGAGCAGCAGCCCGAAGGACCGCGTCTCGTCGATCGTGCTCCCGAGCGCGCGCCGCGCCATCTCGGCCTCCACCCGCAGCGACGCGAGCTCCGCCTCCCGCGCGGCCGCGCGCAGCGCCTGCGCCACCGGGGCGGCCGCCACGCCGGCGAGCTCCTCCAGCCGGCGCCGGGCGGTCCTCCCGATCCGCGGGCCGGGCAGCGGGCCGAGGGCCAGGACGCCGGCGGGGAGCGGAAGGGCGGCGAAGGGCCGGGCGCCCAGGGTGAGCGACCCGATCCCGGCGTGCGCCTCGGCGCGCAGCTCCAGCGGCAGGCCGGGCGCGCCGGCACCGTCCAGCCGGTCGGGGCCGGTGAGCGGGCCGGCCCGCGCCTCGTCGGCCGGGGCCTCGTCGCCGATCCGGTGCGTCAGCAGCAGGCGCGCGCCCTCCCGCCGCCACAGCACCGCCGCCGGCGCGCCCGCCAGCGCGGCGGCGGCCCGAACCACGGCGTCCACGGGGTCGCCGTCGCCGGAG
>ERZ1066138.590-NODE-590-length-12059-cov-10.407864_pt1 | contig 12059 bp, 15 predicted proteins | sample MGYA00382785_ERZ1066138 | MGnify/ENA primary metagenome ERZ1066138 (study PRJEB33369, sample SAMEA5778368) | biofilm metagenome | biome: Industrial cooling water; feature: Water cooling tower basin; material: Biofilm | place: United Arab Emirates | collected...
GGCCGGCGCCGCCCCGCCGCCCGCCGGCCGGCGGCGCCAGCGGCCGGCGGCGGGGCCCGACGCGGCGCGGCTCTACGCGGAGATGCTGCCGCTGGTCGAGGCCGGGGCCACGGTCGAGCAGGCCGCGCGCCGCTTCGGCGACGAGGACAGCGTCGAGGAGATCGCCCTCGGCTTCTCGCGCTGGCTCGCCCGCCAGGGCGAGGACGGGGACGGGGAGGCGGCGGACGCCGAGGCCCGCGTCGCCGACCTCGAGGCCGAGGTCGGCGCGCTGCGCGACGAGGTCTCCCGCCTGCGCCGCGCGGTCGAGCGCGCCCGCGCGGCGCTTGACGAGGCGGGCTGACCCGGGTCTCGTCTAGGCGGGCCGCTCCGGGGCGTTCTCCAGGCCCGCGATGGAGAGGCTCGCCTCCCCGCCGTAGCGGCGGTTGAGGTTGATGATGATCGCGGTCATGCCCTCGATGATGAGGGCGTTGGCCAGGGGGCCCGCGTCGAGCGCGCGGGTGCCGGGGATCGACTTGGTCAGCTCGATCACGGCCTCGCGGGCCTCGCGGCTCTTGCCGCACACCAGCACGTCGGCGCCCAGGCTGTGCCGCTCCTGCAGGCCCGCGGCCGGCAGGTTGTTGTAGGCGACGACGACCTTGGCCTCGGGGGCCAGCTCCTGGATGCGATGGGCGCAGGAGCCCGCCGGGAGGTCCTGCTCGGCGATCGCCCCGCTCTTGCCGAACCGCAGCGCGTTGACCACGGAGACGACGACCTTGCCCGCCAGGGCGTCGGCCATGGGCGGGATGGTGCCGTCGATGCCCTCGTGCGGGATCGAGACGACGGCGAGCTCGCCCGCCTCGGCGGCCTGCACGTTCTCCATCGGGGTGAAGGTGCCGTCGGGCAGCGCCTCGGCCAGCGACGCGGCGGCCTGGTCCGCCCGCTCCTGGCTCCGCGAGCCCACGACGATCTCGTGTCCCGCCGCGGCGAAGTTGATGGCAAGGCCACGGCCGAGGTCGCCGGTGCCGCCGAAGATCGCGATTCGCATCAGGTCAGTCGTCTCCCTGTCGGTTGGTGTCGCCGACCCGCCTGCGGGCCGCCTCCAAGGTGTTGGCGAGGAGATAGGCGATGGTCATCGGGCCCACCCCGCCGGGCACCGGGGTGAGCCACCCCGCCACCTCGGCCGCCTCGTCGGCGGCCACGTCGCCCCGCAGCCCGTCGTCCGTGCGGTTCATGCCCACGTCGATCACCGCCGCGCCCGGGCGGATCCAGTCGCCGCGCACCATCTCGGCGCGCCCCACCGCCACCACGAGCACGTCGGCCTCGCGGCAGAGGGCGGGCAGGTCGCGCGTGCGCGAGTGGGCCACGGTGACCGTGGCGTTGCGATCGAGCAGCAGCAGTGCCATCGGCTTGCCCACGATCAGGCTCCGCCCCACCACCACGGCGCGCGCCCCCTCCAGCGCCACCCCGGCCCGGTCGAGCAGGCGGATGACCCCCTGGGGCGTGCACGGCACCGGCGCGGGCTCGCCGCGCATCAGGCGCCCGAGGTTGATGGGCGAGAACCCGTCCACGTCCTTGTCGGGGTGGATGCGGTTCGCGATCGCGATCTCGGAGAGCTGGTCGGGCACCGGGAGCTGCACCAGCATGCCGTCCACGGAGTCGTCGGCGTTGAGCTCGTCGATGAGGGCGTCGAGCTCCTCCTGGGTCGTCGTGCCCGGGAGGACCACCCGCCGCGAGACCATGCCGGCCTCCTCGGCGGCCCGTGCCTTGCCCACCTGGTAGATCTCGCTGGCGGGGTCGTCGCCCACCTGGATCCCCACCAGGCCGGGGGCGCGGCCGTTGCGCTCGCGGAACTCGGCGACGCCGGCCGCGACCTCCTCGCGCAGCTCCGCGGCGGCGGCGCGCCCGTCGATCGTCCGCGCGCTCACCCCTCGACCTTCCGCATCGGCGCGGCGCCCGCCATCAGCCGCCGCTCGGCACCGTCCTGCGCGAAGCGCACCCGCACCAGCTCACCTCCGCCCTCGATGGCCGTGACCACACCCTCGCCGAACGTCGCGTGCAGCACCGAGTCGCCCGTCGCAAGGCGGGGCGCCCGCGCGACCCCCACCGCCCGCGCCGCCTCGCGCGCGAGCCCGGCGATCCCGGGGCGCCCGCGCCGCGCCCCCGGCGGGGCGGCCAGCGCGTCGGGCGGCAGCTCGGCGAGGAACCGCGACGGGATGCGGTAGTCGCGGCCGCCGTGCATCGCCCGGCTCTCGGCGTGGGTGAGCGTCAGGTGGCGCCGCGCGCGCGTCAGGCCGACGTAGAAGAGGCGCCGCTCCTCCTCGAGCGCCTCGGGGGTGTCCGAGCGCACGTGCGGGAACAGCGCCTCCTCCAGGCCGGTGATGACCACCGTGTCGAACTCCAGGCCCTTCGCGTTGTGGATCGTCATCAGCGTGACCGCGCCGGCCTCGGGGTCGACCAGGTCGGCGTCGGCCTGCAGCGCGACCCCCTCGAGGAAGCCCGCCAGCGACGGCTCCTCGGCCGAGGCGCCGTACTCGGCGGCGACGCCCACCATCTCCTCCAGGTTCTCGATGCGCCCCTGCGCCTCGAAGGTGCCCTCGCGGGCGAGCGCCTCGCGCAGCCCCGACCGCTCCAGGACGTCCTCGACGATCCGGTCGAGCGGCGACCCGGCCGCGTCGGCGCGCCGGACGTCGGCCAGCAGCGCGCCGGTGGCCAGGAGGGCGGCGCGCTGGCCGGGGTTGACGCCGGGCACCTCCTCGGCGCGCGGCAGCGCCTCGGCGATCGGGATGTCGTGGGCGGCCGCGAAGTCGCGCAGCCTGGCCATGCACCCGGGGCCGATGCCGCGCTTCGGGGCACCCAGCGCCCGCTCCAGGCTCACCGCGTCGATCGGGTTCGCGGCGGCGCGCAGGTACGCGAGCAGGTCGCGCACCTCGGCCCGCTCGTAGAAGCGCGGCCCGCCCACGACGACGTAGGCGATGCCGCGCCGCACGAGCTGGTCCTCGATCGCGCGGCTCTGCGCGTTGGTGCGGTAGAACACCGCGACGTCGGCGAGCGACTCCCCCCGGCCGAGCGCGTCGTCGACGACCCCGGCGACGACCCGCGCCTCCTCGTGCTCGTCCCGGCAGGCGACCACGGCGATGGGGTCGCCGTCGCCCGCGTCGGTCCAGAGGCGCTTGGGGTGCCGGTGCGGGTTGCGCCCGACGACCGCGTTCGCCGCCCGCAGGATCGTCCCGGTGGAGCGGTAGTTCTGCTCCAGCGCCACGACCCGGGCGTCGGGGTAGTCGCGCTCGAAGTCGAGGATGTTGCCGACGTCGGCGCCGCGCCAGGAGTAGATGCCCTGGTCGTCGTCGCCCACGGCGACCACGTTGCGCTGCGGCTCGCCCAGGGCCCGGACCAGCCGGTACTGGGCGTGGTTGGTGTCCTGGTACTCGTCCACCAGCACGTGCCGGAAGCGCGACTGCCAGCGCGCCCGCACCACCGGGTCGCCCTCAAGGAGCTGGGCGGTGACCATCAGCAGGTCGTCGAAGTCCATCGCCCCGTTCGCGCGCAGCGCGTCCGCGTAGCGCCGGTAGACGCGCGCGATCAGCTCGTCCTGGAACGAGCCGGTCTCGGCCGCGAGGTCGTCGGGGCCGCGCAACCGGCTCTTGGCGTCGGAGATGCGCGCCTGCACGGCGCGCGGGGCGAGCCGCTTGGGGTCGATATGCTCGTCGGCCAGGCAGCGGCGGATGAGGCGCAGCTGGTCGTCGGCGTCGTAGATGCTGAAGTCGCTCGCGTACCCCGCCTCGGGCGCCTCGCGCCGCAGGATGCGCACGCACGCCGCGTGGAAGGTCGACGCCCAGACGGCCCGCGCCCGCGGGCCCACCAGCGCCGCGATCCGCTCGCGCAGCTCGGCGGCCGCCTTGTTCGTGAACGTGATGGCCAGGATCGCGTCGGGCGGGACCCCGGCCTCGCCGACCAGCCGTGCGACGCGGTGCGTCAGCACCCGCGTCTTGCCGCTCCCCGCCCCCGCCAGCACCAGCAGCGGGCCCTCGCCGTGCATCACCGCCTCGCGCTGGGGGGGGTTGAGGCCGGCGAGGAGGTCGGACACCGCGCGGATCCTACCGGAGGTGTCCGACGCGCCCGCCCCGGGCATTGATAGCGTGTGCCCGCGATGAGCGTCCCCTTCCGCCTCCACCCCGAGGCGGCCCGGCTGCTGGACGGCCGCCGCGCCCTGGTCACCGGGGCGGCGTCCGGCATCGGCCGGGCCACCGCCCTCGAGCTCGCGGCGCACGGCGCGGCCGTGGCGATCAACCACCGCGGGCACGCTGACGAGGCCGCGGCCATGGCGGAGGCGATTGCGGCCGCGGGCGGGCGCGCCGTGCCGGTCCGGATGGACGTGTCCGAGGAGGCGCAGGTGACGCGCGGCTTCGCCGAGGCCAGCGACGCCCTCGGCGGCCTCGACCTGCTCGTCGCCAACGCCGGCGTCCAGGCGCCCCACCTGCTGGTCGACATGCCGCTGGCCGAGTGGGAGCGCGTGCTCGGCGTCAACCTGACCGGCGTCTTCCTCTGCGCGCGCGAGGCGGCCCGGATCATGCGCGACGCGGGGACCGGCGGCGCCATCGTCGGCGTCACGAGCGTCCACGACCGCATGCCGTGGGAGCGCTTCTCCCACTACGCGGCCTCCAAGGGAGGCGCCAAGCTGTTCCTCGAGTCGATCGCCAAGGAGCTGGCCCCCCACGGCATCCGCGTCGCCGCGGTGGCCCCCGGGGCCATCCGGACCGCGATCAACGAGGACGTGATGGACGACCGCGGGGAGCGCGCGGCGGTCGAGGCCCAGATCCCGCTGGCGCGCGTCGGCACCCCCGACGAGATCGCCCGCGCCATCGCCTGGCTCGCCTCCGACCAGGCCTCCTACGTCACCGGGGCGACGCTCCTGGTGGACGGGGGGATGACGCTCTTCCCGCCCGGCTCTGGATAGGCGCGGGTCGTCAGACCAGCACGACGTCGAGCAGGTCCTCGAGGCCGGCCACGGCGTCGCGGTCGCGCGTGTACAGCGGGAGCCCCTGGGCGGCCGCGGTCGCGGCGATCAGCAGGTCCGCAAGGCGGCGGCGCGGGCTCCGGCCGAGGGCCGCGACAGCCTCGTGGATGCGACCGTAGGCGCGCGCGGCCCCGCGGTCGAACGGGATCGGGTCGAAGGCCGCTTCCAGGCGCTGCAGGCGGTCGAGCCGCGCCGCGCGCACGCGCGGACCGACCGCCGCGTGGATGCCGGCCGCCAGCTCGGCGAAGGTGATCGCGCTGACGCTGACCGCGCGTGGAAGGAGGTCCTCCGGGATCTCACCGAGATCGATGACGACCGACGTGTCGAGGAGCCCGCTCTCGCCGGCCCGGCCCGTCGCCGTCACCCGGCGCGCGGCTCCGGGTCCACCGCCCGGTCGAGGTCCCGGTGGAGCTCGTCGAGGTCGACCGGCGGCGCGTCGGCGAAGAGCGCGACGAGCCGCCCGGCCGGGACGGCGCGCCGACGGGCGACCGGGGTGAGCAGGCCGACCGGGACGCCGTTGCGGGTGATCGTGTACTCCTCGCCCCGATCGAGCCCGCGCATGATCTCCCCGCTCATGTTGCGGAGCTCCCGCTGGGAGATCACCCGTGCCATGCCCGCACCGTAGCACGGGTGCGACGGATGCGGTGGGGGCCGCGTCGCCGTGGGCGCCCCCCGCGCTCAGCGCCGCGGGATGCGGACGAGCCACCGCCCGTCCTCACGACCGACCAGCCGCAGCCTCCACGAGGTACGGCCCGCGCCGTTCTGCCACCGGGCGAGCAGCCGCACCCCTCCGGGGGCGGGCCTCGAGCCCGAACATCGGCAGGGACAGCACGCGCACCCGGGTTCCCCGGTTCGGGAAGACGAACACAGGTCGCGGTCGTGGGCCCGTCCGCGTCGGCGTGAGGCCGTCCGGCGGATACGGCTCCCAGGCTCCCGCCAGGCTCCCCACGGCTCCGGCGAAGGCGGTCTGCCCCAGCTCGTCCTCCGCGTCCGGCGCCCAGCCCTCGCCGGTGGTCCACTGGGAGTTGGTCATCGACACCGCGAGCCTGATCGCTCCTCCGCCGGCGAGCTGCAGGTCGGACGCCGGCGCGGTCCAGACGATGTCGGCCCGGCCCGAGCGGAACGCCTGGGCCGCGATGGCGGCCGTGGACTCCGTGAAGCCGGCGATGTCGTCCCACCGGTGGAGGCGCGTCACCAGGCGCGGCCGTCCTGGTCGGAGAACGGCGTGATCTCCCGGATGTCGGGCGCGAGACGGGAGTCCCCGGGCGGGTCGGTGAAGAGGGCGCCGCCGACGATCGGCGGACGGGATTCGGATGCCGCCGTCGCGAGGATGGCGCCGACGCGAGGGGGACCCACGGGGCCGTATGATGCCCACGGTGCCGGCCGCCGGACCCCCGCGAACGGCCGGGGTCGCCGCCGCCGCGCGTCTAGATCCCGGCGCCCCGGTTGAGGCCGAGGATGGCGGAGATCTCCTCCTGCACGGAGGGCAGGCAGTCCTCGTCGTCGTCGCCCTTGGCGGCCGGCGCCCGGCCGGCCTTCAGGTCGGCCAGGTCGCGCTCGAGCTCGGCCACCCGGCGCACCAGGCAGGCCATCGCCTCGGCCACGGGGTCGGGCAGTCGGGTGTGCTCGATGTCGGGATGGTGGATGTCCCGCGGCACCCGCTGGCCGTCGACGATGACGGGCCGCCCGGGGTTCCCGACCACGGTGGAGTTGGGCGGCACGTCCTTGATCACGATCGCCCCCGCCCCCACCTTGGCGCCCTCGCCGATCGTCACCGGCCCCAGCACCCGCGCGCCCGTGCCGACGATCACCCCGTCCTGCACGGTCGGGTGCCGCTTGCCGGTCTCCTTGCCGGTGCCGCCCAGGGTGACCCCCTGGTAGATCGTCACGTCCTCGCCGATCTCGGTGGTCTCGCCGATCACCACGCCCATGCCGTGGTCGATGAAGAGGCCCGGGCCGATCGTCGCGCCCGGGTGGATCTCGATGCCGGTGAGGAAGCGCGAGAGCTGGCTGACCAGCCGGGCGGGGAGCCGCAGGCCGCGGACGTAGAGCGCGTGCGCGCCCCGGTGCAGCCACAGGGCGTGCAGCCCCGGGTAGCAGAGCAGCACCTCGGCGAGGGAGCGGGCCGCGGGGTCGCGCTCGCGGGCCACCGCGACGTCCCGCTCGAGGGCCGCGCGCGCGCGGCGGATGCCGCGGAGGAGCGAGGGCCTCGCCATGCGGGCTAGTATAGGCCGCCCCCGCGAACGGACGCCTCGACGTGAAACGGCAGCGGCTCAAGCTCACCTTCCCGGAGCGGCTGATCACCGAGCCGGTCATCTACACGCTCGGCAAGCGGTTCGACGTGGTGACCAACATCCGGCGGGCCGACGTCCGGGAGACGACCGGCTGGGTGGTCATGGAGGTCACGGGCACCGAGCAGCGCCTCGAGGAGGCCCGCCGCCACCTGGAGGGGCTCGGCGTGCGCGTGGACGACCTGGAGGCCTACCTCGAGTAGCGTCGCCGTCCCCGGGGCCTCGTGCCAGCCGGGGCCCTCCCCCACCGCCCGCGCGCTGCGCCTGGAGGGCCTGCGCGCCGACGGGTCCGCGGCCCTGCGCGGCCTGCTCGCCAAGCTGCCCCCGCCGCCGTGGGACGCCGAGGTGGCCGACGGCGACGAGCTGGCCGGCCTGCTGACGGCCGAGGGCTTCGAGCCCTACGCCCACATGGCGGTGATGGCGCGCCCGGTGGAGGGGCTCCCGCGGCCGCCGGCCCGGGTGGGGCTGACCGTGGAGCCCTACCGCAACGACTGGGGCGACGAGTTCACGGCCGCCGAGGCGGCGGCGATGGCCGGGCTCGCGGCCTTCCGCGAGATGGGGCAGCCCACGGGGTACGAGGGCGCCGAGGGCTTCGACGCGTTCGTCGTCGCGCGCGAGGCCGGCCGCATGGTGGGCTTCGCGCAGGCGATGGTGCCGGAGGGGTGGATCAACTGGCTCGGGGTCGTGCCCGACGCCCGCCGCCGGCGGGTGGGGCACCATCTGGTGGCCGAGCTGGCGCGGGCCGTGCGGGACTCGCGCGGCACGCACCTGGCGGCGCTGGTCGAGACCGGCTCCGACGCCCCGGCCTTCCTCCGGGCGCTGGGCTTCGCCGAGCGATCGCGGCGCACGCTGATGATCCGCCGGGCCGCCGCCGGCTGACGCCGCCGGGCGCTCCTACGACTCGGAGAAGAGCGGCGTGGTGAGGTAGCGCTCGCCGGTGTCGCAGAGGAAGGTGACGATCGTGCGCCCGGCGTTCTCCGGCCGGCGCGCCACCTCGACGGCCGCCCATACGTTCGCGCCCGCCGAGATCCCCACCAGGATGCCCTCCTCCCGGGCCAGCCGGCGCGCCATCTCGAAGGCGTCGTCGGCGTCGCAGGTGATGACCTCGTCGTAGGCCTCGGTGTTGAGCACCCCGGGCACGAAGCCCGCGCCGATCCCCTGGATCTTGTGCGGCCCGGGCTGGCCGCCCGAGAGCACCGGTGAGTCGGTCGGCTCCACGGCGACCGCGCGGAAGCCCTCGCGCCGCTCGCGCAGGATCTCGGCGACCCCGGTGATCGACCCCCCGGTGCCGACGCCGGCCACCAGCACGTCCACCTGCCCGTCGGTGTCGGCCCAGATCTCCTCCGCGGTGGTGCGCCGGTGCACCTCGGGGTTGGCGGGGTTCTGGAACTGCTGCGGGATGAACGCGCCCTCGGTGCGGCCGGCGATCTCCTCCGCGGTCTGGATGGCGCCGCGCATGCCGTCGGCGCCGGGGGTCAGGACCAGCTCGGCGCCGTAGGCCCGCAGCAGCGAGCGCCGCTCCATGCTCATGGTCTCGGGCATGGTGAGGATGCAGCGGTAGCCCTTGGCGGCGCAGACGAAGGCGAGCGCGATGCCGGTGTTGCCGGAGGTCGGCTCCACGACCACGCTGCGCCCGGGGGCGATCAGCCCCTCGGCCTCCGCCGCCTCGATCATCGCGAGGCCGATCCGGTCCTTCACCGACCCGGCCGGGTTCATCGACTCGAGCTTGCCGAGGATCGCGGCCCCCGCCTCCTCCGACACGCCGCGGAGCCGCACGAGCGGCGTGCGCCCGACCAGCTCGATGATGGAGTCGGCGATCGGCACCGCGCGGCACCCTACCACCGGGGCCGCCGCAGCCGCGTCAGACCGCAGCGACCAGCTCGCGCAGGGGCCGCTCCGGGCGCGCGCCGACGTGGGCGATCACCTCCGCCGCCGCGAGGCCCCCGAGCCGCGCGCACGCGGCCGGGTCCATGCCGTGCGTGAGGCCGTGGATGAACCCCGCCGCGTAGAGGTCGCCGGCGCCCGTCGTGTCGACGACGCGCTCGACCGCCGCCGCGGCCACCTCGTGCACCTCGTCGCCCGCCACGACCAGCGACCCCTGTGCCGATCGCGTCACGGCGGCCAGCTCGCACCGGCCGCGGACGGCCGCGATCGCCTCCTCGAGCGAGGCGGCCTCGTACAGCGCCACCAGCTCGTGCTCGTTGGCGAAGAGCACGTCCACCTCGTGGTCGACCAGGTGGCGGAACTCGTCCCGGTGGCGCTCGACGCAGAAGGGGTCCGACAGCGTCAGGGCAACCCGCCGGCCCGCTGCGCGGGCGGCGGCCATGGCCTTGCGGAACGCCTCCTTGGCCCGGGGCGGGTCCCAGAGGTACCCCTCCAGGTAGGTGACCGCCGCCCGCGCGACGAGGCCGGGGTCGACGTCCTCCGGACCCAGCTCGACGCACGCGCCCAGGTAGGTGCACATGGTCCGCTGGGCGTCCGGCGTCACCAGCACCAGGCACCGGGCCGTGCCGGGGCCGTCCGGCGCGGGCGGCGTGTCGAATGCGACGCCCGCGGCCCGGATGTCGTGCGCGAAGATGCGCCCCAGCTGGTCGTCGCGAACCTTCCCGACGTAGGCGACCGCGCTTCCCAGCGAGGCGGCGCCCGCCACGGTGTTCGCGCAGGAGCCGCCCGAGACCTCCACCCCCGGGCCCATGGCGTCGTAGAGCCGGTCGGCGCGGTCGGCGTCCACCAGCGTCATCGCGCCCTTCGGCAGGCCGTGCGCCTCGAGGAACGCCTCGTCGGCGTGCGCCAGCACGTCCACGATCGCGTTGCCGATGCCCAGCAGGTCGAGCTCCGCACCCGTGCGGCCGCCCATGCGCCCCTCCCTCGTCGCCGACCGGGGAGCCTAACCTCACCGCCCGGTTACGGCCGGGTGAACTCCCCACGGCAGTGTCCACAGCCTGTGGAGAGGAGGCGGCGGGTAGCCTTGGGGGAATGGGCTGGCGCCTTGCGATCGGCTTCCTCGTCGTCGCCGCGCTCGTGGTCTCGGTCGACGGCTGCCGCGGGTCCCGGCCCCACGTCGCGCCGCCCCCGCCGGCCGCGGGCGAGGTGCCCACCCCGCATCCGCTGGACGCCCCCCTGCGCCGGGCCGAGGCGGCGCTCCTGGTCGTCGGCGGGATCGCGCTCGCCGGAGCCCCCACGGACGCCGACACGACGGCGCTGTCCGCCGCGGTGGCGCGCTTCCGGGCGGCCCGGGCCGAGATCGTCTCCGCCGGGCCCGACGGGCCGGTGGCGCGCGCGGTGCGCCGGGATGCGCTGAGCCTGATGGACGCGACGATCGCCGATCTCGGCGTGGCGGAGGCATTGGCCCGGATCGGAGGCGCCGGCCGTCTGCGCGTGGTTGGGCTCCGCATCCAGCCGGTCATCCCGCGGGTGGAGGACCTGCGGGCCCGACTCGCGGTCGGCGCGCGCCCCGCTCCCGCCCCCGCGGAAACCGAGTCGCGTTGAAATAGGAAGATATCGTCCTATAATCGCCGCATGCCTCGCCGCAAGCCTGGGACGCTGCTGCCGCTGGAGCTCGAGATCCTGGACGCGGCCCTGTCGATGCGCCGGTCCGGGCGGCCCGCCTTCCACGGGTTCGGCCTCGCCCAGGCAATGCGCGACCTGCGCGGCTCGCGCTCGCTGACGGCGCACGGGACCCTGTACAAGGCGCTCGGCCGCCTCGAGGGGCTCGGCCTGCTCGCCTCGCGCTGGGAGGACCCGGCGGCGGCGCAGGGGCGGCCGCGGCGGCGGCTGTACGAGCTCACCCCGAGCGGGGCCGACGCGGCCGCCCGCGGCCGCGTCGGCGCGCCCGCCGCGCTCCGCCCACGCGTCGCGCCGGAGACGGCGTGACGCCGGAGCGCATCGCCGCGCTGGTGGGCCGGTGGGTGCGGCGCTACACCCGCGGGCTGCCCGCCGAGGTGGCGGAGCGCCGGGTCGAGGAGATCGACGCCGACCTCGCCGACCACATCGCGCACGAGCGGGCCGCCGGCACGGGCGACCGGCGCATCGCCCTCGGGATCCTGTCGCGGATGCTGCGCGGCCTGCCGGCCGACACCGCCTGGCGCGGCGGGCACCTCGCCGCGAGCGGCGGCAGGCCCGCTCGGGCAGCCGTCCGCGTGGCCTGCGCGGTCGCCTGCATCCTGCTCGTGCCCCTGGTGGCGATGCTCGTCACCGACGAGGTGGCCTGGAGCCCGGCCGACTTCGCGCTCGCCGGCGCGCTGCTGATGGCCACCGGCCTCGCCCTCGCCCGCGCGCTGCGGCGGCGGGGCGACATCGCGTACCGATCCGCCGCCGGGCTCGCGCTCGCGGCGGTGCTCCTCCTCGTCTGGCTGATCGGCGCCGTCGGCGTCATCGGAGAGGACGGCGACCCGGCCGACCTGATGTACGCCGGGGTGCTCGCCGTCGGGCTCGCCGGCGCCGTCCTGGCGCGCCTGCGCCCGCGCGGGATGGCGCGCGCGCTCATCGCCATGGCGGTCGCCCAGTCCGTCGTCACCGCGATCGCGCTGATCGCGGGCGAGCACCGCACGCCGACGGCCTCCGTCGCCGAGATCGTCGGCCTGAACGGCCTCTTCGTCGCGCTGTTCCTCGGCTCCGCCGCGTTGTTCGGGCGGGCCGCGCGACCGGCCTCGGGACGCGAAGAAGGTCGTTCAGAATGACGGTCCACGGCCGCCTGCTCGCTGCGAACCGCTCCCGGCGGTCGTGAACGCTTCGCGATGCGGCGTCCTCGGTCGGGGCGATGCCTCCGGCATCGC
>ERZ1066138.592-NODE-592-length-12029-cov-8.761901_pt1 | contig 12029 bp, 7 predicted proteins | sample MGYA00382785_ERZ1066138 | MGnify/ENA primary metagenome ERZ1066138 (study PRJEB33369, sample SAMEA5778368) | biofilm metagenome | biome: Industrial cooling water; feature: Water cooling tower basin; material: Biofilm | place: United Arab Emirates | collected...
GCGCCAGGACCATGGCCCAGGCCGGCACGCCCGGGGGCGGGCTCCAGCCCAGTATCTCACCCGTGGCCAGCAGCGACGCGCCGGTGACGATGCCCGCCACAGTGAGCGCCGCGGAAACCACGCTGGTCAACGGCAGGACGATACCGGCCGCAACCCGGGCGCCGTAACCGGGTTGCGGCTGTTCAAAAGGGCGTGATTGCGGCTCCTCGTGCATTCGCTGCTCCCTCGGGCGCCAGAATGCCCGCTCCTTCGCCCGCCGCCGCCGGTCGCGCCAGCGATCGGCGCTTTCCTTCACGTCCGCGTAGTGGCGTTTCGCCTGGTCCACGAGTTCCTGCGCGTTGAAGGGCAGCCCGCGCGCCGCCGCACGCTCCTCGGCCGTTTTCGCCACCGGCACGACGAACATGAGCACCAGGTAGGCGATGGCGATGAGGCCGCCGCTCATGAACAGCAGCACGATGAACACGAGCCGCACGATCGTCGGATCGACGCCGAAGTAGGCCGCGAGGCCGTTGCAGACGCCCGCGATCATCTCGCCTTCCTTGACCAGGTACAGGCGCTTCGGCCCCGAGGTCTCGCGCGCCGCGCCGCCGGCTTCCGGCGCGGGTCCCGCAGCCGGTTCCCCGGTCTCCACCGGGCCCATTTCGTCGAGGATCCGCTTCATCTGCTCCGCGCTCAGCACGTTGCGGCCCGCGCCGAGCAGGCGCGCGCCCCGGTCGCCGATCGCCTGCTCGAGGTCCGCCATGATCTCGCGGCAGTCCGGGTCGTCGGCGAGCAGGCGCGCGGCCTCGTCGAGATAGGCGCGCAGCTGCTCGTAGGCCTGCTCCTCGACCTGGTATGCCCGGCCATTGAGGTTGACGGTGGTGACTTTGTTCATGGGCTTTGCCGTTCCAGTTGTTCGATCGTCCGGTTGATTCCGCGCCAGTAGTCGTTCAGCTCGGCGAGCTGGGCGCGGCCCCTGTCGGTGAGGCGGTAGTACTTGCGCGGCGGGCCGGCCTCGGACTCCTGCCACTCGTAGTCGACCAGGCTCTCGCGCCGCATCTTGCTGAGCAGCGGGTAGAGCGTGCCTTCCTGGGTCGCGAACTCCGTACCCGCAAGACGGCCCAGGATGTCCGCTACGTAAACCTTGTCCGTAGCGATGATTTTGAGCAGCAGGAACTCCAGCAAGCCCTTGCGGATCGGGAGGAACTTGACGTCAGAACTCATCGCCGCGTCGGTGTCTCGCTAGGTACCTTTGTTATCAAAGGTACCAGCTCAGGCTAAGGCGTGCAAGACCTGCGATCCCGGGCGATCACCGCTCAATCGAGCGGAAAGCTGAGCCGCCCCTGGCGAATCGTGCAGCGGACTTTCGCGAGGTTGGCAGGGTCCGCGGCAGGGTCGGCCGCCAGCACGACGAGGTCCGCGTCCATACCCGCCGCCACGCGCCCGCGCCGCTTCGCCTCCTGCCAGCGCTCGGCCGGCGCGGTGGTGAGCGAGGCGAGGATCTCCAGCGGCGTGAGTGCGCGCGCCATCAGCCGATATTCCTCGGTCGGGTCGTAGTCGGTCATGTAGCCGACATCGGTCCCGAACAGGACCTGGCCGCCGGCATCCGCGTAGGCGCTCACCTGCTCGACCGCGTCCCCGGTCGCGCGCTCGACCACCCGCGCGGCCAACTGCGCGCGATTCAGCTCGTACGGGAAAAGCATCAGCGTCGGCACGAGGGCCATGCCGCCGCTCAGCATCCGCTCGATCAGCGCCGCGTCCCACGCCGTCTCGCCCTCGCCGATCGTCGTGTGCACGAGCACGTCCACGCCCGCCTCGATGGCGAGGTTGATGCCTTCGATGTCGGTCGGGTGCGCAAGGACGGGCAGCCCGCGCCGGTGCGTCTCGTCGGCCGCCGCGCGCGCGATGTCCGGCTGCATGAACGCGAAGCGGCCGCCGCCCTGCGGCGTCATCAGGAACAGCTTGGTCGCGTCCGCGCCGCCATCGAGGTTCGCCTGCACGTCGGCGAGCGCCTCCTCGACCGTTGCGGGCTGCTGCAGCGTCGCCCGGAGCTCCGGCGGCAGGTCGCGCAGGTAGATCGGGATACCGTCCTTCGGGTACAGCGCGTGGCCCGCGGTCAGGATGCGCGGGCCGGGAATCTCCCCGCGTTCGACGCGCTCCCTGAGCGCGAGCGTGTTCGCGAGATCCGAGGTCGTGTCGACGACCGTCGTGAAGCCGAAGCGGTTCAGCATGTCGTTCATCGCCGCGGCCAGCTCGCCCGCGGGTTTCGAGGCCGCATCGGCGAACTTCGCCTCGATGAAGTGCACGTGGCTGTTCTGGAAACCGGCGACGACCGTCCCTCCGTCGCAGGCGGGCAACCGCGCGGCGCCCCGCCGCACGACCTGGCTGCGCGGGCCCGCCGCCACGATGCGCCCGTCCGCGAACACGATGGCCGCGTCGTCGATCGGCTTCCGGTCCGGGGCGACGTACAGGCGCGCCGCCTCGATGACGGTCGCGCCTTCGGGCGCGCGCTCGCTGCAGCCGGCGGCGAGCGCGGACACGGCGATCACGAAGGCGGCAAGCGCGGATCTCAAGGGTCAGCTGCTCCGCAGTCGCAGGGCGTTGCCGACGACGGACACCGACGAGAGGCTCATGGCCAGCGCCGCGATCATCGGCGAGAGCAGGAGCCCGGTCCACGGCCACAGGACGCCGGCCGCGATCGGCACGCCCAGGGCATTGTAGACGAGCGCGAAACCGAGGTTCTCCCGCATGTTCCGCACGGTCGACGCGGAGATCTGCCGCGCCCGCGCGATGCCGCGCAGGTCGCCCTTGACCAGCGTGACCTGTGAACTGGCGATGGCGACGTCCGTGCCGGTGCCCATCGCGATGCCGACGTCCGCGGCGGCCAGCGCCGGTGCGTCATTGATGCCGTCACCCGCCATGGCCACCACGCGGCCCTCGGCGCGCAGCGCGCCGATCAGCCGCGCTTTGTCGGCCGGGCGGACCTCGCCGTGCACCTCGTCGATGCCGGTCGCTCTCCCGACGGCCTGCGCGGTCGCGGCGGCGTCGCCGGTCGCCATGACGATGCGAAGCCCCTGGCGGCGCAGCGACGCGAGCGCCTCGGCGGTCGTCGCCTTCACCGGGTCCGCCACGGCGATGAGGCCCGCGAGCGCGCCGTCGGCGGCCATGAACATGACGCTCGCGCCGTCGGCGCGCAGGTCGGCGGCCCGCGTCTCGAGCGGCGCGGTCGGGATGCCGAGGTCGCGCATGAGCGCCGCGCTGCCGAGCGCCAGCGCGCGGCCCTCCACTGCGCCGCGCACGCCGAGGCCCGTGCCGGACTCGAAGGCGTCCGCCTTCGCGAGCGAAAGGCCGCGCTTGCGCGCCTCGGCCACGATCGCCCGGGCGAGCGGGTGCTCGCTGCCGGCGTCGAGGCTGGCGGCGAGGCGCAGCAGCTCGCCTTCCGCGAATCCGGCCGCCGGGACCGCGGCGCGGAACGCCGGGCGGCCCTCGGTGAGCGTGCCGGTCTTGTCGACGATGAGCGTGTCCACCGAGCGAAGCCGCTCGATCGCCTCCGCGTCGCGGAACAGGACGCCCGAGGTCGCCGCACGGCCGGTCGCCACCATGATCGACATCGGCGTCGCGAGGCCGAGCGCACAGGGGCAGGCGATGATGAGCACGGAGACCGCGTTCAGCACGGCGTAGGTCCACGACGGGTCCGGGCCCAGCAGCCCCCACGCGAAGAAAGTGGCCACGGCGATGCCCAGAACCGCCAGGACGAACCCGTACGAGACGCGGTCCGCGAGGCGCTGCATCGGCGCGCGCGAGCGCTGCGCCTGCGCCACCAGCTCGACGATCTGCGCGAGCATCGTCTCGCGGCCCACGCGGTCCGCGCGCATGACGAGGCTGCCGTTCGCGTTCTGCGTGCCGCCGATCAGGCGCTCGCCCGGGCCTTTGCTCACCGGCAGCGATTCGCCGGTCAGCAGCGACTCGTCCACGCTCGAGTGGCCCTCGAGCACCTCGCCGTCCACCGGCACCTTGTCACCCGGGCGCACCCGCAGCCGGTCGCCGACGTGCACGTGGTCGAGCGGGATTTCCTCGTCGCTGCCGTCGGCCCGCAGGCGCCGCGCGACCGGCGGCGCGAGGCGCAGCAGGGCCTTGATCGCGGCGGAGGTCGAGGAGCGCGCCCGCAACTCGAGGATCTGGCCCAGCAGCGTCAGCGAGACGATCACCGCCGCGGCCTCGAAGTACACGCCGACCCGGCCGTGCTCGTGAAACGATGCGGGAAATACGCCCGGCATGACCGTTGCGGCGACGCTGTAGAGGTACGCGGCGCCGACGCCCGTGCCGATCAGCGTCCACATGTTGGGGCTGCGGTTCGCGATGGACTCGGCCCAGCGGACGAAGAACGGCCAGGCCGCCCAGGCGATGACCGGCGCGGTCAACACCAACTCGACCCAGCTGCGTTCACCGGCCGTCAGGAAGTCCGTGCGATGCCCGAGCATCGCGAGGGCCAGCGCGACCAGCGTGAGCGGCAAGGTCCACCAGAAGCGGCGCGAGAAGTCGCGCAGCTCCGGTGCGTCCTCCCCGTCCGCCGACGGCATCACCGGTTCCAGCGCCATCCCGCAGATCGGGCAGCTTCCGGGCGCGTCGCGGACGATTTCCGGGTGCATCGGGCAGGTGTAGCGCGCGCCGGGCTTCACGGGGGCTGCCGGCGCGGCGGGTTCGGAGCTTCCGTGGTGATGGCACTGGTGGGCGTGCGGTTCGCTCATGGCACGGACTCCTGGCTCAGCGCGTTGAGGATCGGGCAGTCCTCGGCGCGGCCGTGTCCCGGGCACGCGGCGATCAGCGTGCGCAGGCTGTCGCGCACGCGCGCAAGCTCGGCGATGCGGCGCTCGACGTCCGCGAGCCGCGCATTGGCCGCCTGGCGAACCTGCGAGACATTGCGGCTCGCGCTCAGCGACAGGAGTTCCTGGATCTCCTCCAGCGAGAACCCGAGCGCCTTGCCGCGGCGTATGAACCGGAGCCGTTTCTGCTCGGCCTCCCCGTAGCGTCGATAGCCGGACGCGAGGCGCACGGCGGGCCTCAGCAGGCCGATCCGCTCGTAGTGCCGCACCGTGTCGATCGGCACGCCCGACCGCTTCGCCAGTTGTCCGATGCCGATGGTGGTCATGGCCGTTCCTCCAGTGCGACCAAGTCTAAACTCTGGACTCAAGTCCAGAGTCAAGAAGCGCGTGGAATTCCGCGCCGCGGCCGGCGGGGAGGCGTAAAATTGCGCGGTCAATCCAAGGAGTTTGCAGGGGTGCCACGCCTGGCGACTGCAGCGCTCATTGCCTGGCTCGCCATTCCCGGCGGCGCGGCCCCTGCGATTGCCTGCGCTTCCCCGAACCCGGGCGACTGCTGCCCCGCGATGCCTGCGGGCACCTGCTCCGGCCAGGTACCGCTTCCGGACCCCGGCGCCCGCCTCCTGTGTTGTCCCGCCGCTCCGGGTGCTCCCGCCCTCGTCAGCTCGCCGGCCGCCCGCGCCGAACTGGCGAATCCCGCGGCATCGGGAGATCCCGATCGCGATCCGCCATTCGTTTCCGATGCCCGGGTGAATCTGCGGTCCGCGAAGTCCTGTCCTTCCGCCTCGCCCGCGCGAGGTCGCCAGCCCGACGGCCGCGCTACCTACCTCTACACCGCGCGACTGCGCCTCTAGGTCTTCGCCCCGACTGGCCGGCTGATTCGCCGGCCTTCCAGCGCCCTGCGCCGCTTGCGACGCGACTTGAAGCATCGCGGCGGCGGCCGGCGCCTTTGCCCGGGTTCCTGGAGAATTCCCATGCGTTGGCCCCGTTGCCTGCTGCTCTCGATCGCCCTTCCGCTGACCTGCCTCGCCGACCGGCCGGAACTGCCTCTCGACGAAGCCGTCGCGCGCGCCGTCGCCACGGCACCCGAAGTCACCGCCGGCGAGGAAGCCGCGGCCGCAACCCGCGACCTCGCGGTGAGCGCGGGCCGCCTGCCCGATCCCGCGCTCATCGTCGGCGTCGAGAACCTCCCGGTCGAAGGCCCGGACGCCTGGTCCACCGCAGCGGACTTCATGACCATGACGAACTTCGGGCTGATGCAGGAGTTCCCGAGTCGACAGAAACGACGGCTGGAACGGGAACGCGCGTCGGCCGAAACCGGCGTCGCCGACGCCGAACTGTCGGATACCCGGCTCCGGGTCGCCCGGGAAACGGCACGGGCCTGGATCCGTCGCGCCACGATCGAATCGGCGCTCGACGCGCTGACCGGCCTGCGCGCGGAACTCGAGCTCGGCGCGACGGCGGCGCGGGCCGGCGTGCGCGCCGGCCGCGCCTCGACCGCCGAGGCCCTCGCGGCGGAATCCGCCGTCGTGCGCCTCGCAACGCGGCTGCTCGACTTCGAGGGCAAGGCCCGGCAGGCCCGCGCGGAACTCGCCCGCTGGATCGGCGACGAGGCGGAGCGCCCCCTGGCGCGGCCCCCGGCCTTCGACGCACTGCCCACGCCCGTCGCGAGCCTCGTAGCGGACCTCGGGCGCCACGGGCGCATCCTGCCGCTCGACGCCAGGCTCGCGGCCGCCCGCACGGAAGCGGAACTCGCCCGCTCCGAGCGGCGCCCGGACTGGAGCGCGGAGCTCGTGTACGGCAGGCGCGGGCCGGCGTTCGACGACATGGCTTCGCTGCGATTCACCGTCGACCTGCCGCTGTTCGCCAGGCAACGGCAGGACCCGGTCGTCGCCGCGCGGAAGGCGGACCTGCGCAGGCTCGAGGCGGAGCGGGACAGCAGCCTGCGCGCGTACGCGGCGGAACTGCGCCAGGCGCTGATCGAATGGGAGCAGGCGGGCGCGCAGCTCGACCAGTTCGACCGCGAGCTGCTGCCGCTAGCGCGCGAGCGCTCGCGCGCGGCGCTCGCGGCGTACCGCTCCGGGGCCGCCGACCTGCGCCTCGCGGTCGACGCGCTCCAGGACGAGATCGACCTGCTGATCGAGCGTGCGGAGCTCGCCAACACGCGCGGCAGCGCCTGGGCCTATTTGCGCTACCTCGAAGCCCGGCAGCTGCCCGGCTGAAGGAGACCCCGTGATGAAACCGGCAACGATCGTTATCGCCCTGGTCGCCACTTTCGCCGGCGGAGCCGCACTCGGACTCTGGCTGGCGGAGCGCCGGGAGCCCGGGCCGGCCGGCGCGGCGCACGAGGGTCACGAGCCCGAGGCAGGCGCCGAGCGCGAGGTCCTCTACTGGTACGACCCCATGCAGCCGGGCGTGAAGTTCGACCGGCCCGGCCAGTCGCCCTTCATGGACATGCCCCTCGTGCCCCGATACGCGGACGAGGCGGGTGCGGCCGCCGTGCGGATCGATCCCGCGACCGCGCAGAACCTCGGCATCCGCACCGCGAAAGCCGAGAAGGCGGTCATCGCGCCGCGCCTCGCCGCGGTCGGCAGCGTCGCCTTCGACGAGCGGCTGCTGCGGGTCGTCCAGGCGCGCGTCGCGGGCAATGTCACGCGCCTCCACGTCAAGGCGCCGCTGGAGACCGTCCGGCGCGGCCAGCCGCTCGCCGAGGTCCTCGCCCCGGAGTGGCGGGCCGCCCAGGAGGAGTATCTCGCCCTGCTCGACGCCGGATCCGAACGCACCCGCTCGATCCGCGACGCCGCGCGCGAGCGCCTCGTCGTGCTCGGAGTGCCCGACGCGGTGATCCGTCGCGTCGAGGAGACGCGGACGGTGGAAGCCTCGACGACGATCACCGCGCCCATCGACGGCGTCGTCACCGAGCTGGCGGTGCGCGAAGGCGCCTCGTTCGCCGCCGGCGAGCCGCTTTTCCGCATCAACGGCCTCGCAACCGTCTGGGTCGACGCGCGGATCCCCGAAGCGCGCATCTCCGAGATCCCACCGGAGTCCACCGTCGGGGCACGCACCGCAGCCTGGCCGGGGGTTCGTTTCGCCGGCCGCGTCTCCGCGCTGCTGCCGAACGTGGACCCCGCGACCCGCACGCTCGCCGTGCGCGTCGCGATCGACAATCCAGAGCGCAGGCTCGCGCCGGGCATGTTCCTGTCACTCGACTTCGCGGGCAGGCCCGGGGAACCGCGGCTCGTGGTGCCGAGCGAAGCGGTCATCGTCACCGGCGAACGCAGCGTCGTGGTGCTGGCGCGGGACGGCGGCGGGTTCGACATCGCGGAGGTCACCACCGGGCCGGAGGCCGAAGGGAGAACCGTCGTCCTGTCGGGCGTCGAGGAAGGCCAGTCGGTGGTCGTGTCGGGCCAGTTCCTCATCGACTCGGAGGCGAGCCTCAACGCCGCGATCAGGCGCCTCGAGACCCGCGAGGGCGCGCCGGAGAAGTCGCCGTGACCGCGCGCGTGATTCTCTGGTCGCTCGAGAACCGCTTCCTCGTGCTCCTGGCGGCGGTGCTGCTCGCCGCCTGGGGCACCTGGGCCGTCGCGCGCGCGCCGCTCGATGCCCTCCCCGACCTGTCGGACGTGCAGGTCGTCATCCGCACGCCGTATCCCGGGCAGGCGCCGAGCATCGTGGAAAACCAGGTCACCTACCCGCTGACGACGACGATGATGTCCGTGCCCGGGGCGAAGGCGGTGCGCGGGTACTCGTTCTTCGGCGACTCCTTCGTGTACGTGCTGTTCGAGGACGGCACGGACCTGTACTGGGCGCGCTCGCGCGTGCTCGAGTACCTCAGCCAGGCGCAGGGCCGCCTGCCGGGCGGCGTGCAGCCCGCGCTCGGGCCGGACGCCACGGGCGTCGGCTGGATCTACGAGTACGCGCTCGTGGACCGCAGCGGGCGCCACGACCTCGCCGAGCTGCGGGCGCTCCAGGACTGGTTCCTCAAGTACGAGCTCAAGACGGTCCCGAACGTCGCCGAGGTGGCGAGCATCGGCGGGCAGGTCCGCCAGTACCAGGTGGTGCTGCTGCCCGACCGGCTGCGCGCCCACGGGATCACGCACCGCGAAGTCGTGCAAGCCATCCGGGCGGCCAACGCGGAGGCCGGCGGCTCGCTGCTGGAGTTGGGTGAAGCGGAGTACGCCGTGCGCGCGTCCGGCTATCTGCGCAACCCGGAGGACTTCCGCCGCATTCCGCTGCGCACGGGAGAGGCTGGCGTGGCGGTGCGGCTCGCCGACGTCGCGCGAGTCCAGCTCGGGCCCGAGCTGCGCCGCGGAATCGCGGAGCTTGATGGTGAAGGCGAAGTGTCCGGGGGCGTCATCGTGATGCGTTCCGGCCGGAACGCGCTCGAAACCATCCGCGCGGTCGAGCGCAAGCTCGAGGCGCTGAAACCGGGATTGCCGCCCGGCGTGGAAATCGTCGAGACCTATGACCGGTCCGGACTCATCGAACGGTCGGTCCGCAACCTGACCATCAAGCTCATCGAGGAGTTCGCGGTCGTCGCGTTGGTGTGCTTCGTGTTCCTGTTCCACCTCCGCTCGTCGCTGGTCGCAATCGTCACGCTGCCGCTCGGGGTACTGGTCGCGTTCATCGTCATGCACTACCAGGGTATCAACGCGAACATCATGTCGCTTGGCGGCATTGCGATCGCGATCGGCGCCATGGTCGATGCCGCGGTGGTCATGATCGAGAACGTCCACAAGCACATCGAGCGCTGGAACGAGCGCCATCCCGGCCGGGAACGCACGGCCGCCGAGCACTGGGCGCTGGTCGGCGAAGCGAGCCTGCAGGTCGGACCCGCGCTTTTCTTCAGTCTGCTGATCATCACCCTGTCGTTCGTGCCGATCTTCACGCTCCAGGCGCAGGAAGGGCGGCTGTTTTCGCCGCTCGCGTACACCAAGACCTACGCCATGGCCGCCTCGGCAGGCCTCGCCGTCACGCTCGTTCCCGTCCTCATGGGTTACCTGATCCGAGGGCGCGTTCCCCCGGAAGAGCGCAATCCGCTCAACCGGTGGCTGCTGCGCGCCTACCGGCCGCTGCTCGAGCGCGTTCTGCACCGGCCGGCCGCGACGATCGCGGGCAGCCTCGTCGTGCTCCTGCTGACTGCCGTGCCGGTCTCGCGACTCGGCGGGGAGTTCCTGCCGCCGCTTGACGAGGGCGACCTCCTCTACATGCCGTCTGCGCTCCCCGGCCTCTCGGCAGGCAAGGCATCGCAGCTTCTCCAGCAGACGGACCGCCTGCTGAAGACCGTGCCCGAAGTCGAGCGGGTGTTCGGCAAGGCGGGCCGCGCCGAAACCGCCACCGACCCCGCCCCGCTCGAGATGTTCGAGACGACCATCCGTTTCAAGCCGCGCGATCAATGGCGCCCGGGCATGACGACCGGTCGCCTCATCGAGGAGATGGACAAACTGCTGAGGATCCCGGGGCTCGCCAACGTCTGGGTGCCGCCGATCCGCAACCGGATCGACATGCTCGCGACCGGCATCAAGACCCCTGTCGGCATCAAGATCGCCGGCAGCGACCCTGCCGTCATCGACCGGCTGGGCGCCCGGATCGAGGGCGCCGTGCGCGAGGTGCCGGGCGTGACGTCGGCCCTCGCCGAACGCCTGACCGGCGGCCGCTACATCGAGGTGGACATCGACCGCGATGCCGCCGCCCGCTACGGACTCAACGTCGAAGACGTGCAGAGCACCGTCACCGCCGCCATCGGCGGCGAGACGATCGCGGAAACCGTCGAGGGCCTGCAGCGCTTCCCGATCAGCGTGCGCTATCCGCGCGAGCTTCGCGACTCGCTCGCGGACTTGCGGGCGCTGCCGATCGTGACGCAGGGCGGCGCCGAGATCACGCTCGGCACGGTCGCCGGGCTTCGGGTCACGAACGGCCCGCCGATGCTGCGCAGCGAGAACGCCCGCCTCTCGGGCTGGGTATACGTCGACCTCCGCGGCCGCGACCTGCGCTCGGCGGTCGCCGAGATGCAGGAACGCGTGGCACGGGAGGTCGAGCTGCCCGCCGGATACTCCGTTTCCTGGTCCGGCCAGTTCGAGTACCTCGAGCGCGCCCAGGCGCGTCTCGAGCTGGTCGTGCCCGTGACGCTCGCCGTGATCTTCATGCTCCTCTACCTGACCTTCCGCCGCGTCGACGAGGCGCTGCTGGTCCTGGCGACGGTTCCGTTCGCCGTCGTGGGCGGGTTCTGGCTCATCTGGCTGCTCGGCCACGAGGTTTCGATCGCCACCGCGGTCGGGTTCATCGCGCTCGCCGGGGTCGCGGCCGAGTTCGGCGTCGTGATGCTGATCTACCTCAAGCAGGCCTGGGAATCGCGCCTCGCGGCCGGCAACGCGCCGACACTGGAGTTGCTCGACGACGCCATCCGCGAAGGCGCGGTGCTGCGCGTGCGGCCCAAGGCGATGACGGTGAGCGTCATCGTCGCCGGCCTGTTGCCGATTCTCTGGAGCCACGGCACCGGCTCGGAGGTCATGCAACGCATTGCCGCGCCCATGGTGGGCGGCATGATCACGGCGCCGCTCCTGTCCCTTTTCGTGATCCCGGTGGCGTATCGCCTGCTGAGGCGGCGAGATCTGCGCCGTCAGGCTTGACGGCGCGGTACAGGGCGAGCGTGCCGAGCGGGGTGGGGAAAGTCCGGGTCTCGCGCACGTCGGAGAACCCGGCCTCCTCGAACAGCGGGATCAGGCGGCCGGCGGCGTTGTCGCGCGTGTTCTCGAAACCGTCGAGGCACTGCACCGCGAGAAACACCGCCCGCATCAGCGCGTTTCGCGGCCGCCCCCAGTCCGCCACGTGCAGTTCACCGGCCGGCCGCAGGACGCGAAACGCCTCGCCCGCGACCAGGACCTTGTCCGGCCATCGCAGGTGATGGAACAGGAGACTGGAGACGACCCGGTCGAAACTCCCGTCCGCGTACGGCAGCGCCTGGCCCGCGCCGCGGTCGAAGCGGATCTCGGCCCCGGCGCGGATGGCCTTGCGCTCCGCCCGCGCCAGAATCTCCGGGTCGATGTCCGCGGCCGTGACCGCCGCCTGCGGCTCGGCCTGCTTCATCCAGATCGCGAGCGTGCCGGTTCCCGTCGCGAGGTCGAGCACCGAGTGCCCTTCCCGCAGCTCCAGCTGCCGGATCAGCGCGCGCTTGAACCGCCGCTCCCGGGTGGTGACCCTCACGACCGCGTCGTAGAGCGGCGTCAGCGC
>ERZ1066138.594-NODE-594-length-12013-cov-10.086637_pt1 | contig 12013 bp, 12 predicted proteins | sample MGYA00382785_ERZ1066138 | MGnify/ENA primary metagenome ERZ1066138 (study PRJEB33369, sample SAMEA5778368) | biofilm metagenome | biome: Industrial cooling water; feature: Water cooling tower basin; material: Biofilm | place: United Arab Emirates | collected...
CCCTCGGCCGGCGACAGCGCCTCGGCCGCCGAGGCGGCGGCGGACGCCAGCGCCTCGGCGTGGCGCAGCCGCTCGCGCTCGGCCAGCAGCGCCGCCTCCTCGGCCGGATCGATGCCGGCCGCCTCGACCGCCGCCACCAGCTCCTCCAGCTCGGCCCGCTCCCGCTCGGCGGCCTCCCGGCGGGCGCGGGCGGCCGCGAGCGCGCGCTCCACCCCGCGAAGCCGCCGCCGCAGGGCCGCAAGGCGCTCGGCCGCCGCCACCGCCTCGGGCCCCGCGAAGGCGTCGAGCACCGCGAGCTGGCTCGCCGGGCTGACCAGGCGCCGGTGCTCGTGCTGGGCCGAGAAGCGGATGAGGCCGCGGGCCAGCGAGGCGACCGCCTCGCGCGGCGCCGCCTGGCCGTCGATCAGGGCCCGCGCGCGACCCTCGGCCGGGACGCGCCGCGCGAGCACCACCTCGCCGTCGTCCTCGGCCAGCTCGCGGAGCCCGAGCGCGGGATCGTCCTCGTCGAGCCGGTCCCAGAAGCCCTCGGGCAGCGCGAGCGTGGCCTGCACGAGCGCGTGCCGCGCGCCCGGCCGCACCGACGCCGCGTCGGCCGGCGCGCCCGCCAGCAGCCCGAGCGCCTGTGCCAGGACCGTCTTGCCGGCGCCGGTCTCGCCGGTGATCGCGGTGAGGCCCGCCGGCGGCTCCACGGCCGCCCGCGCGATGACCACGAGGTCGCGGACCTCGAGCGACCGGATCACGGTCGGCCGAACTTCTCCCGGTAGCGCCGGAAGAACGAGGCCTCGGGGAACGTGGCCAGGTGCACCTCCGAGCCCCCCAGGCCCACGGTGAGCGAGCGGCCCGGGCGGAGCGCCCCGATCGGCTGCCCGTCGGCCTGCACGTCGACGTCGCCCACGAGCGCGCTGTTGGTGACCGTGAGCTGCTCCTCGGCCCCGATGACGAGCGGCCGGCTGTCGAGGTGGTGCAGGGCGATGAAGGAGAGCACGAAGCAGCGCACCCGCCACGACACCGTCGGCCCGCCGGCGGCGAGGTTGTACGCCGTCGACCCCACCGGCGTGCTGCACACCAGGCCGTCGCAGCGCACCGTGGCCACCACCTCGCCGTCGACCGCGTAGGTGAGGTCGGCGATGCGCGCCTCGCCCCCGCGGAAGAGCGCCAGGTCGTTGACCGCCTGGACCTCCCCCTCGCTCCACTCGGCCTTCAGCGACGGCAGCCCCAGGACCACGTAGTCGCCGGCGAGCGCCCGGCGCAGGTCGCGCTCGAGGGTCTCGCGCTCGATCGAGGCGAGGAAGCCCACGCGGCCGTAGTTGACGCCGATCACCGGGGCGCCGGAGCCCGCCTCGCGCGCGAGAGCCCGCAGGATGCTGCCGTCGCCCCCGATCACCAGGATCAGGTCCTCGCCGCCCGGGACGAGCTGCATGCCGTCGCTCGACTGATAGGGCGAGAGGCTCCGGTGCTTCACCACCTCGGCCGCGGGCACCATGATCATCACGCCCGCGTCCTCCAGGATCGAGAGGATCGCGGGCAGGCCCGACGAGGTGACCTCGGGGGCCCGGTGGGTGAGCAGGAGCACCCGCTTGACCGGCGCGCGGGCGGGCTCGACCGGGATGGGGACGGCGCTGCCGAGCGGCAGGCTCACGGCGCGTCCTCCGCGTGGACGAAGACCTCCACGTTGCCCTTCGGCCCGGGGAGCGCCGAGTCGACGGTGCCGAGCACCCGGCCCCCGTGCCGCTCGATGACCTCGACCACGCCGCGCACCGCGTCCTCCCTCGCCGCCGGGTCGCGGACGACGCCGCCGGAGCCGACCCGCTCCGGGCCGACCTCGAACTGCGGCTTGACCATCACCATCGCACGCCAGCCGCGCGCGAGACACGGCACCACCGCGCCCCACACCGCGCCGACCCCGATGAAGGAGAGGTCACACGTGACCAGGTCGGGCGCGTAGGGCAAATCCTCCGGGCGCAGGGAGCGCGCGTTGACGCGCTCCATGACGTGAACGCGGGGGTCCTGGCGCAGCCGCCAGTCGAGCTGCCCGTAGCCGACGTCGAGCGCGATGACCCGGGCGGCGCCCCGCCGGAGCAGGCAGTCGGTGAAGCCGCCGGTCGAGGCGCCCAGGTCGAGCGCGCGCGCGCCCGCGACGTCGACGCCCAGCGCGTCGAGGGCGCCGGCCAGCTTGACCCCGCCGCGCGAGGCGTACTCCGGCCCCTCCCGGATCGCCAGCTCGGCGCCCGCCGCGATCGCGGCGCCGGGCTTGTCGACGTCGCGGCCGTCGACGCGCACGCGACCGGCCATGACGGCCGCCTGGGCGCGCGAGCGCGACGGGAAGAGGCCCCGTCGGACCAGCTCAACGTCGAGTCGGGAGCGGGGCGGCACGGCCCGTCTGATGATAGCCCGCGTCCCGGCCGCCCCCCGGGGGCGGGCGGGCGCGTGGGAGCCGGGGACGCTCAGCCCTCGGCGACCAGCATCCGCGCCGGCTGGCGCAGGGCCCGCAGCGCGCGCGCCGCGACGTCGGACGCCCCCAGGCCGACCTCCTCCAGCAGCAGCTCGCGCTTGCCGTGGTCGACGAAGCGGTCGGGGATGCCGACGCGCAGCACCCGGGAGGGCACGTCCTCCAAGGCCTCCAGGACCGCCGCGCCGAAGCCGGCGTGGGCGGCGTGGTCCTCGATCGTGACGAGCAGGTCGTGGCGCTCGGCGAGCTGGCGCATCAGGCGGGCGTCGAGCGGCTTGCAGAAGCGGGCGTTGACCACGGTCGGGCGCGCGCCCAGCCCCTCGGCGATGACGTCCGCGGCCTGGCGCGCAACGACGGCCCCGTAGCCGTAGCCGACCAGGGCCACGCCCTCCCCCGACTCCAGCACCTGGGCCTTGCCGATCTCCACGCGCCGCGGCTTCGCGGGCGGCTCGACCCCGAGGCCGGCGCCGCGCGGGTAGCGGAAGGCGACGGGGCCGTCGAGGCGCAGGGCGGTGTGGAGCATGTCGACCAGCTCGGCCTCGTCCATCGGGGCCATGATCGTGAGCCCCGGGATGGCGCGGAGGTAGGCGAGGTCGAAGACGCCGTGGTGGGTCGGACCGTCGTCGCCCACGAGGCCGCCGCGGTCGATGGCGAACACCACCGGCAGCTCCTGGATGGCGACGTCGTGGACGATCGGGTCGAACGCCCGCTGCAGGAACGTGGAGTAGATCGCGCACACCGGCCGGTAGCCCGCCAGGGCCAGGCCGCAGGCGAAGACCACCGCGTGCTGCTCGGCGATGCCGACGTCGTAGGTGCGCTCGGGGAACCGGTTCATCATGTGCTGCATCCCGGTGCCCTTCAGCATCGCGGCGGTGATCCCCACGACGCGCGGGTCGCGCTCCGCCTCGGCCACCAGGGCCTTGCCGAAGACCTCGGTGTAGGCCGGCGGCCCGGAGGACTTCTTGGCCGCCTTGCCGCTCTCGACCACGAACGGGGTGGCCCCGTGCATCGCCTCCCCGTCGGCCTCGGCGGGGGCGTAGCCCTTGCCCTTGACCGTCTTGACGTGGACGACCACCGGGCGGTCCATCTCGAGCGTGGTGCGAAGGGCCTTGCGCACGGCCCCGATGTCGTGCCCGTCGATCGGGCCCAGGTAGGCGAACCCGAGCGCCTCGAAGAGCGCCCCGGGGACGAACCACAGCGACTTGGTGGCGTCGCGGATGTGACCGCCGATCTCCGTCGCCCCCGGCAGCTTGGCCAGCGAGCGCTCGATCTCCTCGCGCACCTTGGTGAGGGTGGGGTCGACGCGGACGCGCTGGAAGAGCTTCGAGAGGGCGCCGACGTTCTCCGAGATGCTCATCCCGTTGTCGTTGAGCACCACGGTGATCGGCGCGCCCAGGTGCCCGGCCTGGTTCAGCCCCTCGTACGCCATGCCCCCGGTGAGCGCGCCGTCGCCGATGACGCAGACGACGTGGGAGTCGCGCCGCCCGGCCTGGCGCTGGGCCTCGGCGAGCCCGGTCGCGTAGCTGATCGACGTGCTCGCGTGGCCCGCGCCCATGACGTCGTGCTCGCTCTCCACCCGCCGCAGGAAGCCGCTGATGCCCCCGTACTGGCGGAGCGTGCAGAAGCCGTCGAGGCGCCCGGTGAGGAGCTTGTGCCCGTAGGCCTGGTGGCCCACGTCCCAGATGATCCGGTCGCGCGGCGACTCCAGCTCGGCGTGCAGGGCCACGGTCAGCTCCACCGTCCCGAGGCTGGCGCCGAGGTGGCCTCCGGTCTGGGAGACCGTGTCGATGATCACGGCGCGCATCTCCGCGGCGAGCTCGCGCAGCTGGGCGTCGCTCATGCCGTGGAGGTCGGTCGGCCCCGAGAGGCCGCGCAGGAGGGGGAACGTCCGGTCGGGATCGGCCATTCGCGCCAGCATAGAGGACGCCCCGGCGATCCCACCATCCCCCCGTGCCGCTACGCCAGGAGCACCACGCGCAGCGTGCCCCCGGCCTCGCCGGGGGGCGCCCAGATCCCGACCAGGCACGGCAGGTCGGCCCGCATCTGCATGACGTCGCCGTCCTCCAGGACCCCGCCGGCCAGGACATAGGTCCCGAGCTCCTTCAGCAGCCGCACGCCGGCCTCGATCAGCATGGTGGGCAGGTTCACCAGCGACAGCTCGGGGTGGCCGGCGTAGACGGAGAGGCCGAGCGTCTGCAGCTCGGCCCCGCGGGCGGGCGCGTCCTGGGCGAGCCACGCGCGGCGGGCCAGCTCCTCCATGGGCGGCCGGTCCTCCCCGCTCCCCACCCCCTGCAGCTCGGCGTGGCCCGCCGCGGCCGGGTCGCTCGGCGGCAACACCACCACCTGGACGCGCGGGTCGAGGACGTCGTCGGCCCCGCGGGCCAGGGCGATCAGCCCTCCGCGGCGCCCCGCAGGACGCGGGGCAGCCGCTCGGTGATCTCCGCCGACAGGCGCAGCGCCTCCTCGGCCAGCTCGCGGAGCGCGTCCCCGGCGGCGTCCTCGCGCCCGATGGCGGCCGCCACCTCCTCGAGCCGGGCCACGGCCGCCGCCAGGGCCTCGCGCTCCGCGTCCGGGGTCGGCGCGCCCGCGCTCACCGGCCGCCCACCCCCGCGTGCTCGGCGGCGATGCGGCCGAGGATCCCGTTCACGAGCCCCGCCGCCTCGGGTTGGCAGTAGCGCTTGGCGAGGTCGACGGCCTCGTTGATCGACACCGCGGGCGGGATGTCGGGCCAGTCGAGGATCTCGTGCACCGCCACGCGCAGGATGTTGCGCTCCAGCGGCGCGAGCCGCTCGGCGGTCCACCCCTCCGCCGCGGCGGTGATGAGCTCGTCGAGGCTGGCGGTGTCGACCGCCACGCCCTCCGCCAGCGCGTGGGCGAACGGGTCGACCGGCGCGCCCTCGCGCTCGGCGTTGCGCTCCAGCTCCTCCAGCCCCATGCCGGTGACGTCGCGCTGGTAGAGCAGAACCACCGCCTGCCGGCGCGCGGCGCGGCGGCCGCCCTCCCCCGGGGCGCGGGGGGCCTCGTCCTCCCCGCGCGCCGGCGGGGTCACGCCGCCCGCTCCTCCCGCAGCGACGACAGGTGCTCGGCCCGCTCGACCAGGTAGGCGGTGGTGTAGCGGCCCTCCGTGAACTGCGGCTCGTGCGCGATCTCCTCCAGCAGGGGCAGCGTGCTGGGGATGCCGGTGACCACGGCCTCGTCCAGCGCGCGCCGCAGGCGCATCACCGCCCGCGGCCGGTCGGCGGCCCACACGCAGAGCTTGCCGAGCAGGCTGTCGTAGTGGGGCGGGATCGCCTCGCCCGGCTCGCAGTGCGAGTCGATCCGGATCCCGGGGCCCGCTGGCATGCGGAAGTCGCGAAGGCGCCCGGCGCCGGGACGGAAGTCGCGCGAGGGATCCTCGGCGTTGATGCGGCACTCGATCGCGTGACCGCGCGAGGTCGCGATGCCGGTCGTCGAGAGGAGGCCCCCGGCGGCCACGTGGAGCTGCTCGGCCACCAGGTCGAGGCCGGTCACCAGCTCCGTGACCGGGTGCTCCACCTGCAGCCGCGCGTTCAGCTCGAGGAAGTAGAAGCCGCCCTCCGCGTCGACGAGGAACTCGAGCGTCCCCGCGCTGCGGTACCCCCACACGCGCACGGCGCGCAGGGCGGCCTCGTGCATGGCCTGGCGGGTGGCGTCCGGGAGGTGGGGCGCGGGCGCCTCCTCCACCAGCTTCTGGTGGCGGCGCTGGATCGAGCACTCGCGGTCGCCGCAGACGAGCGCCCCGCCCAGGCCGTCGGCCAGCACCTGGATCTCGACGTGGCGGGCGCCCTCCAGCATCCGCTCGACGTAGAGGCCGCCGTCGCTGAAGGCGGCCTCGGCCTCGCGCTGGGCCACCTCGAAGGCGGCCGGGAGCTCGGCGGCGCTCTCGACCCGGCGCATCCCCTTCCCGCCCCCGCCCGCGGCCGCCTTCAGCAGCACCGGGTAGCCGGCCTCGTCCGCCGCGCGCAGCGCCTCGCGGACGTCGGCCACCGGGCCGTCCGAGCCGCCCAGCACGGGCAGCCCGGCCTCGCGGGCCGCGGCCTTGGCGGCGATCTTGTCGCCCATCCGCTCCATCACCTCGGGCGAGGGGCCGACGAACGTCACCCCCTCGCGCGCGCAGGCGGTGGCGAAGGCCGCGTTCTCGGAGAGGAAGCCGTAGCCCGGATGGACGGCGTCGCAGCCGGTGATCTCGGCCGCGGCAAGCACGTTGACGATGTTGAGGTAGCTGTCGCGGGCCGGGGGCGGGCCGATGCAGACCGCCTCGTCGGCCAGGTCGACCGCCAGCGTGTCGGCGTCGGCGGTGGAGTAGACGGCCACGGTCGGGATGCCCAGCTCCCGCGCCGTCCGGATGACCCGGACCGCGATCTCGCCACGGTTGGCGACCAGGAGCTTCATGGCTCGATGAGGAAGAGGAGCTGGCCGAACTCGGTGGGCGTCGCGTCCTCGAGGAGGATGCGGCGCACCACCCCGCCCTGCTCGGCGACGATCTCGTTGAAGAGCTTCATCGCCTCGATCAGGCACAGCGTCTCGCCCGCCTCGATGCGCTGGCCCTCCTCCACGAAGGGAGGCTGGTCGGGGCCGGGGCGCCGGTAGAAGGTCCCGACCATCGGGCTCTCCACCCGCACCAGCCCGTCGTCCTCGGCCTCGCCGACCTCGCGGCCGCCGCGGGCGGGACCGCCGGCCTCGGCGGGGGTGGGGCCGGCCCGGCGCACGGTCACGCGCGCCCCCGACACCTCCACGCTCACCTCGGCCTCGTCGGAGGCCTCGACGACGTCGACCAGGGTCTCCAGCAGCTCGCGGTCGATCGCCGGCTGGGCCGGGCGCCTCGCGGCCTCCGCGCCCAGGGAGCGGCGCCGCGCCACGACGGCCTCGGTCTCCTCGGCGAACATCGCCCACAGCACCAGGTCCTCCTCCGAGAGCCCGGGCGGCGCCTCCTCGGCCACCGCGGCCAGGTCGCGGCGGGGCGGCTCGCCGGGGTCGGCGGCCCGCGCGGCCTCCATCGCCTCGGCCGACACGGGCCCGCGCAGGCGCCCCAGCCTCCCCAGCGCGAGCTGGGCCAGCTCGGGCTCGATCTCGGCCCAGCGCCGGCCCTCGATCGCGTGCCGGGCGGCCTGGGCCAGCACGGCGCTGCCCAGCGGGTAGCCCATCGTCACCGCCCCCACGTCGCGCGCCACCGCGGCCGCCTCGTCGGCCACCGCCACCAGGCTCCGGGAGAGGCCGAGGCGGCCGAGGCGCGAGATGAGCCCGTGCTCCAGGGCCGGCGGCACCGCGACGGCCGGGCCGAACACCGCCGCCGCGGCCTGGCGCAGGCGGTCGGTGGGCAGCATGGGACCCACCACCCGCGCCGCGCGGTCGAGCGCGCCCGGGTGGCAGTCGAGCACGCGGGCGCCGCCCACGAGCGCGGCCCGGAGGGTCTCGGCCGACGGGCGCGCCGACACCAGGGCCACGGGGCCCGCGGACGCCTGCACGGCCGCGGCGCCCGCCACCACCGCGGCGGTGGCCGCCAGCGGCGCGAGCCCGCCGGGGGCCTGCACCTGCACCTCGATCGGCAGGCCGGTGGCCTCCCCGGCCTCGCGCACCAGCGTTCCCAGCGCTGCGGGCGCCAGGTGGCCGGCCCCGTCCGACACGCACAGGGCCGCCGCGCCCGGCAGCGCCGCCAGCCGGCGGGCCTCGTCGAGCCAGAGCGCGTCGCCCGGGGGCGGCGCGGGGCCCACGATCAGCGTCGGCACGAACTGCGCCCCGGCCTCCTCGCACGCGCGGGCCAGCGGCTCCAGGGCGTCGGCGTCGTTCAGCGGGTCGGTGGCCCGCACCCGCCGCGCCCCGCTCTCGGCGGCGCAGTGGACGAACCGGCGGGCGACGTCGGGCGCCAGCGGGCGCTCGCCCCACAGGAAGCGCGCCCCCGCCACCACGCCGACCGGGGTGTTGCCGGCCTCGCGCAGGACCGCGCGCAGCCGGTCCCAGGGGCTCTCCGAGCGCGCCTCGAGCGCCGCGCGGGCGCACCGCGGGTCGAGCACCTCGAGCACGCGGGCGCCCACCTCCGAGAGCGCGGCCGCGGCCGCCGCGAGGTCGTCGGTGCCGACGGCGGTCCCCCACGGGAACGGCGCGAGGTCGCGCAGGGTCGCGTCGACGTAGCCGACGGCGTCGGGTTGGGTCACATGGCTCCCTTCGGGCGTGGTGCGGGCCAGGCTATCCGAGCCGCCTCAGGCGCGGGCCGCGTACTCCCTGGTGCGGGTGTCGATGCGCAGGCGGTCGCCCTCGTTGACGAAGAGGGGGACGTCGACGGTCGCCCCGGTCTCCAGCTCGGCCGGCTTCGTGACGTTCGAGACCGTGTCGCCCTTCACGCCGGGGTCGGTGCGCGTGACCGCGAGCTCGACGAAGGTCGGCAGCTCGACCCGGAACGGGGAGTCGCGCACGAAGAGCACCTGCACGTCGGTGTTGGGCGCGAGCAGGTCGACGTTCTCCACGCTGGAGGCGCGGACCGAGATCTGCTCGTAGGTCGAGTTGTCCATCAGCACCAGGTCGTCGCCGTCGGCGTAGAGGAACTGCATCGCGCGGCTCTCGGTGGTGACGCGCTCCACCTTCTCGCCGGCACGGAAGGTGCGGTCGACGACGGCCCCCGTGGCCAGGCTCTTCAGCTTGGTGCGCACGAAGGCGCCGCCCTTGCCGGGCTTCACGTGCTGGAACGAGACGACGCTCACCAGCTCGCCGTCGATGTCGAGCACGTAGCCGTTCTTCAGCTCGTTGGTGGTGATCATCCCGTGGTCTCGTCCTCCTAGTCGACGACGCGAAGGTCCTTGGGGAAGGGGGTCAGCACGTCGGGCCCGCCCTCGGCCAGCACGACGAGGTCCTCGATCCGCACGCCGCCCTCCCCCTCCAGGTAGATGCCGGGCTCGATGGTGATGGCCGCGCCCGCGGGCAGCGTCTCGGTGCTCTCGGGGCGGACGCCGGGCCGCTCGTGGATGCGGAGCCCCACGCCGTGGCCCAGCCCGTGGCCGAAGGCCTCGCCGTAGCCCGCCGCCGCGATGCGCTCGCGGGCCACGGCGTCCAGCTCGGCGGCCCCCATGCCGGGCCGCGCGGCCGCGAGCGCCGCCTCCTGGGCGTCGAGGCACACCCGGTAGGCCTCCTCCAGGCGGCCCGGGAGCGGACCGGTGGCGACGGTGCGGGTCATGTCGGAGCAGTACCCGCGCACCACCGCGCCGAGGTCGATGACGACGAGGGTGCCCGGGGGGATCGGGTCGGGGCCCGGGACCGCGTGGGGGCGCGCGCCGCCGGGGCCGGCCGCGACGATGATCGGGAAGCTCGGCTCCTCGGCGCCCCCGTCGAGCATCGCCCCGTGCAGGGCGAACGCCACCTGGCGCTCGCTGCGGCCGACGATGCCCTCCCCCAGCACGCGCTCGAGCGCCCGGGAGGCGACGTCGGCGGCCTCGCGCATCGCCGCCACCTCCTCGGGGTCCTTCACCAGCCGCAGTGCCTCGACCAGGCCGCGGGTGGGCTCCACCTCAAGGCCGTCGAGCATGCCGGCCAGCCGCTCGTGGCGCGCGAGCGTGAGGTTCTCGGCCTCCACCCCGATCCGCCCGCCCGCGGCCACCTCGGGGAGCGCTGAGGCCACGTCGGCCAGCAGGTCGCGCCGGCCCACCACCACCTCGGCGGCCACCTGCTCGCGCGCGCTGAGCGCGTAGCGCGAGTCGGTCACCAGGCGGCGCCCGCCCGCGCCCACGAGCGCGATCGCGTTCGAGCCGACGTATCCCGTGAGGTAGCGGACGTTCGCGAGGTCGGTGACGACCAAGGCGCCCAGGTCGCGCTCGGCGAGCGCGGCGAGCAGGCGCTCCTGGCGCCCGGGCTCCGGCCGGGCGGTCACGCGAGCAGCTCCGCCAGCCGGTCGAGCGCCTCGCGGTAGCCGTCGGGCCCTCTCCCCCAGATCGCGGCGGCGGCGATGTCGCGCACCACCGAGACGCGGCGGTGCGGCTCGCGCGCCTCGACGTCGGAGAGGTGCACCTCCACGAACGGAGCCCCCAGCAGCTCGAGCGCATCGCGGATCGACCACTGGTAGTGGGTCCAGGCGCCGGGGTTGACGATCGCCCCGTCGACCAGCCCGGCGAGCCCGTGGACGTGCTGCAGGAACGCGCCCTCGTGGTCGGTCTGGAAGCACCCCACCGCCATCCCGCGCTCGGCGCCCCAGGCGCGCACGCGCTCCTCCAGCTCGCGCAGGGTCAGGGTGCCGTAGTGCTGCGAGGGCCGCCGTCCCAGCATGCCGAGGTTCGGCCCGTGGAGCAGGGCGATGCGCAGCGGGCGGCTCATCCGCGCAGCTCCTCGATGGCCGCGACCACCCGCTCGCGCGGCGGGTTCGTGCGCAGCAGGACGTCCCCCGGGGCGCCCAGCAGCACCATGTTGAGCGCGTCCGCGTCGGCCTTCTTGTCGCGGCCCATCGCCTTCAGGATGGCATCGGTCGGCACCGCCGGGTCGAGCCGGGTGGGCAGGCCGTGGCGGTCGAGCAGGGCGGCCGTGCGATCGCGCCAGGCCGGGTCGAGCCCGGCCTCCTCCTCGGACAGGCGCAGCGCCGCGAGCAGGCCGAGGGAGATGGCCTCGCCGTGGCGGTAGCGCTCGTACCCCGCCGCCGCCTCGATGCCGTGGCCGACGGTGTGGCCCAGGTTGAGCGAGGCGCGCAGCCCGTGGTCGCGCTCGTCGGCGGCCACCACCCGCAGCTTGTGCTCGACGCAGCGGCGGATGAGGGCGGCCAGGTCGGCGGCCGGCCCGGGCAGCTCCGGCCAGGACTCGACGACCGCGAACAGGTCCTCGCCGTCGAGCAGGCCGTACTTGACGACCTCGGCGAAGCCGCAGGCGAGCTCGCGGGCGGGCAGCGTCGCCAGGGCGTCGGTGTCCATCACCACGAGGTCGGGCTGCCAGATCGCCCCGACGTAGTTCTTGCCCTCGGGCAGGTCCACCCCGGTCTTGCCGCCGACGGCCGAGTCGACCATCGCGAGGAGCGTGGTGGGGACGTGGGCCAGGCGGATCCCCCGCTGGTAGGCGGCGGCGACGAAGCCCGCCAGGTCGCCGACGACGCCCCCGCCGAGCGCGATCACGGCGTCGTGCCGGCGCACCCCGGCCTGGGCGGCCAGCCGGCAGATGCGCTCGACCTCGGCCAGCGTCTTCGACCCCTCGCCGGGCGGGACCGCCGCGCCGACGACGCGCAGGCCCGCCTCCTGGAGCGACGCCCGGGCCCGCCGCGCCAGCTCCGGCACGTTGCCGTCGCTCACCAGCAGCGCCGTCCCCCCGGCGGCGCGCTCGGCCCACAGCGGCCCGACCCGGTCGATCAGCCCGGGTCCCAGGTGCAGCGGGTAGGCGTGGTCGCCGATGCGGGCGAGCAGCGGCGCGGCCGCCGGGGCGCTCACCGGCGCGCCTCCGCCGCGAGCCCCTCGGCCCAGGCGGCCACGCGCCCCGCCACCTCGTCGGCGGGCGCGTCGGCGTCGACCTCCAGGCCCGCCGCCTCGCGATAGCCGGCCTCCCGCGCGGCCGCCCGGCGGGCGAAGCGGTCGCGGTCCTGCGCGAGCG
>ERZ1066138.595-NODE-595-length-12008-cov-9.168577_pt1 | contig 12008 bp, 14 predicted proteins | sample MGYA00382785_ERZ1066138 | MGnify/ENA primary metagenome ERZ1066138 (study PRJEB33369, sample SAMEA5778368) | biofilm metagenome | biome: Industrial cooling water; feature: Water cooling tower basin; material: Biofilm | place: United Arab Emirates | collected...
CTTGAATCGTGCGCGTGCTTGGCCGACCGAAGACTTATGGCGCGCGTGCGAGCCGGCGGGACTCGTGGCGCGCGCGCTTGGCCGGGCGGGTCCCGTACTCGCTCCTGGCGGCGACCGCAAGTCGCTCGTACGGGACCCGTCCGGTCGGCGCGCGCGTGACGCGTCGCGGCGTATCGCGCGCGTGCGAGCCGTTGCGGGACCCCCGAGTGCGCGAGTGTCCGTTCTTCCGAGCGCACGAGGGGTGTCCCGCCGGCGAAGTACGCGCGCTGCGCCGTGATCTCTCGGGCACGCGGCGGCCGGGCGAGGTGTCGCGGCTACTTGATGACGCGGAGCTTCGGGCGGGCTGCGGAATCGCCGTTGCCGGCCGCGGGCGGGGGCGCCTCGCCCTCGTCCTGGAAGAGCATGCCCTGCCCCGTCTCGCGGGCGTAGATGCCGAGCACCGAAGTGACCGGGATGCGCACGTGCTGCGCGACGCCGCCGAAGCGCGCGGAGAACTCGATCCACTCGTTGCCGAGCTTGAGCCCCTGCGTCGCCTGCCAGCTGACGTTGAGCGTGATGCGGCCGTCGCGCACGTAGGCGCGCGGCACCTCGGCGGCCTGGGAAGCCGCGTCGACGACCAGGTGGGGCGTCTGGCTGTTCGCCGTCATCCATTCGTGCATGGCGCGCACGAGATAGGGCCGCCTGGGCGTCTGCGGCGCGCCCATCGTCACTTCACGTCCTTCCAGTATTCCTTGTAGAGGAACCAGGCGAAGGCCGTGAACATCAGCAGGAAGAGGATCACCCAGACGCCGAGTTCCTGGCGCCTGGCCTTGTGCGGCTCGGAGACGTATTCGAGGAAGGCCACCGTGTCGCGCACGAAGCTGTCGAAGGCCGCCGCCGGCAGGTCGCCGGGCACGCTGCCGGGCTCGAGCCCGGCGAGGTGGCGGACATCCTTGCCGTCTTCCCCGGTCGTCGTCTCGAAGCGCGGCTGCTGCAGGCCCTGCAGGTGCGCGAGCACATGCGGCATCGACGTCCCCGGCAGCACGGCGTTGTTCACGCCGGTCGGGCGCGACGGGTCCGCGTAGAACGACCGCAGGTAGGTGAACACGTAATCCGGTCCGCGGCTGCGCGCGATCAGCGACAGGTCGGGCGGCGCGTTGCCGAACCACTGGCGACCCTGGTCCGCGCTCAGGGCGGAATCCATCGTGTCGTAAATGCGCGTGCCGGTGAACATCAGGCTGGCGCGCAGCTCGTCCTCGGTCAGCGCGAGGTCGGAGGCCAGCTGGCTGTAGCGCATGTACTTGGCCGAGTGGCAGCCGAGGCAGTAGTTGACGAAGTTGCGCGCGCCGCGCTGCAGCGAGGCGAGGTTGCCGACGTCGGTACCCGCGTCCTGCAGCGGCCACCCGGCGGTCGCGGCGTTCGCCGCGGCGGCGAGCGACAGCGCGAAGACCGCCGCGATGCGCGACAGGGCGCTCATTTCGTCACCCGCGCGGGCTCGGGCTTCGTCTTCTCGATGCGCGTGTACCAGGGCATCGCCAGGAAGAACACGAAGTAGTAGATGGTGCCGATCACCGACAGGGTCTTGAACGGCTCGGCGGCCGGCTTGAGGCCGCAGTAGCCGAGCATGATGAAGGTCGCCGCGAACAGCATCAGCGCCGTCTTGTAGATCGGCCCGCGGTAGCGGATCGACCGGACCGGGGAACGATCGAGCCAGGGCACGAAGAACAGCACGAGGATGGCGGCGAACATCACCAGCACGCCCCAGACCTGCGTCCCGGCGAACGCGGGCACGGCGCGCAGCATCGCGTAGTAGGGCGTGAAGTACCACACCGGGGCGATGTGCGGGGGCGTCAGCAGCGGGTTCGCCGGCTCGAAGTTCGGCGCCTCCAGGAACAGCCCGCCCATCTCCGGCGCGAAGAAGACCACGGCCGCAAACAGCACCAGGAAGACGCCGAGGCCGAACAGGTCCTTCACCGTGTAGTAGGGATGGAAACGCACGCCGTCGAGCGGGTGGCCGTCCGGCCCCTTGTTCTTCTTGATCTCGATTCCGTCGGGGTTGTTGGAGCCGACCTCGTGCAGCGCCAGCAGGTGCGCGACCACGAGGAAGATCAGCACCAGCGGCAGCGCGACCACGTGCAGCGCGAAGAAGCGGTTCAGCGTGATGTCCGAGATGAAGTAGTCGCCGCGGATCCACTCGACGAGGCCCTCCCCGATCACCGGGAAGGAGCCGAACAGGGACACGATCACCTGCGCGCCCCAGTAGGACATGTTGCCCCAGGGGAGCAGGTAGCCGAAGAAGGCCTCGGCCATCAGCGCGAGGTAGATCAGCACGCCCAGTATCCAGATCAGCTCGCGGGGCTTGCGGTGCGATCCGTACAGCAGCGCGCGGAACATGTGCAGGTAGACGACGATGAAGAACGCCGACGCGCCGGTCGAGTGCAGGTAGCGCAGCAGCCAGCCCCACTCGACGTCGCGCATGATGTACTCGACCGAGCCGAAGGCCTCCTCGGCCGACGGCTTGTAGCTCATCGTCAGGAAGATGCCCGTGACGATCTGCAGCGCGAGCACGAACATCGCGAGGGAGCCGAAGTAGTACCAGAAGTTGAAGTTCTTGGGCGCGTAGTACTGCGCCGCGTGCTCGTCCCACATCTTCTTCATCGGGAAACGCGCGTCGATCCACGCGCCGAGGGCCGCCATCCTGCCGGTCGGGGCCGGCGCTTCCTGCGTGGCCATCAGGCGGCGCTCCCCTGGTCCTGGCCGATGATGATGTGGCCGCTGTCGGCGAACGTGTAAGGCGGCACTTCGAGGTTGGTCGGCGCAGGAACGCCGCGGAACACGCGCCCGGACAGGTCGAACTTGGAGCCGTGGCACGGGCAGTAGAACCCGCCCGGCCAGTCGCCGGGGCTGGCGGTCGTCAACTCCGCGTCGCCGGGCTCGAAGCGGCTCATGGGCGCGCAGCCGAGGTGGGTGCAGACGCCGAGCACGACGAGGTACTCCGGATTCACGGCCCGCGACGGGTTCCTGGCGTATTCCGGCTGGCGCGAACGCTCGGAGCCCGGATCGGCGAGGAACGGCTCCGCCGCGCCCAGCCGGTCAATCATCTCCGGCGTGCGCCGCACGACCCAGACCGGCTTTCCGCGCCACTCGATCTTCAGCATGGCGCCCGGGTCGAGCTTGCTGATGTCGATCTCGACCGGCGCGCCCAGCGCCTTGGCGCGGGCGCTCGGCTTCCACGAAGCCAGGAACGGCACCGCCGCGAAGGCGACGCCCACGGCGCCGGTCAGCGTCGTTGCCGCGGTCAGGAGTTGCCGCCGGCCCTTGTCGATGGTTTCGCTCATCGTCTGATTTTCGTTCGTTGCCGCGTTTGCCGCATTATACACGGCGATGTTGGACGTTCCGGGCTGGCTGAGATGGATCTCTCCGTGGGTCGCGCTCGGACTCGCGGCGGCGCTCGCCTGGGTGCTGCTGCGGCCGGCGCCGGAAACGGACGTGCCGGCGCCGCCGGCCGCCGGCGTGCGCGAACCGGTCCCGGAGCCGGAGCCGCAGCCCGCCGCCACCCCGACCCAGTTCGTCAGCTACGCGGACGCGGTGGACGCCACGGCGCCGGCCGTCGTCAACATCTTCACCGAGCGCCGCGTCGTGCTGCCGAGCGTCAGCGGCCTGCCGCCGCAGTTCGCGCAGCTGTTCGGCGACGTGTGGCCGGAATACCGCGAACGCGTCGAGCGCAGCCTCGGTTCCGGGATCATCTACGACGTGCACGGCCACGTCGTCACCAATTACCACGTGATATCGCAGGCGACGCAGATCAAGGTCCAGCTCAAGAACGGCCAGTCGGGCCCTGCGACGCTCGTGGGCGTGGATCCCGACACGGACCTGGCCGTCCTGAAGATCGACCTGGGCACGCTGCCGATCATGCCGCTCGGCCGTTCCGACCGGCTGCGGGTCGGCGAGCCGGTGCTCGCGATCGGCAATCCGCTGGGACTCGGCCAGACCGTGACCCAGGGCATCGTCAGCGCGACCGGCCGCGGCCAGCTCGGCGTCACGACCTTCGAGAACTTCATCCAGACGGACGCCGCGATCAATTTCGGCAACTCCGGCGGCGCGCTGGTGGACGCGACCGGCAAGCTGGTCGGGCTCAACAGCGCGATCGCGGGGCGGCAGGCCGGCATCGAGGGAATCGGCTTCGCGATACCGGTGGACCTCGTGCGCGGCGTCGTCGACGCGATCATCCGCGACGGGCGCGTGGTGCGCGGCTGGATCGGCGTCGTGCCGAGCGACATCACGCCGGAAGCCATCCAGCAGTCGGGGCTCCCCGACGGATCGGTGCTGGTGCGCCACGTCTACCCGGACAGCCCGGCCGACGCCCAGGGCGTCGCGCGCGGCGACGTGATCACCCAGCTGAACGGCAAGCCGCTGCGCGGCATGCAGGACCTGCTCGCCCGGATCGCGATGCTGGAGCCGGGCCAGCCGGCGCGCCTGCGGCTCTGGCGCCGGTCGCCTGCCGACACGGACGGCACCGAGCACAACGTCCGCATCGAGGTCGTCGAGCGCCCGCGGGAGGCCGGCGCGATGCGCTCTTCCTAGGTGGCGGGGCCCGGCATGCGCCGGATGTCGGCGCCGAGCCCGCGCATTTTTTCTTCGATGTGCTCGTAGCCGCGGTCGATGTGGTAGATGCGCTGCACGTCGGTCGTGCCCTCGGCGACCAGTCCGGCGAGCACGAGGCTCGCGGAGGCGCGCAGGTCGGTCGCCATCACCGGCGCGCCCGAGAGCCGCGGCATGCCGTGGATCACGGCGGTGTGCCCCTCGATGCGCACGTCGGCGCCGAGCCGGCGCAGTTCAAGCATATGCATGAAACGGTTCTCGAAGATCGTCTCGATGATCGTGCCGACGCCGTCCGAGACGGCGTCGAGCGCCGCGAGCTGCGCCTGCATGTCGGTCGGGAAGCCGGGGTGAGGCGCGGTGCGGACGTCGACGGCGCGCGGCCGCTCCTTCATGGTTACCTCGACCCAGTCGGCGCCGACGTCGACGCGGGCGCCGGCCTCGCGCAGCTTGGCGATCACCGCATCGAGGTGCCCGGGCTCGGTGCCGGTGACTCGCACCCGCCCGCGCGTGATGGCGCCGGCGACGAGGAAGGTGCCGGTCTCGATGCGGTCCGGCAGCACCGTGTGCTCGCAGCCGCCGAGCCGCTCGCAGCCCTCGACGACGACGGTGTCGGTGCCGGCGCCCGTGATCCGTGCGCCCATCGCCGTGAGGCAGGCGGCGAGGTCGACGACCTCCGGTTCCCGCGCGGCGTTCTCGATCACCGTCCGCCCGCGCGCGAGCGTCGCAGCCATCATCAGGTTCTCGGTCCCCGTCACCGACACCGTGTCCTGCACGATGCGCGCGCCCGTGAGGCGTCCTGCCGTGGCGTGGATGTATCCGCCTTCGATCGCGATCCGCGCGCCCATCGCCTCCAGGCCGGAGACGTGGAGGTTGACCGGGCGGGCGCCGATCGCGCAGCCGCCGGGCAGCGAGACCCGCGCCTCGCCGTGGCGGGCCAGCAGCGGCCCGAGGACGAGTATCGAGGCGCGCATGGTCTTCACGAGTTCGTAGGGCGCGACGGGCTCGGTGAGCCCGCTCGCGTCCACGCGCACCTCGCCGTCGCCGGCGGCCGCCGCCGCGACACCCATGCGCTCGAGCAGCCGCAGCATGGTCGTCACGTCGTGCAGGTCCGGGATGTTCCGCAGCGTGAGCGGCCGGTCGGTCAGCAGGCCCGCCGCGAGGATCGGCAGGGCCGCGTTCTTGGCGCCTGACGCGCGAACTTCGCCCTCGAGCCGCCGGCCGCCGGTGATTCGGAACTTGTCCATCCGTCCGGGCCGGCGTCAGCGCGCGCCGCGGCGCGACCACTCGGCGGGCGTCGCCGTATCGAGCGACAGGGCGTGGATCGCGCCTCCCACGGCCGCGCCCAGCGCGCGATACACGAGCTGGTGACGCGCGAGCGGGCGCAGCCCCTCGAACTGCGGGGCCACCACGATCGCCGCGAAATGCACGCCGTCGTCGCTGGCGACGCGCACCTGCGCCCCCGGCAGCGCGGCCTCGATGTCCCGGGTGATCTGCTCCGGCGTCATGGCCTCATTCTAATCGCGGCGGAGGGCCGGTGTATGATGCCGGATCGCACGTGGATGCCGCGCGCAACCGATGAACGACGCCACCGACAGCCAGCGCCTGGTCGAGATGGGGCGCGAGGCGCTCCGGATCGAGGCACGGGCCGTTGCCGCGCTCGTCGACCGTCTGGGCGACGACTTCGGCCGGGCCTGCCGCATGCTGCTCGCGTGCACGGGCCGCGTGGTCGTCTCCGGCATGGGCAAGTCCGGGCACGTCGGCGGCAAGATCGCCGCGACGCTCGCGAGCACCGGCACGCCCGCCTTCTTCCTGCACCCGGCCGAGGCGAGCCACGGCGACCTCGGCATGGTCGCCAAGGGCGACGTCGTGCTCGCCATCTCCTACTCCGGCGAGACCGCGGAGCTCCTGACCATCCTGCCGCTGTTCAAGCGCATGGGCGCGCCGCTCGTCGCGATGACCGGCAACCCCGCCTCCACGCTCGCGCGCGAGGCGGACGTGCACCTCGACATCAGCGTCCCGGCCGAGGCCTGCCCGCTCAACCTCGCCCCGACGGCCAGCACGACGGCGACGCTCGCGATGGGCGATGCGCTGGCGGTGGCGCTGCTCAAGCATCGCGGTTTCACCGAGGCCGACTTCGCGCGTTCGCACCCCGGCGGCTCGCTGGGCCGGCGCCTGCTGCTGCACGTGTCGGACGTGATGCGCCGCGGCGACGAATTGCCGAGGGTCGGACCCGACACGGCGCTGACCGAGGGCCTGCTGGAAATGTCGCGCAAGCGGCTCGGGCTCACCGCGGTCGTCGACGGCGAAGACCGGGTGCTCGGCATCTTCACCGACGGCGACCTGCGCCGCACGCTCGACCGCAGGGTCGACATCCACGGCAGCCGCATGTCCGACGTCATGACGCGCACGCCGCGCTCGATCGGCCCGGACGAGCTCGCGGCGGAGGCCGTGCTGATGATGGAGAAGCACGCGATCAACGGCCTGCTCGTGCTGGACGCCTCGGGCCGCCTGGTCGGCGCGCTGAACGTCCACGACCTGCTGCGCGCGGGGGTGATGTGACTCCGGCTGCCGAGATAGCGCTGGTCGTGCTCGACGTGGACGGCGTGCTGACCGACGGCAGTCTCTGGTACGGCCCGGACGGCGAGAGCCTCAAGGCCTTTCACGTGCGGGACGGTCATGGCATCAAGATGCTGGTCGCCGCCGGGATCGGCGTAGCGGTCATCTCGGGCCGCCGCTCGGCAGCGGTGACCGCGCGCATGCGCGAGCTGGGCGTCACGGACGTCGCGCAGGGCGTCGGCGACAAGGCCCGCGCGCTCGCGGAGCTGCTGAAGCGCAACGCGGTCGCCGCGCGGCGCGTCGCCTGCCTGGTCGACGACACGCCGGATCTCGGCCTGATGGCGGCGGTCGGGCTGCCCGCGGCCGTCGCAGACGCGCACCCGGAAGTGCTGGCCGCCGCGCAGCACGTCACGCGCGCAGCCGGTGGCCGGGGCGCGGTGCGCGAATTCTGCGACTGGCTGCTGGCCGCCCGCGGGGCCCGGCCATGATCGCGCGTCTGCTCCTGCTCGCCGGCTTCGTCGCGCTGATCGCCGCGCTCGTGCAATGGCGCGTGGTCGAACGCGAGCCGGCGGCCGGCGAGGGCCAGGCCGGGCGGCCGGGCTATTTCCTGACCGGCGTCGACCTCGAGGAGTTCGGCGCGGACGGCCGACTGCGCATCGGCCTGCGGTCGATTTCCGCGACCGAGGACCCCGAGAACGGCGTCGTGCGGCTCGCCGAGGTCGCCGTCGACTATCACGCCCCCACCGGCCGCGACTGGGAGCTGACCTCGAACGAGGCCCGCGTTCCGCAAGGCGGCCAGACGGTCGAATTCGAGGGCGAAGTGCGGCTCGCGGGACGCCCCGGCGAGGATCCGGGGGCCGCGGAACTGCACACGCCGCGCCTGACCCTGGACACGCTCGCGGAGACGGCGGTCACGCAATCGCCCGTGGAACTCGCATTCGGCCCGCACCGGATCCGCGCGCTGGGCATGCGCGCCGACCTGAAAGCCGGGACCGTGCGGCTGGAATCGGACGTCAATGGCCGCTTCGCGCCCTGAACGACTGCTGGCCGCGCTCGCACTGGCCGCCGCCGCCGCGGTCGCCGGCGCGCAGGAGCGCACCGAGCTGCCGATCCAGCTCAACGCCAGCACCACCGACTTCGACTACCAGAACGGCAGGCTGAGGTTCGGCGCGATCACGATCACCCAGGGCGAAGTGAAGATCACGGCGGAGCGCGCCGAGGCGACCGGGCTCGACTTCAAGGACAGCAGCTGGGAGTTCAGCGGCACCGTGCGCATCACGATGCCGGAGGCCGCGCTGACGAGCGACTCGGCGCGCGTGCGCTTCTCGGGCGGCGTGATCGCGACCGCCATGGTCACCGGCGCGCCCGCGACCTTCCAGCAGCAGCGCGAGGACCAGCTCGCCCAGGGGCGCGCGAACCGGATCGACTACGACCTGCAGCGCGGCACGGTCGAGCTGGACGGCGAAGCCTGGCTCTCGGACGGCAAGACCGAGATGACCGGCGGCAAGCTGGTCTACAGCACGGCGAACCAGCGCGTCGTGTCGCGCGACCCGGTCACGATCACCATCCAGCCGAACGAACCCCCGGCCGAACGCCCGGGTCCCGAGCCATGAGCGAGCTCGCGGCCACGGGCCTGCAGAAGAGCTACCGCAAGCGCAAGGTCGTCTCGTCCCTCTCGGTGTCGATCAGCAGCGGCGAGGTGGTCGGGCTGCTCGGCCCCAACGGCGCCGGCAAGACCACCGCCTTCTACATGATCGTGGGCCTCGTGCCCTGCGACGGCGGCCGGATCACGCTCGACGGCGAGGACATCACCACGCTGCCGATGCACGCGCGCGCGCGGCGCGGCGTCGGCTACCTGCCGCAGGAGCCGTCGATCTTCCGCCGCCTGACCGTGACTGACAACGTCATGGCGATTCTCGAGACGCGCGACGACCTCGACGGCGCCGCGCGCGACGAGGCGCTCGAGAGCCTTCTCGAGGAGCTGCACGTCGCGCATCTGCGCGACCACCTCGGCATGAGCCTGTCCGGCGGCGAGCGCCGGCGCGTCGAGATCGCGCGCGCGCTGGCCGCGGACCCGGCCTTCATCCTGCTCGACGAGCCCTTCGCCGGCGTCGACCCGCTCTCGGTGCACGACATCCAGCGCATCGCGCGCCACCTCGCCGACCGCGGCATCGGCGTCCTGATCACCGACCATAACGTGCGGGAAACGCTGGGAATTTGCGGTCGCGCCTACATCGTGAACCAGGGCACCGTGCTGGCTTCCGGAACGGCGGACGAGATCCTTGCAAATCCCGAGGTGCGCAAGGTCTACTTGGGACAGGATTTCAGACTCTGATGGAATGAAGCCCAGCCTCCAGCTCCGCATCGGCCAGCAGCTCACGATGACGCCTCAGCTGCAGCAGGCCATCCGGCTGCTGCAGCTCCCGACCATCGAACTGCAGGCCCAGGTGCTGCAGGCGCTCGAGAGCAACGTGATGCTCGAGCCCGAGGAGGACTTCGAGGCGACCTGGTCGTCCGAGGGTTCCGCGGAGGACGCGGACCGGGGCGAGGCGGCCCCGGAAGGCGGCGAAGACGAGCCGGTCGTCGAGATCGGCGACGACTGGGCCGAGCCCAGCGCGGCGGAGTCCGAGGCGCCCTGGTCCGGCTCGGGGGACCGCGAGCTCGAGCTGCCGGACGAGTCCGGCCGCTCGCTGCACGACCATCTCGCGTGGCAGCTGGAGCTCGCCCACCTCCCGCGCGAGGCGCTCGCCATCGGCCACGCCATCATCGACGCCGTCAATGACGACGGCTACCTGACGGAATCCCTCGAGGCGATCGCCGAGGCCGTCGCCGCCGAGGTCCGGACCGACGCGGACGGCGTCGCGCGCGTGCTCGCGGTCGTGCAGCAGCTCGATCCCGCCGGCGTCGGCGCGCGGTCGGTCGCGGAGTGCATCGGGCTACAGCTCGCCCAGCTCGATCCCGCGACGCCCGGTCTCGCCACGGCCCGGGAGCTGGCGCAGCGCCACCTCGAGCTGGTGGCAGGCCGCGACCTCGCCGCGCTGCAGCGCGCGCTGCACGTCGGCGGCGAGGAGCTCGACGTCGCGCTCGCACTGGTGCGCGGCTGCCATCCGAGACCCGGGGCCGCGTTCCAGGCGACGCGCACGGAATACGTCGTGCCCGACGTCTACGCGCGCCGCACGCCGCAGGGCTGGGTCGTCGAGCTCAATCCCGCGGCGCTGCCGCGCGTGCGGCTCAACGAGGGCTATGCCAGCCTGATCACGCGCGCCCCGGACCACGCCGTGCTGCGCACCCAGCTGCAGGAGGCGCGCTGGCTGCTCCGGAGCCTCGAGATCCGCAACGACACCATGCTGAAGGTCGCCCGCACGATCGTCGGCCGGCAGCAGGCCTTCCTCGACAGCGGCGAGGAGTCCATGCAGCCGATGATCCTGAAGGACGTCGCCGAGGCCGTCGGCATGCACGAGTCGACGATCTCGCGCGTCACGACCGGCAAGTACCTGCACACGCCGCGCGGCGTGTACGAGTTCCGCTACTTCTTCTCGAGCCAGGTGACCGGCGACGACGGCGCGGGCGTATCTTCGACGGCCATCCGTGCCAAGATCCGCAAGCTGGTCGCGCAGGAACCGCCCGGACGGCCGCTCTCCGACCAGGAGATCGTGCGGCTGCTCGCGGCGGACGGCGTGATGGTCGCCCGCCGCACCGTCGCGAAGTACCGCGAGGCGCTCGGCATCGCGCCCTCGAGCGTGCGGCGCCAGGAGGCGGGGCGCTGAGCGCCGGGGCCGGTTAAGGACATTGAACAGGAGTGACGAACCATGCAGTTGACGCTGACCGGCCACCACGTCGAGGTCACGCCCCCGCTCCGCGAGTACGTGGACAAGAAGCTCGAGCGGATCCTGCGCCATTTCGAGCGCGTCGTCGACGTGCACTGCGTGCTCACGGTCGAGAAGCTCGAGCACAAGGCGGAGGCGACGCTCGGCGTCAGCGGCGCGGTGATCCACGCGGACGCGCGGCACGAGGACATGTACGCCGCCATCGACGCGCTGGTCGACAAGCTCGACCGCCTGGTGCGCAAGCACAAGGAGAAGCTGTCCGACCACCGCGCCGCGGAAGTCGCGCGCGGCAGGACCGTCTGAACGCGGGCACGCCATGACGCGGCTGGTCGTCGTCAGCGGGCTGTCGGGTTCCGGCAAGAGCGTCGCGCTCAACATGCTGGAGGACCTCGGCTGGTACTGCATCGACAACATCCCGGCGGGCCTGGTGCAGGCGCTGGTCTCGCATTCGCTGCGCAGCGACGAGCCCATCTACCGGCGCCTCGCGGTCGGGCTCGACGCGCGCAACCGGCCCGATGACCTGGCCTCGATCCCGGCCCTGGTCGCGGACCTGAGGCGTTCCGGCCTGCGCTGCGAGGTGCTCTACCTGCATGCCGAGGACGAGGTGCTCAAGCGCCGCTACGCCGAGACCCGCCGCCGGCACCCGCTCGCCGGCGCGGGCGTGAGCCTCGCCGACGCGATCGCCGAGGAGCGCCGGCTGCTGCACCCGCTGATCGACAGCGCGGACCTGGTCGTCGACACCTCGCGCATGAGCGTGCACGGCCTGCGCGACACGATCGCGCAGCGCGTCGAGCCGCGCTCGCCCGGCCGGCTTTCCATCCTTTTCGAGTCCTTCGGATTCAAGCACGGCACGCCCGGCGACGCCGACTTCGTGTTCGACGCGCGCACGCTGCCGAACCCCTACTGGGAGCCGGCGCTCAAACCGCTCACCGGCCGCGATGCCCGGGTCATCGAATTCCTCGAGGCGAGCCCGCGCGTCGAACGCATGGTGACGGACCTCGTGCGCTTCATCGAGGGCCGGCTGCCGGAGTACGAAGAGGCGAA
>ERZ1066138.596-NODE-596-length-11991-cov-8.318867_pt1 | contig 11991 bp, 12 predicted proteins | sample MGYA00382785_ERZ1066138 | MGnify/ENA primary metagenome ERZ1066138 (study PRJEB33369, sample SAMEA5778368) | biofilm metagenome | biome: Industrial cooling water; feature: Water cooling tower basin; material: Biofilm | place: United Arab Emirates | collected...
TCGAAGGCGATCAGCGGCCAAGCGCACCACGCGAGCCACTCGAAGAAATAGTTGGGATGCCGCGACAAACTCCATAGCCCCTCGTCGCAGACGCGGCCCTTATTTCCCGGATCGGCCTTGAAGCGCGCCAGTTGCCAATCCGAAACGGCACCTCCGATCACGCCGGCCAACAATACCAGCGCGCCCGCGACATCGAAGGCATCGATCGGACCCGGCCTGTTCGCTGCCAGAGCAATCGCCCCGGCCAACGGAATTGCCGCGAGGGCCTGCGCTTGCAGGAACAGGAAGAGCCGTTGCGGATGCGCGTCGCCCCATTCGCGCCGCAGGGCGGCGTAGCGCTGATCTTCCCGGCTGCCGCGCGTCCGCCCATAGAGGTATAACCCGAGCCGGAGCGACCAGATTGCTGCCAGCCCCCCGGCCAGTAAGTGGCGCGGGCCAAGCTCGGGAGAGCCCAGCATCCAGATAGCGGTCAGCGCCGCCAGCCCGACGCCGAAGGTCCAGATTGTATCTGCCCATCCGCCGTTGCCGGTCCGCATCGCCACCAGAAACGCAAATCCCATGACGGCTGACAGCACGGCAAAGCTTGCGGCGAGGGCAATCAGCATAACCGGGACCTAGAGAGTTTTGCGAGCAACACGCGAATAGTTTAACGCCTTGAGGGGGCGACCGGATCCAATGTGAACCGCCGCGAGACCCACTTCGTAGATCAACATACGGGCGAGTGGGGATACGGAACAGTGGCGCGCATAGCAGTTGTCGGAGCGGGGATCTCGGGCCTTTCGTGCGCATATATGTTGAGCGAAGCCCACGACGTGGTCGTGTTCGAGGCCGGAATGCGGCCCGGCGGTCACTCCCGCACCGTCAATGTGACCCGCCACGGAGCCGCTCTGCCGGTCGACACGGGCTTCATCGTCTACAACGAAGTCAACTACCCGCTCCTGACGAAACTTTTCGCCGCGCTGTCCGTACGCACCAAGCCGAGCGACATGTCGTTCGGTGTCCGCTACGGCGATGGCGAACTTGAATTCTGCGCCAGCTCGCTGGCCGGGCTCTTCGCGCAGAAAAAGAACATGGCATCTCCCCGTTATCTTCGCATGCTGACCGACATTGTGCGTTTTTTCCGTTCGGCCAAGAGCGTGCTCGACGAACCCGGCGACCCCACACTGGGTGAATTCATCGACCGCCTCTCACCCGGCGCATGGTTCAAGGATCGTTTCCTGGTGCCCATGGGCGCCGCCATCTGGAGTACGCCGCCTCGCCAGATGCTCGAATTTCCGGCCAAGACCTTCGTCCGATTTTTCGACAATCATGGACTTTTGTCGGTCAATGGGCATCATCAGTGGCGGACTGTCGATGGGGGAAGTCAACAGTACGTCCGCCGCATCGTCGAGCGTCTCGCAGACCGCGTTCGCACCGGCGATCCGGTCCGGGAGGTTCGCGCGTCACAGGGTGGGTTCGAGGTCGTGACGGCAGCAGGAAGGCAAGAACGTTTCGACGAAGTCGTGCTGGCCGCGCACGCGGACGCGTCGCTCGCGATGCTGACCGACCCCACGCCCGGCGAGCGTCACGTTCTGGGCGCTTTCGAATTTCGGGACAATCCTGCTGTACTGCACACCGACGCAGCGCTAATGCCAAAAGCCAAAGCAGCCTGGGCGAGTTGGGTTTATGCGGCGGGCGGCCCCGAAACGGCCAATCAGGTTTCGGTGACTTACTGGATGAACAAGTTGCAGTCCTTGCCCGGCGAGGACGTTTTCGTCAGTCTCAATCCCGACCGCGAAATCCACCCTTCGAAAGTCATCGATCGCCACATCTTCCGCCATCCCGTATTTTCGCGCCAATCCGTCGCCGCCCAGAACGACATCCCCTCAATTCAGGGCCAGCGCGGACTTTGGTTCTGCGGTGCCTGGCAACGCAACGGGTTTCACGAAGACGGCCTGTGGAGCGCCGTGCGTGTCGTGCAAGCAAAGGGGATGACGATCCCATGGCTTTGAACGCGGCAACGGCATTCAGCAACGACGCACCCATCCCGCGCGGCCTGCTGCAGGCGCGCATTACCCACGCGCGATATGCGCCGAAGCCCTATACGCTTGCACACGATCTCACCTATCTCCACGTCCCGGTCGCAGCCCTCCCGCACCTGAAGCGCCGCTTTCTCAACCGCAACGGATGGGGTCTGTTCGCGCTCAACGATCGCGACTATGGCGACAGCAAAACCGGCATCGAAGTCTGGTTGCGCGCAGCATTCCACAGCATCGGTGCTGAACTTCCAGACGGCGAGGTCACGCTGGTCACGCTCCCGCGCGTCCTCGGGTTCGGCTTCAATCCGGTCAGCTTCTGGCTCTGCCACGACCGCGGCGGCGCACTATCGGCCGTCCTCGCTGAGGTCAACAATACGTTTGGCGAGCGCCACTGCTATCTTTGCCGAAAGCCGGATGGCGCGCCCATCGGACCCGATGAAGAAATTGCGGCCGAGAAAGTTTTCCATGTGTCGCCGTTTTTTCCCATCGACGGGGAATACCGCTTCCGTTTCATCGAGAAGCCCGACCGCGTATCGATCCGCGTCGATCTCTATCGCGAAGGCCGCCGTGCCCTTTCCGCAACCATTGGCGGCCGCCTGACGGAACTCACGTCCCGCGCGTTGTTCCGCAACTTCCTGCGCCATCCGTTCCCGACCCTGCAGGTCGTGCTGCTGATTCACTACCATGCCGCCCGCCTGTACATGCGCGGCCATAGGATCTTCTCAAAACCGGCCGCCCCCGGCGAACTGGTGACACCCTCTCACGGCCCCAGGCCGGCGTCCATTACTCCGGAGCAGACATGACGACGATGCCACTTATCGGCCGCAAGGCGCTGAGCATTTTGGAACGCGCGACGCGCGCCGGAACCTTGACCGTCACCACGCCCGAAGGCATCGAGCGCACGTTCACAGGCGCCAGCAGCGGTCCGCACGGCACCATGCACATCAAGGACTGGCGCACCATCAACGCCGCGCTCGCCGAAGGAGACATCGGCCTCGGCAATGCCTACATGGCCGGCTGGTGGGAAAGTCCAGACCTGGAGCCCCTGCTCACGGTCTTGATGTTGAACATCGACGGCCTCGGTCGCCTCGCCTGGGGCACCTATCTGCACCGCATCCGCAGCGTTCTCCTGGAATGGATCTTCCGCCGGAATTCCCTCAAGGGTTCGCAAGCCAACATCATGGCCCATTACGACGTGGGCAACGACTTCTATGCCCGCTGGCTCGACCCGACGATGACCTACTCGAGCGCGCTCTTCGCTAAGCCCGAAACGGATCTCGAAAGCGCACAGAGGGCCAAATACGCGCGCATTCTGGAGCGCATTGGGGGCACGTCCGGCCAAGTGCTCGAAATTGGCTGCGGCTGGGGCGGATTTACGGAAGCAGCTACGCACGCCGGCCACGGCGTCACGGCTCTCACCATATCACCCCGCCAGCACGCCTACGCCGCGGCACGCGTAGGGCCGTCCGCCGATATCAAGCTTCAGGACTATCGCAAGGAACGCGGCACGTTCGGATCGATCGTCTCCATCGAAATGTTCGAAGCCGTCGGCGAACGCTATTGGCCGGCCTATTTCGAGACGTTGCGCGAGCGCCTTGCAACAAACGGCGTCGCCGTCATCCAGACCATCAGCATCAGCGAAACTCTCTTCCCCAGCTACCGCCTGTCGAGCGACTACATCCGCCACCACATCTTTCCCGGCGGCATGCTGCCGTCCGTCTCGCGCTTCAAACAGGAATCCGAACGCGCCGGCCTCGCGGTTTGCGATGTCTTCTCGTTTGGTCAGGATTACGCCCGCACCTGCCGCGAGTGGCTCGGCCGCTTCGACGCCGCCCTGCCCGACATCCGTGCGCTTGGCTATGAAGAAGGGTTCCTGCGCGGCTGGCGGCTTTACCTCGCCATGTGCGCCGGCGCGTTCGCGTTAGGCCGCACCGATGTTCACCAGTTCGAACTCGTGCCGATCCGCCGCTGAACCCGGTGCCGTCACAGCCAGGCTAGACCGTTCATGGCCGCGATCGGGCGGCCAGCCACACCGGCGAAAATTTCCTCCAAAGTCGCTTCATCGATGCGCCCGCCCGGCCCGGCGTGCACCCCGCTGGCGATATAGACGGAATCGATGCCCGCAGCCGCGGCCCCCGCAATGTCCGTGCCCACTCCATCACCGATCGCCAGCACGCGATCCCGTGCGACCGGTTCGTTGCGCAATGCGGCCAGCCGTTCGAAGGCAAGATCATAGACCGGCAGATACGGCTTCCCGGCGTACGCGACCTGACCGCCCATGTCTTCGTACGCCTTGGCCAGCGCACCGGCGCAGTAGATGATCCGTCCGCCGCGCTCCACCGTCAGATCGGGATTGGCGCAAATCATGTCCGCACCCCGCTTCTTGAGGTGCGCCAGAACTTCCAGATACGTCTCCGGCGTCTCGCGCTCGTCGTCGAACAGACCCGAACAGACAACCGTCTCGGCTTTCTGGAGCGGCACAACGCTGACATCAGGTCCGAATAGGCCCCGGTCTCTCTCCGGTCCGATATGGCCAAGCATCCGTCCTGCTCCGGCCTCACGCACGATCATGTCCCGCGACGCATCCCCCGACGTCAAAATCGCATCGTAGGCTCCGCGCGGGACGCCGATCCGATCGAGTTGCTCCACCACCGAAGCGGCGGGCCGCGGCGCATTCGACAATAACAGCACCGTGCCGCCGGCTTTGCGGAACCGTTCGCACGCCTCAGCAGCGTTGAGAAACGGCGAGACGCCGTTATGCATCACGCCCCAAATATCCACGAGCCACGCACTTCGCTTCTGTGCCAGCGGAGCAATTGATTGGAGAATTGGAATGGGCGCTCGATCCTGCATGGATCGTGCGTAGAGAACACACGCGCGCCGATCAAGCGCCAGGATGTCCTACGCGTCCACCAACCGTAACCAGACCCCGAACAGCGTCCCTACTCGGCGGCCAGCCGCACGAACTTGCCGTTCGCCATTGGGCAGGCATTCCAAAGATCGCTGAGAGCCGCCACCAGAACCGCCATCTGCTGGTCGGTGTGCGTCGGTCCCGGCGTCAGCCGCATCCGCTCGGTTCCCTTCGGCACGGTCGGATAATTGATCGGCTGCACATAAATGCCGTAATGGCCGAGCAGCGTATCCGTCACCGCCTTGCAGTGTACAGGATCGCCGACCATCACCGGCACGATGTGGCTGGGATTGGCCATGAACGGAATGTTCGCGTCCTTGAGTTTCGTTTTCAAGGTACGCGCCCGCTCCTGATGCCGCTCGCGTTCCACCGTGCTGGCCTTGAGGTGCCGCATGCTGGCAAGCGCCCCCGCAGTGATCGCCGGCGCCAGCGATGTCGAGAAAATAAAGCCTGAAGCGAACGAGCGGATCGCGTCGCAGATATCGCGTTTCGCCGCGATATAGCCGCCCATCACGCCGAAACCTTTGGCGAGCGTGCCGTTGATGATGTCGATTCGGTCCATCAGGCCTTCGCGCTCGGCAATGCCGCCGCCGCGCGGGCCATAAAGGCCCACCGCATGCACCTCGTCGAGGTAGGTCATGGCACCGTATTTCTTGGCCAGATCGCAAATGGCGGCGATCGGCGCGATGTGACCGTCCATCGAATAGACGCTCTCGAACACGATCAGCTTCGGCGAACCGATCGGCGCCTCTTTCAGCTTCTTTTCCAGGTCCTCGACATCATTGTGCCGGAATATCTTCTTCGGCCCGTTTCCATGCCGGATGCCTTCGATCATCGAGGCGTGGTTCTTCTCATCCGAGAAAACAATGATGCCCGGGATGAGCCGCTGGAGCGTCGACAGCGTTGCTTCGTTGGCCACGTAAGCCGATGTGAAAAGCAGCGCCGATTCCTTGCCGTGCAGGTCGGCGATCTCATATTCGAGTTCGACGTGATAATGCGTGGTGCCGGAAATATTGCGCGTGCCACCAGAGCCTGCACCCGCCTCGTCGATCGCCTTGTGCATTGCTGCCAGCACCGCCGGATTCTGCCCCATCCCGAGATAGTCGTTGGAGCACCAGACGGTGATTGCGCGCGTACCGGCCTGCGAATGATGCAGGGCCGTGGGAAACGAACCGCACTGCCGTTTCAAGTCCGCGAAAACTCGGTAGCGTCCTTCGGCCCTGAGACCGTCGAGTTGCTCGCGGAAGATCGACAGGTAGTCCATTGTTCTTCTCCGGTTTCTTTCACGCTTACGGCCGCTCGAAAGGCACAGCCGGTAGTCTAGAAGATGGTGGCACTCACGGGTTGAGGCGGATCGGGTTTGACGGTGACGGCGGCACGCGACAGGCCTGGCGATGCGTCAGCGCCGCCGCGATCCTGTCGCGATGCAAGACCCCAGGACCACAGCGCGGCCGATGGCAACGGCACCACCAGGAACCAGTGCTCGATCAGCGCCAGCGCCATGAGGGTGGCCAGGAATGTGAAAGCGATCTGTTCGAATGGGGCGGCGGCATTTCCGGCCTCCCCAATCAGCAGCCACGTGGCGATGGTCGATAACGTCACCGACACGGGAAAAAGCAGGTTCATCCCGCGCCGGCAGAAGTAGGTCTTGAGGTAGGTCAGATGCGCCGGCAGAAATTCTTCCGTCAGGTTCGGAACACCCAGAAAGACGTTGAGCTTGGCGCTGATCCGCATCACCCAGAGGATGACGAACGTCCAAAGGCCGACGTCATTGGGCGAGCCCCACAGCATCGCAAACAGTGCGGCGCCGGTCAGCAGAATGGCGGCCTCGTGATAGAGCAGCGTCTCGACTGCCGGCCATAGTTCCGCACGGCCCCGGTAATGGCGCGGCGCTTCCGTCGTCCGCGGACCGGTAACGGTCCCCGTCAGAAAACTCACCTCGTGCCAGCCCCAGACGAAAAGAGCCGCAAGGAACGCCGTGTAGGCGGCGGCCGGCGACGTATCGCCGGCCGTAAGCCAGAGCGCCATCATTGCGCCAAGAGCGACGACCGTCGCCGAGACCATCGACCAGCGCACCGTCTTTCGCGGCAGCCCCACGATGTAGAGCACCGCCCCGGTGAGAAACCACCAGGCGAACAAAACGAACAGCACGGGTAGGCCGTAGTCCAGCAACGATGTCTCTCCCTCGGTCCCTTACCAGATCGGCTCCAGACGGATCTGCTGCGGCAGCGGATTGTCCCGCGGCTTCATCAGATACATCCGCACGAACGTTCCGGCGGCCGACACGCCAAGTCCGAAGCGGCGCAAACGGGCACCGATCCCTTCCTGGCCTTCCAGCGCGTCGATCCGGTCGTTGATCGCACGCAACTTCTGCAGCCTCTGCAGGAATTTCGGATTTTCGATGTCAAGCTCGACCGGAAAAACTTGGCGGGAAATCTCCGAAGTGAGCCGAAATACCCGCATATCGTAATCCGTCGGATCAATTCCGATTGCTTTGTGGAATTCGGGCCGGGCGTGATCGCGCACAAACATCGTGGCATAGACCGCCAGCACGAAGAACCGCACCCAAAGTTTATTCACGCCCTCCAGCAAATGCGGATTGGAACGCATCAAGAGCGCGAACGCTTCGCCGTGGCGAAACTCGTCGTTGCACCACTTTTCGAACCACTTGAAAATCGGGTGGAAGCGCCGGTCAGGGTGCCGCTCCAGATGCCGGAAGATCGTAATGTAGCGGGCGTATCCGATTTTCTCGGACAGATAGGTCGCGTAGAAGATGAACTTCGGCTTGAAGAATGTGTACTTCTTCGCTTTCGTCAGGAACCCCAGATCGATGCCGATATCGAAATCGCGCAGCGTGTCATTGATAAAGCCGGCATGTCTGGCTTCATCGCGGCTCATATATTTGAAGAGCTCGACAATATCCTTGTTCTTGCCGCGCTTCTTCATTTCCGCATAGAGCACGCAGCCGGAGAATTCCGATGTCAGCGAACTGACGAGGAAATCGATAAATTCCTTTCTGAGGCCTTCCGGCAGCGCATTCAGATCGAAGTCGTCCCAGGCGTCCGTTCGCCGGAAATGACCCCGGTTCGTGTCGGCCCGCATTTCGGCCAAAAGCGCATCCCACTCGGTCCTGAGCGACGACACGTCGATCCGGTCGAGTTCTTCGAAATCGGTCGTGTAGAAGCGTGGGCTGAGCAGCGTTTCGCTGGCTGCCGCCGCCGTGGTCTCGTTTGGCGCCGTGCGCCCGAATGTTTCGATGGTCATAGCTTCCTCCCCGAAGAAAAACTCACTTCGTAGAGTTCGGTGAATTCCAGCCGGGCGGCGATTTTCGTCATCAGACGCTCGACGGGCGTCGCCCGCGTCACGGTCGCCTGCCGCTTGAGCACGACTTTCTCGCCGTAGGGCACGCGGATGGGATCGCCGTGCACGAGAACTTCATCGCCCGCTTCCACCGGCTTCGTGCCGTGCAGGTCGACGTGCGCATGCAGGCTCTCGAACGTGTTCTCGATTTCAATGGTGCAACTGACCACTTCGGGTGGCGGTCCGCGAAAGATTGAAAGCATCATGGTTTCGTTCTCCCCAAGGCGAGAAAGGGTTCGAAGGCCTTGGTGTTCATGGCCCCGAACGCATTGAGCATGACGACCTCGCCAGTCGCCAAGTCAGTCAGTGACAGAGTACCGTCGTTGTGCCGGGCGAGGCGGAACGCCTTGTCCGACTGAATGCCCGCGACCGCGCGGTCACGGGCCATGCTGCGCATCACCACGCGGACGAAGCCGTCTTCACCGGGCTTCAGTTCCGCGATCTGCTGCTGGCGGTCGGCATCGACGACGCCGACCGAGCCGGCCTCCAGATCCGTGAAGTGGAGGTCGCGTTGATCCGCCACGGGCGCGTACGCGACCCGCGTCGCCCCGAAGTCCCACAGCCGTGCAGATCCGGCCAACACGATCGACAGGCCGATCATCGCGGCCGCTGCGATCAGCATGCCTCTGGGAAATGGCTTGGCGTCGATGGCTTCTTCGTGCACGGCGGTTCTCCTCCAGGTTTACGCGGCCGCAGGCGTGGCGCCGCCCGGTGCCGTCTGTGCTGCCGCTGGCCGCACGGCCGACTGAGGCCGAACCGCCTTCTCCGCCGAACCCACTGCCGTATGCAGCGCGCGCGACAGGAGCGTCGCTACGTTCTGCGCATCGGGCAAAGCGCGCAGTGACGGTTGCGCCTTGCGCACATGCCAGGCCCGCGTATGCGGCCAGAGATGGAAGTACGAGAGCCGCCCGAGATCGTCGACTTCGAGCGCCACGTCACCCGTCCCGTCGCCACGCAAAGCGGCTCCCGCGCTGCGGATCGCTTTGAACGGCACATTGACGGAGATCGGAAGTGCCACCCCGAAGCGCATCACGACGCGGCGGTTGGTAATCGTGTAGATCGTCGTCCGCGCGATGAGACGCGCGACCAACGCGAGAATGCAGATCGCAGCCACCGCAACCGCGGTTAGCGGGATGCTGTCGAATGCGATTTGCGTGAGGGTGTGGCCGTCCGACAGACCCGCGAACAACCGCCAGATCAGGAGAACGGCGAAATAGGCGCCCACCCAGCCGATATGCAGCACGCTCCATGCTGTGGCTGCAGCGGATGGGGAACCCTGCCAGAGGATCTGTTCCCCCTCCGGCAGGTTTGCGGGCAGCCCGGGAATGGGCTCGTGTTCGAACTCTTGACTCACAGCATTGGCTCCGCGCGCGAGGGATCGGCATAAAGGGTGCCGGCGCCGTAGTAGGCCGTTACCTTTTCCTCTTCGAGCAGTGTGATCTGATCCGGGTTCGCCAGCGCCGGCACATTACCGAACTGCGATCCCATCAGAGCCTTCACGTTCACGGTGCCGCGGCGGCTGTCGATCTTCAGGAACGTCATCGGAATGAGGACCGAACGGCCTGCCACGCCACCGGCCGCGTTGAGGTCGGCTTCGAGGTAGCGGATGAGGATTTCCGAGCGGTCGATCCAGATATCCTTGATCGTCCCGACAGAAACCCCGTTCGCGCCGACGACGGCAAATCCGCGCGGATCGCGATCTTCGACGTTGACCGCGAAATTCGACGCCACGCGGAATGGGACGATCTTGGCGCTGCCGTCGACCATCCGGTCCGGAACGTTGGCGCGTTCCGCATAAGAGCCGGGACCGATTTCCGCGAGCATCGGATCACCCGTCGGCTCGATTGGCGCGCCGGGCCACACGGCGATTTTCTCGCCCTTGATCGGCCGCTGATCCCATTTGCCGTTGGGCGCCGTCGCCTCGCCGCCGTGCGGCAGCTTGAAGACCTTTGCCTCCGGAATGAAATACGGGTCGCCCGGCTTCAGCGTGTTCGACGGCTCGGAGAAGAGCGGATAGCCCTCGCGGCGAGTCTCGCGCTGGAGATAGAAAATCAGCCCGATGAAGAAAATCCAGAACACGTACAACGTGACCTGGGCGACATCGAAGTTGCCAATAATTTCACCCTTCATAGTTCACCTCCATGGAAGTCCTGAGCTAACCGGGAAATTCGGCGAGGCCGAATTTTCCGGACATGCGTGTCCTGTTCATTCGCTCCAGACCGGCGAGCGGTCCGATGGCGATGAGCGTTGCGAAAAGCAGAATAATCTCGAGATGGTAGACCGCGGTGTAGCCCGTCGCGGCGCCGCCGAGCCCTTCCCCGAGCTGGCCCGAAGCGGCAAGCGCATTGACGCCGTCGCGGATGATGCCGCCGAGCGCGATCGCCGTACCGGCCGCCGTCGCCTGCACCGCGCCCCATGCGCCGAGCGCCAAACCGTTGTTAGCCCCCGTCGACATGTTCATCGCGGCCGTCAGCGTGCCGACCGAGAACAGCCCGCTGCCAAATCCGATCAGCATCGTGCCGGCGCGGAACAGTTGCACCGACTCCACGTGCGCCGAAAGGATGACCGCAGGAAACGCGAAGAGACCAGCCACCGCACCCAGAGCGGCCAACCGGAACGGATCGAAGCCCGACGTCAATGCGCCAGAAGCCACGACGAACCCGAGCAGTGTCCCGCATGCGAGGAACCCGGTCAGCGCCGTCGTTTGTCCGACCGACAGATGCAGTATTTCGCCGCCATAGGGCTCCAGAAGAATGTCCTGCATGCTGAAGGCGGCCGTGCCGAGCCCGACGCTGATCAGCACGCGCGTCCACGGACCGGATTGGGCCAACTCGCGCCAGCTCTCCATGAATCCCGGCGCATCGGCAGCACGTCCGCGGGTCCGTGACGGATCGCGCACCTCTTGTTTCCACAGCGCCACGACATTCAGGATCATCGTCACAGCAGCCGCGCCCTGCACCACCTGAATGAGGCGAAGCTGGCTGAATTCGGACAGTAGCCAGCCGAGAATGATCGAACTCACCACCATGCCGACGAGCAGCATCACGTAGAGGAAGGCCACCACCCGCGGCCGCGCATCCTCCGGCGCGATGTCCGTCGCCAGCGCCAGCCCCGCGGTCTGTGTCGTATGCAGCCCCGCCCCGACCAACAGGAATGCCAGCGCCGCGCCGGCATACCCAATCCACGCTGGCCCGGTCGTGTCGCCAGAAAGGAGGATCAGCGCGAACGGCATGATCGCGAGCCCGCCGAACTGCAATAACGATCCGAACCAGATGAACGGCGCCCGCTTCCAGCCGAGGACCGACCGGTGCGTATCCGACTTGAACCCGATCAACGCCCTGAAGGGTGCAAACAGCAGCGGCAGCGACACCGCAATGGCCACCACGAAGGTCGGCACGCCAAGCTCAACGATCATCACGCGGTTGAGCGTGCCGTTGAGCAGCACGAAGGCCATCGCCACGGACACTTGGAACAACGACAGTCGCAGCAGACGGCCGAGCGGCAATTCTGCCGACGCCGCGTCCGCAAACGGCAGGAAGCGCGGGCTCACATTCACCCACGTCCGCGCCAGCTTGTCGTTGAAGCCCTTCATACCCTGCGAAGCTCCATCGCCGCCGAAACATAAAAACCGCTATCCACGCGGGCGTCGTTGGTTTCGCGGAAAGTCGAAAGTGCCGGCTCTGCCGCGATATGCCGGCGGAG
>ERZ1066138.597-NODE-597-length-11990-cov-8.500628_pt1 | contig 11990 bp, 8 predicted proteins | sample MGYA00382785_ERZ1066138 | MGnify/ENA primary metagenome ERZ1066138 (study PRJEB33369, sample SAMEA5778368) | biofilm metagenome | biome: Industrial cooling water; feature: Water cooling tower basin; material: Biofilm | place: United Arab Emirates | collected...
GCCCAGGGTCGTGGCCTTCGTCCGCGAACATCGCAGGTTCTTTGCCTGCCATTTCCTGGGATTCGCTGCGATGGTCACTTACATGGGAGCGAGCCTGGCCTGGATCCCGTCGTACTTCATCCGCGTCCACGCCTGGACGCCGCATTCAATCGGAATCGGATTCGGGGCGGTGTTCATGGCCGGCGGGATCATCGGCATCTCGTGCTGCGGATCGCTGGTGGAGCGCATGTACCGGCGCGGCCATCGCGACGCCGTCATGCGCCTCGCGACGGTCTCCGCGGCACTCCTCATCGTCCCGGCCGCCCTTGCACCCCTGGTGAATGACCCGGTCGTGACGCTGCTGCTGCTGATGCTGGCGGTACTGCTGTACAGCATCCCGATCGCCCTGGCTCCGACTGCGCTGCAGCTCGTTGCGCCGGCGCGCATGCGCGCGCAGCTGGCGGCAGCCTATCTGTTCGTGGCGACCCTGATCGGCCTCGCGGGCGGTCCTGCGCTGACCGCGGTGCTGACGGATTACGTGTTTCGCGACGAGACCCAGGTCGGATTGTCGCTCGTCGCGGTCGCCTTGATCGCATTGCCCGTTGCGGTCGCACTCCTGGCGGCGGCGATGAAGCCATTTCGCTCGATGCTCCAAGGCACTGTTGCGGCCAGGCAGGGGTCGTGAGTAGCGATCGGTCAGTACCCGAGTTGCTCAGGCGGCTGGTGTCGTTTCCGACGATCTCGAGCCGATCCAACCTCGAACTGGTCGACTGGGTCTCGGAGCGGTTTTCGGGGGGCGATGCTTCAATCAAACGGATTCCATCCGTCGACGGGACGAAAGCCAACCTCGTCGTGTCGCTCGGTCCGGGCACCGCGGGCGGACTGATGCTCTCCGGTCACACCGATGTGGTGCCGGTCGAGGGACAGGACTGGGCGTCCGACCCCTTTGAGCTCATCGAAGCAGACGGCAGGCTGTTCGGTCGTGGTACCGCCGACATGAAGGGCTTCATCGCCGTCGCCATGTCCGAGATGCTGAGGCTCGAGCGCCGGCGGCTGCGGCGGCCGCTGTCATTGCTGCTGTCGTACGACGAGGAAGTCGGCTGCCTCGGCGCACCCAGCATGATCGAGGAGATTGCGCGCACCGGTCCGCCGCCTGCCATGGTCATCGTCGGCGAGCCGACAAGCATGCGGGTGGCCGACTGCCACAAGGGCTTCAGTCTGTGCCGCACCCGGGTGATCGGCTCGGCAGCGCATTCCAGCCTCGTGAGGGACAACGTGAGCGCCGTCGTCGTCGCAGGGGAGTTGGTTGCGCGCCTCTCCGAGATGGCCCGCGGTGCCTGCGGCAGCGGCACGGCCGATCACTTCACGTCGATCAGCACCAACCTGATCCGCGGGGGCACGGCACCGAACATTCTCGCCGCCGAGTGCGAGTTTTACTGGGATCTTCGCGCAACTCCCGGCGACTCCGCCGCCGGTTACATCCGCGGGTTCGAGGCGGCCATTCGCGAGGTCGTCGCCGGCTACCTGGCGGCGGGCCGCCCCTGCGATGTGGTGAATACGGTGCTCGCGGACGTGCCGGCCCTGATCGCCGGAGTCGGCGACGCGGCGGAACGGACGCGACGGCTGCTGGATGACGCGCGTTCGCCGGTCGCGGTTCCATTCGCGACGGAAGCAGGCCTGTTCCAGCGGGCGGGCTGGACGACCTGCGTGTGCGGCCCGGGTGACATCGAGCAGGCTCACCGGCCCGACGAGTATGTTCGTGTCGACCAGTTGCTGCGTTGTCAGGACTTCCTCGGGCGGGTGATCGACGAGGTGTGCTGTGCTTGACGCAGCGGCTTCCGCGCATCCGACCCCAGCGCCATGGCGCGGACCGTCCTGCCCGCCAGGGCTCATGGGATGCAGGTTGGAGCACATCCCTCGCTGCGAGACCGGCAGGGATCAGGCTTCGCTCCGTGCGGCAAGCGCAAGGTCATCCACATCAGGTCCATCATCTTGGGCACTGACGCGGGGCTGAACCGCGCGACGTACCGCGCCTCGAAGAAAGGCCTCGTCGATCTGACGCGTTCGCCGGCGCGCGAGCTCGGCCGCGAAAGGATCAGCGCCAACTCGCTGGCGCCCGATGATCAGGCCTGCTTTGCCGTCCATCCGGCAGGCGACGATTCAGATACCGCGCATGCTGCGACGATTCTGGTGGATGCGGGGTGGTCAGCCGGGTGACGAACGCTTGTATGATTCCTTCGATGAGTTCAAATCAGCAAAGGCCGTGAAGGGTCGGGTGTTGGTGTCGGGAGAGTGGGACGTCGACGGCAACCCTCATACGCACGGTTTCGGCGACCATGAGCCGACCGTGGGTGATCTGGTCGCCAATACTCTGCGCTGCTCGGAATCCCGAACTCCCCATGAACTCGATCGTCACGCAAAGTCTCGGGCGATGTCGTTGCGCATTCGCTCCCGCACGTCTTCGCTGACCGGCGTCTTGTCGACAAATTCCAGCAACCTGTCGCGTTTGACGATGGCGCGGCGTGCCAGTTCGCGGTTGAAGGCGATGTCTTTGTCGCGTCGCGCGACGTACTTCGCGATGGCGAGGTCGTGCGGGTCCAGGCACAACCCCTGGACGCCGTCGGTATCCCCCGGCGGCAGGTGGACGAGTCGCGATTTCCAGCCGCGGGGAAGGATCGCGCTCGCCTCATCGACGGGGTCAGCATAGTAGCCAAAGCTCTCGTGGAACGGCGAGTGCACGCCGATCGCGTTGAGCCACTCGGTGCGGTCCGCGTTTCCAGCGGCGATCAGGTCAACCTCGGCCGATCGCACGATATCGTCGGGAAGGTCCGGGTGCCTGCCGTGCAGTGACTGGCTGCCGATGATGACGAACCGCTTCTCGCCGGTAATCCGGCCGGCGGCGCGCAGCACGTGGTCAAGCTGCTGCTTCTTCATGCAGCCTCCGGACCTCTTCCTGCGACAGCAGACCCACGAAAGGCATGGACTGGCGCAGCGCCACGGCGCGCTCGTCACGCCCCAGCATGGCGGCAAACAGCGCGCCGTCATCCTCCCGAATCGCCAACTCCCGCCACTCGTCGTAGGCCGGAACCCACGCGCCCTGGCTCTTCCAGCGGTGCAGGTTCGCCAGGATCTGCGCGCGAATCTCCCGTGGCGTGAAGCGCCGCAGCACTGTGAGAGCAATGGATCGCTTGAGTTCGTCCAGGGTCTGGTGCGAAAGGCCCGCGCCCTGCGCAGCAGGGCGGATGCCGCGCTCGGTCAGCTCCAGCGCATCGCCCTCGGTCACGCCCCAGGCGTCCAGCGCCGTCCTGGGGATGATGACTCCGAGGGAGTTGCCGATGCGCCGGATGGCGAGCTTCATGGCCGATGTTATATCAGGTTATAACGTTGCACTGCAATCCGCCCGTTCGAGCAAAAAAGTGTCGAACCTGTCGATTCGGGTTCAGCCGGAGCGACCATGTCATGAACCGGATACCCCAAGAGGAGCAAACCCGATGAAAGTCATGGTATTCGTGAAAGCCACGCCGAACAGTGAAGCGGAGACGCTGTTCAAGGAACCCGAGAAACTGGCGCAGATGTTCGCCGAGATGGGCCGCTACAACGAGGAACTGGTCAAGGCCGGCATCATGAAGGGCGGCGACGGCCCGTTCACCGAGACCAAGGAGCTCATTGCGGGATTCTGGATCTGGGAAGTGAAATCGATGGAAGAAGCGGTCGAATGGGCGAAGAAGTGCCCGAATCCGATGCCCGGCGAGGTCTCGGATCTCGAGATCCGCCCGTACTACGAGGCGGCGGATTTCGACGCAGGATTCACGCCCGAAGAGCAGGTGCGCGAAGCCGACCTGCGCAAGCGGATCGGCGACGCGTGAGGCTCAGGGCGTCAGCCGCAGCAGCCGCCCGCCGCTTCCGTCGCGCTCATCCTCCAGCACCCACAGCGCGCCATCCGGCGCTTCCACGACGCTGCGAATCCGGGCGCCCATCGGGTAGCGCTCGACTTCACGCGCGCGGTCCCCGTCCTGCTCCACGCGGATGATCGCCTGCGACGACAGCCCCGCGATCAGCGCATCGCCGCGCCAGTCCTTGAACAGGTCACCGCGGTAGAACGTCAGGCTTCCCGGCGAGATCACCGGCGTCCATGTCGCCGCCGGCGCCGCGAACTCCGGCCGCATCGAGTGATCGGGAATCACGCGCCCGTCGTAGTGATCGCCGTCGGAAACCACCGGGTAGCCGTAGTTCGCGCCGCGCCGGATCAGGTTCAGCTCGTCGCCGTCCTTCGGTCCCATCTCGGCCACCCACAGCCGGCCTTCGAGATCGAACGCGAGGCCGAGCGGATTGCGGTGCCCCAGCGACCAGATCTCTCCGTAGACGCCCTCGTCATCCACCAGCGGCTCGCGGCTGAAATGATCGACGAACGGATTGTCCTTCGGGACCGAGCCGTCGTCGTTCAGGCGCAGGATCTTGCCGATGTTCGACTGCATGTCCTGGGCCGGCGTGAACTTCTGCCGGTCGCCGGAGGAGATCCAGAGGAATCCCGCGTCGTCGAACCGCAGCCGGTGACCGTAGTGGCCGAAACCGACCACCTTCGGATACTGGCGCCAGATCACCTCGACGTCCACGAGCGCAGCGCTGCGCTCCGTTTCCTGCAGCACGCCGCGCACGACCGCCGCGCCGCGTGTCCCGCCGCCGCCGCCTTCCGCGAAGCTGAGGTACACGAGCCGGTTCTCCGCAAACCGCGGATGCAGCGCGACGTCGCCGAGGCCGCCCTGGCCGCCGTAGTCCACGTTCGGCATGCCGCCGACCCGCTTGGTCAGTTGCCCCTGCGACGTGACGATCCAGAGGCTGCCTTTCTTCTCGGTCACGAGCATCCGGCCGTCCGGCAGGAGCGCCATCGCCCAGGGCTCGTCGAACCTGGCGATCGGTTCGATCTTGAACGGCAGGTTCGTCTGGGCCTGGCTTGCGGCTGCGAGGAGCAGGCCGAGCGCCAGGGCAAGTCGCTGAAATGGCATGAGCATCCGCCTGGGTAGCTTCCTTAGGGACCCCACACCATATAGCGCGGCAGGCGGCAAAGGGAAATCAGGTCCGTCTCGGGCGCCGCAATACGGCCCGAATGGACCTGCTTCACATTCTCCGCTGACAGGGCGCAGCGTTTCCTGTTGAATCATCTTATTCTGCGGTCCGGAGAGCGGGGGGTGCAGGTCAGATGCCGGGTCTTCGTCTGCGCGCAGCCGCCTGGACCGCCGCGGTATGCAGTGTGGCTGCAATCTGGCCATCCGTGTCGCGCGGTACGGAGGTCGAGCCGTTCTCCCTGACAGCCGCGGCCTTGCTCGAGTTCGCCTCATCGCCTGTCCGGCACGACGAGCACGCCGTCGCCTTTCGGCTCGAAGCGCTTCGCTATGAATTCGACGAGCGGCACCGGCTCACGATCACGACCCACCAGATCTACCGGATTGACGCCCCCGAGGCTGTCGAGTCATACGGCCAGATCGGATCGGTGTGGGAACCCTACCGCCAGACGAAGCCGGTGCTGCGCGCGCGCGTGGTCACCCCCGGTGGGCGCGAGCACCAGTTCGATCCCGCGACGCTCAGCGATGAAACCGTTGCGACCGGTGACGCGCGCAAGTTCGACGACCTGCATTACCTGCGCGGGCCGCTGCCGGCGATCGCCAACGGCAGTGTCGTCGAGATCCTCGCGGTCGTAGCCGACGTCGAACCCAAGTTCCCGTCGGGCAGTTCGTTTGACGTCCTGGTCGGCGCACATGGCGCAGTCGAGAGCACGTCGGTCACCGTCGTCACGCCGCGCTCGTTGCCGTTCAAGTACCGGACGGAGCTGCTGCCGCAGGCCGTCATCTCGGAAGAAGATGCCGGTGCCGCCCGCCGGTTCACGTTGCGTCAGGGCCCGCTTGTCCTCGACTGGAACGACACCTACGTCGAGGCGTCCGGGCCCGCGCCGTTCTGGCCCCGTCTCGAGTTTTCGACGGCGGGCTCCTGGGGAGAGGTGGCGGCGGCCTACGCGAATCTCGTCGAGCCGACGATTCGGCCCGACGAAGTGCGGCAGCTCCTGCCCGCCGACCTTCCGGCGGACACCCGGCAGCGGATCACCAGGCTCCTCGGAATCCTTCACGAGCGCGTGCGTTACACCGGCGTGTTCTTCGGTCAGGGAGACATCGTTCCGAACGCCCCGTCCGTGACGCTGGAGCGGCGGTTCGGCGACTGCAAGGACAAGTCTGTGGTGCTTGCATCCCTGCTCAGGGCAGCGGGGGTTCCGGCGCACGTTGTGCTCCTGAAATCCGGTGTCGGCACGGACGTCAATCCCGAAGTTCCGGGAATCGGCAGTTTCAATCACATGATCGTGCACGTGCCGGGCGAAGGTCTCTGGCTCGATGCGACCGCGGAGTTCCTGGGCGCGAGCGATGCGCCCTACGAGAACTCGGGCCGCTGGGCGCTGGTCATCGGGGCGCCGGAGCATTCGCTCATGCAGACCCCCGCTGCGCAGCCCGCGGGCAGCCGCGAGGTCGAGCAGCGCATCGTGAGGTTGGCGGACATCGGACCCGGCGAAGTCCAGGTCTTGACCCGCATCAATGGGTCCGACGCGGCGGTTTACCGCCAGCTCGCGGACCGGGACAGCAAGGAACACCGGGAAGATCTGCTCGAGCAGTTCCGCGAAAGCTTCTCGGCGAAATCGGTTTCCGGATTCGAGGTCCGGGAAGACGCCGCGCACGGAGGCGTCTCGATCGCCGTCGACCTCCATCACGTCGAGGCGGCCGCGACGAACCTGCAGGAATCCGGAATCGTGATGTCGCTGGCCGACCTGTTCGCGAAGCTGCCTTACGGCCTGCGCAGCAAGCCGGCAGCCGGCACGGGCCAGTCCGATGCGGCGGGGAGCGCTTCCCGGCCCGAAACCCGAACGCTGGATTGGGTGTTTCAGCCCTTCATATCCGAGATGGAGGTCAGGGTCTTCCCGCCGAGCGGCTTCAAGCTGCGCTCGGTGCCCGCGAGCGTCGAGTCGATGTTCGGCCCGCTCGTCCTGACGCAGTCCTATCGGGAGGAGGCCGACGGCTCGCTGGCCGGCACGATTCGGGCGAATTCCATGCGGGGTCGCTACACGGCTGACGAGGGGCGTGCGCTTCGCGAGGCTTATCTTGCGGCGGAAAGTTCATTGCTGCTCGCAGTCAGATTCGATCACGAGTCGTGGCGGCTGGCCCGCAACGGACAGCCCGCGGCGGCTCTCCGCCGGCACGAACAACTGATCGAAGCCGAACCGCGCAAGGCCATGCCGCTGGTTCGCGCCGCGGCGCAGCTGCTGGAGTTCGGCCTCGTCGACGAGGCGGCGGCGCACGCCGAGCGCGCGACGCGGGTCGAGCCGGCAAGCGCCTGGGCGCACAACATGCTGGGCACCGTCCATCAGAACGACGAGATCGGGCGGCGGCTGCGAGGTCCTTTCGACCGCGCCGCGTCCCTCAAGGCGCTGCGCGAGGCGGTCAGACTCGACCCGGCCAACCTCGACATGAGACTCAACCTCGCTGCGACCGCGGAGCACAACGCGCAGGGGTGGCGCTTCGGGAAAGGATCGGATCTCGACCTGGCGGCCGAGGCTTACAGGTTCATCGTGGAGAAGCGACCTGACTGGCAGGACGGCACGAATTATCTCATCCAGGTGCTCTGGCAGCAGCGCAAGTACGCCGACGTCATCAGCGCCGCAGACAAGGTCGAGAATAACCAGTTCACGGCGTCGGCACGCCTGGCGGCCCGCGTCAAGCAGGTCGGAGCGGACGCCGCACTGCGCGAGGATGCGAGCCGCACCGACGCCGCCGGGCATCACGCCCGCGCCGGCGCCGCGATGGTGCTGCATCTGACGCAGCGCAATTACGATGAGGCGAGAGCCTTGCTCGGCGCCGTCGGCGCAGGCGCCTTGCCGCAGGGCGCGTCGAATTTCATCGAGCTTCTCGAGAACATCAAGGTGATGGAGCGCCAAAGCGAGCCGCAGCCGACCGCCGCAGGCATGGCGGAATTCCTGGTCAACCTGATGTTCGGTGATCCGGTGGAAGAGGACGACCTGTTGCCCTGGTTGAGCGAAAAGGCACGGTCCGACGACGACGTCGCCATCCTCATGTCGGAGTTCGCGAAGGCCAGTCGCTATGTTTCGGCCGGCGTCGCGGCCCGGATCGGAGGATCCCCGGAGTTCATTCGCGACCTGGTACTGAGCAACCTCAGCGTGCAGGAGGCGCCGTTCGCCGAGCGGGCCAGGCGAGTGACCGTGACCCTCGGCGGCGCAAGAGTGGGAGCCTTCTACCTCGTCGAGGAACAGTCAAACTGGAAGCTGCTCGCGATGAACGTGTACGCCCCGCCTGTGACGCGGGAAGCCCATCGCCTGCTGGAAGCCGGTGACACCGCGGGCGCACGTGCATGGCTTGCGGCCGTGAAGTCCGAGATTGAAGCGGTGCCGAACAGCGAGATGGGCGCATACCGGTACTTCCTGGCGGCGCTCCCGACGACCAGCTCGCTTGACGATGCCGCTGCGCTCCGGCTTGCGGCGCTCGCGCTCCTGGTCGTCAGTTCGCCGCAGTCCGCCGACGTCGAGGACTTGCGACGCGCCGCAGACGGGCTGACGACGGCGGCGCAACAGGAAGTGCTCGAAGCGGCGCGTTTCGCGATCGGCTGGGAGAGCAGGGACGGCGCACTGGCTCTGCAGGCTGCCGAGAATCTCGAGAAGCTGAAGCCGGGCTCTGCGGAAGGCATGCGCGCGCGCGTGCTGGCCTACGAAGTGACGGGCCGGTGGCAGGACGCCGAGCAGGCGAGCCGGACCTGGGTTGCACAGCGTCCCGGCGATGCGGGCGCGAAACAGGCGCTCGTCCGCGCGCTGAATGGCCAGGGCCGGTATGCCGATGCGCTGGAGCTGCTTGCCCCCGAAGTGCGTGCAGGCACCGCCGACGCCGCGCAGCTCAACAACTACGCATGGCAGGCATTGCGCGCGGGTACGGTGGACGACTTCGCGGTCAAGGCTGCGGAGAATTCGAGCGCGCAGCGCCAGAGGCGCGACTATTCGTCGTCGCATACGCTCGCCTGCCTCTACGCCGATCAAGGGCGGGTAGGGGAGGCACGCCGCGTCCTGTTGCAGTTGCTGGACGATCAGCCGATGGTCGATCCGCTGGACGGCGAGATCTGGCTCATCCGCGGATTGATCGCGGAGTCCCTCGGCGAGACTGAAGCGGCCACCCGCTCGTACCGGCAGATCGAGAAGCCCGAATCCAGCAGCGCCGATTCCGTCTTCGCCATTGCCGAGACGCGCATTGCCCGACTCGAGGGGCGGTCGGCTACCCGGGCGCAGGCTGCGCGATAGCTGCCTGCAGGGCCGTCTGCCTAGTTCGGCTCCTTGCTGCTTTGCAGCAACTCGGAAACCTCCAGCCAGCGGGTTTCGGCGGCGTCCAGCTCGCGCTTCAGCGCGTCCTGCCGATGCAGCAGATCGCGCAGGCGCGTCTTGTTGGATGCGTCGTAGATGTCCGCGGCGGACAGCTGCTGCTCGATGTCCTTCTGCTGTTCGTGCAGCTTGACGAGCTGCTTGTCGAGCCTGACCAGCTCGGTCTTCAGCGCCGAAGCGCTCTTGCGCGGCGCCGCCGGCGCGCGTGGTGCTTTGCCGGCCTTCGCCGGCTTCTCGACGACTTCCCTCGGATTGGTGGCCGCCCACTTCGCATAGTCGTCCAGGTCGCCGTCGAACGGCTTTGCGCGGCCATCGGCCACGAGGTAGAACTCGTCGATCACGGTGCGCAGCAGGTGCCGGTCGTGCGACACCATGACCACGGCGCCGAGATAGTCCTGCAGCGCGAGCGCCAGGGCCTGGCGCATCTCCAGGTCCAGGTGGTTGGTGGGCTCGTCCAGCAGCAGCAGGTTGGGGCGCAGGTAGGTCAGAAGCGCCAGCACCAGGCGCGCCTTTTCGCCGCCGGAGAAGGGGCCGATCGGCTCGAACACGCGATCGCCCCGGAATCCGAAAGTGCCCAGGAAGTCGCGCAGCTCCTGTTCGGTGGCCTTGGCGGCTGCGGGACCGCCCAGTTCGCGCAGATGCTGCAGCGGCGACTCCGCCTCCTTGAGCTGCTCCAGCTGGTGCTGCGCGAAGTAGCCGATGCGCAGGTCCCGGGCTTCCACGCGCTCGCCGCCGAGCGCGGGCAACTCGCCGGCCAGCAGCTTGATGACGGTCGACTTGCCCGCGCCGTTGTGGCCCAGCAGGGCGATGCGTGCCCCCGGCGAGATGGTGAAGTTGATCTTCTCGACCAGGGGGACATCGCCATAGCCCACGGACTGATCTTCGAGGGTCAGCAGCGGGCGCGGCAACTTGTAGGGCTCCGGGAACGAAAAGGTGAACTCCGAATCCACGTGCGCCGGCGCGATGCGCTGCATGCGCTCCAGCGCCTTGATGCGGCTCTGTGCCTGCCGCGCCTTGCTCGCCTTCGCCCGGAACCGGTTGATGAACGACTCGATGTGCTCGATCTCGCGCTGCTGGCGCTCGTACAGCGCCTGCGTCTGCGCCAGCCGGGCGGCCCGCGCTTCCTCGAAGTCGGAATAGTTGCCGCGATAGACGTCGATCCTGCCCTGCTCGATGTTCACGATCCGGTTGCAGACCTGGTCGAGGAAGTCGCGGTCATGGGCGATCAGCAGCAGGGTGCCGCGGTAGTCCTTCAGCCACTGCTCGAGCCACAGGACGGCGTCGAGATCCAGGTGGTTGGTTGGCTCGTCCAGCAGCAGGAGGTCGGAGCGGCACATCAGGGCCTTGGCGACATTCAGGCGCACGCGCCAGCCGCCGGAGAACTCGCGGACGGTGCGCTGCTCGTCGCGGGTCGTGAAGCCGAGGCCGTGCAGCAGCGTGGCAGCGCGGCTGCGGGCGTGATAGCCGCCGATCGCATCGTAGTGGCCGTACAGCTCGGCCAGCCGGTGCCCATCGTCGGCCGCTTCCGCGGCCGCGATCTGCTGCTCCACCGCGCGCAGCTCGACGTCGCCGTCCAGCACGAACTCGATGGCGAGCTGGTCGGTGGCGCTCAGTTCCTGGGCGACGTGCGCCACCGCGAGGTTTCCGGGCATGTCGAAGCTGCCGGTCTCCGGCGCGACCTCGCCGCGCACCAGCGCGAGCAGCGTCGACTTGCCGCTGCCGTTCTCGCCCGTGATGCCGACCTTCTCGCCGCGATAGAGATTGAAGGTGGCGTGCTCGAACAACAGCCGCGTGCCGCGGCGGATGGAGATGTCGGAAAAGTTCAGCATGGCCGGGCGGCAGCCGCCTCCCACGGGAAGGTCACGAACGAATCACCGGCCGGCGCCGCATTCGGCCCGAAACGCCGCTCGGCGAACACGCAGTGGTCGGCCCCGACCAGCACGACGCTGCTGCAGCGCGTGCCGTAGGTGTCGCCGGCCACGAAGGGCGGCGACAACGCCCGCTCGAGCTCGACGCTGACGCCGGTGTCCGGGAGAAGGGCGTCCGGCGCCACCGTCGTGTCCGCCAGCGCGTCGAAGAGCGGCGTCAGCGCGTCTCGATCCATCCGGTGCGCATTTCCCGGCGCCGAGGCGAGCCAGGACTCCAGCGCCCGCGTCGCGTGGCCGCTCTTCGGCCAGGGCGCATCGAAGGCGCCGTTCGACATCGCGTGCGGCCCCGGCGAGATCGACCGGTGGTTCGGGCGAGGGTAATTGCTGGCGAATACGAGTGCGGCGCCGTCCCACAGCAGCAGGTTGAAGTTACCGTGCTCTCCGGCGGCGTTCTCCGTCGCCGCCGCGTACTCGAGGGCACCGCCGTCGCCCCGCACGAAATCGCGCACCAGCCAGCCGCGCGAGCGCGGCTTCTTCGCCGGCTTCGGCCCCGTGCGCACGTTCGTCACCGCGGCCAGGCGCCGGCGGGTCGAGACCTGCAGCCAGCCGCCACCCTCGACCAGGTCGCGGCCGCCGTAGATCCCGGGGGCCGCGGGATCGAATTCCGCGGCGGCCGCGGGCCGCGCATGGAACTCATCGCGGTTGGCGATCAGGACCAGCGGGTAGCGGGC
>ERZ1066138.598-NODE-598-length-11975-cov-7.438507_pt1 | contig 11975 bp, 13 predicted proteins | sample MGYA00382785_ERZ1066138 | MGnify/ENA primary metagenome ERZ1066138 (study PRJEB33369, sample SAMEA5778368) | biofilm metagenome | biome: Industrial cooling water; feature: Water cooling tower basin; material: Biofilm | place: United Arab Emirates | collected...
CGCCCATGCCATAGATGATCCGCAGCAGCTACAAGCCTCACTTTACTTGCTTGGTATCGACTTGCGATCCTACGCCGCTCGAAAGCAAGGACGTAAGAATGACTTGGCGAGCACAGTGGCGCCCTTAGTTGCAGCACGGCTCGAAGCCCGGAAGCGGAAGGACTTCAAGGAGAGCGACCGCATTCGCGATGAACTCGCTGCGATGGGCGTTGCGCTCAAGGACACGAAGAACAAGGAGACCGGTGAGATCGAGACGACGTGGGAGCTGGCAAGGTGAGCTGCTTTCCCCTCTCCCCGTTTTCACGGGGAGAGGGCTAGGGTGAGGGGCAGCAACAGACTTGTGAGGGGCAGCATCCCGTAATGGAGCAAGTAGCTGCCCCTCACCCCAACCCTCTCCCCATTGCAAGGGCAATGGGGAGAGGGGGCGCTTGGGCCGGCTGTACCGGAGCGCGTTCAACCCCCACCGCTGGCCCCTGCCCGCAAGGGGGAGGGGAGGTGCGAGTTGCCTCGTTTAAGCGGTCAGTTGCAATACTGGAGTTGATTGGATGACGACGGAATCGAAGGCGGTGCGGTGGGGGCTGCGGCTCGTCGGGCTGGGCATGATCCTGACCGCACTGGCGCTGGCGGCGTGGTCGTTCGGGCTACTGGAACTGGCATTCTTGGAGAGCAAGTGATGCGCGCGGCATCGAGCGCGGTGGCGCGGTCGATCAGGCTGGGGTTTGCGCTGGCGCTCGTGCCGGTGGCACTGCTGGCCGCCGGGCTACTTTCGGGGCTCGTTCCGGTGAGCTTTGCGCCATGACATCGGGCAACTATCCGCTGCGGCCGTTTCTGCCGGCCGATACGCTGGCGTTGCGCGAACTTTTCGCGGCTAGCGTCGAGGAATTAACGCAAGAGGAGTATGACGAGGATCAGCGTGCGGCCTGGGTGGCCTTCGCGGAGGACGCGGACGCCTTCCGGGAGCGCCTGGAACAGGCGACGACGCTGGTTGTGGAGCTGGACGGCGAGCCGGCAGGGTTTGCTTCACTGAAAGATAATACCATCCTCGACATGCTCTACGTTCACCCCTATCACGCGGGGTCTGGTATCGGGACGGCGCTGTGCGATGCGCTGGAAACGATCGCCGCGGGGCGCGGGGCCAAGGACATGACGGTCGAGGCCTCCGAAACCGCGGTCGCATTTTTCGAGGACCGGGATTACGTGCAGACGCAGCGCAACTCCGTGGAACGGTACGGAGAGTGGCTGGCGACGACGACCATGAAGAAGCGGCTACAGGATGCGGCGCGCGAGGACGACGAGGACGGCCATGACGGGCAAACCTGACGGCGACGAGACGGGACCGCCCTTTGAGCGTCACGCAACCTATTACCTGATCCTCAAGGTCGCCGTGCTGGCGGCGGCTGTCGTGCTCGCGTTAAAAATGGCGGGCGTCTGGTGAGCGAGATGACGAAAGAACGGCTTTATCTCTTCGACACGACCCTGCGCGACGGCGCGCAGACGACGGGCGTCGATTTCTCGCTTCCCGACAAGCGCCGGATCATCGGCGTGCTGGATCAGCTCGGGCTCGACTACATCGAGGGCGGATATCCTGGGTCCAACCCGACCGACAGCGAACTGTTCGCAGAGAAGCCCAAGCTTGCGACGAGCCGTTTCACGGCGTTCGGCATGACGAAACGGGCAGGGCGCTCGGTCTCGAACGATACGGGTTTTCAGGCGCTGCTGCAGTCGGCGGCGGACAGCGTGTGTCTGGTCGCAAAGTCGTGGGACTATCACGTCCGCGTCGCGCTCGGGATTACGAACGAGGAAAATCTTCAAGGCATTGCGGAGAGCATCAAGGCTGTCGTCGCTTCGGGCAAGGAGGCGATGCTCGACTGCGAGCATTTCTTCGACGGGTTCAAGGGAAACAAGGCGTATGCGCTGAGCGTGGCGAAGACAGCCTACGAGGCCGGCGCACGCTGGGTCGTTCTGTGCGACACGAACGGCGGAACCTTGCCGCATGAGGTCGAACGCATTGTTGCCGAGGTGGTGGGCGTGGTGCCGGGATCGCATGTCGGCATTCATACGCACAACGACACGGAAAATGCCGTCGCCAATTCGCTGGCCGCGGTGCGCGCCGGTGCGCGGCAGATTCAAGGAACGCTGAACGGACTTGGCGAGCGGTGCGGCAACGCCAACATGACGTCGATCATCCCGACGCTGCTGTTGAAAAGCGAGTTTGCGAACTATTTCGAGACCGGCATCACGCCGGAGAAGCTGCGCACGCTGACGCACGCCAGCCGGGTGCTCGATGAGGTCTTGAACCAAGCACCGGACCGGCACGCGCCCTACGTCGGGGAAAGCGCTTTCGCGACGAAGGCCGGTATCCACGCGTCCGCCATCCTGAAGGAGCCGGAGACGTACGAGCACGTGCGTCCGGAGACGGTGGGGAACGAACGGCGGCTGCTCGTTTCCAAGCAAGCGGGGCGCTCCAATGTTTTGTCGGCACTGGAACGGTTCGGTCTGGCGCAGGATCGTGACGACGACCGGATCACGCGGCTCTTGGACGAGGTGAAGGCGCGGGAGGCGGCCGGCTACTCCTATGAGGCGGCGGAAGCGTCGTTCGAGCTCCTAGCGCGGCGGATGCTCTCGAATGTGCCGCAGTATTTCTCTGTGGACAGCTTTCGCGTCATGGTCGAGCGGCGGCACAATGCGCTCGGCAAGCTGGTGACCGTCTCCGAGGCGATCGTGAAGGTGCACGTGAACGGCGCCAGCGACCCGCTGTGGTCGGTCGGCGAGGGCAATGGTCCGGTCAATGCGCTGGATCAGGCATTGCGCAAGGACCTTGGCAAATACCAAAACCACATCAACGAAATCGAGTTGGTGGACTATAAGGTCCGTATCCTGACAGGTGGCACCGAGGCGGTGACGCGGGTGCTCGTCGAAACGCTCGACACGGTGACGGGCGAGCGATGGATTACGGTCGGTGTGTCGCCCAATATCATCGATGCGAGCTTCGAGGCGCTGCTCGACAGCATCAACTACAAACTCGTTCGGGACGGCGCCGCGGCGGCGTGAGGGATGTGCCGCTGTGGCCGCCGCCAGCGAAAGCCTCTATATGGCATTGAGGTGCACTTGAGGTTTGGCATGTCCCGGTTGCCCGTCATTCTGATCGCCATGTGCGCGTCCGCCGTTGCGGCGTCCGCTGCCGATTTCACGGCGAAGGACGTGACGCATTCGCTTTTTCAGGCGAAGGCCGGGCGGCCGATCGACTTTTCGGGCAAGAACCTGGCAGGTCTCGATCTGGCAGGGATCGACTTCAAGGGCGCGCGGCTGACCAACGCCGATCTGCTCGGCGCGGATCTGTCGGACGGCATCTTCAAAGGATCGGACCTGTCGGGTGCGCGGCTTGACAGGACGACGCTGACGCGCGCCGATTTCAGCGGCGCGACGTTGGAGAAAGCAACGATCCTGCGGCCGAGCATCTATTCGACGTTCACGGTGGCGGACACGAATTGGACAGAGGCCCCGAAATTCACGGGGGCCAAGATGGCCGGTGCGAAGCTATTCGGCCGATTTGACTTCGCCGACTTCAAGGGGGCTGATCTCAAGGGTGCTGAGTTCGTCAGCCTCGATCCGAAAGGCGACACCACCGCACTCGCACGCGCTGGACTTTTCAGCGGCGACTTCGACGACGCCAATCTTGAGGGTGCGGATTTCAGCAGCAGCCGGCTGGGGTTTGCCACATTCACGAATGCGAACGCGAAAGGCGCGAGCTTTGTCGGCGCCGATCTGACGCGCGCGGATTTTTCCGGTGCCGATGTCACGGGCGCGGACTTCACCGGCGCCAATCTCGATGAAGTGAAGTTCTCCGGGGCCAAGGGCTTCGATACGGTCAAGGGCCTCGATCAGGCCAGCAACACGGATCGTATGGTCCGCTAGCGCTCAATCAATCTTTCAAAAGCGAGGCGGCGGCGGCGGCGGGAGTCAGCGTGCCGGCAAGGACGCCGTCGGAGAGATCGTCGAGGCGGGCGACATCGCCACGGCGGATGCGCGCGGCGACGAGATCGGCGGCGGCGCGCGCGATGAGATAGCGGGCGCGGCGGCGGCGGCGTGTTTGTGGGCCGGCGGCGTGAACGCGGTCGCCGACGGTTTGGATGGCAGTCAGCAGTTGATCGACGCCTTCGCCGGTGGTGGCGGTGGTTTTCAGCACCGGAATTTTTTCTTTGATCGTCGCCCTGATCGAGAGCGCGCCGACGAGCTGCTGCAGGGTTTGTTCCGCGCCGGGCCGGTCACCCTTATTGACAACGAGGATGTCGGCAATTTCGAGCAGGCCCGATTTCATGGCCTGAATATCGTCACCCAGTCCCGGGGCCGAGATAACAACGCGCACGTCGGCGACTTCGGCGACATCGATTTCGCTCTGGCCAGTGCCGACGGTTTCGAGCAGGATCAAATCGAAACCGGCCGCGTCGAAGGCATCGATGACGCGCACGGCCGCGGGCGATAGACCACCGAGATAGCCGCGCGATGCGAGCGAGCGGACGAAGACGCCGTCGTCGTCGAGTGCGGCGGTCATGCGGATGCGATCGCCCAGGATGGCGCCGCCCGAAATGGGGCTGGAGGGGTCGACGGCGATGACGGCGACGGTTTTGCCGGCGCCACGCAATTCGCGGATGACGGCGTTAACGAGTGTCGATTTGCCGGCGCCGGGCGGGCCGGTGAAGCCTGCCACGAGTGCATGCCCGAGATGCGGCTGAAGGGCGCGCAGAAGCGCGGGTGCGCGATCAGATAGCCGTTCCAGTTCGGTGACCGCTTCGGACACCGCCCGGCGTTCACGCGCGGCGACGCGCGCCACGAAGCCGGAGAGGTCCGGTTCCGGGAGGGGCGGTGCGGTGGCGGTGTCGCGCGTCATGCCGTTCGCTGTACGTGACGGTGACGCGAGGCGCAACGGGGCGCGGCGAGCCGTCCCCGGAGTTTGCTTCAGAGGGCGGGTTTCCAGGAGCGTTCGCTGGGCTTGGCATCGACCGAGGGCGGCGGCGCGGGGGCCTTGCGCGCGGTTTGCGGGGCGAGGTCGAGGGTGCCCTGACGGTCATCGCCGGTTTCGCCGTCATCTTGGTCGTCATCGTCGAAATCGTCGCCCGCATCGTCGCGCTCGAAGCGTTCGTCCTCATCTTCGTCGAAGGCGCGGGGCGGGGGGCGGCGCAGGGGGGCCGTTGAAAGGTCCGGCTCGTCGCCGTTGAAGGTTTCAACGCGACCGTCGTCGTATTCCCGATAGACGGTCTGGGACGCGGCGGGTGCGGTCATGGTCGTCAGCGACAGGGCGGCCAGGGTAAAGGCCGAGATGCGCAGGTTGACTGTCCGGTTCATCATGGAAGGCGCCATGGCGGCTCCTATTCTGGTTCGGTTCCAAGCCGGATCACGACACGCGCCCATGCCTGATGCGGCGACGGCGCGGACACATTGCGGCTCGTGGGCAGCGCGGAGACTTGGACTGCGATATCTGGGCAGTATCGCGGCCAACTGCTGAACACACGATGAACGTCAACTCCGACAGAACCCGTACGGTTCAACGAAGGTGACAGAAGTCGTGATTCAGTACCAGAGGCCAAGCCAGCGATAGCGCGGGCGTAATGAGGCGGGACCGACGCCGACAAGGGAGAGCATCGGCTGTTCGACGATGACCAGCGGCGCGACGGGTGCGTGCAGGCCGGAGTATTGGCGAAGGCGCTCGACGCGCTCGGCGGCAGGCGGGTGCGTGCGCAGCAGGGACGGTTGGGGCACGCGGCGAGCATGGACCGACGGTGTCAGGTCTTCCCAGAAATGACCCGTGTAGGTTTCGACGCGATCAAGCGCGGAGGCGAGGCCTGCGGGGTCGCCGGTGAGAGCGACGGCGAGCCGGTCGGCTTCATACTCGCGGGAACGCGACAGGGCGAGCTGGACCAGATTGAGGGCGGCGGGCGTCAGATAAAGGATGGCAATGGCCGGCCACGACATCATCGCGGCGCCGGTGAAATAGGCGGCGATGTTGTAGGCGGCCAGACCAAGGGCGAGGTACGCCAGGGCATGGAGGAGACGCGCGGCGGCGTCGGCGAGGCTCATGATCCAGAGGTCGCCGTTGCGGATATGGCTCATTTCGTGGGCCAAGACACCGGCGAGTTCGCGCATCGAGAGACGGCGCACCATGCCCTCGGAAATGGCGATGGCGGGCCGTTCGGGCGTACCGGCGGCGAAAGCGTTCAAAGCCGAACTCGGGATGAGATAAAGGTCTGGGCGCTGCAAAAGGCCGGCGCGCCACGAGAGCACATCAATGAGGCTCGATAGCTGGCTCTCGTCCGGCGGGAGCAGCCGCGCGGAGTAGAGACGCAACAGCGTTTCGGCGGGGACCTTCGGTGCCGCAAACGCAAGACCGAGGATGACCAGCGCCACGCACACGATACCCGCCAGTCCGGCAATCAGATAGGCGCTGAGACCCGATGCCAGCCCAAGGCCGGCGAGTAGCGCCAGGGAATGGGCCACATTGTGCGAGAGCTTGATCGTTGGCTCGGACATGGGGCCGTTGCCTGTGGGATTTGCCATTCGGGCCTCGCGACTGAGGTGACGCGGCGGGCAACGGGGTGACCCGCAGCCTGCAAGTGGCTGGATGACCATACCACTGCGGCGAGAAAACGGTTGCACGAGGCTGGTTATTCCAACTCTCGTCCCAAGCTCTGGTCCAGCCGCCTCAGAACTTTGCCAGGACCGCCTCGTCGTTGGCGGTCGGGCGGCCGGGATCGAGCGCGGCCAGGACTGCCGGTACGATGTCGCCGGCTTCGGCGACGACCTTGAAGCGTACATCGAGACCGGGACGGATGAAGGTTTCAGCCCGCATGTGCGTGAGCAAATTTAAGAACGGCGACCAGAAGCCGGCAATGTCGGCAACGATGATCGGCTTTGTGTGGCGTCCGAGCTGGGACCACGTCAACTGCTCGACAAGTTCCTCCAGAGTGCCGATCCCGCCCGGCAGGGCGACGAAGGCAGACGAATGATCGAACATCAATTGTTTGCGCTCGTGCATGTCGCGCGTCACGATCAGGTCGTTCACGTCCTTGAGCATATGTTCGCGCTCGGTGAGGAACGACGGGATGATGCCCGTGACGTGGCCGCCCGCATCGAGCGTGGCGCGCGCGACCTCGCCCATGAGGCCAAGGCTGCCGCCGCCATAGACGAGGCCAAGGCCGGCACCGGCAAGGTCGCGACCGAGGTTGCGGGCGGCGGCCGCATACGCCGGGTTGGTGCCGTGACCGGAACCGCAATAAACGCAGACGGATCGTTCCGGACGGCGTTGTTTGGGTGCGCCGGACTTCATGGTTAACGCGCCGTTGCTGGTCTTCAACGGGCGCGATCGGGGCTTTTTCATCAGTTGTCTTCTCTTTATGTCAGTATGGTCTGATAAAATGGGGAACTATGCGGGAGAAATCGAGACCGGGGACAAGTGTCGTTCCGAGATCGCGAGATTCCGTGGCTCGTCGTGCCCCAGGTTCGTCACGGACATATAACAGAACACACTTTGAAGCCGGTACACGGTCAGGCGGGGAACGATCGTGACCGTAGCGTGTGGCGTGAGTTGGATGGCGCAGAATTCGCGATGGGCTATGTGCCCTTGGGCCGTTCAGATTTTTGCCGTGGTTCTCGCCGGGGCCGCGCCAACTTTTTCTGTTCGGGCCCAATCGCCAACGATTGCACAACCGCCGACAATCGAGCGGGTGGTCATCGGTGATCGGGACGGCATGGAGTTCGAAGGCGAGGGGCGGGCTGGCGATACCGTCCGTCTGGTGGCTCGGGATGCCGTGATCGGTGAGGCGGTCGTCGGGACCAATCGCCGTTGGCGGATCGTTCTGCGGCAGGCGCTGGCGGCCGGCACCTACGAGATCCGCGCCGAGGCGCGGGCGAGCGAACTGGCCAAGCCAGCGACAGGCGACGAAATTCGTATCGCCATTCCCAGTTCGCTCGGCGAGCGGCCCATCGTCGCCTACGATGGCGTATTGGGCAGTGCCGAGCGTGCGACGCGGAAGCGGGCGGAAGAGTTGGCAGACGCTGCGAACAGAGCCGCCGACGATGTGACTGGGCAATTGGCGGGACGCGACGCGGCGGCGCCCTCCGCTGGTTCAAGCGCGGCACCCGAGATCGAAAAGGGCGTGGAACCGGAGACGCAATCGGGCGTCAGCGTCGTTGTCGAATGGTTGAAGCGGTCGGCGCGCGAATATCGGCAAGGGATCGTCGACAGGCTGGCGGGACCCAATCGAGACGTCGAAGCAGCTGACGAACCGGAGGAGACGTCCGGCGATGATGCGGATGCCGCCGCCGAAGCCGCGCGGACCATCGCGAAGGAGCGGGCCGAGGCTGAGGCACGCCGCATCGACCTCGCCGAGGCTGACACGGTGCGCAAGGCACAGGCGGCGGCAAAAGCAGCCGCCGAGGCAGAGAAGAAAGAGGCGCTCCGGCGCAAGCAGGCGGACGAACTGGCGCGGCGCAAGGCGGAAGCCGACAAGCGCATCGCGGAGGAATTGGAGCGCTTGAAGAAGGCAAGGCAGGAAGCCGATCGCGCCAAGGCAACGCCGGCGGCGCCGCCGCAGAAGGCGAACATCACGCTTGAGCGGTTTTATCTGCCCGGCCAGAAGCGTCCGGCTCGGGACACCCGAAAGGAAAAGGCGGAGCGCCGGACGGTCACGGTGCTAGACGAGGAGGTAAGCGGGCGCGCGAAACGGGTGAGCGTATCCGGCCGCTGTGCGGAGGGCCGCGTCGTGCATCGCAAGGGCAGACGCTGGTATGTGACAGGTGCGGACGATACGCTTTGGGACATCGCCGAGCGATTCTACGGTTCGGGAACAGCCTACCCGCGCATCTACCGGGTCAATCGCAAGCGGCTGTCGAGCCCGCATATCGTGCGTCCGTGTCTGGCGCTGCGTCTGCCGGGCCGGCGCAGATAGTTTGTGGCGCAAAATCCGCGGCCTGGAACCGCAGGTCGGCGCTTACAACCGCATCCTTTGACCTGTAGAACTCCACGAACGCTGCGGCTAAGGTCGCGCCGCCCGCCGTCAATTCTGCCAGCGCAATGCCGGCAACTCCCAGCCGCAAGGTTTACGACCGAATGAACGCTCCGATCACGACGCCGCGTGCCGCTCCACAGTCCAGGGAGGTCAACGGCGAAAATCCCAACCTGCTCGGGCTCTCGAGCACCGCGGACCATTGGACCGTCTTCAAGGGGCTCGTTCCGTTCGTGTGGCCGGAAGGGCGGCCGGATTTGCGATTCAATGTGGCGCTGGCCTTCATCATGCTGGTGCTGGCCAAGCTGGTCACGATCTCGATACCTGTCATCTTCAAGTACACGACCGACTGGCTGACCGCGGACGCGCCCAATCCCAATACGCTCGGCGCAGGGCAACTGGCGCTGGGCGCCACGTTGCTGATCATCGCCTACGGCGTCGGCCGCGTACTGGCGATGGCTTTGAACCAGGTGCGCGACGTTCTTTTCACGAAGGTTGGGCAACATGCCGTGCGGTCGCTCAACAACCGCACGTTCGAGCATTTGCACAGGCTGTCGCTAAGGTTTCATCTCGAACGGCGGACGGGCGGGCTATCGCGGGTGATCGAACGGGGCACGCGCGGCGTCGATCTCATCATGCGGATGGGCATATTGCAGTTGGCGCCGACCGCGCTGGAACTCATCCTCGTCTGCGCACTGCTGACCTACTATTTCAACTTCGGGTATGTGGTGATCCTGCTCGTCACGATCGCCGCCTACATGTGGTTCACCTTCGCGGCGTCGGAAAAGCGCATCGCCATCCGCCGTGAGATGAACGATAGCGACACGGATGCCAACACCAAAGCCATCGACAGCCTGTTGAACTTCGAGACCGTCAAATATTTTGGGAACGAAGAGGTGGAGAGCCGCCGGTTCGACTCCGCCATGCAGCGTTACGAGATCGCGGCGGTGAAGACATTTGCGTCGCTGGGCACGCTCAACACCGGGCAGGCGCTCATTTTCACGGTTGGCATGACGATCGTGATGTGGCTGGCGGCGCGCGGCGTTATCGCGGGAACGCACACGATCGGCGATTTCGTGATGATCAATGCGATGCTCATCCAACTCTATATGCCGTTGAACTTCATGGGCATGGTTTATCGAGAGATCAAGCAGGGTCTTGTGGACCTTGAAACAATGTTCTCGCTGCTGGGCGAGTCGGCCGAAGTCAAGGACAAGCCGGGCGCCAAGCCTCTGGCGGTGAAGCAGGGCGAGATCAAGTTTGAGACTGTGTCGTTCGCCTATGAGCCGGACCGGCCCATTCTCAAGAATGTTTCGTTCGATGTTCCGGCGGGCAAGATGGTCGCGATCGTGGGGCCGTCGGGCGCGGGGAAGTCCACCGTCTCGCGCATTCTCTTCCGCTTTTACGACATTCAGTCCGGGTCGGTGACGATCGATGGCCAGGACGTGCGCGACGTGACGCAGAAGTCGCTGCGGGCAGCCATCGGCGTGGTGCCGCAGGATACGGTGCTGTTCAACGATACGATCCTCTACAACATCCGCTATGGGCGTCCCGATGCCACGGACGCGGAGGTCGTCGCGGCGGCCAAGATCGCGCAGATCGACGATTTCGTGCAGACGCTGCCGCAGGGCTACAAGACAATGGTGGGCGAGCGCGGGCTGAAGCTTTCGGGCGGGGAAAAGCAGCGCGTGGCGATCGCGCGGACGCTTCTCAAGGCGCCGCCCATTCTGGTGCTCGACGAGGCGACGAGCGCGCTCGACAGCCATACGGAGAAGGAAATCCAAGACGCGCTAGACCGGGCGACCAAGGACCGGACCACACTCGTCATCGCCCACCGGCTTTCAACCATCGTGCACGCGGACAACATTGTCGTGCTCGACAAGGGCGTGCTGGTGGAGCAGGGGACGCATGGCGAACTGATCGCACTCGATGGTCTTTATGCCAGCCTGTGGAACCGGCAGCGGCAAGCGGAGAAGGCGCGCGAGGAGCTGGCGCTGGCCATCGAGGAAGCGGAGAGAACCGGGGCGCTGAGGCCGGCGGATGCGGTCATTCCGAAGCTTTGAGCCGCGATTAAGATGGCGCTGACGCAATTTGGCTTACGCTAGCCGGCTTTTCGTCGGGGACTTCGCATGTTGGCACAACTCGGCAAGGGATTGCGGGAAGGCGGCAGGCTGGTGATCGCCGGTCTGCGCGTGCTGTGGTTCCTTGTCTGGTCGGCCCTGAGGCCGCCGCTGATGGCAGCGTTGCAGGTTCTGGCCGCCCTTGTCGTGCTGTTCGAGGAGTGGGGCTGGAAGCCTTTATCGGACGCGCTGGCCTGGCTCGCCAGGTTTCGCATCGTTGCCAAGCTGGAAGGCCTCATTGCCCGGTTGCCGCCGTATGCGGCGCTGTTCGTGTTCGCCTTGCCGACGGCGTTTCTCTTTCCGGTGAAGCTGGCGGCGATGTGGCTGCTTGCGAAGGGTCAGGTGGCGACGGCCACGGCGACGTTCATTGCGGCGAAGATCGCGTCGACGGCTCTCGTGGCGCGGCTCTTCATGCTGACGCGGCCGGCGCTGATGCAGATCGCGTGGTTCGCGCGGGCGTACAACTGGTTCGTGCCGTGGAAGGACAGGTTGTTCGCGCAGATCAGAGCGTCGTGGGTCTGGCGCTATGGGCGCATGGTGAAGACGCGAGTCCGGCTTGAAGTGAAACAAGCGTGGACGCGGTGGAGGCCCATCGTGCATGCACGGCTGGCGGAGATGAGGCAGCGAATGCGCGCGGCGTGGTCAGCCTACTTCGGCAGCAGGACGTAGATGTAGGCGAGGTAGCCGCAGAGGAGTATCGCACCTTCCGGCCGGCTGATGCGGTGGCCGCTCGATGCCACGGCGAACATCGCGACGCTCGCCGCCAGCATAACGAGGTTGTCGACGGAGGCGATCTGCGTGGGTATGGCAGTCGGGGAAATGAGCCCGGTGATGCCGCCGATACCCAGGATATTGT
>ERZ1066138.599-NODE-599-length-11964-cov-7.880007_pt1 | contig 11964 bp, 9 predicted proteins | sample MGYA00382785_ERZ1066138 | MGnify/ENA primary metagenome ERZ1066138 (study PRJEB33369, sample SAMEA5778368) | biofilm metagenome | biome: Industrial cooling water; feature: Water cooling tower basin; material: Biofilm | place: United Arab Emirates | collected...
CAGGGCATCCCACAGTCGGCACGGCGGCCCTGCTGGCGGAGAACAAATTCGGGCAGGGGCGTGAGGCCGATGCGCTTATCGTTCTGGAGGAGAGCATCGGGACATTGCGCGTCGGCGTGCGGTTGAAGAAAGATCACGCGCCGTTCGCGGAATTCGACGCGCCTAAGGTTCCGGTCGAGGCCGGAGCGTTGCCACCGGTGGACGTGCTTGCGGCCGGCCTCGGGCTCATTCCCAGTGAGATCGGTTTCGAGAACCATCGTCCGGTTTGCTTTGCTGCAGGCAATGCCTTTGCGTTCGTACCGATTGCGTCGCGCGAGGCGATTGCGCGGGCGCGGATCAACGGCAGCCACTGGGCCGCGGCGTTTTCGCAGCAGGGACTTGTTGGCGCATATCTCTACACGCGCCAGTGCGAACATACGCTGTCGTCGTTTCATGTCCGCATGTTCGCGCCCGATGCCGGGGTACCGGAAGATCCGGCGACGGGTTCGGCGGCGGTGTGTTTTGCCGGCGTGATTGCGCGCTTCGACCGGCTGCCCGATGGCACGCACCGGCGCACGATCGAGCAGGGATTCGAGATGCAGCGGCCGAGCTTTGTTTCGCTGGTGCTGACAATCGAAGGTCAGAAGCTCGACAGCGTGCGCATCGGCGGCCACTCGGTGCGCGTGAGCGAGGGCACGATTGAAGTTTGAGGGAGCGTGCGGGGGGCCTCACTTACCCCTCCCCCTTGCGGGGAGGGGCAGGGGTGGGGGTGCCTGAATCCATGACTTTGCTTGATCCGCAGCGTGTAGATCCACCCGACCGCATGTTGTTTCACCCCACCCCTCACCCCTCCCCGTCAAGGGGAGGGGGATTGAGAGTGGCACGCGAAATTTCCCGCTTCGGGCGCGGAGTCGGGTGAGGAAAAGCAGGGGGCAAGACCGGCGCGCTTGCGATTTCGTTTGTAGAGACTGATGCGACGCACCGGCCTCGCCACGGACGACGGGGGTGGGCCCCCTTTTCGAAGCGTCGGCGCCACCACCCTGCGCGCATCTCAACACAGGTTGAACGAGGTTCTCACTCCCCCGCCGGCAGCGGTCCCCCAGGCTGACTGACCCAGCTGGCGCTCCGTTCCGCTCCCCTTCCGCAAACAGGATCCCAGCTCGAGCCTGTTCCCTGCCGAATGCGGTGGGATGCCGGGAGTGTAGGGGAGGGATGTGGGGGTGGGGATAAGTATCGCCGCAGGTTCGATGTGTAGGGCGGGTTAGGCGCGCAGCCGGAGCGTGAGCGCTCCGATCGTCGCGCACGAACTTGTGCGCGGCGTGAATCGGCAGCGCAAAAAAGAGCGAGCACTGTAACCCGCCGAGGCTTGCGTAGGTGTTTGCGATGCGGCTTTGTTCGTGGGCGCTTCGACGGGTAACGGCTCACGCTAACCCGCCTTCGGGCTACGGGCTTGGTACTCACCTTCCGAATGACAACGAAGTGTTAGAACCGACCAGCAGGGCAGAAGGCGCAAGGGTTGCAAATTCGCGGAAGATTTCACCGGGCAGCTTGTCACTTCGGGACAGTATCAGGGTGCATTAACTCGCTAGTTGTCTTGGGCACGCGCAAGGTTGAATTGCGGCATTCGTTGAGGTCCGAAGCGACAGAAAGAACGACTATATGAGCCACTGCCAACAGCAATATTCCGGGGCTTAACTTCCAAATATCGTACATATTGATTACCCCGCCCATTCCAGTTGCTATGATCTAGATGTTTCTCGACAAAGGGTAACTGGTCGTTTTTTTGTCGGTGATCTTTTCAAAGAACGCGAAACGCACGCATGCCAATTGTGCAAGGCTGCACCACTCTCCTTCTGAATTGAGTATTTCTACCTCATGTCGCCAAATTTTATTGCCGCGATAGGTGTCGACGACGCGCAGTTTTCCATGAAGGGCGAGGACCGTAAGCCGTAGCATTGGCTCAATTAGGGGAAAGTAGTCAGACCATCCACCAACCGAAAAGAGGTAATCATTTGCAGAAACAGCCTCGACGCCAATAGGCATGCCCGCACCGGTCGGCACGATCCTCAGAAGTGAACGTTTGCGATGGACGGTTGCTACCGGCAAATCAGCGATGACGTTGCAAATGGCACGCTCAAACGACAGCAGTCCTTCGTCGGAAATAGGTCTCTCGCCGTTGCCATGGGCAGATTTGCTCGGCATCTCAGAACGTTACCTTGCCTTAGTGTTGTGAATCCGTCGAAGAGCTTAGAACAGCTTCCGGCATCGACGGACACTGGCAAAATTACCTGGAAAGGCGGATACTGGTATTATTACGAGGATGGACTGAGCCGCAGCTCCGACAGGAAGCGCGCTCTTCGATTGTTATTTACAATCCGCAGGCTGTAGTGGGGGACGCGCGTGGCTCGACCCAGGTCAGATGCAGCTAAGGCGCGCCGGGCGAAAGGTGACGCATTAGACCTCGATAATGGGCAGGACGCTCCGCGGGAGACTGGCATCCAGGTGTTGGGCGCCATGCCGTGGGGTACACATATCTGCGTTTTTTACGAGACCGAGGACGACCTGCTCGACAGCGTCGGGCAATATGTTGCAGCCGGATTGCAGGCTAACGAATTCTGCGTGTGGGCGGTGTCCGACCCGATTGCAGAAGACGCTGCTAAGGCTGCCCTACGCCTCGTCTTGCCCGACCTCGACCGGTATCTTTCGTCGGGACAACTGGAAGTCATCAAAGGCACGGATTGGTATCTCAAGGGCGGCGAGTTTTCTATGACGCGCATAACAAATGGCTGGAATGCTAAGCTCGCGCGCGCTTTGAGTTCTGGCTACGATGGGATGCGGGTGAGCGGCAATGCGTTTTGGATCGCAACCAACCATTGGAAGTCGTTCTGCGAGTACGAGGAGGAACTCGACCGTTCGGTCGTCGACCAGAAAATGATTGTCCTATGCACGTATTGCCTGCAAGCAAGCAGAGCGGTGGACATTCTCGACGTTGCGCGAGCGCACAACTGCACCATCGCCCGGCGAAACGGCCGGTGGGAGTTCTTGGCGACGCCAGAGCTTAAGCGAGCGCGGCTCGAAATCAGTCGGCTGAATGGCGCCCTTGATCTGTTGGTGAAGCCGTTCGAGGGGCACGAATCGCTGACGCCACGCGAGCGGATCACGATGGCGCAGATCGTCAGGGGGGCATCCAGCAAGGAAGCAGCCCGGCTGCTCGGCGTCAGTCCGCGGACTGTCGATTTCCATCGTGCCAATGTCATGCGGAAGCTGGGCGCCAAGAACGTGGCAGATCTCGTCCGCAAGGTCGTCGGCGAATAACGCATTCTTCGGGCGAACTACAGATAGCCACTTTGCCACATACGGGCGGGCTCCGATGTCCGCTTCCAAAGCGAACGGCAACGGCGGCAGCGATGGTGCCGCTTATCCCGCCCGCTTCGGCATCATGCGGATGAGGGTGGTGTCTTTGAAGACGGCGTGGTGGAGGATGGCGAGGAGGGCGTGGCCCCCTAAGAGGACGTAGCCGATCTTGCCGCCCAGTTCGTGGAGTTCTTCGAGGCGGCCGCTCAGAACTTTGTCGGGGCCGAGCAGGGCTGGAATATCCAGTCCGTAGAAGATGACGGGATCGCCTTCGGTGGACAGCGTCGCCCAGCCGAGAAGCGGCATGGCGATCAGGAACAGGTAGATCGCGGCGTGGCCAAGTTTCGCGACTGCACGAAGCCAGGCCGCAGGCGGTGGGTCGATGGCGGGGGCGGGTTCGCCGGTGAGTTTGATGACGAGACGGGCAATCGTCAGCCCCAGGATCGTGAGGCCGAGGGAGTAGTGAGCGGCCTTCATGAATTCGCGGCCGAAGCTGTTGCGGGGAAAAATTTCGCGGAATTCCATGAAGGTATAGCCGAGGACCACGAGCAGGAAGGTTAGCCAGTGAAGGCGGATCATGGTCGTGGGGTAGCGGGGGACGGTAGCCAGATCGGTCATGTGGGCCAGTGATTTGAGTGGACGGGATTAGCTTTCAGTCCGCAGCTTAAAAGCCTCACTATGACCGGCCGCTGACAGGGACCGGCGGGCCTCGCGGGCTAACACGGTGCTTTGTTGCAGCGCATTGTCAACCTTTTCGCCATACTGTACGAGTTGGCGCAGATTGGACCCGAGATTTCAGGCAATGCCGCAGTCCGCCGACCGCTTCGGATTCGCATTTCCCTTCGCAGCCGCGCTGCGGAGCGCCGGCGGCCGTGCCGGGGCCAGTGTTCTCCCTTCGTTGCTTCTGCTCCTTACCGGCCCCTGAGCCGGACGGCTGCGCGGATCGTCCGCGCGGCGTCCACTCAGGGGAGGCATCAGGACTGACAGAGGACCGATCGCCCCGTGCGCACCGCGCGCCGCCGGGCCCAAATTCTAGGACTGGACCATGACCGCAACGAAAGACCACGTCGTCATTTTCGACACCACCTTACGCGACGGCGAGCAGTGCCCCGGCGCGACGATGACGTATGAAGAAAAGCTCGAGGTGGCCGATTGCCTGGACGCGCTGGGCGTCGACATCATCGAGGCCGGCTTTCCGATCGCTTCGCAAGGCGACTTCGATGCGGTGAGCGCGATCGCCGCCCGGGTGCAGAACGCCACCGTGGCGGGGCTCGCACGCGCCATCAACGCCGACATCGACCGGGCGGGAGAGGCGGTGCGCCACGCCAGGCGCGGCCGCATCCACACGTTCGTTTCGACCTCGCCGATCCATCTCGAATACCAGATGCGCAAATCGCAGGCGGAAGTTCTGGAGATCATCACGGCGACGGTGGCGCGGGCGCGCAACCTCGTGGAGGATGTCGAGTGGTCGGCGATGGATGCCACACGCACGCCGATCGACTATCTGTGCCAGTGCGTGGACGCGGCGATCAAGGCGGGCGCGACGACGATCAACCTGCCCGATACGGTGGGCTACGCCACGCCGCAGGAATACTTTCAAATGTTCAAGGCGGTGCGCGAGCGCGTGGCGAATTCGGACAAGGCGGTGTTTTCCACGCATTGCCACAACGATCTCGGGCTGGCGGTGGCGAATTCGCTGGCGGCACTCGACGCGGGCGCGCGGCAGATCGAATGCACGATCAACGGCATCGGCGAGCGGGCGGGAAATGCGGCGCTGGAAGAGGTCGTGATGGCGATCCGCACGCGGGCGGACGTTCTGCCGTATGATACGCGGATCGATACGGCCATGCTGTCGCGGGCGTCGCGGCTCGTTTCGTCGGTGACGAATTTCCCGGTGCAGTACAACAAGGCCATCGTCGGGCGGAATGCGTTCGCGCACGAGAGCGGCATTCATCAGGACGGCCTGCTGAAATATCAGCAGACGTACGAGATCATGACGCCGGAGTCGGTGGGCGTGGCGAAGACGTCGCTCGTCATGGGCAAGCATTCCGGGCGCAATGCGTTCCGGACGAAGCTGCGCGAACTCGGCTTCGAACTGGGCGAGAATGCGTTCGAGGATGCGTTCAACCGGTTCAAGGCGCTGGCCGACCGCAAGAAGCACATTTACGACGAGGACATCGAGGCGCTGGTCGATCACGAGATCGCCCATGCGCACGACCGGATGAAGGTGGCGGCGCTGACCGTTATTGCGGGGACGGTCGGGCCGCAGGCGGCGACGCTGACGCTGGACGTTGACGGGGTCGCATCGACCGTGCAGGCGCAGGGCAATGGGCCGGTCGATGCAACGTTCAACGCCATCAAGATGCTCGTGCCGCATTCGGCGCGGCTGGAACTCTATCAGGTGCACGCCGTCACGGAGGGTACGGATGCGCAAGCGGAGGTTTCGGTGCGGCTTGAGGAAGACGGCCGCGTGGTGACCGGGCGGGGTGCCGATACCGACACGATGGTGGCGTCGGCGAAGGCTTATGTTGCGGCGCTGAATAAGCTGATGGTTAAGCGCCAAAAGGTGGCGCAAGCGCAACAGCTCTGAGCGGACGTGATGTTGAATCGTGAGAAGGGCGGCTCCGGCTGCCCTTTTTTCGTTGTGTGCCGAGAAATTGCTTTTCCGGAACGCGGTTTATCGTGGCGCCTGCGATCTGGCGCACATCGCGTCAACGCGCTAGGGATTGTTGTGGGCCTGCGGCTGGGGTGAGGGCTTCTCCCAGGCGTTCGCGGCCCTTACGGGGGGTCGAGCGGCATCGGGGTTGCGCCGCCTCAATCCTCTTTCGCGCTTCGCTCCAAACTCTCGCGGGGCGCTTCGTTTCGAGTTCGTTGCATGCGTTTACCCACGGTCAGCCCCTTCAGCGATGACATCGCCATCGACCTTGGAACGGTGAACACGGTGGTTCACGTGATGGGGCGCGGCGTGGTGATCGACGAGCCGTCGGTTGTGGCGGTGCGCACGGGGCCGGGGCACCGGCATGTGCTGGCCGTCGGGCAGGACGCGCACCAAATGCTTGGGCGCACACCGGGCTCGATCGAGACGATCCGGCCGTTGCGCGACGGGGTGATCGCCGACTTCGTGGCGACGGAAGAAATGCTGCGCCAGTTCATCCGCAGGACACGGACGAAGTTTCTCGGACTGGGCCGGCCGCGAATTCTCATTTGCGTGCCGGCGGGCGCCACGCCTGTCGAGCGGCGCGCCGTTTATGAGACCGCCGTGCAGGCGGGAGGGCGCAAGGTTTACATCGTGGAAGAACCTGTTGCCGCCGCGATCGGTGCGGGATTGCCGATCGACGAGCCGGTTGGGTCCATGGCGGTCGATATCGGGGGCGGGACGACGGACATCGCGGTGCTGTCTCTGGGTGGCGTCATCGAGGCGCGCTCGCTGCGTGCCGCAGGAAATGCCATGGACGAGGCAATCATCCGCTATATCCGGCGCGACCATCAGTTGCTCATAAGCGAAGCCAACGCCGAGCGGATCAAGATCGAGGCGGGGTCGGCTTCGCGCCAGTTGAACGGGCTGGCGAGCGAAATCCACATCCGTGGCCGCGATCTGCGCAACGGCAAGCCGAAGAGCACCGTTCTCACCCCGCAGCACATCGCCGAAGCGCTGGACGAGCCGATCGAGGCGATGGCGGAGTTCATCGAGCGGACGCTGGAAGACCTGCCGCCGGAGGTGTCGAACGACATTTGCGACCGGGGGATTTGTCTCACCGGGGGCGGCGCGCTGCTGCACAAGCTGGACCAGGAATTGGCCAAGCGCGTGGGCGTGCCGTTCCATGTTTCCGACAATCCCTTGCACTGCGTCGTGCGCGGTTCTGCGATGCTGTTGGAAAAAATTTCCGGGCGGGAACATCTTCTGATCCGCCCTTGAAGCGCGGCATGGACAAGCGTGCACAGATGTGAAGGCGTGGCATGCGGTATGTGGGTTACGACCAGTTTCGCAGGCGCCCGGCGGAGGCCGCGATGTCCCGGCCACAGAGCGGCGGCATGCTGGTACCGGTGCTGCTGTTCGCGTCCGTGGCGCTGCTCGTGCTGAGCCGTCTCGATCATGGCTACATCGCGGGGGCCCGCGTGGCGATCGCGGATGGTGTGAGCCCTTTGCTCAGAACCATCATGATTCCGCTGGAACCGCTCCGCACGGCCGGGTGGGCGGCGGCCCGCATGTTCGAACAAGCCGGCGACGTGGAGCGTCTCAACAACGAAAATCAGCAACTCAAAGGCTGGGAGGCGCGCGCCAAGGATCTGGAACGGCAACTGACCGAACTTGGCGCCGTGGCCAAGGCGGCGCGCGACGTGGACATTCCTTTCGTGACTGCCCGCGTGATGGCGACCTCGGCGGGACCGTTCGCGCGGTCGGCGATGATCAATGCGGGTGAGGGCGAGGCGCTGAAAGCCGGGTATCCGGCGCTGGCGGGCAACGGCCTGGCAGGGCGCGTCGCGGTTGTCGGGCAAGGTGTGTCGCGGCTGATGCTGGTCACGGATGCGGACAGCCGGATTCCGGTCTTCGTCGGGGTGAGCGCCGCGCGCGCTGTTCTGGCAGGCGACAACGGTGCCACGCCGCGACTGACGTTTCTCGCGCCCGGCGTGACGGTGAATGCGGGCGACGAGGTGACGACCTCGGGGATCGGCGGGCTTTTTCCGCGCGGGCTCAGGATCGGCGCCGTCGCGACGGCCGGCGAGCGTCCGGCCGTGGCTCTTCATGCCGATCTCGACCGGCTCGAGTATGTGAGCATTCTGTTCCATGACGCGGGTGCTTCGGATTTGCCGCCTCTCGAAGACCGGCTGGGCGCACGGGGACCGGGGGCGGGACCATGATGCGGGCCAGTGACCAACTCGTGCCGGCACTTGCCACTGGAACGTTGGCAGTTCTCGCCGTGCTGCCGTGGGGACTGCCGGCGGACGGCCGGTTCGTGCTGCCGTTCCTGCCGGTCGTGGCCATTCATTACTGGTCGTCGCGGCATCCTGAGCGGCTGAGCGCGGCCGTCCCATTTGTCGCCGGGCTTGTGGTCGATGTTCTCTCGAACGGGCCGCTCGGCTACTGGCCTCTGATTTATCTTGTCAGCTACATGCTGGGTGTCGAAGCGCACCGCTTTCCGGCATCCGGTCCGGCGGCGCGGTGGGCGCAATTCACCGGTGTGCTGCTCGCGCTGGTGATTGCCGCCTGGTGTGTCGCATCGCTCTATCACTTTGCCATTTCGGATTGGCGTCCGTTCGCGTGGGCTTTTTGGGTCACCGCGCTGTCCTATCCGGCGATTGCCTTCGTGCTGAGGGCGCTCGATCCGGCCCCTGTGCGGCCGGCGAACGACCGTCTCGTGCGCGGGGTATGAGGATGACCATTCGCGACGAGGATGACGACGATCGGCGACGGTTCACGCGGCGCGCCCTGATCGCAGGTGGCGTGCAAGCGGCGGCCTTCGCTGCAATCGCGGCGCGCGTCTATTACTTGCAGGTGGTGGAGGGCCGGCGGCTCGCCACATTGGCCAACGACAATCGCATGAGCGAACGGCCAATACTGCCGAAACGGGGGCGAATTCTCGACCGGAATGGCCGGGTTCTGGCTGCGAATATCGAACGGTTCCGGGTGTGGGTGCGTCCCGGCGACGCGGCCCGTATCCGACCGGCACTGGAGCGAATTGCTCAACTCCTCAAGCTCAGCGAAGCCGAGATCGATGCCATCGTCGCGAAGGCGAAAGTTCCGGCGCGCAAGCGGCCGGTCCTTGTCCGAGCCGGCGTCGACTTCGATGCGATTGCCGCGATCGGTCTCAATGCGCCGGAACTTTCCGGAATCGAGGTCGATGCCGTCTTTGACCGGACGTATGCGCATGGCACGGCGACGGGCCACGTGGTCGGGCATACGGGCAGCGTCGAACAGTTCGCACTCGATGACACGGCCCTCTTCAGGGTGCCCGGCGCGCGGATCGGGAAGACGGGTGTCGAACTCGGTCTTGACCGAGACCTGCGGGGACAAACGGGTTCAACGCGCGTCGAAGTCGATGCACGCGGCGACATCGTGCGCGTGCTCGGCGAGTCCGACCCGGTATCCGGGCAGGATGTGACGCTGACGATCGATGCGCCGTTGCAGCAGCGTGTGTTGGATCTGATTTCCGGTTCCGAGCGCGCGGCCGCCGTCGTGATCGATGTCGAGAATGGCGAAGTGGTCGCGATGGCGTCAGCGCCCGCCTACGACCCCAACCTGCTGACGGTGAATTTTGACCAACCGGCATTCGCACGGCTGGAGGCCGATCCGCACAAGCCGCTCATCAATCGGGCGGCGGCCGGGCTCTACCCGCCGGGGTCGACGTTCAAGATGGTCACGGCGCTGGCGGCCCTGGAGGCCGGCGTGATCTCGACCGGCGAGCGGGTTTCGTGCCGCGGAGCATTTCACTTTGCCGGCGAGACATTCCGCTGCTGGAACCGCGGCGGGCACGGTGCGGTCGATCTCGCGGAGGCCATCCGCAAGTCGTGCGATGTCTATTTCTACGATCTGGCCGAGCGTCTGGGCGTCGATCGCATCGCGGCCATGGCCAAGGTGCTCGGTCTCGGGCAGACCTATGCCTGCGGGCTTGGCGGTCAAAAAGACGGCCTGATCCCGACCACCGGCTGGAAACGCGCGGTGAAGGGCAAGGGCTGGCTGCGCGGAGAGACGATCCTGGCCGGTATCGGTCAGGGCTATGTGCTGGCGACACCGCTTCAGCTTGCCGTGATGACGGCGCGACTGGCGACGGGGCGGGTTGTCGTCCCCACGCTGGTGAAGGTTGGCCGCGAGCGGATGCCTGCGGGACCAATCTTTCCTCCGCTGCAGATCAATCCCGACGGACTCGATGCGGTGCGCCGCGCGATGATCGGGGTGGTGCATGCGCCGGACGGCACCGGCGGCAACGCTGCTCTCGACGCCGGCGAAGTTTTGATCGCCGGCAAAACGGGAACGTCGCAAGTGTGGGCATCGGGACGGGAGGCGGCGCCGAAGGAGGAACGCTACGAGCTGCGCGACCATGCGCTGTTTGTGTCCTTCTTTCCGGCCACCGCGCCGAGGTATGCGGTGTCGCTTGTCGTCGAACACGGCGGCAGCGGCGGGCAAACAGCGGCGCCGCTGGTGCGCGATTTAGCCCGACTGATCATCCAGGAACCGTCGCTGGCCGCCAACGGCGTTGCGGAGGTCATCCGATGAGGCGCATGGCCATTGTGGCGGGTGGTCTCGATGTCCTGCGCGGTGTGCCGCGCTCGCACTGGACGGTGATGGCGCTCGTTTCATTGCTTTGCGGGATCGGGATTGCAACGCTCTATTCGGTGGAGGGTGGGTCGTTCCGGCCATGGGCGGAACGGCATGGGCTGCGCTTTTTGGCGGGTCTCGCCGGCATCATGGTCATGCTCGCGGTTCCGGCTACGGCGTGGCTGCGCGTGGCGGCTCCGGCCTATCTTGCATCGCTCGGTCTTCTGATGCTCGTGCCGGTGGTCGGCACCGAAGTGCTGGGTGCACGGCGCTGGCTCGATTTCGGTTTCGGGTCGTTCCAGCCGGGCGAACTGATGAAAGTGGCGCTCGTCATGATGCTGGCGGCCTATTACCAGTGGCTGCCGAAAGAGCGCGTGGGGGATGCGGTGTGGGTGGCCGTGCCGGTCCTGCTGATTGTGATTCCGGCCGCCTTTACGGTGCGCCAACCCGATCTCGGGTCGGCGATGCTCTATGCCATCACCGGGCTCGGGATCATGTTCATGGCCGGTGTGCCTCTCGTTTATTTTGCGGCCAGTGCGGTGCTGGCCGCCGCCGCGTCACCGCTGATCTGGTCGATGCTGCACGGCTATCAGCAGCGGCGCATCGAGATATTTCTCGATCCGGGATCAGATCCTCTCGGAGCAGGCTACCATATCCAGCAATCCAAGATCGCGTTCGGCGCGGGAGGGCTCAGCGGAACGGGCTACATGAAGGGTACCCAGAGCCAGCTTGATTTTCTGCCGGAGAAGCACACGGATTTCATTTTCACGATGTTCGCGGAGGAGTGGGGTTTTGCGGGTGCCGTCGTTCTGCTCGCCCTGCAGGCCGCGCTCGTGCTGGTGCTGTGGCGGATGATGATGAGCGCTGAGACGCGGTTCGCGCGCCTGCTGATTGCCGGGGCGGCGCTGACGATTTTTTTGTATGCTGTCGTCAACGCGGCCATGGTGACGGGGCTCGTGCCGGTGGTGGGCGTTCCGATGCCTTTCGTGTCGTACGGTGGGACGTCCATGATGAGCTTGATGGCGGCGCTAGGTCTGGCGCTTTCGGCGGCGGCGGATCGCGGGTCTTTGGGAGCGGACGGCGATAGGCGGCGTGGTCTGCGGCCGGCATTCTGAAACCACGCTGGAGCCTGATATTTTCAGGATATTTTCAATGACTTGCGTTTCGGTCCGCGAACGGCAACGCGGGGCTGGACAGCCGCAGCCGTGGGTGCTAGATGCTCGCCCGCGGGTCCGGCAACGGACCCCGTTTCGTTCTGGGGCCGTGTTCGATGCGTCTCCAGCGGCGAGTGGGTGATTAGCTCAGTTGGTAGAGCAGCTGACTCTTAATCAGCGGGTCCACAGTTCGAGCCTGTGATCACCCACCAAATTCTTGCT
>ERZ1066138.600-NODE-600-length-11953-cov-10.341234_pt1 | contig 11953 bp, 11 predicted proteins | sample MGYA00382785_ERZ1066138 | MGnify/ENA primary metagenome ERZ1066138 (study PRJEB33369, sample SAMEA5778368) | biofilm metagenome | biome: Industrial cooling water; feature: Water cooling tower basin; material: Biofilm | place: United Arab Emirates | collected...
GGGCCGCGGCCGGCCGCGCGGGGCCCGCCAGGACGCGGCGGGCGAGGTCGGCCAGCTCGGCCCGGTCGCCCTCGGCCCCGAACCATGCCCGCGCCGGCGGCAGCGGCCACAGCTTCAGGGTGGCCTGCACGATCGCGCCGAGCGTGCCGAGCGACCCGACCACCAGGCGCGGGATGTCGTAGCCGGACACGTTCTTCACGGTGCGGCCGCCGCCCTTGATCAGGCGCCCGTCGCCCGTGGCGAGCAGCACCTCCAGCACGGAGTCGCGGACGGGGCCGTACCGCAGCCGCGCCCGCCCGCTTGCCGCGCTCGCCAGCACGCCGCCCACCGTGGAGCCCGGCCGGACGTCGGCCTGGGGCCACCCCTGCCCGCCCTCCGCCGCCAGCGCGACCAGCTCGGTGGCGGGCAGGCCCGCCTCGACCGTGATCGTGAGGTCGGCCGGCTCGTGGGCCACCACCCGGCGCATCGCGGTCGTCTCCAGCGTGCGCGGCGGATCGGGGCCGGGCCACCCCCGCCGCCCCCGGGTGCCGCCGCCGCGAACGGCCACGCGCTCCCCGGCGGCCGCCGCCTCGGCCAGCGCCGCCGCCGCCTCGGCCGTGGTGGCCGGGCGGACGATCACAGCCAGGTGCCCGGGGGGAGGCCCCCGGCGTCGAGGATCAGCTCCCCGCAGCGGCTGCCGCGCGGCAGGACCTTGGCGGGGTTGAGGCGGCCCTCGGGGTCGAACGCGTCGCGCGCGCACGCCTGGGCCGCCAGATCGGCCTCGGAGAAGGTCAGCGGCATGAAGTCGCGCTTCTCCAGGCCGATGCCGTGCTCTCCGGACAGCACCCCGCCCACCGCCACGCACGCCTCGATGATGGCCCGCCCGGCGGCCGCCACCCGCTCGACCTGCTCGGCGTCGCGCCGGTCGAAGGCGATGAGCGGGTGGAGGTTGCCGTCGCCGGCGTGGAACACGTTCATGATCACCAGGTCGTGCGCGGCGGCGATCCGCTCGATCTCCTCCAGCACCTCGACCAGCCGGGTGCGCGGCACCACGCAGTCGTGGAGGTAGTAGTTGGGCGCCACCCGCGCCACCGCCCCGAACGCGCTCTTGCGCGCCTTCCACAGCAGCGCGCGCTCGGCCTCGTCGGCGGCCACGCGCACGCCGCGGGCCCCGTGGGCCCGGCCCTCGCGCTCGACCACCTCGGCCTGGGCGGCCACCTCGGCCGGCGTGCCGTCCACCTCCACCAGCAGCACCGCGGCCGCGTCGACCGGCAGCCCGGCGCGCACGAACGCCTCCACCGCGACGGTCATCGTGCGGTCCATCATCTCGATCGCGGCGGGCACGACCCCGCCGGCGATGACGGCGCCCACCGCCTCGCCGGCCGCCCGCACCGAGGGGAAGTCGAGCAGCATCGTCCGCACCGCGGGCGGCAGCGGCATCAGCCGCACCAGCGCCTCGGTCACCACGCCCAGCGTCCCCTCGCCGCCCACGGCGAAGCCGCGCAGGTCGTAGCCCGGCGGGTCGGGCGCCGCCCCGCCCAGGCGCAGCACCTCGCCGTCGGCCAGCACCAGCTCGAGGCCCAGGACGTGCTGGGCGGTGACGCCCGAGGCGAGGCAGTGCGGCCCGCCCGCGTTGGTGGCGATGTTGCCGCCGATCGAGCACGCCTGCTGGCTGGAGGGGTCGGGCGCGTAGTGGAGCCCCAGGCCGCGCACCGTCAGCGAGAGGTCGAGGTTCAGCACCCCCGGCTCCACCCGCGCGCAGGGGACCTCGGGGTCGACCTCCAGGATGCGGGTCATCCGCGCCAGCGACAGCACGATCGCGCCCTCCAGCGGCACGGCGCCGCCCGTGAGCCCGGTCCCCGAGCCGCGCGGGACCACCGGCAGGCCGACCTCGCGCGCGAGGCGCAGGCAGGCGACCACCTCGTCCCGCGTCTCGGGCAGCACGACCAGCCCGCACTCCCCCTCGGCGATCGAGCCGTCGCGCTGGTAGAGGCGCCGCTCGAGCGGGTGGTGGATCACGCGCTCCTCGTCGAGGAGGGCGACGAAACGCTCCGCGAGGCCGGTTGCGGGGATCGTGGCCACCGCCCGCGAGGCTAGCGCACCCTGCCGCGATCAGGAGATCGGGGGGACGCCCTCGGGGTCCACCGCCGGGGGGTCGGCGCCGGCCAGGATGGCGGCGGCCGCCCGCTCCCCCGCCTCGATCGCCTCGATCACCGCCGCTCCGGGCGCCAGGTGGACCCCCGCGATGGCGTCGAGCCACAGCGCCGGCGCGCGGACGGCCGGAACCTGGGCCAGGTCGGGCACGGGATAGGCGCGCGGAAGCCGCACCACCTCCACCGGCGTCGCGCGCCCCGGATCGTCGAGCCAGCCGAGCGGGTCGGCCAGCGCCCGCGCGCAGGCGCGGGCGAGGCCGCCGTCCGCGAGCCCCCAGGCCGGGTCGGCGGGGTCGGCCAGGCAGTAGCACTCCAGCCCCACCACGGTGCGCCCGGCGGGCGCCAGCCACGGGCTCCAGTTGGCCGGCTCGAACGCGCGGGAGAAGGGCACCCGCGGGTCGTCCACCTGGATCCAGGGCTCCCCGGTCAGCCGCTCGCGGTCGATGGCCAGGTACACGAGGCAGACGGCCCGCATCCGCACCGGCGGCGCCGCCTGGGGAGGCGGCGCGGGCTCGACCATCCGCGCGGCGAGGCCGGCGGGCAGGCTCACCACCGCCTGGGCGCTCGCGAGCTCGTCCGGGCCGTCCGGCCCCTCGACCCGCGCCCCGGCCATGCGCCCCCCCGGCGCCCGGATGGCCACCGCGCGCGTGCGCAGGCGCACGTCGGCGCCGAGGCGGCGGGCCTCGGCGGCCATGGCGTCCATCAGCTGGCCGATCCCGCGCGCCGGGAACCAGAAGCCCTCGGGCGCCGCCTGGTCCTCGAGCAGCCGGCGGGCCCGCTCGCCGGGGATGCGCTCCAGCGGCACGCCGTCGATCTTCTCCAGGTACGGGCGCATGGCGCGGTCGACGAACCGGGGGCCGAAGCGCGCCCCCAGCTCGTCGGCGGCAGAGGGGCCGGGCGGCGCGGGCGGCTCCGGGGCCTCGGGGCGCTGGTCGAGGTAGCGGCCGCGCACGATCCGGCCGTCGCGCACGCAGGCCACCGGCCGGCCCACCCAGCCGAGGTCGCCGTCGAGGAGGTCCTCCAGCCAGCGCCGGCGGGCCTCGTCGCGGACGAACGGGATGTGGCCGCCCAGGTCGTAGGCGAAGCCGTCGCGCCTGCGCGTGACGCACAGGCCGCCAGGCTCGGTGCCCGCCTCGACCACCACGGGGCGGACCCCCGCCCGCGCGAGCGCGAGCGCGGCGCCGAGGCCGGCGGGGCCGGCCCCGAGGACGATGGCGTCGCAGGAGGTGGGCATCGGTGGAGGGGGTCTGTGAGCGGTCGGACGCGTCGGCTCGGGGGGACGTCCGTCACGGGGGAGCACCGCTATGCTCGCGGATTGTGACGGGCCGGGGCTCATGACGCTGAGGATCGTCGCGCTCGTCATGGCGCTCGCCCTGGCGCTGCCCGCCGTGATCCTCATCATCCGCGGGGTGCGCGCCGAGCGGCGCCCGCTCGAGGTCGTCTGGGCGGCGGCTCCCGTCGGGCTCCTGGTCGCCCTCGTCGCGCTCGCGGCGGCGGCCGGGTGACCACGCGCGCCGTCCCGGCCGCGGCCGCCGCACGCCCGCTGGCGTGGGCGGCCGACTACGTGCGGCTCACCAAGCCGCGCATCATCTCGCTGCTGCTCGTGACCACCGCGGGCGCGATGTTCGTCGCGGCCGGCGGGGTGCCGGACGGCTGGCTGCTGGTGTGGACCATGGTGGGCGGCTACCTCGCCGCCGGCGGCGCCAACGCGATCAACCATTACGTCGACCGCGACATCGACGGGCGCATGTCGCGCACCACCGGGCGTCCGGTGGTGGCCGGGCGGGTCGCGCCGGGCCGCGCGCTGGCCTTCGGCATCGCGCTCGGCGCGCTCAGCGCCCTGGTGCTCGGCCTGGCGGCGAACTGGCTCGCCGCCGCGCTGGCCCTGCTGGGGCTCGCCCTCTACGTGGGCGTCTACACGCTCTGGCTCAAGCGGACCACGATCCACAACATCGTGATCGGGGGCTCGGCGGGGGCGGTGCCGCCGCTGGTCGGCTGGGCGGCCGTCACCGGCGACCTCGGCCTGTCGGCCTGGCTGCTGTTCGCGATCGTCTTCTACTGGACCCCGCCGCACTTCTGGGCGCTGGCGCTGATCCTGCGCCGCGACTACGCCGCCGCGGGGGTGCCGATGCTCCCGGTGGTCCGGGGGGAGGCCGAGACCAAGCGGCAGATCCTGCTGTGGACGCTCGTGATGGTGGCCGTGTCGCTGCTGCCGGTGACCTCGGGGGCGGCGGGGTCCGTCTACCTCGGCTCGGCCCTCGCGCTGGGCGCGGTCTTCGTGGCCCTGGCCGCGCTGCTCGCGCGGCGTCCGGGGCTGGGCTGGGCGCGCGCCACCTTCCACTACTCGCTCCTCTACCTGGCGCTGATCTTCGTCGCGCTCGTCGTCGACGCGGCGCTCTAGTCCGTGACCAGTGACGGCACGGGCCGCGGGCGCGCGCGGGCCGCGGCCGGGTTCTTCGTCAGCCCGCTCGGGATCGTGTTCACGACCGTGGTCGTGGACCTGGTCGGGTTCGGGATCGTCCTGCCGATCCTCCCGCTGTGGGCCCAGCGCTTCGGGGCCTCCCCGGTGGAGATCGGCCTGATCACCGCCTCCTACGCGGTGATGCAGCTGCTCTTCGCACCGGTCTGGGGGCGGCTGTCCGACCGGTACGGGCGGCGGCCCATCATCCTGATCTCGCTGGCCGGGAGCGCCGCCTCGGCGCTGCTGATCGGCCTGGCGGGGACGCTGCTGGTGATCTTCCTCGCGCGGGTGCTCCAGGGCATCGCCGGCGCCTCCTACGCCGCGGCGCAGGCCTACGTCGCCGACGTGACGTCGCCGCGCGAGCGCGCCCGCGGGATGGGGCTGATCGGCGCCGCGTTCGGCCTCGGCTTCGTGCTCGGCCCGGCGATGGGGGCGCTCTTCTCGGCCGTCGACCCCCGCGCGCCCTTCATCGCCGCGGCCGTGCTGGCGGCGGCCAACCTGGCGCTCGCCTGGCGGCGGCTGCCTGAGTCCCGCCGCCCCGGCGCCGCCGCGTCCACTTCGCGCGCGGGGGCGCTCCGGCGCGCGCTCGCCAGCCGCGAGGTGGCCCCGCTGGTGCTGCTCTCGTTCGTCGCCACGTTCGCGTTCGTGGGCATGGAGGCGACGTTCGCGCTCTTCGGCGACCGCCGCTTCGGCTACGGGCAGGTGGAGATGGGCCTGCTGTTCGCCTACATCGGGGTGGCGTCGGCGGCCGCCCAGGGGGGGCTGGTGGGGCCGCTGGTCGCGCGTGCGGGCGAGGCGCGCGTGATGGTGGCGGGCCTGGGGGGGACCGCCGCCGGGCTGCTGCTGGTGGCGGCCGCCGAGAGCCTCTGGCTGCTCCTGGTGGGGCTCGCCGTGCTGGCCGTCGCGGCCGGCCTCGTCTTCTCGACCACCACGGCCCTCATCTCGCTGGCCGCGGGAGAGCGCGACCAGGGGGCGATCCTGGGGGTGACCGCCTCGGTGGGCGGCGCCGCCCGCATCGCCGGGCCCGTCGTGGGCACCGTGCTCTTCCAGCACGCGGGCATCGCGGTGCCGCTGCTGGTGGGCGCCGGGCTCTTCGCCCTGTGCGCCCTGGGCGCGGTGCGTCTGGCGGCCGGCCCCGCGGTGGCCTCCCCCTCGCCGTAGATCGCCTCAGGCGGCCGGAGCCCACTCCGCGACGACCTCCGGCGGGCGGAGCAGCGTCTGCATCACCACGCAGTAGCGCTCGGTGGCGCGCGCGAGGCCGGCGAGGGCCTCGGGGTCCGCGCCGGGGGCGTCCACCTGGAAGCGCACCCGGATCCGCTCGAAGCCGACCGGCACGTCGCGGCGGGTGCCGAGCGTGCCCTGCAGGTCCAGGTCGCCCTCCACCACCACGCCGATCCGCTCCACGGCGATGCCGCGGGCGGCGGCCACCATCTGGCAGGTGATCTGCGCGCAGGCCGCGAGCGCTCCGAGCAGCAGGTCGCCGGAGCAGGCGGCCGTGCCCGGGCCGCCGACGCCCTGGTGGGCCTGGGCGGCGTGGACCGCCCGCCCGACCTCCACCGAGCAGGCGATCGGGGTGTCCTCCGGCGAGGCCTCGGCGCGCAGCGTGATGCGGGACGCCGCCGCATCCCCGGCGTAGCGGTCCCGCAGCGGGGCCTGCAGCGAGCGGATGTCCATGACGCCTCCCGTCCGAAGCTCGGTCCCCCGGACCCCGGGGCCGCGATCCTCCCAGGCGAGGCGGGCGCCCGGCAACCGGCCGAACCGGGGCGCCGGGGTCGGCGGGCCGGCGCCGCAGGGACGTTCGCCCCCGGCCGCGGCCCCTGGACCCCGGGGGTCCCGTGGTAGATTGCGCCGCGTGCTGAGGAGCCGCCACACGGTCCCGCTGCTGGTCATCGCCGTCGTCATCGGCGGCCTCACCGCGGCCGTGGCGCTCCTGATCGACTGGATCCCGCCGCAGGCCACCGAGCAGGCGGTCCGCACCGACGAGCTCACCTGGTTCGTCATCGTCGCCTCGATCGTGATCTTCACGATCGTCTGCACCTTCCTGATCTACGCGGTGTGGCGCTTCCGCGCGAAGCCGGGCGACGAGAGCGACGGCCCGCCGATCCACGGCAACACGACGCTCGAGGTGGTCTGGACGATCGTGCCGGCGCTGCTGCTCGCGGTGGTGGCGGTCTGGGCCTACCTGGTGCTCTCGGACAACGAGGCGCTCGCCAACGACCGCGAGGTGATCGACGTCACCGCCGAGCAGTTCGCCTGGACCTTCACGTACCCCGATGGGCAGGTGGAGTCGGGCGACCTGCGGGTGCCCGTCGGGCGCCAGGTGGAGCTGCGGATGCGCACGAAGGACGTCATCCACTCCTTCTACGTCCCCGAGTTCCGCGTCAAGCAGGACATCGTGCCCGGCATCACCACCCGGGTGGTCTTCGACGCGACGAAGCCGGGCACGTACCAGGTGATGTGCGCCGAGCTCTGCGGCGTCGGCCACGGGGTGATGCGCGCCCGCGTGATCGCGATGCCGGAGCCCGAGTACCGCGCGTGGCTCGACGAGGCCGCCCGCACGGTGGCCGCGCAGCCCGCCCCCGAGCCCCAAGCCGGCAACGCGCCGGCCCCGGAGGCGCCGCAGGCCGGCAACGCCCCGGCCGAGGAGCCCGCCCCGTGACCCGCCGACCCGCGACCCCCCTCAGGTAGCGAGGACCCCCATGGCCACCCACTCACCGACGCACGCCGTCCCCGGCCACGGCCACCACGTCGATCCCCGGCCGCTCTGGTACTGGTGGCGGCGGGCGATCGTCTGGACCGGCGGCGGGGTCGCGTTCTCGTTCGCCTTCACCTGGTTCTTCCGGTGGGTCTTCGGCATGCAGCCGCTGTGGAACCCCGAGGTCTACGTCACCTTCGCGACGCTCTTCGGGACGCTCGGCTTCCTCGCGGGCATCGGCTGCTTCGACTACTGGGCGCAGTACGTGCTGGGCAAGCGCCTGCCCGAGGACGACCACTCGCTGCACGGCGCCCACTCCTGGCGCGACTACCTCCGCTTCAACACCGACCACAAGGTCATCGGCGTCCAGTACGTCATCGCCGTCTTCTTCTTCTTCGTGGTCGGTGGGATCTTCGCCCTGCTCGTGCGGGCCGAGCTGGCCGACCCGGGCCAGTCGATCGGCGACGCCGAGACCTACAACGGCCTCTTCAGCGTCCACGCGACGCTGATGATCTTCCTGTTCGTGATCCCCGCCTTCGCGGGCCTGGCGAACTACGTGCTGCCGATCATGATCGGCGCCAAGGACATGGCGTTCCCGAAGCTGAACGCCCTGTCGTTCTGGATGTTGATCCCGGGCGGCGTGATGCTGGCGATCAGCCCCGCGGTGGGCGCGTTCTCCGCCGGCTGGACCGCGTACGCGCCGCTCTCCGTCCAGGGCGGCACCGGCCAGACGCTCTTCCAGATGGGCGTCCAGGTGGTCGGCGCCAGCTCGATCCTCGCCGCCATCAACTTCCTGGTCACGATCTTCACCATGCGCGCGCCGGGCATGACCGTCTGGCGCATGCCGCTGCTGGTGTGGGCCAACGCGACCACCTCGGCGCTCGTCGTCTTCGGCACCCCGTTCATCGCCGGGTCGCAGTTCATGACGCTCTTCGACCGCGTCATGGGCACAAACTTCTTCAACCCGGCGCAGGGCGGGGACGTGGTCATGTACCAGCACGTCTTCTGGTTCTACTCGCACCCGGCCGTGTACATCATGATGCTGCCCGGGTTCGGCATCATCAGCGAGGTCATCGCGACCTTCTCGCGCAAGCCGATCTTCGGCTACCGCGCGCTCGCGTTCTCCACGGTCGCGATCGCGGTGCTGGGCTTCGGAGTGTGGGCGCATCACATGTTCGTCAGCGGCATGGCCGCGTGGCTGCGCGTGCCGATGATGATCACCACGATCATCATCGCGATCCCGACGGGCATCAAGATCTTCTCGTGGCTCGGCACCCTCTGGGAGGGGAAGATCCACCTGAAGACGCCCATGCTCTTCGCGCTCGGCTTCATCGCCACGTTCACGATCGGTGGCCTGTCCGGCGTGATGCTGGGGACGATCCCCGTCGACATCAACGTCACCGACACGTACTTCGTGGTGGCCCACATCCACTACGTGTTCTTCGGCGGCAGCGTCTTCACCATCTTCGCCGGCGCCTACTACTGGTTCCCGAAGATGACGGGCCGGATGTACAACGAGCGCCTGGGGCAGATCCACTTCTGGCTCACGTTCGTGGGCTTCAACGCCACGTTCCTTCCGATGCACTGGCTCGGGCTGCAGGGGATGCCGCGCCGCGTCGCGGCCTACGACGACCGCTTCACGGCGCTGAACGTCTTCATCAGCGCCGCCTCGCTGCTGATGGCCGTCTCGACGCTCGTCTTCTTCTACAACATGTACATCTCCTGGCGGCGCGGCCCCAGGGCGCCGTGGAACCCGTGGCGCGGGCGCACCCTGGAGTGGCTGGTGTCCTCGCCGCCGCCCACGTTCAACTTCGACGCGACCCCGCAGGTCGTCGGTGGCCCCTACCAGTACGGCGTCCCGGGCGCGCGCCACGCGGTGGTGTTCGCCCCCGAGGCGATCGGCGGCGGCGAGCTGATCGAGTACGAGCGGCGGACGATCCTCGTCATCGCCAACGAGACCATCTCCTCGGGGACCCTGGTCGACGAGATCCGCCGCCGGCACGCGGAGGGCTTCTGGCGCTTCACGCTGGCGTGCCCGACCGAGGGGGGCGACGCGCGGGCGGCCGAGCGCCGGCTGCAGGTCACGCTCTCCGTGCTGGCCGAGGCCGGTGTCGACGCGAGCGGCACCGTCGTCGACGGCGACCCCTTCGAGGCGCTGCGGCGGGTCACCTCCGACGAGGAGGTGCAGGAGATCCTGCTGGCCACGTACCCGACGGGCGAGTCGCGATGGATGGCCGACGACATGGTCGACCGCCTGCGCAAGCTCAGCGGCCTCGGCATCACCCGCGTCGTCGTGCGCCGCCAGGACGCCCGCGAGCCGCTGGCGCGCCCCGGCGTCTCGCGCGTCGCCGTGATCGCCGACGAGGCGCTCGGCGGCACCGGGCTCACCGAGGCGTTGCGCGAGCGCGGCGACCGAGAGCCGATCGCCGTGATCATCCTCTGCCCGATGGCGCTGGACGGCCCCGGCTGGACCGACGAGGCTGAGGAGCGGCGCCGCCGCGCGGCCGCCCGGGTCCGCGCGGCGATCGACGCCCTCCAGGCCGCGGGCATCCAGGCCCGGGGCGAGGTGCTCGACGGCGACGCCGCCGAGGCCGCGCGCATCGCGCGCGGCGACTACCGGGCGGACGCGGTGCTGCTGGCGATCACCCGCGGCGGCCCGTGGGACTACGACTCCGCGGTCGAGCCGGTCCGGGCCGCCGCCGCCCCGCTCGAGCTGGAGCGGGTGGTGGTCGACGCGGAGGCGCCGGCGGCGCCGTCGGGGAGCTAGCGGATGGCGACGGTCGAGCCCACGGTCGGCGCGCCCGCGAGCGCCACTCCGCCCCCCTCGCGGGGGAGCCAGCTGAGCATGGGCCTCATGGCGATGATCTTCTTCATCGGCTCCGAGGTCATGCTGTTCGGCTCGCTGTTCGCGGCGTACTTCTTCGTCCGCTTCAACATCGCCGAGCAGTGGCCGCCCATCGATCCGGCGACCGGGAAGGCGTTCGAGCTCCCGGTCACCCTCACGGCGGTCAACACCGCCATCCTCGTGTCGTCCAGCTTCACGATCCACTGGGCCGAGCACCGCCTCAAGCACTACAACGACCGCAAGGCACTCGAGCGCGGCCTGCTCGTCACGATGATGCTCGGGGCGACGTTCCTGATCATCCAGATCAACGAGTACGTGAACATCGGCTTCACGGTCCGCGACACCGCGTTCGCCTCGACGTTCTTCACCCTGACGGGCTTCCACGGAGCGCACGTCTTCGTGGGCCTGACGATCCTCACGATCATGTTCATTCGCGTGAAGCGCGCCCGCGACTTCACGCCGCGATGGTCCACGCCCCTCCAGGCCGGGAGCCTCTACTGGCACTTCGTCGACGTCGTCTGGGTAATCCTGTTCATCCTGGTGTACCTCCTATGAGCGGGGATTCGCATCGCCTTCGCATCCGGCTGGGCGCCGCCGCCGTGGTCGTTGCGGGCGTCGTGATCGTTGCGGGCTGCGGATCCGCCGCAGCACCTTCCGCCGATCTGAATGCCGGCGCGCAGGTGTTCGCCAATTCCTGCGCGAGCTGTCATACGCTCGGCGCTGCGGGCAGTCAGTCGCAGATCGGACCGAACCTCGACGACTCGTTCAGGGCGGCCCGGCAGGCCGGAATGGACGAGGTCCAGTTCCGTGGGGTCGTGCGGCGGTGGATCAAGATCGCTCAGCTGCCCATGCCGCGGAACATCGTCACCGGCCAGGACGCCGAGAACGTGTCCGCCTACGTCGCGAGCGTCGCCGGGACCAGCCCGGAGAGCACGGTCCGGCGCGCCCAGCCGCGGCCGCCCGAGGCGCCCGACCCGCCCCGCCAGGAGCAGAACTAGCCCCTCGGCCGCCGGGGCCCGGCGACCGCTATCGTGGCCCCCGTGAGCGACGGGGGACGGCCGGAGGGCGCGCGGATCGTCGTGACCGGCGCCTCCCGGGGGCTCGGCCGGGCGCTGGCGGAGGCCTTCGCGGCCGAGGGCGCGCGGCTCGTCCTCACCGCCACCCGGGTCGGGCACCTGGACAGCGTCGCCGGGCGGCTCCGCCGCAACGGGACCGAGGTGCACGCCCTCGCTCTGGAGCTGGGCGACCCGGACGCCGCCCGCCGCGTCGGCTTCGACGCCATCGCCGCCCTCGGCCGGGTCGACGTCCTGGTCAACAACGCGGGGGTGCTCGGCGAGCGCCGCCCGCTCGCGGACTACCCCATGGACGTCTGGGAGCGCGTCCTCGCGGTCAACGTCACCGGGGTCCTCGCGCTGACCCAGGCGGTCCTGCCCGGGATAGCCGACGGCGGGGCCGTCGTCAACGTCACCTCGGGCGCCGCGGGCCGCCCCGGCTGGGGCGCCTACGCCATCTCGAAGCTCGCGATCGACGGCATCACCGGCATCCTGCGCGAGGAGCTCGCGCCCCGCGGCATCCGCTGCGTGGCGATCAACCCGGGCGCGACACGTACGTCGATGCGCGCGGCCGCGTACCCGGCCGAGGACCCCGGCACGGTGCCCGCCCCATCCGCCCGGGTCGCGCCGTTCCTGGCGGTGGCCGCGGGCGCCGACCCCGGACCCCACGTGGAGGCGGCGGAGTGGACCGGACGCTGAGAAGGTCGTTCAGGATGAGACGCGGTCGTCCTGCCGCGAGAACCGAGCGAGGCAAGGACGCAGGGAGGG
>ERZ1066138.601-NODE-601-length-11938-cov-5.570900_pt1 | contig 11938 bp, 9 predicted proteins | sample MGYA00382785_ERZ1066138 | MGnify/ENA primary metagenome ERZ1066138 (study PRJEB33369, sample SAMEA5778368) | biofilm metagenome | biome: Industrial cooling water; feature: Water cooling tower basin; material: Biofilm | place: United Arab Emirates | collected...
ATCTGGAGTGCAGCGGAGAACAAGTCGTATCGGGTGACCCCGGAAATGTTCGGTGCGGGAAATGCGGCGTGGGATCCGAGCGGCGATTATCTCTACTTTATCTCACAGCGTGAGTTTGCCCCGCAGATCTCACAGTCTGAGTTCAATTTTGCGACGAACAGGATGGCACACATTTATTCGCTCGCCTTGCGGAAAGACGTTAAGCATCCGTTCCCGTTTCAGGATGACGAGGTGACGATCGTCGCCGAACGTCCCGCTCCGCAGGGTGCGCCCACGCCCGCCGCGAAGCCGGAAACGATCGACTTTGAAGGCATTGAGGGCCGTGCGGTGAAGGTGCCGCTGCCGGCCGATAACTACAACGGGCTCTCGGCAAACCGCGGGCATCTGATCTACGTGGTCACGCCGCCGTTCTATTACGGCAGGCAGGCCGAGTCGCAGCCATCGCTTCGCATTTTTTCAATGAAGGACCGACGCGAGACGACCTTGCTTTCGCCCGGATTTGGTTACGCTCTTTCAGCCGACGGAATGAAGCTGATGAGTACCTCGACCGGCGGGAGCTATAACCTCCTCGATGCCAATCCGCAGGGCGAGCGGAGCCGAAAGAGCGTTTCGACTGCCGGCTTGGTAACGGAGGTCGATCCGGTCGCGGAGTGGAACCAGATATTCAATGAGGCGTGGCGGAGGTATCGCGATTGGTTCTACGTTGAGAACATGCACGGCTTTGACTGGGAGCGAATTCGCGAGGATTACCGAAAATGGCTGCCGCACGTCGCCCATCGGGCGGATCTCAACTACATAATCGCCGAGATGAGTTCGGAGCTGACAGTCCAGCACGCCTACATCGACGGCGGCGATATGAGCCTTCCGCCGCGGATCGCGGTCGCTCTTGCCGGGGCACGGTTCGAAGCGGACAAGGCGTCGGGCCGATACAAGATCGCGAAGATCTTCGGCGGACATAACGAAGAGGACATCTACCGCTCGCCTTTGACCGAGGTCGGAGTTGACGCCCGAGTTGGGGACTACGTTCTTGCGGTCAATGGTGTTGAGGTGAAGACCGACCGCGACGTTTATGCCTACTTCCGCGGCAGGGCGAACGGGGCCGTTACGCTAACGCTCAACTCGACACCGTCGACGCAAGGTGCCCGTCAGGTTACTTTCCGGCCGATCACGAACGAATCGGACCTCATTTATCTGAACTGGATCGAAGCCAACCGGAAACGAGTCAGCGAAATGACCGGCGGCCGAGTTGGATATATCCACATTCCCGACATGGGAGCGGCGGGCATTCGCGAGTTCATCAAATGGTACTATCCGCAGCTCGATAAGGAAGGGTTGGTCGTTGACGTCCGTGCCAATGGCGGCGGCAACGTATCGCGTATGCTGATCGAACGGCTGCGTCGGCGGATGCTCGGTGTTAATTTCCGCCGTGGCGACGACGACGGCTCGACCTGGCCGGACGCAGTATTTCGCGGGCCGATGGTCGCACTGCTCAACGAAAACTCGGCCTCGGACGGCGATATCTTCCCATATATGTTCCGCGAGGCGGGGCTCGGGCCGCTGATCGGCAAGCGAAGCTGGGGCGGCGTTGTCGGCATTACGAATCGCGGTAACCTGATCGACGGCGGCGTTGTGAACGTGCCTGAGTTTGCTTTGGCGAACACGAAGGGTGAGTACATCATCGAAGGCTACGGGGTCGATCCGGATATCGAGGTCGATAATGATCCGCGATCGGTGATCGCCGGACGCGATCCGCAGCTCGAACGCGGCGTGCAGGAGGTGATGAAGAAACTGACCTCGCCGGTTAAGCTCCCGACGCGCCCGGCCGACCCGAACCGGAATAAGAACTGATGCCGCGATTGCTTGAAGTAGATCACCTGCAAACGCACTTTCCGACCCGGGCGGGTTTGGTGAGGGCGGTGAACGACGTCAGCTTTTCTGTTGGCGAGGGCGAACTGCTTGCCCTCGTCGGGGAATCTGGATGCGGTAAGTCGATCACGGCGCTTTCGATAATGAGGCTGATCTATCCGCCGGGGGAGATCGCCGGAGGCTCGATCCGGTTCAAGGGCGAAGAGCTTACGACGGCGAGCGAGGCGAGGCTGCGGGAGATCCGCGGAAATGACATCGCGATGATCTTTCAGGACCCGATGACGTCGCTCAATCCGGTCTATACGGTCGGCGAGCAGATCGCCGAGGCTCTTCGCCTGCATCGCAAGCTGGATAAAAAAGCTGCGAAGCGGGCGGCGATCGAGGCGATGAAGGAGGTCGCGATCCCTTCGCCCGAGCGGCGGGCGGACGACTATCCGCATCAGCTTTCTGGCGGAATGCGGCAGAGGGTGATGATCGCGATGGCGCTTGCGTGCGACCCGGAGCTTCTTATAGCCGACGAGCCGACGACCGCTCTGGACGTCACCATTCAGGCGCAGATCCTTGAGCTTTTGAATGAGCTTAGAAAAACTCGAAAACTGGCCGTGCTTCTGATCACGCATGACCTCGGTGTTGTCGCGGACGTGGCCGACCGCGTTTGCGTGATGTACACCGGAAAGATCGTCGAGGAAAGCGGCGTTGACGAGCTTTTTGACGAGCCGAAGCATCCCTATACGAGAGGCCTTCTGCGCTCGGTGCCGAAGCTTGCTGCACATTCGATAGAAAAGGTCGCCCGCCTGCAAACCATTGAGGGCGTCGTCCCGACACCGACCGAGCTGCCGCCGGGCTGCCACTTCGAACCGCGGTGCGAGTTTCGAATGCCGGAATGCAGCAAGGGTGAGATACCTCTTTTCCAAGCCGGGGATGACTCGCAGGTTCGTTGCCTGCTATTTGATCCTGCCGCGCGAGTGCGGACTGCGATGGAGGCCCAGGCGTAGGAGATGATCGCTCTCCGTGAGTTTTTATGGAATCCTCCGCAACGTTGAAAGAGAAACAGGAACTTCTGGGTGTCCGTGGCCTCGTCAAACACTTTCCCGTTGAGAACAGCGATGATGTTGTCCGCGCGGTCGATGGCGTATCGTTTGACATATTTGCGGGCGAGACGCTCGGGCTGGTCGGCGAATCGGGCTGCGGAAAATCGACGGTCGGGCGGTGCCTTCTGAGGCTTCATGAACCGACGGCGGGTGAGGTTTTGTTTGAGGGACAGAACATTATTGGCCTTCCGCACCGCGAGATGCAGGCTCTCCGGCGGGAGATGCAGATCATTTTCCAGGACCCTTACGCAAGCCTTAATCCGCGGCTGAGCATACGTTCGATCATCTCAGAACCGCTCAAGATACACGGCATCGGAAATAAAGCCGAACAGCGTGAACGAGTCGCAGATCTTCTTAGCAAGGTCGGGCTTGACCCGAAATATATGGATCGCTATGCCCACGAATTCTCCGGCGGGCAGGGGCAGCGGATCGGCATCGCCCGGGCACTTGCACTCAACCCAAAGCTGATCATTTGCGACGAACCAGTCTCGGCACTAGACGTTTCGGTTCAGGCACAGGTCGTGAACCTGCTTCAAGATCTTCAGCAGGAGTTCGGGCTGACCTATCTTTTCATCTCCCACGGGCTTGCCGTTGTCGAGCATATTTCGAATCGCGTCGCCGTGATGTATCTTGGCAAGATAGTTGAGATAGCCGAGGCCAAGGAACTTTACGAGAACCCGCTACATCCCTACACTAAGGCGCTGTTGTCCGCGATCCCGATCCCCGACCCAACGGAAAAGCGAGAGCGGATAATCCTCACCGGCGATGTCCCGACACCGATAAATCCGCCTTCGGGGTGCCGGTTCAGGACGCGATGCCCGATCGCAATACCCGAATGTGCATCGGTCGAGCCGCCTCTCGAGGAACACGGGAGCGGCCATCTAGCCGCCTGTATTCGCATCGGTGAAACCGCGGTCTAGGCGAAAAATTGCAACACTCGGGGCTCGAAATCCGTATATCGGGTTGAATTACATTTCTTTACAAACATTTGGCTTTGGAAAGTGCCCGCCTGTCGGGCCGAATGGAGGAAAATGTCAGAATTCGATCCAAACGAGAATCGTGCGTCCAATGAAACGGTCGAGATGTCGGAAGTAGCGACGCTCGGCAACATCTTTTTCGAGCCCGAGCGGACGTTCAAGGCCCTTAAGGCCAAGCCGCGTTTCATTCTCGCGGGAATAATCGTATCGCTGCTCGTCGGTGCCTATATTTTTGCGCTAAATCAGAAGATCGGGCCTGAGGGGTTGCGGCGCGAGATTTCGGCACAAATTGAAAAGAACCCGCAGGTCGCTTCGATGAGCGCGGCCGAGAAAGCGCAGATGGTCGAGACGCAGATGACCATCAATAGCTACACGCAGTACATCTCGCCGGTGTTTGTTGTGATCAGCTTTCTACTCGGCGCTCTGCTTTATTGGGGCGGATCAAAGGCATTCGGGGGCGAAGGTGGCTTTTCGCATGCTCTATCCGTCTGGGTCTATTCGTTGCTGCCACCGTCGCTGATCTCTGTGATAGGCAGCTTTATCGTGATGTATTTCAAGGCCGCGGAGGAGATCGATATCGTCTCAAGCCAACGAGGGCTATTGCAAGCAAATCTGGGCTTTTTGTTTGGGAAGGACGCGAGCCCGGTGCTTGTTACGTTGGTCAGCGTTTTTGACCTATTCGCGATCTGGGGATGGATATTGGCAGCGATCGGCCTACGGGTAACGAACAAGATCTCGTCCGGGTCGGCGTGGGCCGTGGTGATCCTTGTTGCTTTAGTAGGAGTTCTTTTCCGAGTGATCGGAGCCTTCTTCTCGGGCAATCCGAGTTAGGAATAAAGTACAAAGAATGAACAAGGGAGGCCGTTTGAAGCCTCCCTTTTTCTTATTCATATCGAAGCGATTCGATCGGGTCGAGCCTCGCAGCTTGCCGTGCAGGGAACTGGCCTGAAACCAAACCGATGCCGACGCTGGCAAAGAACCCGGCGATCGGAGCCCAAAGCGGCACGTACGATGGAAAGACCATCTTGACCAGCAACGAAAGTCCCCAGCCGATCGCTAAGCCTAAAAGCCCGCCAAAACCCGTCAGCGTTCCTGCTTCGATAAGGAACTGCAGGAGAATGTCGCTCTGCTTTGCCCCGATGGCCTTTCGAATGCCGATCTCTCGGGTCCGCTCGGTAACGGACACAAGCATTATGTTCATCACGCCGATACCGCCGATAAGCAGCCCGATCGACGAAATGACGACCATTGCCGCGGCGACGCCGGCGGTTATCGACTGAAACTGGTCGATGATGCTATCGGCGGTCGCGGTCGAGAAGTTGTTCGGCTCGCCGAAACCAACGCCGCGTCGGACGCGAAGCAGGTCCTCGACCTGATCGCGGGCCTCTTGAATGCGGCCGGGTTTTGAGACGACCGTGATAAAGATGTCATCGGCATTAGGCTTGATGCGCTGTGCCGAGCCGAACGGCATGTAAATGGTATTGCTCTGGTCGTTGTTGCCGCCGTCGCCGCCAAAAAGCTGTGGCTTTTTATCGAGCAAGCCAACAACGGTGAATTCGCGGCCGCTGATCTCAAGCGTTTTGCCGATGGGCGACTCGAAGGGAAAAAAGGTCTCTTTGACCGTCGAACCGATAAGGCAAACGTCCTTTTTGTAATCGACCTCGGTCTGGTTGAACCAGCGGCCCTCGACGATCACTTCGGTCTCGGCCCGCTCGATCTCGGGCAGCGTTCCGCTGAGCTGAATGTTCGACGTCTGTTTTCCGTTCGCCGAAACGATCGTTCGGTTACCGAAGAACCCGCTCGAAACATTGAGCCGAGGCACCGCTGTTTCTACGTCCGGCAAGTTACGAAGTGCAAGAGCGTCTTCGAGCGTTAGGTCCGGCCTCATCCGTTCCTCACGCGACGGGCGGCCAAACCGGACGCCGACGTTCATTTTATAAACAAAAATCGATCGGGTTCCGAAGGATTTGACCTGCTCCTCGACAGCCATCCCGATGCCCGAGATGATCGAGGAGATAAGCATAACGGTGATGACGCCGACGACGACACCGATTATCGTCAGGAACGAGCGTAGCTTGTTGCTCCGCAGCGTTGCGAAGGCCATCTTGAGGTTTTCGTAAAATCGGCTGGCTGCAATTCTCATACTAATCGGCCCTCAGTGCTTCGATCGGGTCAAGCCGTGCGGCTTTCCATGCCGGGAAAAGGCCTGCAAGTATTCCAACACCGGCGGAAACGCCGATGGCGAGAACGGCGGCCCACCATGGAATGGAGGTCGGGAATACGTAGCGGCTAACAAAGAAACCGGTCGTGTATGCGATCACAAGGCCGATCAGGCCGCCGATCGCCGCCAAAAGCCCGGATTCAAAAAGGAACTGGCGGAGGATGTCTGCCTGCTTTGCCCCGAGAGATTTGCGTATCCCGATCTCCTTTGTTCGCTCGGTGACCGCGACGAGCATAATGTTCATGATGACGATCGCACCGACGACCAACGCGATACCGGGAACGACTAGCAGAACGATCGAGAATACTCCGGTAAAGCTGCCGATGAGGCCGCTGATGGCGTCCGGCGTCACTATACCAAAGTTGTCTTTCTCTTCTGCAGGTAGCTTGCGTTTGATCCGCATCAGCGTGCGGACCTCGTCAACGGCGTCTTCCATCCTCACGCCTTCGCGGGCGGTAACTGAGAACGTCGGTGCCCGCTGCCACCGGAGTCCTCCGAAATTTGCTCCGAAGGTGTTCAGAGGAACCTGGACAAAATTGTCCTGCGGCTGGCCGAAAACAGTGCCCTTCGGAACTCGTATTCCAATTATCCGGTAAGGAATGCCCGAGATCTGGATCTCGCTTCCGATCGCACCACCCTGCGGGAAAAGATTGTCGGCAATATCACTGCCAATGAAAGCGACCCGTACCGCATTGGCATTCTCGGCCTCGGTAAAGTAGCGGCCGTCCAGGATCTCGATATTGTCGATCTGTGCGATGACCGGCTGCATTCCCTGAATGCTCACGGCCTCAAGGGTCTTGGCGTTATAGCGAACGTCGCGCGATGTGTTACCCGCCCGGGCACCGATCTTGTCGATGAGCTGTGCACGCTCTTTGATGAAATCGAGCTCGTCGAACGTCAATTCCTTGTTTCTTCGCTGGGCTTCGGCGATGGTGTCGGAATTCCGGAAATCGGAAAAGTTGAAACGCTGGACCGTGAACGCATTTGAACCTATACCGGCTATCTTTTCACCGACGTAGCCGTTAAATCCGATAAGCAGCGAGAGAACGATCATGAATGCCGTCATTCCGATGATCATTCCGAGGAGCGTCAGAAACGATCGAAGCTTATGGGCCATGATCGAATCAAAGGCCAATTTTAGTGTTTCAGCAAAGTTCATCGCAGATGCGGTGTCGCAGTTAGATTATACGCGAGCCGCAGAATAAAGTTAGATGCGAGCGAACTAAACTTTGTTCGTGAAGAGTTTGTAAAGAGATGCAAAGTGGCAGAAAACAACGATCGGCACTATGACCGACGGCAGCCAGACATACGGGAAAAAGGAAACGGCCCGGTTCGGCTGCTCGAAGGCGATCTGCTGAAAGGGCGACGGGAAAGCGGCGATGGAGATGCCGACGATGGTCAGCACCAACCCGAGGGCAGCAAGGTTCCAGCCAATGAGCAATGATCTGTTCGGGTTACTTCCGCGAAAAGCGAGGAACGCGACCAGAGGAGCGGTGATACCGGAAACGATGTCGAAGTTCCAACCGGTGAAGCTCATCTGCGGAGCGATGGCACCGGCTTCCTCAAGAAAATGAAGCACGATCTCGATCGGGATGCGGATCGTGTGTATCAGTGTCAGGGCCAAGAGCGGGAGGGAAGAAACGAACGTTTTCTTCGTAAAGACGAAGAGGCCCAAGATGAAAAGAAATGCCGGAAGCGGGCCGAAAAGCAACAGACGCGGCGGAAAACCTTCAGTTTGCTGGTAAAGACCGCCAATGCCGAGCGCGGCCTGAAACAGGAGCCAGAAAGGGATCGCTGCGAGGACTATCCTACCGGCTGTAGTGTCCGCCGAATTGCGGCGGACGATGAAAATAGAAATGCCGACCGTTACGAAAACGGTCAGCATAAAAAGGATCGAAACAAATGGCGGTACGCCGCTCACCGGATCTTTTCGTCCTTTTCGATACGGCCGTCGCGAATCGTTATAACGCGGTGTGCCCGCTCGGCTACGTCCTGCTCATGGGTGACGATAATGATGGTGTTGCCATCGGCGTGCAGTTTCTCAAAAAGTGCCATGATCTCGTGGCTCGTTTTCGTGTCGAGGGCACCCGTCGGTTCGTCAGCTAGCAGGATCGAGGGGTCATTGACCAAGGCTCGTGCGATGGCCACGCGTTGACGCTGTCCGCCGGAAAGTTCGTTCGGCTTATGCAGCACACGGTCGCCGAGTTCGACCGAACTGAGGGCGGCCTGAGCCTTTTCGTGCCGTTCCCCAGCCCGCATGCCGGCATATATAAGCGGAAGCTCGACATTGTGCAGGGCGGTTGCCCGGGCAAGAAGATTGAAGGTTTGAAAAACGAATCCGATCTCCTTGTTGCGGATGCGGGCGAGTTCGTCGTCCGACATCTCGGAGACCATATTGCCGTTGATCCAATAATTGCCCTTGGTCGGCGAGTCGAGACAGCCTATAAGGTTCATCAGCGTGGACTTTCCCGAGCCCGAAGGCCCGATGATCGCGAGGTATTCGCCTTTTTCAACGCGAAAAGAAACGTCGCGAAGTGCATGGAGCTCCTCAACGCCCATCTGATAGGTCTTCCAGATGTTTTCCATCAGGATAAGCGGCCGCCGCTTGGCGCTCATACCATTATTCTCGGGCTGCGGGGTGCCGTTCGCTTCTTCGTTTTCCATAAAGCGGTACATATCCATGGTTGCTAATTCGCACGCAAAACCTACGAGCCTGCTCGTTGCGGAGCTGCCTGTTTCTTGACGACCGTTCCTTCCTTCAGGGTATTCAGCACGCGGCTTGGGCCGGTGATGACCTCCTGACCTTCGGAAAGTCCGGCGGTTATCTGAATATCGGATTCTCCGGTGATCCCGGTCTCGACCTCGACGAACTTCACCTTGTTGTCCTCAAGAACATAAACGCCCTTGATCGGTTTCGGCCTGTCTGCCGGTTCGGGGCCATTGCCCTGCGGAGACGGTGATGGCGAAGCGCCGGCATCGGGCCGTTTCTCGACAACCGCCTGAAGCGGCACGGCGATCACATTTTGGGCGGTCTGCGTCGTGATGGTCGCGGTGGCACTCATACCTGGCCGAAGACCGTTCTGAAGCTCTTCTGGCAGGTTCTTGAGCTGAATAACAACGCGGAATTCCTTTGCTTCCTGAACGTTGATGTTGGTTGAAAGGCCGCCGGAGGTCTGTGACTTACCAACGGCAAGCGGAGTCTTCTGCGTAACTTCACCTTCGATCTCGGCGTCGCCAAAGGCATCGACCTTGATCTTTGCCGGCTGCCCGACGGAAACGCGGTCGATCTCGGTCTCATCGACCTTGACCTCAACGTTTATAGTGGACATATCCGCGATGGTCATCAGCGGGGTTGTAGAAAGTCCTGCAACGGCGAACGTTCCGACGCGTGACGGTATCTCGGCGATAACACCGCTGATCGGAGCGATCTGGAGCGTCTTGTCGCGTTGGTTTCGCTGGCCGCGAAGGACTGCTGCCTGCTGGTCAGCTCTCGACTGGCTAGAGCGGACATTGATATTTGCCGTATCAACTGCCCGGCGTGCATCGCGTACGGCGATCTGCTGTTGGTTCACGCGTGCCGTAGCGTCGCGGACCGAGATCCGCTGCGATTCGAGCCTTGCCTTTGCCGTGTTCAGGCTGACGCGGGCATTTTCAACGCGGTCGCGGGCGGAGTCGAATTCCGAGCGGGCGATCACGCCGCTTTCAAGAAGCTGTTCGTTCCGGCGAAGTTCGCGGTTGGCGGCGTTGAGCTCGACCTCGGCACGGTCAACTTCAGTCTGTGCCGTCACGACACCCTGTCGTGCGTTGTCTACGGCGACCTGTGCGATGTTGAGCTGCTGCTGTGCCTGCGCGAGCTGGTTAGTCGCCGCCGCAACCTGTGACTCTGTAGAACGAATGTCATTCTGTGCAGTTTGGAGGGCGGCAAGCTGAGCGTCGGTGCTTGATTCAAGCTGGTTCGGGTCAAGACGAACAAGCGGGGCACCTTTCTGCACCAACTGGCCTTCCTGAACGAAGATCTCCTCGATACGTCCCTGAACCTCACTCGTGATGTTCTGGAACTGGATCGGCCTTACTTCGCCGGAGGAAACCACCGTCGAACGAAGTTCAGGCTTCACTTCGAGTTTTACGACCTGCACCTCCGGAACATCCTTTCGAGTTGCGAATATCGCTATTAAAATAACTGCCAGGAGTACGACCAATGCGGACGCCCCAATGATGATCTTCTTTTTTCGGCTCATTGCCATGCTGCGTTTACCTTAGTTTAAGTGATCGGGTGTATCTTTATTGCCCGAGCCATCAAATTGAAAAACGGCCCGGATTTGTTACAAGCTGATACTACGACCGCCTGTAATGCGATGTTTCAATTTTCTTCAAAGTTGCTGTTCTTGCCGTGACTTAGGACAACAAAGGCGGGAAACCGCTTGCCGAATTTACGAAACAGCTCGAAAGCGGTAGAATGCATTTGTTTTAGCGTCCGAAAGTTTTCGGCACCATCAAAGCCCGGACTTTGAATAGACCATGATACATTGCCCAGCCTGCGGCAGCCAAAACATCGACGGGTCGCGATTTTGCGACCAATGCGGAACGCGGCTGCCCGGTGACATTCATTCGACCGAGGCTCCGGCGGAGTCGCCGGCAACGGAGATCAGCAGCCCGAATTTCCAGGTCGGCTCAGTTACAAGCATCGGTATTCCGCCGATCGTTGAGCCGATATCGAACTCGCTGCAACCGGCACAGAATGGTGGTTCGGAGGCGGAGCGTGGCTTCCTTATCGTAGAAAAGGGGTCGGGTGTCAATACCGAGTTCGAATTGAAGAATCCGGAATCGTTCATTGGCCGCTGGGATGCAGACAACGGCATTTTTCCCGATATCGATCTTGACGCGATCGACCCGGATGCAAAGGTCTCCCGCCGCCATGCGAAGATAATACGCCGCGAGGGGCATTACCTAATTGAAGATCTTGGTTCGACGAACGGGACATTTATAAACCGGGGTAGGCGATTGTTGCCCGGCAGCCCGCAGCGGTTAAATGACGGCGACGAGATCATCGTTGGAAAGACTTTTTTGCGATTCAAGATCGTGCCCAAGTGAAATACTAGGCCGAGTTTCGGCAAGAGTGAACGTTCGCTTTTAAGTAATGAAGTGTCAGGAATGCAACTCTGAGATCTCGGAGCAGGATTCGTTCTGCCCGTACTGCGGCATTGTGCTCGCAAGCATACCGGTCGTTGAACCGGAGCCCGTGCGTGACGACCTTGAAAGCACGGTGATGATGTCGCCGGAAGAGGTCGCAAAGCTTGCTGAACTTGAGGCGAAAAAGAATGCCGATGCGGATGTATTCGCTGAGCCGGTTCAGGAGAGCCAAGCCCCAGAACTTCCAAAAACTTCAGAAAACATCGTGTCCGGTGCGACCTCTGAGAGTGTTTTCCCAACAGAGGATAAACTCGAATCGGAACTACCATCCGAACTACCGGATGCCCCGCTGCCAGAGATCTTGGCTGATTCAGGATTCGGCGAACCCGAGAATGCCTCTGAAACTCAACAGCAGGAAACTGAGGCAACAAATGTCGAACCGCCTCCGGCCGAGCCGCCGTCAGTGGACGAACCTGCCGAACTTCCGGAGGTTCCTGTTTTCAGCGAGGAAGCGACGATCTACCAATTTACTCCGGAACCGGTTCAGCCGGTAGAAGAGCAGCCGGCGTCGTCTGAGGCCACAGAGGCCGAAGGGGCGGAGGCACTCGCAGCGGATGCATCGGCTGCTGAGAAGATATCGGAAGATGCTGAAG
>ERZ1066138.602-NODE-602-length-11927-cov-8.249579_pt1 | contig 11927 bp, 7 predicted proteins | sample MGYA00382785_ERZ1066138 | MGnify/ENA primary metagenome ERZ1066138 (study PRJEB33369, sample SAMEA5778368) | biofilm metagenome | biome: Industrial cooling water; feature: Water cooling tower basin; material: Biofilm | place: United Arab Emirates | collected...
CGGCGTGCTGCTGGTCGTGCCGTTGGTCTTGGTGATCGCCAGGTTGGCACTCGGCTCCAGTGTGTCGGTGTCGCTGGCGCTGTTGTTCCCCGGTACCGGGTCGGTGACGGCCGAGCTCACCGTCGCGGTATTGCTCAGGGTGCCGGATGCCGCGGCACTGATCGCACAAGCCGCCGTGAAGGTCACGGCGCCGCCACTTGGCAGGTTCACTGACTGGTTGATGTTGCCGGCGCCGTTCGCGGCGCAAGTGCCGCCGCCCGTGCCCGCGCAGGTCCAGGTGCAGGTGAGGCCAGCCGGGAAGGTGTCGGCCACCGTGGCGCCGGTCACACCGGCCGGCCCCGCGTTGCTGGCGACGATCGTGTAGGTGGTGCTGCCGCCTGGCGTGCTGTTGGTGGTGCCGTTGGTCTTGGTGATGGAGAGATCGGCAGAAGCGGGCAGATTGGTCAGGCTGAAGTTCACGGCGCTGGCGGCGCCGGCTGCACTGGCGGCCACCGTGTAGGGTCCGCCTGCCGTGGCGTTCGCGGTGACTGTGCCGGTGGTGGCCACGCCGCCGCTGATCGTGGCCGGGTTGCCGGCGATCGTGCTGCTGGCGCCGCTGCCCGGCGGGGTGAAGGTCACGCGGCCGCCATTGACCGGCTCGCCAGGCGCCACCGCCGCGACGTTCACGGTCAGCGGGGCTGCAAACGCCGTCGAGGCAATGGTGCTCTGGTTGTTGCCAGCGCCCAGCGCAAGCGCGAAGCCCTGCGATTCAAAGGCGCCGATGTCGACCGTACCCTGCTGTGGGCGGGCGATGCCGCGCTGGTCCACTGTTGGCGCGCCGACGTTGGTGCCGGCATTGATCGCCGGGCTTCCGGGCAGCAGTGCGTGCGTGGGCGCAGTCCCGCCGCCGTTCAAGGCCAGCGGCCCGAGCAGTGGATTGACGCCAACCTGATTGCCGTTGACGCCGTTGCTCAGGCCACCTGAGCCGCCGGTACCGATCAGGTTGAAGGAACTGCTCGGATCGACCGTCCCGCTGATATCGCGCGGGCCGATGGCCGCCACATTCAACGCGACAATGGAGTTTCGCAGCAGCACGATCGGGCTACCGCTGATTTCCAGGCCTGCTGGCTCGCTTGTAGAGGTGTTCTGACTCACCGTGGTGTTCACCAGCGTCAGCGGCCCGGAGGTGAAGATGGCTGCAGCCGCCGTGGTGGCGGTTCGGTTATCGCTGACCGTGCAGTTCGTGAGCGTCAGGTTGCCCGCGTTCAAGATGGCTGATCCCCGGTCAGCCGAGCCGATATTGCCACCGCGGATGGTCAGGCCAATCAGGTTGACAGTCCGGCTGCTGTTGACCGACATGACGCGGTTAGCGAAGCCGCCATTCAGGGTGACGCCTTGCCCGCCGTCGATGGTCAGGTTCTTGTCGATCACGAAACCGTTCCCGTTCACCACCGTTACCCCGGGGGCGAAGGTGATCGTGTCGCCAGTACATGCGTCGATGATCGCTTGGCGCAGAGAACCAGGGCCGCTGCCCAGTCCATTGCTCACCGGCGCCACGCCGCACACGATGCTGGTGTTGTCGGTGGCAGAGTTGTTGCCGAGCGATGGATCCATCACGCTGCCGCCAGACACCGTCGCGGTGTTGCCCAGGCTACCCGCGCTCCCGCCCGACACCGTGCAGGCCGCGGTGAAGGTCACACTGCCGCCCACCGGCAGACTTACGGGCTGGTTGATGTTGCCTGTGCCGGAGGCGGCGCAGGTTCCGCCACCTGCGCCCACACAGGTCCAGCTCACGTTGCTGCAACGGGCCGGGAAGTTGTCGATGACGGTGCTGGCTGGTGCGGCATTGGGCCCGGCATTGGAGGCCACGATGGTGTAGGTGGCGGTGCTACCCACTGGCACCGAGGTCAGGCCGTCGGTTTTCGTGATCGCCAGATTGGCCTGCGGTGGCGGCACAATGCTGACGGTCACGGCACCCGTGTTGTTGCCCGTGTTCTGCTCGCCGCCGCCGCTGATGCTGGCGGTGTTGGTGACCGAGGCCGGCGCATTGCCGGCGATGTTCACGGGAATGTTGAGCGTGGTGCTGGCCCCGGCCGCCAGGGCCGTGCTGCGTGTGCAACTGACGTTGGTGGCGGTGGATGCCGTGCAGTTCCAGCCGGAATCGGGACTGGTGACCGTCCCGGCGGTGAGTCCGGTCGGCATGGCGTCGGTCATCGTGTAGGCCGCCGTGGTCGGCGCGACGCCGCTGTTGGTGACGGTCACGGTGAAGCTGGCCGAGCCGCCTTGCTGGAAGCTGCCGTTGGCGACCTTGGCCACGGTGAGGTCGGGGAAATCGTCGTTGCTGATGGTGCCGGTGGCGCTGTTCTGGCTACCGACCGTGTAGCCGGTGCCGGTGGCGACGCTCAGGGTGACCGTTTCATCGGGTTCGCCGGTGGTATCGGCGCTCGGGTCGATGGTAATGGTAGCCGTCGTGGCATTGGCTGGGATAACCACCGTGGCCACGCCGCCGGTGTAATCGGTACCAGAGGTCGCGGTGCCGCCGGTGGTGATGTTGACCGTGGTCGCCGCGGAGAGATTCAGGCTGCGCGTCACCGTGTAGATCAGGTTGGCGACGCCGTCTTCACTGACGCTCGCCGGACTGACCGCGATCGAAACGGACGGCGGCGGGCTGACCACCAGCGTGAAGCTCTCGAGTTCGAAGTGGCTGCCAGGACCAGTGCTGGCATCGGTGACGCGAATGGTGACCGGAAAGTTGCCAGGTGCAGCTGCGGTCGTGCCGGTGATGACACAGCCGCTGGTGACGCTGATACCCGACGGGAATGAGCCCGATTCCAGCAGACAGCTATGGGGAGCCAGACCGCCGACGATGTTCAAGGGCTGCGAGATCGCCACGTTCTGGATGGCTGTGCCGTTGGCAGGGACCAGCGACATCGGCGAGGGAAGCACGTTGCCGCTGTAGCCCTTGTCGGTGAACTGCGCGGTGGGCGTCGTCGCATCCCTGGAGCGCACGGTGAAGGAATAGGGGCCGCGTTGCGTCGGCGTACCGCTGATGACTCCACCGCTCAAGCTGAGGCCAAGCGGCAGGGTGCCGCTTTGCAGCGTGTAGGTGTAAGGCGCGAGGCCGCCGCTGGAGCTGAGCGCCTGACTGACCGGCTCGCCGGCACGCAAGACTGGCAGCGAGGCGGGTAACACGGTGATCGGCGAGCTGGGCGGCTGGATGGTGACCGTGACGATGATGAAGTCGGAATTGTCGTCCAGGACGTGGAAGACATCCGTGCCGCCACCCGCAGGCGTGCTGCCATTGTGCTGGTAGTTGTAGATGTTGACAGGCTGCGGCCCTGGCGTGGCGGTGCCATGTGAGGGGGAAAACCCGGGGCGGATGGTGCCGAGGCCAAAAAAGTGACAGGTCGACATGTTGACCGGCACGGTCCCGCCCCAGGCAACCGTGACGCTGCGCGTCTGGCAGCCCGGGTAGGTCGACGGCAGTCCGACAGCGAACGCCCATGTCGGCAGAAGGACGCACGCAAGCAAGAACAGCTGCGCATAGATCCCGGCCACTGACCGCGACGAGTGCCAACGAATCACGGATTGCTGCTGCATTTGCCTGCCCCCAGTTTTGATGACCTTGCCGCAACGAACAGAACTCAATTCACCTTCCGCAGCCAGCTCATGGCCTGACCACACCGCAAGTCCGTAACGCCAGGACGGATTCGGCCATGCATGACCTTGTCCGACACCGCCGCGGTTCGCCGATACCGGCAGACGCACAGTCCATACTGGCGATCGTCACGCTGCCCCCGACCGCCGCCGTTCCCGTCTGCGGCGGACATGCCGTAGTGGTGTGCTGCGCATGCGCCAGCCATGGCCAGATGGCGAGGCTCATGAACCAGACGATCAACAAAGCTGTGCAGCCGAGGCTGGACCGCGAAGGTGATGGCATGGCGCCTGTTTCCCCGGGTGCTCAGCGAAGGCGCGCGAGCCTACAAGAATGCCGCTCCTGCGCCCATCTCGATGTCCACGGAAGGTCATCGCCAGCGTGCTGGCCGTTGGCCCCGGCCAAGGGCAAGCGTCAGGGCTTGCGTGTGAACGCGAAGGGCGGTGCGGCTGCAAAGGGTGGGGCGCTCGCGCGGGCGGCGGCCATCTCCGCTGTTTGGCAGCGTGCTGCGATCGGCGCCCGTACGCCAGCGGTCGCAAGTGTCAGGGCTGGGCCATTTGAATCCACGCCGCCCATATTAGGCGGATATGCTCCGCATTTTGCCTTGCATTCAGGTCCGACGCTGTGATGGACTGGCCGCCCTTGCCGTTATTGGAGTTGTCATGAGTCGGACCGTCATGGCCCTCGGCTTGTTTTTCGTCGCGCCGCTTTATGCGCAATCCAGCGCAACTTCCGCTTTCTCTGAGACCAATTTCGCCGCCACCCACAATTCCTACTCGGGCAACATCTCTGGTTCACGTGGCACGATTTCTGCCCAGCTCAGCCAAGGGGTGCGCTTCATCGAGTACGACATCAATCTGGGCAAGTTTTCCAGCACCAAGGACTATCAGATCGGTCATGGTTCGCCGGGCAGTCAAGTGGACCACACCCCGCCCAATCCGGCGTCCAACAACCTGGCCGACTGGCTGCAGATGCTGGCCGCCTGGTCGGATCAGAACCCGGGCCACGCACCGATCACCCTGGGCCTGGATTCGAAGGACGATCTGTCCGCTCAGAGCTCGCCGGCAGACGGCAATCCGAGCTTTTTGAACAATGAGTTACAGAAGTACCTGGGCAGCAAGCTGTACACACCCGTGGATCTCGGCAGTGGGCCCTGGCCGGCATGGACTGCGCTCAAGGGCAGGATCATCGTGGTGCTCTCCGGCAACCAGGGCAACCGCAAGCACTATCGCTCAGATCAGGGGCTCACCCCGGCGGTGTCGGTCAATGGCAAGGGACAGGCCATCGTGGTGTACCAAAGCACCCAGACCTCGAATCTTTGGTACTGGTACGGCAATGCGCAGGGCGGCGGCTTCAACTGGCCGGTCCATGGCAAATACGACACCGGGGTGACCCCCGCGGTGGCGATCAGTGAGCAAGGCATCATCGTCGAGGTGCACAAGTCGCAGACCACCAGTCAGCTCTACAGCCGGGTTGGCGTATTCAACAACGGCCAAGTGCAGTGGGGCGACAGCCAGAAAATCGGCACCACCGGCTCCATGCCGTCGATAGCCTGGACCGGCAATGTGGTCACCCAGATCAACCTCGACAGCAGCCAGCAGCCGCAGATGCTCACCGGCACGGTGGATGCCACCAAACTGAGCGTGCAGTGGTCCAAACCCAGCCCCAGCAGCAAGCCGCGCTACTCCACCAGCAGCGCCAGTGCGGGCGCCTACAGCATCACCGTTTCCACGGGGCCCGGCCCGGGTGGTGTGGCCAACACCTTGTTCTACACCACGCCCGGCAGCAGCCCGCTGCGCGTCGTCTACCCGCAAATCATGTTCACCGAGTACCAGAAGGGCGATTCGCAACAGCTGGAAAGTGATCAGCTCTGGTTTTATGCCAGTTCCAGCAGCCAGGGCAACTGGAGCTGGGACAGCAGCTCACGCAAACAGGGCAAGATCGTGCGCATGTGGGATTTCGTTGAGGGCAGCACCCAGGTCAACACGCCGCCGAACTTCCCGGCCACCAACACCCCGAATGACGCCTGGTACACCCAGTACTGCGCGCAGAACGCCTGCCAGCAATAGGAATCGGGGACCAGGCTGGCGTGACGACGGCGCCGGGCCCAGGGCTCGGCGCCGCCGCTCTTCGAGCGCGCGGGGCGGGACCGCCACCCTGGCCGAGCGGATCCTCCATTTAAGCGGCGTCGCCTGCGTCATCCGCAACAACGCGCGCCTGGCATGCAGCGGCCTTAAGCGCAGGCGCTGCCGTTGAGCGGGCCGGATCAGGGCGCAGGCTGATGCGCTTGCGCCCTGATCCTTGAGGCGGATCAGGGGTGCCCAGCCGCCGTCTGCGCCGCCGGCATGGCGCTGCTGCGAGTGCCGCCGTAGCGACGATCCAGCCACACCGAGGCTGCAGCCGCCACCGCCAAGGGCAGCAGCCATGGCACGAGATGCAGCCATTCGACGCCGGCTGCCTGGATCAACGGCCGCATGCCGATGCCGAGAAAGGCGATGTGAGTGGCCACGCCATTGCCGAGCATGGCGCCGTAGTGCTCCCGCAGCCACCAGTTGCGTGCGCTGGGCGGGTTGCGCTGTTTGCGCAGCATGCCAATGCCGATCACCACGCCCACCCAGCAAAAGCTCTGCAACAAGGCGTTGTCCAAATGCAGGCCGAGGGCGAAGGTGCCGAGTCCTGCCAGGAGATTGAGCACGCCGACCCCGGCATGCCAGCGGTTGAAGTAGCGTTCGGGCGCGGCCTTCAGACGGATCGCGCGCCAGGCCAGCCAGCATGCGGTGCCGGTGATCAGGACCAGGAAGGCGAGGAAGCCGGCGATGCCGACATTGCCGCTGGCGGCGATCAGAACGGTGAGCAAAACGGAACTCAACAGGACCGCCAACATGGCCAGCAGGTAGAAGCTGCCACTGCGCTTGTGCAGCGGACTGCCCTTGCGTGCCCAGGCGGCGGTCCAGAAGCCGATCAGCGCGATGCTACCGGCGATGATGTGGGCGATCACCAGAATGCGATACAGGTCCATCGAGGTTCTCCTTGTGGCTCAGTTGAGTTCGATGCGGATGGCGGTGTCGCCATCGACCACGTCGATCAGGGCGGCGTCGAAGTCAGGCGGTCCAAAGCGGCCACCGCCATTGCTGAAGCCGTAGGGCTCCGAGGGAATGCCGAACATGCCGCGGTCGAGTCGACCGTTGCCGTTGCGGTCGACGTACACCGCCACCGCGTAACGGCCCGGCGGCAAATCGGCAAAACTCAGGGTCTGCCGCGGTGTCGGACCGAGCGCCTCGGACACCGGCACCCGGCTGGCGCGAAAGGCCTTGTTCAACCAGCTGGCCTCGTCCTGGTACAAGGCCACCGCGATGTGGTCGCCGGCCTTAAGGTCACTGCCCACCTCCACGGCCAGCGTCGCGGCCGTCGCGGGTGCCGCGAGCAGCAGGCCCGTGGCGAGGATCAAAGCATTGGATGGAACTTGCATGGCCACCTCCCTTGGATCAGGTGGACTCAGCATCGGCATCCACGACGGCCCTGCGCAGATGCAGGCGGTCACCTGCACAGGGTGAGAAAAGTCACCACTTGGCAATGGCCCGGTCGCGCCCGCGGAGCGCGTTGCTACACTGGCCGCATGCCCAGCACCGCTACCGACCCGTCGTCGTCCCGCCACAGCGCGCCTGCACCCTGGCACGAGGGCTGGTTCGCGCCCTTGAATCTCGCCGCCTACATCACCTGGCTGGCGGTGCTGCTGCAGTGTCTGGATTCGGCGCCCTGGCAGAGCCGGCCGACCGCAACCCTGCTCGGCTTTGCTTCGCTGCTGGCCTGGCTGGCTTCTTATCTGCTGGCGCATCGATGGACGCGCGTGCGCGCCGCCTCGCCGCGCCATCTGCATCTCCTGGTGCTGAGCCAGGTGCTGTGGGTGCTCGGCGCCACCATTGCCTTCCGCGGTGGGGCGCCCGGCGTGCTGATGATCGTGGTCGCCAGTCAGGTGGTGGCGATCTGGCCGCTGCGCCAGGCCATCGGCATCCTGGTTCTGGCCAATTTCGCCCAGGCCGCGATCTGGAGCCTGGGTCTGGAGTGGTCGCGGGTGGCCTTGTACCTGATGCCGATGATCGGTTTCCAGACTTTCGCCGGGCTCACCATCCACTACGCGGTGACCGCGATGCGCGCACGCGAGGATCTGGCGCACACCCACGCCGAACTGCTCGCCACCCAGCGCCTGCTGGAGGACAGCGCGCGCAGCGGCGAGCGCTTGCGCCTGTCGCGCGAGCTGCACGATGTGGCCGGCCACAAGCTCACCGCGCTGCGCTTGAATCTGCGCCTGCTGGAGCGCGATCCAGGCCTGGCGCAACGCGAGGAGCTGCGCGTGTGCAGCCAGCTCGCCGAGGAACTGCTGGGCGATATCCGCGGCGTGGTCAGCGAGCTGCGCAAGCACGAGGGCATCGATCTGCCGGCGGCGGTGCGCACCCTGGCAGCGCAGATCCCCGGCGTGGAGTTTCGGGTCGACATCGATCCGGCCTTGCGCGTGTCGGACGTGGCCACCGCCGAAACCCTGCTGCGCTGCACGCAGGAGGCGATCACCAATGCGCTGCGCCATGGTCGCGCGCGGCGGATCGAGATCCAGTGCCGCGCCGGCGCGGGCGGGGTCGAGTTGCGCATCGGCAACGACGGTGCGCCGTTGGCGGCGCTGCACGAGGGCAATGGCCTGACCGGCATGCGCGAACGCCTGGCGAGCTTGGGCGGCGCCTTGCAGCTGCGTCCGCGCGAGGGCGGCGGCGCCGAACTGCTGGCCTCGGTGCCGGCACATGGCTGAGCGCATCCGCATTGCCCTGTGTGACGATCAGGCGCTGGTTCTGCGCGGGCTCTCGGCGCTGTTGCATGGCCTCGATGGCATCGAGGTGGCGCTGAGCGCGCTGTCTGCCGAGGCGCTGCTGGAGGGCCTGGGCAAGCGCCCGGTCGAGGTGATCGTCAGTGACATCCGCATGCCCGGCGTGTCGGGCATCGAGTTGATCGGCCTGTTGCGCGAGCGCGGCGATGCCACCCCGGTGATCCTGCTCACCACCTTCGATGACTCCGAGCTGATGCTGGCGGCGGTCGAAGCCGGCGCGCAGGGCTTTCTGCTCAAGGACGCCAGCCCGGAAGATCTGAGCGAGGCGATCCGGCGTGTGGCGGCGGGCGACACCCTGCTGCAACCGGTAAGCCTGGGTCCGGTGCGCGCGCTGCGTCCGGCAACGCTGCCGGCGGGCACCGCACGCGCCCATCTGACCGAGCGCGAGATCAGCATCCTGCGCCTGATCGCCGGCGGCTACTCCAACAAGGAAATCGGACGCAGCCTGCACCTGTCCGAGGGCACGGTGAAGAACTACATCTCGGACATCCTCGACAAGCTCGACTCGCGCGATCGCACCCACGCGGTGCTCAAGGCCATCACCCAGCGTCTGATCTGAGCGTCGGCATGCGGACTTGCCGGCGAGATGCCGGCACCCCCAACTCGGCATTGCGATGGTTTCTCCCGCAGCGCAGCATCGATCCTGGCGTGCGAAGGACTATGCTGGGCGACAACTGGACAAGCCACGGAAAGCAAGCACTTGCAAGCACTGAGCGGATTGGACGCGGGCTTCTTGTACATCGAGACCCCGGAAACGCTGATGCACGTGGGCAGCTTGTGTCTGTACGAGCTGCCGGAAGACCTGGACGACAGCTTCCTGCACCGGGTGCGTGAGCACATCCGCGCGCGCGTGCATCTCGCCCCGATCCTGAGCCGGCGCCTGGCGCTGATGCCCTTCCAGCTCGGTCATCCGGTATGGGCCGAGGCCGAGCACATCGACTTCTGCTACCACGTGCAAGGCCATGTGCTGAGCAAGCCGGGTCGTTACAGCCAGCTGGAGACGCTGGTGGCCCATTTGCATGCACAGCCGCTGGATCGCGATCGTCCGCTGTGGGAGTTCCATGTGATCGAGGGCCTGGCCGATGGCCGCGTGGCCCTCTACAGCAAGGTGCATCACGCCGCGCTGGATGGCGCTGCCGGTGTGGCCCTGGCGCAGGCGCTGCTGGATCTCTCGCCCACGCCACGCGAGGTGCCCGAGCCCGGCGCCGGCAAGCGCACGCGGGCGCCATCGCGACTTAGGCTGCTGGGCAGTCTGCTGGGCAACTCGCTGGCGCAGTACGCCAAGCTGGCGCGCTCGCTGCCGGGTGCGGTGAAGAGCGTGGCCAGTGGTGCGCGCGAGCAGCTGAGCGCGGTCGATCCCAATGCGCTAGGCGCCTCACTGGCCAAGCTGGGCGACAAGGCCAAGCGCTGGATTGCGCCGCGCACGAATTTCAATCGGCAGATCGGTGCCGAACGTGATTTCGCCACCTTGTCGCTGCCCTTCCGTGACATCAAGGCGGTGGCCGGGGCGCTGGATGCCACCATCAACGATCTGGTGCTGGCCCTGTGCGCCGGCGCGCTGCGCCACTATCTGGCCAGCCACCATCGGCTGCCCAAGGCCACCCTGGTCGCGGCGGTGCCGATCTCGCTGCGCGAGGGCGCCGAGCAGAGTGCCGGCAATCAAGTGACGATGCTGCCGTGTCCGCTGGGCACCGACAAAAAGTCGGTAGCCTCGCGCTTGCAGGCGATCCAGGACGGCATGGAACAGCTCAAGCAGCTGACGCGTGGCTACAAGGACTACATTCCCACCGATTTCCCCTCGCTGGGGGCGCCCTGGCTGATCGGCGGCCTGGCCAGCCTGGCCGCGCGGGCGCGGATCGCCGAACGCGTGCCACTGCCGGTGAATCTGGTGATTTCCAATGTGCCGGGACCGCCAGTGCCGTTGTATCTGGCCGGGGCACGCATGCTGCATTACTACCCGGCGTCGATCGTCACCCACGGGCTGGGCTTGAACATCACGGTGCACAGCTACGCCGGGTCGCTGGATTTCGGGGTGATGGTCTGCAAGCGCAGCGTGCCCGACCTCAAGCATCTGATGGACGGCTTCGCCCCTGCTTTCGACGAGCTGCGCGAGCTGGCCGCAGCGCGGCTGGCGCCGAAGCGACGACGCGCCGGCACGAAAGCTGCAGAAGCCTCCAAGGTCGAGGCCAAGACGCCCGCGGCCAAGCCCAAAGCCAAACCCAAGCGCGCAGCGCCGCGACGCAGGACCAGCGCAACCGAGGCCTGAAAGCGCGCAAGCAGGAGCTCCAAGAGTGCGTACACGGAGGGAACCCATGTCCATCAAGGATGAGCGCCCCAAGGTGACGGTGCATCGCAGCCCCGCCGAACGGATCGCCGCACGCAAGGCCCGCGCCCAGTTGGAGCCCAAGCCACAGCGACCCTCGCTGCGTTCGGTGGCGATGGAGATGCGGCTGCCGCTGGAAGTGGCGGGCGGCGTGCTGAGTTACCTGTTTGCACATCGACTGCCGGCAGGCGAAGGCCAGCCGGTGCTGATCTACCCAGGCTTCCTGGCCGGCGATGGCAGCACGCTGCTGCTGCGTCGTGTGCTGGAGAAGCTCGGCTATCCGACCTACGGCTGGGATCAGGGCGCCAACCTGGGGCCGCGTCACGGCGTGCTCTCCGGCTGCCGCGACCGCCTGATGGCCATCGCCGATCGGCACGGACAGAAAGTTAGCCTGATCGGCTGGAGCCTGGGCGGCGTGTATGCACGCGAGATGGCCAAGATGCTGGACGACCATGTGCGTCAGGTGGTGACCATGGGATCGCCCTTCGCGGGCAGTCCCAAGGCCACCAATGCCTATCGTCTGTTCCGCCTGCTGTCTGGCCACAGCGTGCACGATGACCCGCGTCTGCTGGAACGCCTGCGCGAAGTGCCGCCGGTGCCGACCAGCTCGATCTACAGCCGTCACGACGGCGTGGTGCACTGGCACTGCAGCCTGCAGCACCCCACGCCGTGGAGCGAAAACATCGAGGTGGCCGCCAGCCATCTGGGCATGGGTTTCAATCCCATCGCTCTGTATGTGCTGGCCGACCGACTGGCGCAGCGCGAGCGCCAATGGCGGCCCTTCGCCCGCGGCGGCTTCCGGCGCCTGTTCTTCCGCGACCCGCCAGTGCTGGCGCCGGGCTGAGCGGACACAAGGCACGCCGCGCCGGCATCGGCCGCCCGGCTCAGTCCGCGGGCGATAGATCCGCCGCCAGCAACAGGCGCGGTGCCTCCGGGCTGGCCGGCGGCGAGCGGTGCAGCAAGCCCAGCCCGCTTGCGCCCGAATAGCGATCGCCCTTCATCAGGATCAGGTCGCCCGCCAAGTGTGGTGTTCCGCAATTACGTTGAACTAAATTTCCGATGGATTTTGGCCCGAGGCAAGGCGCGAGGAGGAGTCA
>ERZ1066138.603-NODE-603-length-11921-cov-4.546014_pt1 | contig 11921 bp, 9 predicted proteins | sample MGYA00382785_ERZ1066138 | MGnify/ENA primary metagenome ERZ1066138 (study PRJEB33369, sample SAMEA5778368) | biofilm metagenome | biome: Industrial cooling water; feature: Water cooling tower basin; material: Biofilm | place: United Arab Emirates | collected...
GGTTTCAATGCTTCGACCGATTTCTTGGTGTGCTCGAGATTCTCGTAACGATGAAACGTGATGATGTCGGACGCATCAAAGAGATAGCGATCCAAGCGCGTCATTTTCTCCGGATCGCTCCAGTCTCCCGCCCACGGCGCGGCGGTCAATGGCTGCTGCGGCTTCATCTCGCGCGCCCAGGCGAAGACTTGCTTCACGAGCGGGAGCACAACTTTCTGTTTGTTGGCAATATCGAGCTTGCCATAGGACGACGCGTTGTTGTTGTCCGGCTCATTCCACAGGTCCCAGGCGAGAATGTTGTGATGCCTGCGAAACTGATTGAGGATCCCCTGCACGTAGTCCTTCTTTTCCGCCCAGGCCTTCGGATCTTGCAGCACCGCCACGCCGGGGGATTGCACCCAGCCGGAGTTGTGCAGCCCCAGCTTCGGCGCGCGTTGCTTGCCCGACATCGGCGCGGGGTCCCAGCAGCTATCGAAGAAGACGAATATCACGCGAATCTTGTGCTGCTGCGCGGCGCCCAGAAACTGATACATGCGCTGAATCAGACCTTGTTTGTCCTGTTTCCACGCCAGATCGTGCAGGAAGACGCGAACGGTGTTGAAACCGAGGTCGTGCGCCCAGCCGAGCTCGCGATCGACGGTCTTGAGATCGAAGGTGTCCTTCTGCCACATCTCGAGCTGATTGATAGCCGTGGAGGGAATGAAGTTACACCCGACCGGCCAGTCATGACGCGCGTACCATTCCGCCGCGTCCTTCCTGGACCACTGCCGCCCCTCCTGAGCCGAGAGGGGCAGTGCGCCAACGAGCAAGACGAATAGCGAGATGGTTCGCAGCATGGCGCGGTCTCCGTGCGGGCGATGGCATGCATCATAACCGTGACGTGGGTCGAGGTGCAATCGAATTGCGTTTCGCGGGCGATCGCAGATCGGCCATACAATGACAGCATGACATTCCGATTTGAGTTATTGCGCACCGATGGCAAAGCGCGACGCGGTCGGCTGCACACCGCGCATGGGACCGTTGAGACGCCGACGTTCATGGCCGTCGGGACGCAGGCGACCGTCAAGGGGCTGACGCCGGAGCAGCTGGACGAGACGGGGACGCAGATCCTGCTGGGCAACACCTATCACCTCACCCTTCGGCCCGGCGATGAGCTGATTGCGGAGATGGGCGGGCTGCATCGCTTCATGCACTGGTCGCGGCCCATTCTCACCGACAGCGGCGGGTATCAGGTCTATAGCTTGGCCGCCAATCTCAAGATCGACGACCGAGCAGCGGTGTTTCGCTCGCACATCGATGGCGCGCTGCTGGAGCTCAGCCCCGAGAAGGCGGTGCGCATCCAGGAGAATCTCGGCTCCGATATCGCCATGTGCCTCGACGAATGTCCGCCGGGGGACGCGCCCGCCCAGGTGCGCGAGTCGGCGGTGGAGCGCACGATACACTGGGCGGAGCGGTGCAAGGCGGCCCACACGCGGCCCGATCAGGCGCTCTTCGCCATCGTGCAAGGTGGGACGGATGTCGCGACGCGGATTCGCTGTGCGGAGGCCCTGGTAAAGCTCGATTTTCCGGGGTATGCGCTGGGGGGCTTCAGCGTGGGAGAGACGCTGCCTCAGATGACCGCCGCGCTCGGTCCATCCGCCGAGGCGCTGCCGATCGGGAAGCCGCGCTATCTGATGGGCGTCGGGAAGCCGCTGGATCTTGTGCTTGGCGTGGCGCGCGGGATCGACATGTTCGACTGTGTCTTGCCAACGCGGAACGGGCGGAATGCGTGCGCTTTCACCGAAGCGGGGCAGCTCAAGATTCGCAACGCAGTGCACAAGCGAGATTCGGGGCCGCTGGAGTCCGGTTGTACGTGTCCGACGTGCCGTCATTATAGCCGGGCGTACTTGCACCATCTGTTCCTGGCGGACGAGATGCTGGGGCCGACGCTGTTGTCGCTGCACAATTTGGCGTTCTACAACCGGCTCATGGGGCAGATGCGGGAGGCGATCGAGGCGGGGACGTTCGAGGCGTTTTACCAAGATCGTCTTGCCCGCTGGGGGGCGGAATCTCTAAGATAGGCTCTTTGAGGAGCACCGGTTCGAATGATCGCTACACTACTCCTGTTTGCCGACGAGCAGCAAAAACAGGAACCGAGCCTGTGGCAGAACCCGATCTTTCTGCTGCCGGTCCTGTTCTTTCTGTTCTATTTCGTCGTGCTTTTGCCGCAACAACGACGGCAGCGTCGCGAACAGGAAGCGTTGTTCACGGGGCTGAAGAAGAATGACAAGGTGGTCACGGCAGCGGGGATCATCGGCGTAATCGCAAACATCGAAGCGAACAACGACGAGGTAACCCTGAAGATTGACGACAACGCGCGGATGCGTGTCCTGAAGAGCACGATTGTACGCGTCCTCAACAAAGAGGAAGGCAAGGACGGCGCCGTTCCCGCGACCACTGCCAACACCAACATCAAGCCGGCGTAAGCCGGGGTACCGCGTTGCCGCTTGCGGCCTTAGCACTCGCGTGTTTTCAAGCGAGCGCCAAGCCGCAAGCGGCGAGAGCTATGGAAGCTGCGCTATGAAGCAATTTTTCTGGCGGTTCTTCATCTGCGTCGTGCCGTGCCTTCTGGCCGCGGTGGCAACGCTCGACGCGACCCGGAAGTATTACAGCGGCGAGCCGGGCGGGTTCAAGCTCGGCGTCGATCTCGTTGGCGGCACGATCCTCGTCTATGAGATCGACCTCCGCAAGAACCTCGACAGCGAGAACAAATTCGATCCCGTCAAGGACATCAATGTCCTCGCCGAGTCGCTCAAGCGGCGTATCGATCCCAATGACATCTACAACATCACCATCCGCCCCGCCGGCGGCGAAGGCCGCATCGAGATCATCCTCCCGACCGGCGGCACGCACCGCGCACGTAAGGCGGAGGAGAACTGGCGCAAGCTCGTCAAGTCCCTCGAAGACGAATTCCTCAAGGGCTCCAATCGCAAGATCGAAGTCGGTCGCGGCAAGATTCTCGAGCTGGCCGATCAGATTCAGTCCATTCAGTCCGACACGCTGTGGGAAAAGAAGCTGTTCGGCGACGAAAAAGGCTGGGCTCGCCTGAAGGACGCGGCCCTTCAATACTGGGCGAGAATCGATCTGGACCTCGAAGCAGAAGCCAAAGTCAAGGCCAAGGCCCAGGAAGAAAAGAAGTCGGTCGAGGACGGGCCGCTGACGCAGCGTTGGAACGCGCTGAAGCCCGGTCAGTTGAACGAATTCAAGCAATTCGTGCTCTCCGCGACGGCGCGGTCCGATCAGCCGACGACGCTCAAGACGATCGAGACCTGGATCAAGAAACAGGCCTGGCAGGAAACGATGCACCGCGTGCGCGACAAGTGGCTCGTCCAGCCGTGGACCGACAAGCGGCAATATGAGGCCGGCGAGTATGTCGTACACGACAAGGTCACCTACCTGGCGTTGACCAAAAGCAAGAATGTCGTGCCTCCGGGAGAAAAGGAACGGGCGTGGAAAGCGCTCAATCCGGATGGAAAGCCGCTGAAGGAAGAAGCCCAGCCGTATCACGATGAAATGGATCGCATCGCGCCGGACCGCATTGAGCAACTTACGACCTTCGTCCTCACCAAGGGGGCGATCATCGGCCAGGCCGCGCTGACGCTTCTGCAGCCCATTGTCGGCGAGGGGGTTGAGAAGATCTTCGACGACGGTCCGACCGCCAAGGAAGTTCGGGCCGAGATCCGTGAGCTTTATGGTCCGCCTGTCCAGGAGATCATGCAGCAGATCGACAAGTTCATGAAGGAGACAGGGCAGTCGAAGGACCTCTCGGTCGAGGAGGTGCAGCGCATCAAGGACCTCGTTTCGAAGGTCGGTAGCCTGGAATTCCGCATCCTCGCCAATGCGAAGGACGATTCCGAGGCCATCGCGGATGCACAGAAGCAGATCAACCCGGACATACGCACCCCAGAAGACACCAAGGATCTACAAGATGCGCAGGACAAGGGCCTGCCGCCGCCGGGACCGCGCAAAAAGGAGAATAACCAGTTCCTGCAAAAGATCTACACGATCAAGCTGGCCCGAGGCACGGAGAGCCGTGTAACCTACAGCTGGGTCGAACTTGGCCCGGAAGAACGGCGGGCGCTCAACCTCGACAACGCGGCTCGCACGGATGCCTCGCGCAACACCGCCTGGCACGAGGCGGCCCGGCTGCGCAATCTCGGCAAAGCTGGTCCGCTCCCGGTCATCGCGGGGAGCACCGAGCAATATCTGTTGCAGGGCGCAATCTTCTACAGCCGGGAGTGCAAAGACCGCAACTTGCCCGAGGAGGAACGCCGGCGCAAAGAGTTCGAATACTTCGTCCTAGCGCGTGATCCCGAGTTCCGCGAAGATGTGCCGACGATTCGCACCAAGAAGATCGACGGTAGTTTTCTCGACAGCGCATACGGCGGGCCCGGACAGGATCTGCGGCCCACCGTGCACTTCCGCTTCAACGTCGAGGGCGGCGAGCTGTTCCGCGCCCTGACCCGCAAGAACGTCACCGAAGGCTCGGGGCCCGAAAACACGAAACACTATCGTCACCTCGCGGTCATCCTCGACGGCATGGTGATGTCGGCGCCGACGATCAACTCCGAGATTGGCCGCGACGGTCAGATCAGCAGTCCGACCTTCACGTCGAAGCAGGTCGACGCCCAGGTCAACATCCTGCGCGCCGGACGTTTGCCCGCGACCCTGAAGCCGCAACCCGTCAGCGAGAGCACGATCGCCGCCACGCTTGGCGAAGACACGATTGCCGCGGGCGTCAACGCAATCGTGCTTGGGTTCTTCGCGGTCCTCGTGTTCATGATCATCTACTATCGCTTCGCCGGCCTGGTTGCGTCGATCGCGCTGCTCGCGAACTTGCTCCTGACCGTCGGGTTCATGGTGGCAGTGCAGGCGACTTTCACGCTGTCCGGTCTGGCAGGCATTGTGCTCACCGTCGGTATGGCGGTCGACGCCAACGTCCTCATATACGAACGTCTGCGTGAAGAACGCGAGCGAGGTGGAAGTCTTTTGCAATCGTTACGCAATGGTTACGATCGCGCCCTACCCACGATTCTTGACTCGCACGTCACGACCATCTTGACTGGTATCATCCTCTACGCGGTCGGAAACGACAATTTGAAGGGCTTCGCCGTCAGCATGATCGTGGGGCTCGTGTTCAGCCTCTTCACCGCGATCGTGATGACCCGCGTTCTGTTCGACTTCGCGTTGGCCAAGGGCTGGCTCAAGAACCTCACGATGATGAAGCTCCTCAGCCGCACCGATTTCGACTTCATGAGCATCCGCCACATCATGTTCGGCGTGACGGTTGCGACGGCGGTGCTGGGCGTTGCGATCTTCATTGGCCGCATCCCGAATGACCTGTCGATCGACTTCATCGGCGGGACCGCCTACGGCGGCAAGCTCGTCAAGGGCGTGACAGCCGCGGAACTTCGTGCTATGTTCTCCGATGAACAACAGAACAAGATCCTCAAGGACGGAGTGCAAGTTCATGAGATTCCAGGTACCGATGGCCGCCGCTACGAGCTGTTCTTCCCGAATGGCGACAAGCTGAAGCACACGGTTTCGTTCAGCAACATCCCGGACGGGAACACCGCCGCCGAGCGCGAGGCCACGGTCAAGGCCCGCGCCAGCCGCGTGCCGGATCCCTCGGTCGACTTGCTCTATCAGGGGTCGGATGATCCGAAGATCATCGAGGAACTCTCCAATAACAAGAGCCGCACGTTCATGTTCCGCACGACGGAGCGTGAGCCGGAACTGGTGCAGACGACCATGGACCAACTGCTGCGTGAGGAATCGGGCCAGCAACTCCTGAAAAAGGTCTACGCGGTGGCGGAGAATGACGGCAAGCTGGTGCGCACTCGCGAAGGCAATCGGGACGTGCGACTGCGTTTCTATTCCGAGATCCCGCCGACAGCCTCGAAGCCCGAGGAGAAGAAGTCCGATGTCGAAAAGGAAAAAGAGAAGTCCCTGATGGCGACCGCGTCGCAGAGCTTCGTGAAGTCGCTTCTGACCCGCGAAATGCGTCGTGCATTCGCGCTCAAGGACGACAAGGAGCCGTTGCCGGTCCTGTTTGAAGTCATCCCCGAAGGCAAGGACGACCCGGACGGGAAGTACCACACGCTCAAGATCGCCTTCGGGCCCGAGCTGGAGGAAAAACACCACAAGCAGGTCGAGCAGGCGATCGCCAACATGATCACCGCTTTCTCGGCACGGCCCCTTCCGGACCGCCTCGAGAACTTCGACAGCGGCGTTGCGACCGACACGCGCCTCCGCGCGTTGTGGGCCGTGCTGGCAAGCTGGGCGGGCATTCTCCTCTACCTCTGGTTCCGATTCGGAAGCTGGACCTTTGGCCTCGCCGCCGTCACGTGTGTCATCCATGACATCGCGCTGACGCTCGGCGCCATCGCCGCGGCCTATTTCATCCATGACACGTTCATCGGCAGGATATTGTTGCTTGAAGACTTCAAGCTCGACCTTACCGCCGTCGCGTCGCTCCTGACGCTCGTCGGTTACTCCGTCAACGATAAGATCGTCGTGTTCGATCGCATCCGCGAAGTCCGTGGCAAGAGCCCGGACCTGACGCCCAAGATGATCAATGACAGCATCAATCAAACCCTGAGCCGAACGGTCTTGACGTCTACCACGATTGCCGCCGTGTTCCTGCTGTATGTGATTGGCGGCCCGGGCTTGCACCTGTTTGCATTCATCATGCTGGTCGGCGTCATCGTCGGCACGTACAGTTCGATCTACATCGCCGCCCCGCTGCTCCTGATCTTCGGCGAAGGCAAGCACGACGACGGCGCGCAGGTGTTCGCGAAGTCGCCGGTGACGACGCCGGAAGGGGCTGCGGTGTAAAGACGACCGATTGAATTTCGTGGGATAGGATGCCGATCGTCTCACCTATTGGACAGGATCGGCATCCTATCCCACACCTCACTTTGCGGAGTCGCCATGCGCCTTCTCTTCGCAATGCTCTGCCTCGGCACCTGCCTTGCTACACTTCCTGCCGGCGATACGAAATTGCCGTTGCTGTTCGAGGACGATTTCGAGAAGGGGGCCGAGCGCTGGCAGCCGGGCGACCCTGCCGCATGGAAGCTTGTCAAGCTCGCCAAGGGGCAAGGATACAATCAGTTCCAGCTCAGCAAGGTCAAGACGCCGTTCCGCAGCCCGTTCAATTACTCTCTGGTGAAGGATCTCCAGGTCACCGACTTTGTTCTCGAAGCGAAGGCCCGCTCCACCGGCAAGGACGGCGCCCATCGCGATATGTGCGTCTTCTTCGGATGGCAGGACCCGGCCCATCACTACTACGTTCACATGGCCAAGGCGACTGATGACCGGGCAAATCAGATCTTCATCGTCAACGGCGCCGACCGGGTCAAGATCTCCACGAAGACGACGAAAGGCACCCCCTGGGACGACCAGTGGCATCACGTCAAGGTCGTCCGCAAGGTGGCCGACGGGCTCATCGAGATCTACTGGGACGACATGAAGACGCCGATCATGACGGCGATGGACAAGACTTTTACCTGGGGCCAGCTCGGCGTTGGCTCGTTCGACGATTCGGGGCTGTGGGATGATGTGAAAGTATCAGGTCGTCGATACGAGAAAAAATAGCAAGGCATCGAGCTTCTCGATGAGGAAAGCAATCCGTCTTTCGTTGACAATCCAACGCCTGCCCCATGAGTCGTTTCGAGGCAGGGCCAATCGCAATCACACGATTCAGACCTTGTTGCGCGCCATTCTGAAAATCTGAAGCCAATCCGTCGTGGCGAGCGATGGTAAATGTGACGACGTGACATCGTGACTTCTTGGAACGGGGCGCACTGTTGGCACGCTCGCGGGCGATAGCCTTGCGAAGGGCGACAGGCTCGACAGGGGGCAGCCCGGCCCGGGGTCCGCTACGCCGCCCGGGCACGCCGTCGCAAGTTGCGACGGAAACGTCGGGACCCCGGCCTGAGCGCTGCGAATCGCACGGTGTCCCGTGGGATGGCATGTCGCGCACTGCTCGAGCTTGACCGTCATTTTTCGTCCCGCATGCCGTCGAGCCTCGCGTGCCGGATCGTGTTGATGGCAGCCATAACAAGTGTAGGACGCAAAGGTATCGAGTGCCGGATGGCACAATGCGCAGGACTGCGGCTTCTTGATCGCGTTGTGATGCTGGATCGGGAAAGAGTGCTGAAACGTCACCTCGACCCAGTTGTCTGTTCCATGGCACATCGCACAGTTCTTGCCGTAGCGATTCACATGCGACTTTGGCTCCCCATGGCACGCCGTGCACGAACGCGGCGTCCCTTGAAAAACTTCGTTTTTGTGACACATCCGGCAGTCGACCTTTGCATGCTTGCCCGTAAGCTTGAAACCGGTTTGATCGTGATCAAAGGCATTCACGTCGAACGCGCGAACGGTCCAGGCATGCGTTGAATGGCACTGCGCACAGTTGGCCCCGAGACGTCCCTTGTGCACATCCTCCTGGGAGTGACACGCGACGCACGACTGCGGTGTTCCCCGATAGGTTTCATTCTTGTGACACTGTTGGCAATCGACCTTCACGTGCTTTCCAGTAAGCGGATAGCCAGTTACCGCGTGGTTGAAATGGTGCGAATCGAAGAAGTGTGTTTTCCACGATTCGGACGAATGGCACATCGCACAATTCGCCCCCAGCCGACCCTGATGTGTGTCGGCCTTGGCATGGCATGCCACGCAAGTGGTCGGCGTGCCGCGATGCAGGCCGTTCATGTGGCATGCTTTACAATCGAGCGAGGCATGCTTCCCATCGAGATGGAATGCGGTGCATGCATGGTCGAACTCGTCGAGGCGCGTGAGCGAGACGTGCGTTCCCTGATGTTCGCGGTGGCACTGAATACAGTTAGCGTCGGCGAGTTGCCCGTGCAGGCGAACTCCGCGCGTGACGTCATCACGGATTTCATCATGGCATGAAAGGCATCGGTCGGCCATGCGTTCCTGGCTGAGCACGGGGGCGTGGCAGGCGGCGCAGTCGGTTATCTCGGCGTGCGAGTGGACGCCGCCTCGCGCGGTCTGTCGGCGCTGCTGTGCGCTGAGCGGGCCAGCGCTGAACATCTGCTGGCCGTACGTGACGGCGACAGCGCTGATGACGATCAGCGTGCAGATCGCGGTTAGCTTGCCGAGGCTCACGGAGTTCAGTCGATCCACGAGTCACCTCTCAGCGCAGGAGAGTTGCATAGTACAAGGCCGCACCGACATGCAGAAAAGCAAGGACAAAGAGGACGCCGCCAAGGGGCACGTGAAACAGATGCCAAAGAGCGAGGAAACGCCGCGTTGTCGCCAGCGCGTGAATTTGCAGGCGTAGGGCATAGCGCTCTGCCAGCAAGCGCTCCAGCACCCTCGTCGATTTCGGGGGGGCTTGGGTCAGGCGCTGCAGGGCATATCGCACGCGGCGCCTTTGTCGCCAATGGAGCCAAGGTCGGGTGAGGATTACAAGCCAGCCCGCCGGTATCGCGTCTCCCTCAAGTGCAGACCGCGAGGCCGCCGGCAGCGTTGCCAAGAGTGTTTCCACCGATTTCGTGGTGCGGGCGAAACGCGATTCCAGCTCGTCCGCGCCGATTTCGTCACCATCTAGCGAGCGGGGCGCCGCGGTATAGATATACCTTCCAACGAATCCGCTCGCCACCATGACCAGCGTGAGGATCATCAACGCACCCGCCAGCCCATGAAACTTTCCGGCCGAGTGGAGCAACACCAGGAACGGGCCCACCAGACCAAGAAAGATATGCGCCTGCAGCCAGGTCGCGGTCGGCCCGTACTGGAAGCGCCTTAGCCGTTTGCGCATCGTGTACAGCGTCTCGGCGCCGAGCATCATGATAAAGCCGGCGATGCCAAGCGAGTGCCCGAGGAGTCCGCTGGGCCCTGGGATCCCATGGCTCGTGGCGATAACCGCGTACCCGGCGCCAATTACGAGGATCGCGATCAGCGCCAGAATGAGTTCCCAGGCCAAACGGTGCATCTCGGCATCGGCCACGCGGGATGTTGCGACGCATCTACCGGCGTGTAACCGCCTCCCTTTCTTCCCACGTCCGATAGAACCGTGCCAGTCCGGTCAGGGATCCGGCGCCCCCCTCGACGAGGGCTGCGCGGATTGGCGTGATGTCGGCCTGCGCCGTGATCAGGCGTTGCAAGGGGCGCGACCAGCTTTGATTCCCCATGACCAGGGCGCCGACAATGGCGCGCTCGCCAACGACCAGGCGAATCCGATTAACGTCGTCTTGGCCGCTCACGCTCGACGCGGAGGGGATGACGCGCCAGGCCTCACTTTCGCCGCGAGAAATGGTGACGAGATCGGGATTCGCGCCGCCGCCGCCGATGTTGCCAATGATCGTGACCTTCAGGCCGGTGAGCATGGTGACGTTGAATGGGATCCCCTTGACATAGGGACGCTGCGCGCCAGCCATGTTGGCGCCGGCGATGGTCCCTTGCGCGATTGCGGTAGGCCAAAGAACATCACGCAAGCGCCGTTTTGAAATCGGATCGAATGCCTCGGCCACATCGCCAGCGGCGTAAATATCGGCATCGCTGGTCTGCAAGTACTCGTTTACAAGTACGCCCTTGTCCAGGGTCAGCCCGGCCTCCTGAGCCAGCTCGACCCGCGGGCGCACGCCAATAGCCACAGCCAGCACCTCGCAAGGAAGCCTCACCCCGGCTTCGGTTTCGACGGCGAGGAGCCGCCCACCTGTGCCAAGGGCTTGCTTGATCTGAGTTTGCGTGTGAATCGTAACGCCCTCGTGCCGAAGGCGGTCCATGACGATCCGCGATTCGACGTCGTCCAGCACGTCGGTCCAATAGCGCGGCCCGCGCAGGAAATAATGGACCTTCATGCCTCGGCCGGCAAGTCCCTCGACGAGTTCCAAAGCGGTGATGCCGCCTCCGATGACCACCGCCGGCCTGCCACGCCGAGCGAGTTGAATGATGCGCCGGCAATCGTCGAGCCCGTCGAGCTTGACAATGCCAAGCAAGTCGCATCCAGGAAAGCTCGGGGGAACCGCCAGGGCGCCGGTCGCCAGAAGGAGCCGATCGTAACGCATCCGCTCGCCATTGGCCATCTGCAGCGCGTGATCGGCACGAGCGATACTTGCCACGCGCGCATGAACACGCTTCACGGCGAGACGTTCAATGTCCTTGGGGCTGCGCACCTGAAGCTGCGTTTCGGGAAAGTCGCCACGCAGGAAATAGGCCAGGCCCGGTCGCGAGTAATAAGGATGCGGCTCCTCACTGACCAGGGTGATGTCCGCCTTCGGCTGCTCCCGACGCAGCGTTTCAGCCGCGACGAGTCCGGCAATTCCAGAGCCTATGATAACGTGGCGCGTGGGCATGATTGGCTACTTGGCCAGGAACAGCGGAATTCGCTCGAAGCGAAGTACGCCGCGTGGACAACGCTTGACGCATTCGCTGCAGGTCAAGCAGTGGCTATCGCGAACGGGCTTGCCGCGCCATGCATGGGCACGAACGTCGATGCCCATGGGACAATTGTAGGAGCACATGCCGCACTGGACGCAATTCGCCGCCTCCGGGACCACCTGGGCGTCCGCGAGAATCTCCAGAGGCGAACCGAATTCGCACTCCGATAGAACCGGCGCCAGCTCAATCGGCAATGGTTGCGAGGATGTCGAAGACACTTTGCGATCTCGTTCGGTATGGAACTCAATTGCCCGGCCGTTTCCCTTTGCCGCCCTTCTTTTCAAGCTCGTTCAACTGCGGTCCCGCTGATTTCTGTATGACCTTGCCATCCGCAGCGAGATCGATGCGCACCTTGCTTCCATCGATTCCCATGATGTCAATTTTGAAGCTGAGATTGGGCCGTTCAGAACGCTCTGCTTTCAGCGCATAACCTCGGCCCCTCTTTTCCGCGATATTGACCGCTTCCGACA
>ERZ1066138.605-NODE-605-length-11916-cov-11.198381_pt1 | contig 11916 bp, 11 predicted proteins | sample MGYA00382785_ERZ1066138 | MGnify/ENA primary metagenome ERZ1066138 (study PRJEB33369, sample SAMEA5778368) | biofilm metagenome | biome: Industrial cooling water; feature: Water cooling tower basin; material: Biofilm | place: United Arab Emirates | collected...
GCCGCCGAGAGTGCGCGCACCCGGCGCCTCCTCGACGAGCTGCCGCAGCGGCAGGCGGAGCTGCAGGCGGCGGTGGCGGGGCTGTCCGCCCGGGCCGCGGTGCTGGGCGTGCTGGCGCGGAACGCGTCCGAGGCGGCCGCGGTGCTCCGCAGCCCCCTCCGCGTCCTGGGGCGGTGAGCCCGCCGCGGCTCGCGGTCGTCGACCTCGGCTCGAACTCCGTCCGCCTGCTGCTGTGCGAGGTCCCGGGCCCGGAGGGGCCCGAGGGCGAGCGGGTCGCCACCGTCACGGGGCTGCGGCGGGGGGCCGGGCCGGACGGCGGCCTCGCCCCGGATGCGCTGGCGCGGCTTGACGGGTGCCTCGCCGCCTATGCCGAGCGGATCGCCCGCTTCCGCCCGGACCGGGTGGTGTGCGTGGGGACGAGCGCGGTCCGGGACGCCCCCAACGGCGAGGCGGTGGAGGCCCTCGTCCGGGCGCGGCTCGGCGCGCCGCTGCGGGTGCTGACCGGGGAGGAGGAGGCGGCGCTCGCGTTCGCCGGGGCGGCGCTCGCGGTGCCCGGCGGGGAGGAGATCCTGCTGGTGGACGTCGGCGGGGGCAGCACGGAGCTGGTGCGCGGCGCCGGCGGCCGCCCGGCCGGTGCGGTGAGCCTCCAGCTCGGCGCGGTGCGCCACACCGAGCGCCACCTGCGGGACGACCCTCCGCCCCCGGCGCAGCTGGCCGCCCTGCGCGCCGACGCCCGGGGCCTCCTGGCGCCCGCGCTGGAGGAGGTCGGCGGCCCGGCCCCCGCCGTGGGGGTGGCGGGCACGGTGACCTCGCTGGCGGCGATCGAGCTGGGCGGCTACGACCCCTCCCGGGTGCACGGCCAACTCCTGACCCGCGACGCGGTCGAGCGGCTGCTCGCCGAGCTCGCCGCGATGGGCCCGGGGCGGCGTCGCGGCGTCGCGGGGCTCGATCCCGCACGGGCCGGGGTGATCGTGGCCGGCGCGGCGATCGTCGCCGAGCTGCTGGCGGTCGCGGGGCTCGACCGGATGATCGTCAGCGAGCGCGACATCCTCGACGGGGTGGCGATGGCCGCCGCCGGCGTGGGGGAGCGCTCGTTCCCTCTGTGACGATCTTCTCCTAGAATCGGGACCATGAGCACCGAGCAGAACGGCGTCGTCGGGGGCAACGGGGCGAGCTCCATCCGCGACGTCATGGACGGCCGCAGGACCATCCAGGCGATGGGCCAGAACATGCGGCACATCCGCCACGAGCAGATGCTGGAGCGGTGGCCGATCGTGGCCGAGGGATGGGCCCGCGCCATCGAGACCTCGCGGATCGCCGCGGTCGACCGCACGCCCGGCACCGCCTCCTTCGGACGCTGAGGCCGCTGGACGGCGCCGCGCCTGACGTCGCCGTCATCGGCGCGGGCGCCGTCGGCCTGGCCGCCGCGCTGGCGCTGCGCGACCGAGGCGCGCGGGTGGTCGTGCTGGAGGCCGACGCCCCGGGCTCCGGCCAGTCGACCGGACCGGGGCGGATCTTCCGCCACGTCCATGCCCTGGCCCCCCTGGTGGGGCTCGCGGCCGAGGCGCGGCGCGGCTGGCACGCGCTCGGGGAGCGGCTGGGGGCGCGGCTGCTCGGCGACCAGGGCACGCTGCTGCTGGGGGAGGCCGGCGAGCACGCCGCGCGGCTGGCCGCCGCGGGCGTGCCGCACCGGGTGCTCGACGCCGCCGAGGTGGCCGCGCTGGTCCCGGCCCTCGCCTCCGGGGCCGGGCCGGGCCTCCTCGACCCGGGCGGCGGGGCGATCGACGCCGAGGCGTTCGTGCGCCTGATGGCCCGCGAGCTGGGCGGCGCCGTGGTGCGGGCGCGCGTGGACGGCGTGCGCCCGGCCGGCGGGGGCGCCGAGGTCCTGACCGGCGCCGGCCGCCGCGCCGCCGCCCGCGTGCTGGTCTGCGCCGGCGCGGAGACGCCCGGCCTCGCGGCGGGGATGGGGCTGCGCCTGCCCGTGACCGGGACGGTCCACCGCCGCGTGAGCTTCGCGGTCCCGGCGGGCGCCGGCGGGCTGCCGTGCCTGCTGGAGCGCTCGGGCCGCTTCGGGATGACCGGCTACGGGACCCCGCTGCCCGGCGGCGGCTTCGCCCTCGGCACCGCCGCGGCCGACGACCTGCCCGCCGACGAGGCGATCGCCCGCACCGGCGCGTACCTGCGCCGCGCGCTCCCCGGGCTCGACCCCCGGCCGATCGGGGTGGTCCGCTGCGCCTCGACGGTCCTCGCCGGCCACACCGAGGCCATGGGGCTCTACGGCGACGGCCCGGTGCGATTCTTCGCGGGCGGCAACCTGTTCAAGCACGTCCCCGCCCTCGGCCCGTTGCTGGCTGACGCGATGCTCGACGACCGCGTGGCCCCGGTGATCGCGCCGCCGGAGGCCGCTAGCCTCGACCCGGCAGCCGGAGTGGCGGAACGGTAGACGCGGGGGACTTAAACTCCCCGGCCCTCACGGGCGTCCGGGTTCGAATCCCGGCTCCGGCATCGGCTTGGTAGAGAGGCTCACGGCCGCGCACGCGGCCGGCTCACGGCCCGGAGGCAGGAGAGGGCATCAGGTAAGCGATATACCCTCGCAGCCATGGCGGACTCCTCCGACGCGACAGTGCTTGAGCGGCCGCTGTACTCGACTGGGGAGGCGGCCCGCTTGCTCCAGGTGCCGCCTCAGACCCTCCGTCGTTGGCTAGAGGGCGCCTCCGTAGCGGGCACGTTCTATCCCCCAGTGCTGCGGTCCGAGCCAACTGGCATCGACGCAGTCACTTGGGGCGAGTTCCTCGAGGCGGGCCTGCTGCGGGAGTACCGCCTCAACCGGGTTCCGCTCCAGCGGATGCGCCCCTTCATTGAGCGGGCACGAGAGCGCCTCGGGGTGCCCTATCCACTCGCACACCTTCGCCCCGCGATCGACGCTGATAAGTCGCTGGTCTGGGCTCTCCAGAAGGAGTTTCCGCTGGAGGACAAGCTGCGGCTTGTCCTCGCTCGCGACGACGATCGCCTCCAGTGGGCCGGTCCTGTCGAGCGCTACTTCAGCAAGGTCGAGTTCGACCCAGTGGTCGTCGTCGCTCGCCGAGTTCGTCCACTGGGGCAGGCCTCCCCAGTCGCAATCGATCCGGAAGTGGCGTTCGGACTGCCCCAGATCCGCGGCATTCGCACCGAGAACATCGCCGAGTCGTACTACGCCGGTGAGGGCTGGGAGGCCATCGCTCGAACCTGGGGGCTGTCGGAGGAGGAGGCGCGCGCCGCCGTCTCGTGGGAGGAGTCTCTTCGCCTGGCGGCCTGACCTTCTACATCGACGCCAGTCTGCCCCTGCAGGTCCGGCAGGCGCTCAAGCTGCTCCGCGACGACGTCGTAGTGCCAGGCGAGCCGGGAAGGCCAGCTGAGCGCAGCCCCGATCGGGAATGGCTTACGCGGGCAGGCTCCGAGGATTGGGTGGTGATCCTCCGAGACAAGAGGATCCGGAGGCGCCCGGGGGAGCGCGACGCCCTGCGGAAAGCCGGCGTCAGGGCCTTCGTCCTGACCGGAGCCGGCAACTACACCCGCTGGCAGATCATGGCCCTGCTGACTGCTCGCTGGGCCGCCATCGAGAGAGTGGCTCTGGAGCACAGCGGTCCCTACATCTACAGCGTGACGCAAGGCGGAGTGGAAAGGCTATCCCTGCCTTCAGGGCCGCGACGCCGGTTCTCCACCTGACGTCTCAACCGCGCGGACCACCACAAGGCGCGCTGCCTGCCCGGGTCAACAAGGGGTCACCAGCACCCCCGCTCACCGGGTCGCGAATCCCCGGCTGCATCGGCGTCGCCGCCCTACCCGGCGACCTCGGCGAGCAGGCCGGCGAGGGCGCAGCCGGCCACGACGAGGGGGACGCTCACGCGGTAGCGCCAGAGCGCCGCGAAGGCCGCGAGCGCCAGCCCGATCACCAGGAGGTCGGGGCGCCCGTCCACGACCAGCGTGTTCTCGCCGATGAAGACCGCCAGGCCTCCGATCACGCCGACGACGGCGATCGTGATCCCGCCGAGCGCGTGGGCGAGCGGCCCGGCGCCGCGGACGCGGTCGATCAGGGGCGCCCCGTTGATGATGAAGAGGAAGGACGGGGCGAAGGTGCAGGCCGTGGCGATCGTCGCGCCGGCGAGGCCCCACCAGAAGCCGCCGCCCACGTTGTGCCCGGCCATGTAGCCGACGAAGGTGTTCACCATGATCAGCGGGCCGGGGGTGCTCTCCCCGAGCGCGAGGCCCGCGACCATCTCCTCGGGGCTGAGCCAGCCGAAGCGGTTGACGGCCTGGTCGGCCACGAACGGCAGAACCGCATAGGCGCCGCCGAACGTGACGAGCGCCGTCACGGTGAAGAGGCTTGCGAGATCGGCGGCGAGGCCGCCCAGGGCGAGGAGCCCCCCGACCATGGCGAGCCAGGCGGTGACCGTCACGGCCAGGCGCAGCCGGGGCCGCACCGGGGGCGACGGGGCCGCACGGACCGCCTCGTCCCCCGGGAGGTCCGCGGCGTGGGGGGCCGCGGTCGCCGCGCCCAGCAGGCCCGGGGACCAGCGTCCGGCCGCCCAGCCGAGGAGCGCCGCGGCGGCGAGCAGCGCGACGAACGGCATCCCGGCGACGAAGGCGGCGAACGCGCCGCCGGCCAGCGCCGCGGCGGCCGGGGTGCGGATCACGCGCCAGCCGATGCGGACGATCGCCGCGACGATCAGCGCGATGACCGCGCCCGCCAGGCCGCGCACGACCCCGGCCACCGCGGCCACCTCGCCGAAGGCCGCGTACACGGCGCTCATCCCGACCAGCAGCAGGAACGAGGGCAGCACGAACAGCCCGCCGGCCGTCAGCGCCCCGCGCACCCCGTGCAGGTGGTGCCCGATGTAGGAGGCGAGCTGCTGCGCCTCGGGCCCCGGGAGCGCCATGCAGAAGTTCAGCGCGTGGAGGAAGCGCCGCTCGGAGATCCAGCCCCGACGCTCCACCAGCTCGTCGTGCATGATCGCGATCTGGCCGGCCGGCCCGCCGAAGCTGATGGCCCCGAGGCGGAGCCAGAACCGGAGCGCCTCGCGCTCGCCCGGCGGAGGCCCGGCGCCCGCCGGGCCCGCCCCGACCGCCTCCGGGTCCGCTCCCAGGGGGGGCCGGTCGGCGAGCGGCAGCCATCGCATCGGGCGGAGCGTAGCCGCCGCCCGGCCGTCCGCGGCGCGCCTGTCCGGGCTTCCGGCGCCCGGTTACACTCGGCCCGAGTGCGCCCGCCCGCGACGAGTGGGGAGCCGCCGACGGCGCCCCGGCTGGGCCTCGTCGGCCGTGAGGCCGACCTGGAGGCGGTGGGCGCGCTGCTGCGCGAGCCCGGGGTCCGCCTCGTCACGATCACCGGCGTCGGCGGGGTCGGGAAGACCCGGCTCGCGCGCGCCATCGCGGAGGACCGGGCCGGGGCGTTCCCCGACGGGACCGTGTTCGTCCCGCTCGGCGCCCTGCACGACCCGGCGCACGTGATGTCGGCGATCGGCCGGGCCCTGGGGATCAGGGAGCAGGGCGACCGCCCGCTGCTGGACGCGCTCTGCGCGGAGCTCGGCGGGCTCGAGATGCTCGTGGCGCTCGACAACTTCGAGCACCTGATGGGCGCCGCGCCGCTGGTCTCGGACATCCTCGCGCGCTGCCCCACCGTGTCGATGCTTGTCACCAGCCGCAGCTCCCTGCGCCTGACCGGCGAGTTCGAGTACCCCCTCGAGCCGCTCGCGCTCCCCGCGCTTGACCGGCTGCCGCCCCCGGAGGAGCTGGGGCTCGTCCCCTCGCTGAAGCTGTTCGTGGAGCGCGCCCGCATGGCCTCGCCCGGGTTCCGCCTGACGAGGGAGAACGCGGCCGACGTGGCCGCGATCTGCGCCCGGCTCGACGGTGTGCCGCTGGCCCTGCAGCTGGCTGCGGCGGGGCTGAAGCTCCTCTCTCCGGCCCAGCTCCTGGAGCGGCTCGCGAGCCCGCTCGACGTGCTGGTCGGCGGCCCCCGCGACATGCCCGAGCGCCAGCAGGCGATCCGGAGCACGCTCGAGTGGAGCCACGGCCTCCTGACCCCCGGCGAGCGCAGGCTGTTCGCGCGCCTCGCGGTCTTCGCGGGCGGCTGCACCCCGGTGGCCGCCGAGGCGATCGGCGCCCTGGGTGAGCCGGCGGAGCCCGCCGTGCTGGCCGACCTCATCGCGCTGGTCGACTACAGCCTCCTGCGGCGGCGCGAGGGTCCCGCCGGGGAGGCGCGGCTCACGATGCTGCAGACCGTCCGCGCCTACGCCCTGGAGCGCCTGCGCGAGGGCGGCGAGGAGGCCGAGGTCCGCGCGGCGCACGCCGACCTCTTCCTCGCGCTGGCCGAGGAGGCGGCGCCCACGATGCGGTTCGACGCCGACGCGACGGCCCTCGACCGGGTGGAGGCGGAGCACGACAACCTGCGCGCCGCGCTGCGCTGGTGCCTGGAGCGGCGGGATGCGGAGCGGTCGCTCCGCCTGGCCGCCGCGCTCGCGCGCTTCTGGCTGGTCCGGGGGCACCTGAGCGAGGGGCGCCGCTGGCTGGACGAGGCGCTCGCCCTCGGCGCGTCGGCCGCGCCCCCCGCCGTCACGACCCGGGCGCTCTGGGGAGCCGGCAGCCTGGCCCACTACCAGAACGACTACGGCCTGGCGGTCCGGCGCTTCCGCGAGAGCCTCGTCCTCGCGAGGGCCGTGGGCGACCGGGAGGCCGAGGCGCGCGCGCTCGCCGGGCTGGCGACGACGGTCGGCCGGCACCAGGACCCCGACGCCGCCCAGGCGATGTACGCGGAGGCGCTCGCCATCGCACGCGAGCTCGGCGACGAGGCCATGGCGGTGAGCCTGAGAACGGGGCTCGGCTCGGTGCTCTGGTACCGCGGGGACGTCGAGGCCGCCCGCCCGCTCCTGCTCGAGAGCCTCGCGGGCGCCGAGGCGCTCGGCCTGGCGTACGACGCCGCCGCGGCCCGGCAGATCCTCGGGTGGATGGCCCTCAGCGACGGCGACCCGGCGGAGGCCCGCGCGCTGCTCGAGGCGTGCGCGAGGGTGCTCGGCGACCTGCGCGACCGGTGGGGGGTGGCGCGCTGCCGGCTGGGGATCGGCTACGCGGCGCTGGCCGCCGGCGACCTCTCCGCCGCCCGCGTGAGCCTCGCGGATTGCCTGCGGATCGTCGGCGACCTGGGGCACAAGCTGATCACCTGCGCCTGCATCGGCGGACTCGCCATCGCGGCGGCGGCCGACGGGCGCCCGGAGCGGGCCGCGACGCTCCTGGGCGCGGCGACCGCGCTGCGCGAGGCCCTCGGGGCGAGCCACTCCGCGGTGGTCAGGGGGGCCCAGGAGCGCACGGCGGCGGCGGCCCTGGAGGCCCTCGGGGAGCCGGCGTTCCGGCGGGCCGCCGACGCCGGGGCGGCCCTGCCGCTCGAGCGGGCGACCGCGCTGGCCGAGCGCGAGGCCGGGGAGGGGGAGGCGGAGGCCCGCGTGGCCGGCCTGACGCTGGCGGAGATGCGCGTGCTGCGCCTCGTCGCCGCGGGGCTGACCAACGCGGACGTCGCCCGCGAGCTCGTGGTGAGCGAGCGGACGGTCCACGCCCACCTCCGGGCGGTCTACCGCAAGCTCGGCGTGGCCAACCGGGCGGGCGCCACGCGTTTCGCGGTCGAGCGCGGGCTGGTCGCCGGAGCCTGATCTCGGCACCCCCGGTTCGGCAGTCCTGCCGATGCGCCCCGGGAGGGCCCCCTCATAGCGTGCGCGGCGAGGAATCGCTCCGACGGGAGGGATCGTGGCCACCACCGCATCGGCGCCGCGCCCGCACGATGGCGAGGCAAGGCCGCCGCTCACGGCCGGGGCCGACGGCGCGCTGCTCGACGCGCTGAGGCGGGGCGAGGAGGCGGCGTTCACCGCGCTCGTCGAGCGCCACCACGGCGCGATGGTGCGCGTCGCCCGGGGCTTCGTCCCGAGCCGCGAGGTCGCCGAGGAGGTCGCCCAGCAGACCTGGCTGGCGGTCCTCACCGGCCTGGGGGCGTTCGAGGGACGCTCGTCGCTCAGGACCTGGATCTTCAGCATCCTGGTCAACCGCGCCCGGACCCAGGGCGAGCGCGAGCGGCGGACCGTCCCCTTCAGCGCGCTGGCGCGCCAGGAGGCGGGCGCGGACGATCCGTCGGTCGACCCCGACCGCTTCCTCGGGGCGGACTCCCCGTGGCCCGGCCACTGGGCGTCCGGCCCGCGGCCCTTCCCGGGCCCGGCCGAGCGCCTGCTCGCCGCCGAGACCCGCGACGTCGTGCGGCGGGCGGTCGACGCGCTGCCGCCGGCGCAGCGGACGGTCATCAGCCTCCGCGACCTTGAGGGCTGGGACGCCCCTGAGGTCTGCGCGCTGCTCGACATCACCGACGCGAACCAGCGCGTGCTGCTGCACCGGGCCCGCGCGAAGGTGCGCGCGGCCCTGGAGCGCCACCTCGAAGACGACCAAGAGCCCGTTTCAGGATGAGACGCGGCCGTGGACGGTCATTCTGAAACGGGCTCTCACCGGTGGCGGCCTCGACCCGGGGGCGAAGCTCGGCCTCCGTGCGGATGGCGGCCTGCGAGATGCGCTGGTTGATCCGCAGCCGGCCGACGCTCAGGCGCACGCCCGCGGGCTCGCCGTCCGCGTCGACCCGGCGTCCGCCGCGCAGTCCCGGGCCACCCCGCGCGTCCCAAAGCCGGGGTCGACCGCGCGGAGGTCGCGGTGGGGGTTGACGCCCGCCCGCCGTTCAGGTGCACCTCGAAGTGGAGGTGGGGCGCGCCGTACCGGGCGTCCCCGGTGTTGCCCACCGCCCCGATCCGCATGCCCGCGGCCACTCGGCTGCCCGGGGCGAGCCCGGGCGGGATCGGGTCGAGGTGGGCGTCGTGGTGCTCGGTGCCGGCGGCGTCCCGCGTCCAGATCCAGATGCCGCCGACGCCGCGCTCGGTCCTCGTCAGCCGCAGGGCGGTGGCGCCCGTCGCCGACACGACGGGCGTGCCCCCTCAGGCACGCAGGCCTCGGCGGGCGCGGGCTCGCGCAGCTCGAGCCCGATGCCCTGCAGGAACGCGGGTCGGCCACGCCGGTCGGCGCCTGGCCCACCTCGCCCTGGACCGCGCGGACGGCGGCCTCGCTCATCGGCCCGAAGGCCCGCGTCGGCCGGGATCCGCTGCCCGCGGGCGATCAGGGCGCGCCGCAGCTCGCGCACGGCCGGGCCGGGGTCGCCCCGGCGCAGGGTCGTGAGGGGCGGCCGTGAGGAGGGCTGCCGGCTCACGCGGGGCAACCTGTCCCGGCCCGCCGGGGTGGCCCCAAGGCCGGGCGGGTCCGCGCGCCCATCCGCGGCCGGTCAGCCCGCCGCCCGCACCTCCGCCGTCCGCTCCACGTGGGTCCAGAGCAGCAGCGCCGCCGCCGTCAGCAGGGTGAGCATCTGCTCGGCGGACATGACGAGCGCCGGGCGCATCTGGTCGGTCTCCGGCGAGAGCCCCAGCAGGCGGACCGGCTGCCCGGCGTAGACGTCGTAGAGCGGGCCCGAGAGGAACAGCCACAGCGAGACCGCCATGCCCGCGGAGAAGACCGCCAGGGCGAACGCCGCCCGCCGGCCCGGGCTCGGCGCGGTGCGCGGCGCCGCGCCGAGGATGACGACCCACGTCAGGAGGCCGGCCGCCAGCATCGTCGCGTGCTCTTAAGTCGTGGGCCCAGCGGCGGTCGAGCGCGAGCTCGTAGGCGGCCGGGACGTGCCAGCCCGCCGTCACGGCCACCCAGATCGCGAGCGCGGTCGCGGGGCGGGTCAGCCCGCGCAGCGCCGCACGCGCCGGGGGGACCGTCCCGCGGCGCGAAGCGCCGGGCGGGGCACCACGAAGAGCGCGAGCGGGCCCGTGAGGCCGACCACGAGCAGGAGCGGCGCGAGGTCGCCGAGGACCAGGTGATGGGGGTCGACGCCGCAGAACTCAGAGGCAGACGACCTGGTCGGCTCTCGGCTTCTTGAAGGTGTCGCTCACCTCGCTCGGGTGATCCGGGATCGCCTGCACCTGGCAGGGCATCACGTCGTCACTGTTGTAGATGGCGAAGCCGTGGTTCACGTCGCGGGCCCGGACGTCGAACGTGACCGGCTCGCCCGCGACCAGGCGCCCGGCGTCGAGCACCCAGGCGAACTGCACGCCCTCGAACCGCGCGGTCTGGTCATCCGGCGATCCGGCGCCGCGGCCGGACGGGATGAACGGGATCGTGGCCAGCAGCAGGACGCCCAGGGCGGCGACGGCGATGGCGAACCGGGCCTTCTCGCCGCGCGCCAGGCGGGCGGTGTCGACCGTGTCTCGCGGCGCGCACGGGGCGAGACCGTGGAGCGCCACAGCACCAGCAGCACCACCGCCGCCACCAGGCAGACCGCCCCGTGGGCGACGGCGATGGCGAGCGCGATGGGTTCACGGGCGCTGTCTCATCGACCCGCCGCGACGTCACGAGGCGCCGGGCCGGCGCGCGGCGGCGATCCCGTGGCTCTCCCCGCCGGGGCTGCGCGGGGTCCGCTCCGGCGGGTGCGGGAAAGCCGCAGGAGGCCGGGTGCGGGCCGCCGTCACCGGTTCCGGCGCCGCTCCCGGGCCGCCTCGCGGGCGACCGCCAGCTCGAAGTAGGTGAGGACCTCCTCGGGCACGGGGCCGTCCGGGGGGTCCAGGTCCATCTGGTCGAGCCGGGACCGCGGGAGCGGGCCGGCGGGCGCCGCGGCCGCGGGGCGGGCGACGCGCTGGGTGTCCTCGTCGAGGGCGATGGCGTGGGTGCTCATGCCCCCAGTTTCGCGCCGGCGCCCCGGCTCCCTTCCGAGGGCCGGGGCGCGCGGCGCGGGCGGTGCGGCCGGGGCGCGCGCGGCGGCGCTCAGCCGCCCGTCGCGGCGGTGGCGCCCTCGGTCCTCAGAAGGCCGACGGCGCCCTTCGTGGCGTTGGTGAAGTCGTGGGTGACGAAGGGATAGACGCCCTCCTCGTCGAGGGTGAACTCCGCCACCGCGCCCTGCGAGGCAGACAGGTTGAGCGTCTGGTTCCCGCGGCTCAGGTTCTCGGGGAAGATCCCGTCGATCCAGGCGCGGTCGAAGATCGTGCCGACCACGTGGAAGGCCGACCAGGTGTTGGGGCCGGCGGCCAGGACGAAGGCCCTGATCCGCTCGCCGCGCTTCACGACGATGGGCTCCTCCTTGTACTGGGCGGCGTAGCCGTTGAAGGCGACGACGTCGGGGATGCCGGTCATCAGCTTGGCGCCGTCGGCCGGCGCGCCCGGGGTGTCCGAGACGTAGAAGTCGGACTGCACGAACGCCAGCTCGCGGTCGACGGGGGGCAGGCCGCCCTCGGGCTCGACGATGATCATCCCGTACATCCCGTTGGCGATGTGGTGCACGACCGGCGCGGTGCCGCAGTGGTACATGAAGACGCCCGGCGAGGTGGCCTCAAACCTGAAGGTGAAGCTCTCGCCGGGCGCGACGTCGCGGAAGGCGCGGTCGGGCGCGATGCGCGCTGCGTGGAAGTCGAGCGAGTGCGGCAGCTTCGTCTTGTTGACGATCGTCGCCTCGACCGTGTCGCCGACGCGGACGCGGATGACGGGTCCGGGGACCTGGTCGCCGAAGGTCCAGACCTTCACGACCTTGCCGGGGGCGATCTCGACGACCTTCTCGGTCATGTCCAGGCTGATCTTGTGGACCTTCGCGGGCCGGTAGGCCGGCGCGTCGGCCGACATCGTGTTCTTCGGCGCCGCGGGAGCCTCGGCGGTCTCGGCGACGGCCGCGGGCGCGGACGCGGAGGCGCGCTGCTGGGGCGCGGCGTCGTGTGAGGTGGCGGGCGCGGCGGCGGCGGGCTCCGGGGCCGCGGCCACGGTGCCGGACTCCGCCGCGCGGATGCCGGCCGTCAGGGCGACGGCGCCGGCGACGAACGCGCCGAGCGCGAGCGCCGCCAGCCG
>ERZ1066138.607-NODE-607-length-11899-cov-5.639311_pt1 | contig 11899 bp, 12 predicted proteins | sample MGYA00382785_ERZ1066138 | MGnify/ENA primary metagenome ERZ1066138 (study PRJEB33369, sample SAMEA5778368) | biofilm metagenome | biome: Industrial cooling water; feature: Water cooling tower basin; material: Biofilm | place: United Arab Emirates | collected...
GAAAGTCTCAGACGTTCAAAGAGAGCTCAATACGAAAAGGCGCCAAATTCCGCCGTCTCAGGGCGTCGCGCGGAAAATTCTGCGTAGAATTTCGCCTCCGGGGACCGCGGCGCCGATGCAACGCCTTCTCGGCTTCCCTCGGGTCTCGACCTTCCGGGCCCTAGCGAGTCAATCGGCCCCCGGTTACCCTCAGGTCTATGGTTCGTAGGGGTATGCGCCAGGCCGCCGCCGCGACCGTCAGTCTGGCGGCGCTAGCTTTGTTGCAACCGGCCGCAGCCGAGTTGCCGCCGGCCGTCAACGGCGGCGATCAGTGGCGCGTCGTCAAGACCGAGTGGTCGGAGGCGGACGAGAACGCTTACGCGAAGTTCGTGCAGACGATCGGCCGATCGACCTGCACGACGCTCGAATCCTGCCTCGCGATCTCCGGCAACCCCTATTTCAGCCCGAACGATCCGGAGTTCACGGGCGACTGCGCCGACATGGTCTATGTGCTGCGCGCCTATTTCGCGTGGAAAAACGGGCTGCCGTTCTCCTACCAGCACGCAATGCGCACCTTTGACGGCGCGCGCGAGGACCTGCGCTATTCGTCGAACGGCAATCTTGTCGCCGGCCGCCGCGACGCCATCGGCGAGCGGCCGATTTCCGCCGGGGGCTGGATCAGCCGGATAGGCGGCGAAGTCTCGACCGCGATGTTCAGGACGCATCCCGACAACGGCGACGGCGCGCTGCATGACGATTTCTATCCGGTCGCCGTCAACCGCGATGCGGTGAAGCCGGGCGTCGTCGCCTACGACATCTACGGTCATGTGGGGCTCGTTTACGACATTCTCGATGACGGCCGCGTGCTCGTGATCGCCTCGCATCCTGACCGGTCGGTGACGCGCACGACCTACGGGCCGAACTTTCTCCGCTCGAAGCCGGACCTCGGCGCGGGGCTCAAGGCCTGGCGCCCGATCCGGCTTGAAGGCGCCCGGCGCATGGCTGACGGTCATTACGTCGGCGGACGCATCCGCGGCGCCAAGAATAGTGAAATACCTCACTATTCAATGGAGCAGTTCATCGGCAATCGCCCGAACCCGGCCGGCGACTGGCGTTACGGCGATTTCGTCGTCGGCGACCGCACCGTCGATTATTACGATTTCGTGCGACGGAAGCTCGCGGCCCCCGGTTTTCGCTACGATCCCGTCGCGGAGCTGAGGAACGGCATGCAGACGCTGTGCGGCGCGGCGCGCGACCGCAAGGTCGCAGTCGAGCGCGCGGTGTCGGCCGGCTTTCCGAAACAGAAGCATCCTGAAAGGCTGCCGCCGAACATTTACGGCACCTACGGTCCCTGGGAAGGATATTCGACGCCCTCGCGCGACGCGCGCCTCAAGGTGTCGTTCATCGAGTTGAAGCGCACGATGAAGGAGTTCTTCGATCTCATCGCGGCGGGCGACACGAAGTCCGTCCATTATGAGGGCGATGATCTCGCGCGCGACCTCTGGGACGCCTATGTCGAGGAGAAGGAAGCTTGCACCTTCACCTACTGGCGTTCGGACGACAGCCGCGTGCGGCTCAATCTCGGGCACTTGCAGGACCGGCTCTGGGACATTTCATTCGACCCCTATCACTGCCCGGAACGGCGCTGGGGCGCGCGCGGCATCGAGCTTGAGACGTGTACGGACGATGAGGACAAGACCCGCTGGTACGAGGCCCAGCGCTGGCTGCGCTACCAGGCGGAGCGCACCTATGACGTGCGCATGGACTTCACCGCGGCGGAGCTGAGGTCGCCGGCGGAGGCGCCCCCCGAAAAAGGCGGTCTCGGCGTCGATGCGCCCGCCGACGCCGATCTCAGGGGCTATCTCGCCTCGATCAATTCTCTGGCGCTCTCCAGCCTGCCGCCCGACCCGGAAATCGTCCTCGCGGCCGACGCGCCGATCGAGCCGGAGCCTCCGCTGCCGGCGGGGCACGCGAAGATTCTCAACGGCTGGAACAAATAGACGGCGCCGAATCAACGTCAATCCATGCAGCGCTTTCGGGAGCCGCCGATGTCACGATTTATTTTGGTCCTATCGCTCGCATTGCTCACGCTGAGCGCGACGCCGAGTGTCGCGCAGGAACCACCGGTCCCGCCGGCGCGCGACAAAGACGTGCAAACGACTGTCGAATATTATTATCGCGTAAAGTGGGGGTCGCTGAAGGAGTTCATCGCCCTTTACGACAAAAACCATGCGCCATTGATCGAGGAAATGAAGAAGGCAGGTTTCGTCGTCGATACGAAGACCGAATATCCGTTCACACACCTTGCAGGCGGGCCGCGCTGGGACATGCGGGTTCGAATCGTCTATCGCGACGCGGCCGCCGCCATCAACGATCCCGCCTGGGAGGACGAATGGGTGAAGGCGAAGGGGCGAATCTATAAGGATTTGAAGAAGTTCGCCGCCGAAGAAGCTCGTCGCTTCGGATTGCTTGAAGATCATTGGGATGTCATTGTCGCCGACTACCCCGGGTAGTTTCTCCCGCTCATGTGACGATCAGGCGCGGAAATTCCCGTGCGCCGCCGCGAGTTTGCCTCTAAAGAAGTGACGCCGGGTCATGGAGCAGCCGCCTTGGATAAATTCGTCTTCTTTCTCATTCCGCTCGGCCTTGCGGCGACGCTGATCGTGCTCGGCGTCGGTATCTATTCGCTCGCCAAGGGCGGAACCTTCGCCAAGGAAAACTCAAACAAGCTGATGCGGCTGCGCGTGCTCGCGCAGGGAATCACCATCGTGCTGATGCTGATCTTCCTCGTGCTGGTCGGCCGCGGTCCGCAGGGCTGAACTATTGCGCGGTGATGCCGCCGTCGATCTTGAACTCCGACGCCGTCACGAAACGCGATTCATCTGACGCAAGATAGAGAACCGCATAACCGACGTCCTCGGGTTCGCCGAGGCGCTGCAACGGAATCTGCCGCGTCAGCTTGTCTTCCCCAGATTTGCCGCCGCCGCCGAGCGCGACGAGCGGATCGATGATCGGGGTCCGCGTGAAGACGGGGTGCACGGAGTTGGAGCGGATGTCGTATCCGGCGCGCGCGCAGTGCATGGCGATCGACTTCGACAGCATCCACACGCCGGCCTTCGCGGTGTTGTAGGCCATCATGTCGCCGTGAGCGATCATGCCCGCGACAGAGGATATATTGATGATGGAGGCGGGCTGCGATTTTTTGAGGAAAGGCATGGCGGCTTGCGTGCCGATAAAAATCGAATCGACGTCGATTTCCATCGTGCGCCGCCAGCCCTCGACGGTTTCAGTCTCGATATTGCCCCATCCGCCGACGCCGGCGTTGTTGATGAGGACGCTGATCCCGCCCATAAAGCGCGCCGCGATGTCGAGGGCGTTCTCCCAGTCCTCGCGCTTCGTCACATCATGATGGCAAAACGACGCTGCGCCCGGATATTTGCGGTCAATTTCGGCGGCGGTCCTCTCAGCGCCCGCCGCGTTGACGTCGGTGACGAAGACTTTCGCCCCCTCCGCCGCCAGCATGCGCGCAAAGCAGGCGCCGAGCCCTTGCGCCCCGCCGGTGATGAAGGCTTTCTTTCCTGCGACGCGGCCCATAAAGTTTCCTGCTTCTTCTTGTCTCAGTGATGCGGATATCGGCGGCGCGGCTCAGCCCTGTTCCTTCAGCTGGCGGATCGCCTCGGCCATGAACTCGTCCATATGGCGGCGGATCTGGTGGTCGCTCTGATCGACGCCGGCGGCGGCAAGGTCGCCCTTGATCTTCCGGAACACGTCCTCGTCGCCGGCTTCCTCGAAATCGGCCTTGATGACCGTCTTGGCGTATTCCTCCGCCTTGTCTCCGGAAAGGCCCATCAGGTTCGCGGCCCATTGGCCGAGCAGCCGGTTCCGCCGTGCGCCGGCCTTGAACTTCAAAGCCTCGTCATGGGCGAACTTCTTCTCGAAGGTATCTTTCCGCTCATCAAAATTGGCCATAGCCGTTGATTTCCTTACGTTTTTCAAGCCGGACGAAGGTCGTTTTAGCGGTCCCCGATTGACCCCGCAATGCGGCCTGAGAGGATTGCTGCGCTGCGGCGATGGACGCCGGCCGCAGGTTAGATGTAGGGGTTTTCGGGCGGGAGGGAAGCGCGTATAGCGCCCCGCTCCGAACGGCCCGGCATGCCGAGGCCGGGACGTCACCCGCCGGGAAGGACCTAATGAAAATGGCTCGCCGCAAACAGGTCTACGAAGGCAAGGCCAAGATCCTCTTTGAGGGTCCGGAGCCCGGCACGCTGATCCAGTACTTCAAGGACGACGCGACCGCTTTCAACAATCAGAAACGTGCGGTGCTGGAGGGCAAGGGCGTCCTAAACAACCGCATCTCCGAATTCATCATGCAGGGCCTCGAGCGGATCGGGGTGCCGACGCATTTCATCCGCCGGCTCAACATGCGCGAGCAGCTCATCCGCCATGTTGAAATCATTCCGCTCGAAGTCGTCGTCAGGAATGTAGCGGCGGGATCGCTGGTGAAGCGTCTGGGGCTCGAAGAAGGCTCGCAACTGCCGCGCTCTGTCGTCGAGTTCTATTACAAGAATGATGCGCTCGGCGATCCGATCGTCTCCGAAGAGCACATCACCGCATTCAACTGGGCGACGCCGCAGGAAATCGACGACATGATGGCGCTGGCGCTGCGCATCAACGACTTCTTGTCGGGCCTCTTCGCGGGGGTTGGGATCAAGCTTGTCGATTTCAAGGTCGAGTTCGGCCGCCAATATGAAGGCGACATGGTGCGCCTCATCCTCGCCGATGAAATCAGCCCGGACGGTTGCCGACTATGGGATATTGAAACCGGCGCGATCATGGACAAGGACCGTTTCCGCAAGGACCTCGGCGGAGTCACCGAGGCCTATCGCGAAGTCGCAAAACGGCTCGGCATCCTCAAGGACAACGGCGCCAATGGGGCGATGGGGCCGGTGCTCGTCAGCGATAACGAAAAGTAAATTGACCTACGTTATCAGTCATGGCTCGCGGCGGAGCTGGACGGCGGCATCGTCAGTAAGGCGCGGCGTTGCGCAATCTCCGTGGCTGCGATCGCACTGGCGTTTGCCCTGACCCCGGCGTTCGCGCAAAACACTGCGTCGATACCCTCCGCAACCGTCAACGCAGGCGAAACGGTCGTTGAATTTCGAGCAGGCTACGGCGCCAATGATGGCGGCGCTGCTGACATTTATTCGCAGCGCATATACGTGAATTACGCGCCGACAGGCGATCTGCGGCTGACGGCCTTCATCGAACAGCGCCGCAGCAGCGACCGCCGCGATGTTTTTCGCCGCCTGTCGCCAAATGCCTTCACTCAGTTCGTGCAGACGGAGCGGTGGGACCTGGCGGTCCGGCGGCAAGGCGACATCCCGCTGGAGGACGGCGTTCCGGGGCGCCTGCGGCTGGGGCTCCTGAGCACCTGGCGTTTCGGCGATGTCGAATTGCGCAGCAATGTCTATTTCGGGCGGGAGATAGGCGAGAACGCGCCGGACGGCTTCCTGTTCGAGATGCGCGCGGCGGCGGCCCTGCGCATCAGTCCGTCGCTGCAGATTGACGCGCAGGTTTTCAACAATTTCATCTCCTCCAAGACATTCGGAGACTTCGACCGCCAGCGCCACCAGGCTGGACCCTTTGTCCGCACCCGAATCGGGAAGTCGCTGCGGATCGAGGCGCGGGGGGTACTTTTCGGCCTCTCGGCCTCTTCGCCCGACGTTGAACCGCGACTATTCGCCGGATACGCCTTCTGAGCATGTCGGGCGCAACGCGTGCGCGACTTCATCGATTCGTTATCGGAACGTCACAAAAGGTTCAACGATCGGCCTTAGCCCCGCGCGCACTTTGTGCGGGACGCATTCGATGCGCAAATTTGCTGCTGCTATCGTTTTTTCATTCGCCGTTTTTTGCGTGTCGTCGGGAGCAGCGTTGGCGCAAAGCACCAGCGCGGTCTCAGGGTCCGAGGTGACGGCAGGTGAACATCTGTTCGATTATCGCTTCGCCTATTCGCCGGAGAACGACGGCCGTGATGAGGGTTTCGTTCATCGCTTCCATTACCAGCACGGCTTCACCGAGCGTCTGCGCGGCCGCGCGCTCCTTACTTTCGGCAAGCGCGGCGCCGAACCGCTCAAAGCGAGAATCGCGAGCCTTGAAGCGCTTTTTCAGTTCAAGGAGCGCGACGGGAGGTCCGGCTGGGACTCAGCAATTCGCCTCGACGGCAACATCCCGCTTGAAGCGGACAAGCCTGGGCGCGGACGCGTCGCCTGGCACAACCAATACAGGCTTGAAAACGGCGTCGAGCTTCGCGGCGTCTTGCTAGTCGGCCGTGAGTTCGGCGATCTCGCCCGACCCGGCGCTTCGATCGAAACGCGCGAGGAAGCGACCTACAAATTGAAGTCGGGACTGCGAGTCGGAGCGCAGATGTTCAACGTCTACGGCACCACCGCGGATTTCGGATCGTTCGACGAACAGCGCCACCAGATCGGCCCCGTGGTGAAGGGAAAACTCGGCAAGCATCTCCGTTATGAGGCGAGCACGCTTTTCGGCGTTTCAAAAGCGGCCTCGGACGCTGATTTCCGCTTGTTCGTCAGTTACGCGTTTTAGCGGCACCTTCGACCGCCAAGCCGCCTGAAAGCGCCTTGATGAAGATCACGAAGTGATCGAGGCCGTCATAAAATCGCGCTGTCGGGAAGCGTTCGTTCTTGCCGTGGAAATTGTATTCATCGCTTTCGAGTGAGATGATCGGCCCAGCGCCTACTGTCGGCACGCCGGCGCGGCGGAAATGGAGCCCGTCGGTGCCGCCGGCTTCAAGATAAGGCGATATGACGGAACCCGGCATTCGCGCTCTGACGACCTCTGCAATCGCCTCACTGACTTCTGCCGGAATGTCGCTGACAGGACTTTCAAGCGGCTCGCCCAACGTCTCGATCTTCAGATTGTCATTCGCGACAGCCCTGGCGAGCGTCGCGCGGACTTCATCGACGGGATCGCCTGGAAAAATGCGGCAATTGATCGTCGCCGTCGCTGTCTGCGGCAACGCGTTTTCCGCATGGCCGCCGCGCAGCATGGTCGCCACGCAGGTCGGGCGCAGGTCGCGATCGGTTGAAGGATCGGCCGACATCACTTTGAGCGCCTTCCTGTCGCCCGGCTTGGCGACGAACCGCTCGACGGCGGCTTTGAGATCGCCGTCGAGCGTCGGCGCTATCGCCGCGAAGGCTGCAAGGGAGACGCTGTTCCAGCGCGCCGGAAATCTGAGCGTTTCAATTTTCTTCAGCGCGCCGGCAAGTTCATAGATCGCGTTGTCCGCCCGCGGGGCCGAGGAATGACCGCCCTCGTTGAGGGCGGTGATTTCGAAAGTCGCATAGGTTTTTTCAGCGGCCTGGACGCCGTAGGCGCCGGGTGCGCCCGCCGCTGGTCGGTATCCGCCGCCGGCGTCAGAATTTACTGCGAAGGCGGCGTCCTTAAGCTCTTCCGCAAGCATGCGCGTCGTCTGCATGTTTGTTTCTTCGTCGCCCGAGAAAGCGAGAATGAGGTCGCGGTCGGGAACAAAGCCTTCGCGCTTCAAACGCATGAAGGCCTGCGTCAACGTCAGAACGCCGTATTTATTGTCGACAACGCCGCGCCCGTAGAACACTTCGTCCTTCTCGGTCAGAACGAAGGGATCAAAGTCCCAGTCTTCCCGGCGCGCTTCGACGACGTCCATGTGCGCGAGAAAAAGGGCGGGCTTCTTTTTCGAGCTAGGCTCGCCGCGATAGCGGACGATAAGCGCCGCGGTCTCGCCGAGGGGCATGATCTCGATGTCGCTGCGATCAAAGCCCGCGCTCATCAACTCGCTGGCGAGATATCCCGCCATTTTCGGCACGGCGCCGCGGCCCGCGACGGTTGGAAACGCGATCAGCCGCTCAAACATCGCGCGCGCTTCGGATTCGACGTCGGCGCGCGAGGCCTCTTCCGCCGCTGCATTCATTGAGCCCGCGAAAAACGACGCCGCCAACGCGAATAGACCAGAACGCATGTGACATCCCTTCTGCACGCGGGCGACCCTATCAGTGGTCGCCCGGCGCCGTGATCGCGCTCGGAGTCTGCTTGTGCGGGTCGTGCGGGTGCCAGCCGAACACGGCCAGCATGGCGAAGAAACCGGCCACATAGCCGACGGGTATCCACCATGCGCTGGCGATCCATTTGAACACGGATTTGGCTTCCGGATAGAGGTTTGAGACGGCGACCCCGGCGCTCGATCCGAACCAGACCATCGACCCGCCGAAGCCCACCGCGAACGCCAACACGCCCCAGTCGAATCCGCCTTGCTTCAGCGCAAGCGCCGTCAGGGGAATGTTGTCAAAAACTGAGGAAATGAAACCCAGTCCGAAGGCCGTCTGCCAGCTCGCGGGGGGCAGCGTTTGAACAGGCATCATTGAGGCGCAGGTGACGAGCGCAAGCAAGAAGAGCGAGCCCTTCAAGCTGTCCGCGGCGACCTTAAGGTTCGGTTTGCGCAGCAATCCGCCCCCGAGGATGGCGAACCAAACGGCCAGACCGATTACGGGAATGACGTCGAGCAGCTTTGGCGCGAAGATATTGGCGCCTGCGTTTGCGCCGACAGCGCTGACGAGAATGAAGACGACGACGCCTATCCGGCCCCAATCGATCTTGTGATGGCCTTCTTCATGTTTCTGGATCGGCGAAAAGGCCTGTTGCTTCAGCGACAGGGGGATGGCGAACACAATCCATGCGACAGCCGCCGCTACGTAAGCGTGGATGACGTCCAGCGGCGATACGCCGTCGATCCACATCATCGTCGTCGTGGTGTCGCCGACGACCGAACCTGCGCCTCCGGCGTTTGATGAAGCGACGATTGCAGCGAGATAACCGATGTGAACCTTCTTGAAGACATGTTTGGCGATGACGCCGCCGATGAGCGCGGCGGCGATGTTGTCGAGAAAGCCGGAGCACACCCAGACCATCCCAAGCAGCGCGACTGGTCCAAGCCAGTTGTCGGGCAGGTAGCGCGGCATAACTTCCGGGGCGCCGCTGTCTTCGAAATGTCTCGATAAGACGGCGAAGCCCAGGAGCAGCAGCAAAAGGTTCGAAAGGATGATTCTCTCGTGCCAGAAATGAGCAAGCAGACCGTTGATTCCTGGACCCGGAGGAAATCCCGTAAATAGAAACTTGTAGATGATGATGACCGCGAGACCCGTGACGGCGACGGTGAAGGTGCGGTGATGGAAAAAGGCGACGCTGAGAAGCGTCGCCCCGAAGAGGAAGAAATCAATCGGAATTCCGAAAAGGGTCGGCCCTGAAACGGCTGCGCCCGCACCGGCGGCCAACGCCGGCGACGCTCCGAGGGCTAGAGTTGGAACTGCAAGCATGGCTCCAATCAGCAGCCGGTTCATTCCTGCCTCTTTCTGGCTTTTGGTTGAGTACGCCCCACACGCCCCGGATGGGGCGCGCCGGACGCTAGCCGCCCGATGCGGTCGGCGCAACCAAAAGCGGCGGCGCCCTCAGCTGCCTGGACGGACGGGCGCCGCGATCGAGGAATGGGATGATGGAGCCGCCTCGTCGTCCTTGTGCGGCGCGTGCGGATGCCATCCGAGCAAAGTCAGCAGAGCGAAGAATCCGACGACATAGCCGAGCGCGACCCACCAGCCGTTGCGCAGCCAGCGGAACACGGACTTTCCTTCAGGGAACATGTTGGTGAGCGCGACGCCCGCCGACGATCCGAACCAGATCATCGAGCCGCCGAACCCGACCGCATAGGCGAGTACGCCCCAATCATAGCCGCCTTGTTTGAGCGCAAGCGCCGTCAGCGGAATATTGTCAAATACCGACGAGACGAAGCCGAGCGTCAGCGCCGTCTGCCAGCTGGCCGGCGGCAGCGCCTCCACAGGCATCAGCGAAGCGCATGTGACGAGCGCAAGCAGGAACAAGGTCCCCTTGAAGCCGCTGGCGACGACCTTGAAATCCGGAAAGCGGATGACCGCGGTCGCGAAGATCGCCGCCCAGACGCCGAGGCCGATCACGGGATACTGATTGAGAAGATGCGGCGCGCGCAGATTGGCGTAAACGTTCGCGCCGATCGCCGACAGCAGGATCGCGGCGACGACGAACAGCCGCACGATATCGACCGGATGAGATGTGTCGGCGCGTTTCTGAATGGGACTATATCGTTGCTGCACGATCGACAGCGGCACGGCGTAGATGAAGAAACCGACCCCGGCCGCGACATAAGCGTGCACGACGTCGAGCGGGCTGACGCCGTCGATCCACATCATTGTCGTCGTGGTGTCGCCGACGACCGATCCTGACCCGCCGGCGTTCGACGCTGCGACGATCGCGGCGAGAAAGCCGATATGAACCTTGTCATAGATCGCCTTGGCGACGACCCCGCCGATGAGCGCGGCGGCGATATTGTCGAGGAAGGATGACAGGACGAAGATCATGCCGAGGAGAACAAGGCCGCCCTTCCAGTCGTCGGGCAGCACCCTCGGGATCATCTCTGGCGCGTTGCTTTGTTCAAACTGGCGAGACAAAACGGCGAAGCCGAGCAGCAGGAGAAAGAGGTTCGAGAGAATGATCCGTTCGTGCCAGAGCGCGCGGACGAGGCCCTCAAATCCGGGGCCGAAGCTGAAGCCCGTTACGAAGAACTTGTAAACGATGATGGCCGCAAGACCTGTGAAGGCGACCGTGAAAGTGCGATGGTGAAACAGGGCGACGCCGATCAGCGTTGCGCCGAAAAGAAAAAACTCCAGCGGAACTCCCAACAACTCGACGCCGACGGGCGGCGTAAACGTTGGCGGCGCATCGGACGCGACCGCCGGCGTGACCGCGAGCAAAGGCGCGACACAAGCCGCAAGCGCGGGCCCGGCCCGCAGCGACTTACGCATTCTGCAATCTCCTGTTGAAAGACCCCCGTAGGGCGGCGGAACCTAGACCTGCGGCTGACGCTCCGCAATCGCTTGTCCGTATGCCGCCGCGCCAGTTGCGGCGAAGCCGCGCAAGGCGTATGGCGAAGCCCCGTTTTTCGGCGAGGCCGCAGATGAAAGCCAAGGTTACGATCACCCTCAAATCGGGCGTCCTCGACCCTCAGGGCAAGGCGATCGAGGGGGCTCTCGCCGGGCTCGGCTTTGAAGGCGCAAGCGACGTGCGTCAGGGCAAGGTCATCGAATTGAAGCTCGGCGAATCCAGCGAGGCGGCGGCGCGCGCGAAAGTCGAAGAGATGTGCAGGAAGCTCCTCGCCAATCCGGTGATGGAGAACTATGCGATCGAGATCGTCGGCTGACCGATGAAATCCGCCGTCATCGTATTTCCCGCTTCAAATTGCGACCGTGACGCCGCCGTCGCGCTTGAACTGGCGACGGGACGCACGCCCGCCATGGTCTGGCACGCCGAGACCGATCTTCCGGCTACGGACCTAATCGTCCTGCCGGGCGGATTTTCTTACGGCGACTACCTCCGGTCGGGCGCCATGGCGGCGCGCGCGCCGATAATGCGATCCGTCGTCGAAAAGGCGAAGGCGGGCACGCCGGTCATCGGCATTTGCAACGGATTTCAGATCCTGACCGAGGCGGGGTTGCTGCCTGGCGCGCTTTTGCGCAATGCGGGCCTCAACTTCGTGTGCCGGACCGTGTCGCTGCGCGTTGACAACAGTCAGACCCTGTTCACCAGCGCGTTCGAAAGAGGGCAGGTCGTCGATTTCCCCGTCGCTCATCACGACGGCAATTATTTCGCGGATGCCGAGACGCTTGATCGGCTGGAAGGCGAGGGCCGGGTCGCGTTCCGCTATGTCGATAATCCGAACGGCTCCGCGCGGGATGTCGCCGGGATTGTCAACGAAGAGGGAAACGTACTCGGCCTAATGCCGCATCCCGAACGGGTGATCTCGCCGCTTCTCGGCGGCCTCGACGGCCTCGCCTTCTTC
>ERZ1066138.608-NODE-608-length-11894-cov-10.340485_pt1 | contig 11894 bp, 10 predicted proteins | sample MGYA00382785_ERZ1066138 | MGnify/ENA primary metagenome ERZ1066138 (study PRJEB33369, sample SAMEA5778368) | biofilm metagenome | biome: Industrial cooling water; feature: Water cooling tower basin; material: Biofilm | place: United Arab Emirates | collected...
CGTTGGCGCCCTCGAAACCCATTTGCGGCGCATAGCGCGCGGGGAAATCCTGGACATGGATCGGCGCCGAGATCACCGCGCACGGAACACCCAGTCGCTTGGCGATATGCCGTTCCATCTGCGTGCCGAGAACGAGTTCAGGATGCAGCTCCCGCACCGCCTGCTCGACCTCGAGATAGTCATCGGTAACGAGCGCTTCCAACCCGTATTCCTTTGCCGCCTCGCGAACGTCGCGGGCAAATTCGCGCGAATAGGTGCCAAGCCCGACAACCTTGAACCCCAACTCACTCGTGGCGACCTTGGCCGCGGCGATGGCATGCGTGGCATCGCCGAAAATGAAGACGCGCTTGCCGGTGAGGTAGGTGCTGTCAATGCTGCGCGAATACCATGGCAACCGCGACCGCTCGCGCGAAAGAAAAGCCGTGCTGTCGATGCCGGCCAGTTCGCACACTTCCTTCACGAAGGCGCGCGTGGCTCCCACTCCGATCGGGATGGTCTTGGTGAACGGTTGCCCGAAGGTCCGCTTCAGCCAGTTGGCGGCGTTCTGCGCCACTTCAGGATAGAGTACGATGTTGAAGTCGGCTTCCGGCAACCGCGCCAGATCGGACGGCCGCGAACCCTGCGGCGCCACCACATTCACTTCGATTTTCAGATCGGCCAGAAGGCGCAGGATTTCGGTGACGTCGTCCCGATTGCGGAACCCGAGCGACGTCGGTCCGAGAACGTTGCAACGCGCGCGCTCACCGGCAGCCCGCTGAGGGCGGGTCGCGCCCGGGGCCGGCGCCTGTGCGCCCGTATAGGCGCGCACGAGCTGGTAGAATGTTTCAGCCGCGCCCCAATTCTCTTTCTTCTGATAGGCAGGCAACTCGAGCGGGATAACGGGGCAATCGAGGGCAAGCGCCTTGGCGAGCCCGCCTGGATCGTCTTGGATCAGTTCCGCCGTGCACGAGGCGCCGACGATCATCGCTTCGGGCTTGAAGCGCTCGTACGCCGCCCGCGCCGATGACTTGAACAGTTCCGCCGTGTCGCCGCCGAGGTCGCGCGCCTGAAATGTCGTGTAGGTCACGGGCGGGCGCACGTTGTTGCGCTCGATCATCGTGAACAGGAGATCGGCATACGTGTCGCCTTGCGGCGCATGCAGCACGTAATGCAGACCGTCCATCGAGTTCGCGATCCGCATCGCGCCGATGTGTGGAGGTCCTTCGTAGGTCCAGACGGTCAACTGCATGGCTCAGACCTCCAGCCGCGTGCGCCGCAGAAGCGGACGCGTGAAGAGTTCTGCCAAGTCACCTGCCTGTTCGAAGCCCTGCACAGGCGTGAACAGGAGTTCGATCGACCACTTGGTCGTGAAGCCTTCCGCCTCGAGCGGATTGGCAAGCCCGAGACCACAGACGATCAGATCGGGCTTGGCCTCGCGGCAGCGATCGAGCTGACGCTCCACGTCCTGACCTTCGCTGACGAGCGTCTCCGCCGGCAACTTGTCGAGATCGAACGACATCTGCTGACGATTGAGATATGGCGTCCCGACTTCGACCGGAAACATCCCGAGCTCTTCGCTCAGGAACCGCGCAAGCGGGATCTCGAGTTGACTGTCGGGGAAGAAGAACACGCGCTTGCCCGCGAGCCGGAACTTGTGTGCGTCGAGCGCTTTGCGAGCCCGCGCGGCGGCCGGAGCGACAACCTCGTCGAACCGGGCCCGCGGCACGCCCCAAAGGTCGGCGGCCTTCGCGAGCCAAGCCATTGTGCCGTCCACTCCGTAGGGGAAGGGCGCGGCCAAAATTTCGCAGCCACGCTCCTGCAGGCGAGCGGTGGTATCGGTGAGAAACGGCTGCGCCAGAAGCACTTTTGTCCCCGGCCCGACGGCAGGCAATTCGCGCGACTTGCGCGGCGGCAGGAACGCAACATCGGTCATGCCGAGTTCGGCGAAGATCCGGCGGAACTGATCTTCGACGATATCAGCGAGCGCACCGGCGACGAGAAGCTGCGGCGCGCCGCCGTCGCGCGTCGGCAATTCCGGCACCAGAGCCGCCAGGCACGCATCTTCGCCCTGGGTGAACGTGGTTTCGATACCGCTGCCCGAGTAGTTCAACACGCGCACATTCGGCGCATGCTGCACCGAGAGACGTTCGGCGGCCCGCGAAAGGTCGAGCTTGATCACTTCCGACGGGCACGACCCCACCAGAAAGAGCATGCGAATGTCCGGGCGCCGTTCCAGAAGTCGGCCCACAACCCGGTCGAGTTCGTCATTTGCATCTGCCAGCCCCGCGAGATCGCGCTCGTCGAGGATCGCCGTGGCAAAGCGCGGTTCTGCGAAGATCATCACCCCCGCAGCCGATTGAATGAGATGAGCGCACGTACGCGAACCGACGACGAGGAAGAACGCATCCTGGATTTTCCGGTGCAGCCAGATGATGCCGGTTAATCCACAGAAAACTTCCCGCTGCCCGCGTTCGCGCAGCACTGGCCGTTCGGTGGTCGCGCACGCTTCCTTCTGAAGCGCCTTTGCGCTGGCGAGTACGCTCGTCATTGCGCGACCTCCATTCCGGTCGCGGGCTCCGACGAGGACGCGCTTTGCAGGCGGGCCGCACGCAACTTCAGAACGAATTGCGCGGCATTGACGACGTAGGCGGCATAGGCCGCGAGCGCGAGCAACATCTGCCCTTCAACCCCAAGCCAGCCGGTAAAGAGGGCATAAAGGTAGGCGGTATGCAGCGCCAGCACGAGCATGCTGACGACGTCTTCCCAAAAGAAAGCCGGAGCAAACAGATAGCGCCCGAAGACTTCCTTCTCCCAGATCGAGCCGGTGACCATGATCGTGTAGAGAACGAACGTCTTGACGACGACGGAGACAGTCGCGGCGAATTCCCCTTCACCGGTGAGGAGAAAGCGGATGACCAGCCACAGGCTGACGAGGAAAACCAGAAACTGCAGGGGGGCAAGAATGCCCTGCACCAGGGTCCAGGAGGAGGCATCGCGTCGGCGGCGCTCGTCCGCTGTATAGAGCGGTCGACTGGCCGAAGTGTGGGTGTTTGCCGTGCCCTTCACGATCGTCTCGCCCCGCGCTGGTGCAGTTGGCCTGCGACCTAGCGTGCCGAGATTACGACCGCCCCCGAATGAATGTCAACCTAAGTTGACGTAATTTTCGCTTTACATTTTTTCGTCCAGGGGCTTTGAATGATCAACTTCGTGATGGTGCTCGTGGATACAAAGTGCTTAGATCAGGCTGGATCGGCATAGCGACACGGCAATTGGCTTACAGCGGGTCCATCCTCGAACGGCCAAAGCATTTAAACACACCACTTCCAGGTGACATGCGGCCAGTACGGGAGGAATACGCTTCATGCCCGGGTCGAGGCAACTCATAGAGGCTTTCGGGGAGTGGCAGTCCTGTGAGGACCAGCCATCCGGAAACGCAATCCTTTCGAGCGGCGCACCAGCCATTCAGGAATTCAACCGCGCCATGCTTGGCCGGACGATCGAAGCTGAGGTGATCCCCCGCTTGATGATGGCGCACCGCGGTTTTGCGCAGACCGAATCCGCACCGTCATCGATGCACATTACGTCGGAAGACATTTCTGAGCTGGCGCGCATCGTCGTCGAACATGATACGTCAGTAGCCTCCTCTTACATCGATGCGCTCCGAAACCAGGGCGTACCCATCGACTCGATATTTGTGGAACTCATGGCGCCAACGGCTCGTTTGCTGGGCGAAATGTGGAAGTCGGATCAGTGCTGCTTCACCGACGTGACGGTCGGCATGGCCCGCCTCCAGCAAATCGTTCACGAATTGAGCCCGGAGTTTGAGCGGGAGGCTGCTCAGGCTTTCGATGGCCGGCGCATACTTCTCCTGACCATGCCGGGAGAACAGCACACCCTGGGTCTCATGATTGTCGAGGAGTATTTTCGTAGGTATGGCTGGGACTGCTGCAGCAGCGCCCCGAAGGATGTGCGTGACATGACCCGCCTCGCCCGGAGCCAGCACTTCGATGTGGTTGGCATCTCGGTTGGTTGGGGCGCCCTGGTCGAGAACATAGCATCTGCCATCCAAGCGATCCGGCGGGCATCTGTGAACAAATCTGTCGTCGTGCTGGTTGGCGGAAGTATCTTTCTTGAAAACCCCGCGTTTGTTTCTCGCGTTGGCGCCGACGGGACGGCTGAGGATGGTCGCCAGGCCATCGTGCAGCTTCGCTCGCTGCTGAACGTCAACATCAAAACCTTGTAGCCAAGCGGCAGAAAGCAAAGGTTGCGGTAGCGGTATGGAAATTCGAGTGCCGTCCAAGCGCGTCGAACCGTTCCGGGCCCCGAAAAGGCACCTGGGCGATATCGATGCGGAATCGGCAGCGAAATTGTTGACGGCAGCGGCGGATATCGCCCTCGTCATCGACAGCAAAGGCGTCATTCGCGACGTCGCACTCGGCAGCGAAGAGCTGTTGCGGGACGGTTGCGCCAATTGGGTCGGCCAGCGCTGGATCGACACAGTGGCTGAGGATAGCCGCAACAAGATCGAAGATCTTTTGAGCGATCACTCCGGCGTGCCCATCCAGCCTTGGCGGCAGGTGAACCATCCGGTGGGACGCAGCGGCGAAATTCCGATCCGCTATTCGGCCGTGCATCTGGGCTCCTCCGGCAAAGTCGTCGCCATCGGCCGTGACCTGCGCGCGCTGGCTTCTCTGCAGCAGCGGCTGGTCGAAACGCAGCAGACAATGGAGCGCGAATACGCGCGTCTCCGGCATGCCGAGACCCGCTATCGTCTCCTGTTCCAAATCTCATCCGAAGCCGTCCTCATCATTGACGCGGGCAGCAATAGGATCTCGGAGAGCAACCCTGCCGCCTCGAAACTCCTCGGCCGGTCATCGCGCCGTTTGTCGGGCCGTACATTCTACGAATTGTTCGATGCCGAAGGGCAGCGCAAGATTCAGGCGTTCCTCGCAGCACTCAAGAGCAGCGGACAAGCCGAAGATATCGTTGCTCGGCTCGACGATGCCAAAGTCGACTTGATCGTCGGCGCGTCGCTTTTCCGCCAGGAAAACGCCGCCAACATCCTGATCCGCCTCTCGCCGACCGCGGCCAATGCCACGGCCTGGATGAAGTCGCGATCGAGCCTGTTCGACGTCGTCCAGCGCCTGCCTGATGGTTTTGTCGTCACAGACCCCGAACGCCGCGTCCTGACGGCGAACACAGCCTTTATCGAACTGACGCAGCTCGCGACCGAGGAGCAACTGCGCGGCGAATTGATCGACCGTTGGGTCGGCCGTCATCCGATTGACATGGCCGTTCTCGGCAAAAACTTGAAAGAACGCGGGGAAATCCGCAATTTTTCGACCGTTGTGCGCGGTGAATATGGCTCGGCCGAAGATGTCGAGGTTTCCGCCGTCTCAGTCGCCACCGGCGAACAACCCTGTCTGGGCATGACCCTCCGCCGCGTGACTCGCCGCCCGGACACCGCGATCAACGGCCGCCGCGCCCTGCCCCGTTCCGTCGAGCAGCTGACCGAACTCGTCGGCCGCGTACCGCTCAAGGAACTCGTGCGGGAGTCGACGGACATGATCGAACGCCTGTGCATCGAAGCTGCGCTGGAACTCACCGATGACAATCGCGCGTCCGCGGCCGAGATGCTTGGCCTCAGCCGCCAGGGCCTGTACTCCAAGCTGCGCCGCCACGGCATGGGCGATCTGGACGGCGAACGAGACGAATAGAACCCCGCTCCCCAGACAGCAGGAGCGACGTCAACCGTCTTTGACATTCCGCAATCCGCTACCGCTGAATTTTCGGTTTTTTGACAGTCGATAGTGTAATCCTGAATTGACACTTGGTCTGTGCGGCATTAGCGTTGAGGCATGGCAACGCCCGCGCTCACAGTGTCGCGTCTCGACCCCTCGGCGGTACTCGAGCTCCTGAAACCAATCACTTGGTTTCCACCCATGTGGGCCCTTGCCTGCGGCGTCGTTTCTTCCGGCTTCGATGGATCTCTTGACCGTTGGCCGCTGGTCATCGTTGGCGTGTTACTCGCGGGACCCCTCGTATGCGGCACCTCACAAGCCGTGAACGACTGGTTCGACCGTCACGTCGATGCGATTAACGAGCCCAACCGTCCAATCCCGTCGGGGCGCATCCCCGGCCGCATGGGCCTCTACATCGCGATCACCTGGACGATCCTTTCCCTGGCCGTCTCCACGTTCCTTGGAATTTGGGGCGTCCTCGCCACCTGCCTCGGCTTGGTTCTGGCTTGGGCCTACAGCATGCCGCCCGTTCGTTTGAAGAAGAACGGCTGGTTCGGCAATGCCGCTGTCGGCGCCTGCTACGAAGGTCTGCCGTGGTTCACCGGCGCACTCGTCATGTCGGCAGCACTTCCCAGCACGGAAGTCCTCGCGCTGGCACTCCTCTACAGTATCGGCGCGCATGGCATCATGACGCTCAACGATTTCAAATCGATCGAAGGCGACATCAAGCTCGGCGTCCGCTCGCTGCCCGTCCAGCTGGGCCCCGATCGCGCCGCACGACTGGCCTGCATTGTCATGGCCCTTCCTCAGTTCGCCGTCGTCCTCCTGCTCATCCAGTGGGGGCATCCTGCAGCGGCCGTCCTTGTCGGCCTCGTCCTACTGCTTCAACTCGGCTTGATGACGGTCCTCGTTTCCGATCCCCGTGGACGGGCGCCCTGGTATAACGCCACCGGGATCAGTCTCTACGTCACGGGCATGATGATTTCCGCCGTCGCCATTCGCCCCGAGATTGGACTTCTCCAATGAGACCTGCGCCGTCCGACGCTGCGTATTTGGGCTGGCTTGGCATCATTCGCATGGGCCTGGTACAAACCGCCCTCGGCTCGATCATTGTCCTGACCACATCCACCATCAACCGCGTGATGGTCGTGGAACTGGCCCTGGCAGCGGCCCTCCCGGGTGCGCTCGTGGCTTGGCACTACGCGCTGCAATTCCTGCGTCCGCGATGGGGTTACGGCTCCGATACCGGAGGCCGGCGAACACCATGGATCATCCTCGGCATCGCCATCCTCGGCCTCGGCGGAACAGGCGCGGCCCTCTCGGTCGCTCTCCTGGCGACGAGTTTCTGGCCCGGCATCGCGCTCGCGATCCTGGCCTTCACCCTTGTCGGCATCGGTGTCGGTGCCGCAGGCACATCCCTCCTCGCGCTGCTTGCAACACAAGTTCATCCCGACCGCCGTGCGCCTGCCGCCACCATTGTGTGGATGATGATGATCGCCGGCTTCGTCGTCACCACGATCATCGCCAGCGCTTACCTCGATCCATTCTCGATGACGCGCCTCGTCACTGTCACCGCTTCGGTGTCCGTCATCGCACTCGTGGTGGCCACACTTGCACTGTGGGGCATCGAACCCGCACGCAAAGCGGCCCGCATCATCGAATCTGATCCAAAAGCCAGCACTGAAAATGCGACCGCCTTCCGCACGGCATTGTCCGAAGTCTGGGACGAACCGCAGGCTCGCCGCTTCACGATTTTTGTCTTCGTCTCCATGCTCGCCTACAGCATGCAGGACCTGATCCTGGAACCGTTCGCCGGGTTTGCATTCGGATTGACCCCCGGGGAGTCAACGAAACTAGCAGGCCATCAGCATTCCGGCGTGTTCATGGGCATGGCGCTCGTGGCCATCGCCGCCCACCCGCGCGTCGGCTTCGGATCCCTGCGCACTTGGACCGTCGGGGGCTGTATCGCCTCGGCCGCGGCCCTTCTTGGCCTTGTTCTTGCGGGCCTGTTCGCTCCCGCTTGGCCGCTGACGGGCACCGTCGTCCTACTCGGCTTCGCCAACGGCGCGTTCGCCGTCGCCGCGATCGGCACCATGATGGGATTGGCGGGTGCCGGAAAAGAAAAGCGCGAAGGCATCCGCATGGGGCTGTGGGGCGCTGCCCAAGCGATTGCCTTTGGCGCGGGCGGATTCGTCGGTGCCGCCGCCGCGGATCTCATTCGCGGCTTTGTCACCGAACCTGCCGATGCCTTTACCGTCGTCTTCGCCGCCGAAGCGATGCTGTTCATCGTGTCCGCCATCCTCGGCGCCCGCGCGATCATCGAAACGAGCACCACACAGAAACCTGTCTTCGCGCAACCGGTCTCCGGTGATGCAAAGGCCGTCACGACAGCTTGATGGGAAAAACGGATGGGTACCGCAATGGAAACCTTTGATGTGGTGGTTGTTGGGGGCGGCCCGGCCGGCGCAACCGCAGCATGCGGTCTCGCTGCCAACGGCTACTCCGTGCTTCTGCTCGACCGGGCCGGCCGCATAAAACCGTGCGGGGGCGCCATCCCGCCGATCCTCATCAAGGAGTTCGATATCCCCGACGAGCTGATCGTCGCGCGCATCCAGTCCGCGCGCATCGTCTCGCCGAAGGATCGCAAAGCCGACATGCCCATCGACGGCGGCTATGTCGGCATGGTCGACCGCGAACATTTTGACGAATGGCTACGCGAACGCGCCTCGCGTGCCGGCGCCCAGCGCCGGACCGGCACCTTCGAAACACTGCAGCACGATACCTCCGGCACCGCACTGGTCACATTTACGAAGCGCCTCGACGACGGCTTCGAGACCACCGAAACCGTTCGCGCACGCTTCGTCATCGGAGCCGATGGCGCCAACTCCGGCATCGCCCGCGTTGCTCTCCCGAAAGAGGAAGCGCCACCCTTCGTCTTCGCCTACCACGAGATCGTCAAGAGCCCGAAACCGGCGGATGGCGCCGCCTTCGAAGCCCGGCGTTGCGACGTCTACTACAACGGCCGCTTTTCTCCCGACTTCTATGCCTGGGTCTTCCCGCATGGCGACACCACCAGCATCGGGACCGGGTCCGCTCACAAGGGCTTCTCGCTTCGCGGCTCCGTCGCCGATCTGCGTCAGGTGATCGGCATGGACGGCCATGAAACCATCCGCAAGGAAGGCGCGCCGATCCCGCTTCGCCCCCGCCGCACATGGGACAACGGCCGCGACGTCATCGTCGCCGGTGACGCCGCTGGCGTCGTCGCACCCGCGTCCGGCGAAGGCATCTATTATGCGATGCTCTGCGGCCGGATCGTCGCTGAAAGCGTGTCCGAAGCCATCCGAACGGGCAATCCCCGCCACCTTGCCTCGGCCCGCAGGCGCTTCATGAAGGCGCATGGACGCGTGTTCTGGGTTCTCGGCATCATGCAGAGGTTCTGGTACGCCAACGACGCCCGTCGTGAGCGCTTCGTGACCATGTGCAAGGACCCGGATGTGCAGATGCTCACCTGGCAAGCCTACATGCACAAGAAGTTGGTTAAGGCGAAGCCCATGGCGCACATGCGCATTTTCGTGAAGGATATGGCGCATCTGCTCGGCATGGTTCCTCCCTGATCAACGAAGGCGGGCCCCATGTTCGCGGCAGACCAGACAAACGCAGACCGGGCCGACCCGGCACAGTTGAGGTCGAAGCAGCATGGCAGAGGCATTCGCGAACGGCTGGATCATCGACATCATCCTCGGATTGATGGCGATCGAAGCCGTGGCGTTGCTAGCCCTGCGCCGCACCTCGGGCCGCGGGCCGTCACCGCTGGAAATCCTCGTCTCGCTGGCTGCCGGCCTGTGCCTTCTCATCGCCCTGCGCGTCGCGCTCACCGGTGGCCCATGGCAGCTGATCGCGGTGGCATTGGCGGCCTCTCTCGTTGTCCACCTTACCGATCTGCGCCTGCGCTGGTCCCGCTCCGCCGCTCCCTCAACCGAGAGGAGCCCATGACCTTGCAGGGCATCATCATCCGGGCCGACGGCGTCATCGCCGAAACGGATGGCCTGGAACGCTCCGTTCTCAATCAGGTCATCCAGTCCGCCGGTTTCAACTGGACCTGCACGCGTGAGGCCTGCGCCGGCATCCGCGCCGCCGCGATCGCTACCGCAACTTCGTCCGACAGAACCTCGGCTTCGACCGTAGCTCGGAAGATTTCGAGCGCCTCATTGAGGTCATGACACGCCACTCCGGAACCGTCGCGCGCGAGTTGATCGACAAGGACTACCTTGATCCACGTCCCGGTGCCCGCGAACTCGCTTCCGCCGCCCGCCAGGAAGGCGTGAAGATTGCGATCGTCTCGGCCCTTCCGAAAGGCGAGGTCGAGCACCTTATGGCGCATCTATTCGGCGAAGGCGCCAAGCGGCTCATCGCATGCATCACCGCGGCGCAAACGGAAGCGGGTGAAGAGAACCTGCTCGCCGTCTACCAGCAGGCCCTCGAGAAACTCGATGTCGATCCCGCCTCGTGCATGGCCATCGAAGCCACGCCGCATGGCGCCAAGACCGCCCGCACTGCCGGCGTTCCAGCCGTCATTCTCCTCGGCCACCATGAGCCCAGCGAAGATGCTCTCTTCGCCATCGACGAACTGACCGACCTCATCGGTCGCGACGACCAGCGCGAAACTGCAATCGTCACACCAGGCGATGGATTTGAAATTCTAGCAGCCCTACGCCGGGCACATTCCGGCTACTTCGACGTCTTTGGAGGTTTGCACAGGAGCTACGCCATGAAAGTCTCCGACATTCTGAAAGACAAGGGATCCGCTGTGAAGGCCGTCAAAGCCTCCGACTCGATCCTGGCGCTTGCACGCAAAATGAAAACCGACGCCGTCGGCGCCATGGTCGTGATCGGCGCATCCGGCAAGCTGGAAGGGATCATCACAGAGCGCGACATCGCCAACGGCCTTGCCTCCCATGGCGATGGGCTCACCCGCATGCTCGTGGGCGACCTGATGACTCGCGCCGTCATCACCTGCTCGCCCGAAGATCCGATCGCAAACGTCGCCAAAATCATGACCCAGCGCCGCTTCCGCCACATGCCGGTGCAGCAGGACGGCGAGCTCATCGGTGTGGTCAGTATCGGCGACGTGCTCAAGCATCGCCTCGATGAACTCCAACTCGAAACAAACGTGCTGCGCGATTTCGTCATTGCGCGCGGCTGATCCTTTTTGAACTCCAAGCCGGAAGTCAGAACCATGCCTGCCATATTCCCCTTCTCCGCCATCGTCGGCCAGGACGAGATGAAACTCGCCCTGCTCATCGCGGCCATCGATCAGTCGGTCGGCGGCGTCCTTGTCTTCGGCGATCGCGGCACGGGCAAATCCACAACCGTGCGCGCGCTCGCAGCCCTTCTGCCGCCGATGCCGGTTGTGGCTGGCTGCCGGTTCAACTGTGCGCCCGGCACCGGTTGCACCCACACGCACGAAGCCGAGACCGCCGCCTCCGCGCCCGTTCCCGTCGTCGACCTGCCGCTCGGCGCCACCGAGGACCGTGTCGTCGGCGCCCTTGATCTGGAACGCGCCCTCGTGCACGGACAGAAAGCCTTCGAGCCGGGCCTGCTCGCCCGCGCCCACCGGGGCTTCCTCTACATCGACGAAGTCAACCTGCTCGAAGACCATCTCGTCGATCTCCTGCTCGACGTCGCCGCCTCTGGAGAAAACGTGGTCGAGCGAGAAGGCCTCAGCATCCGGCACCCCGCCCGCTTCGTTCTCGTCGGCACCGGCAATCCCGAAGAAGGCGAACTGCGCCCGCAGCTTCTCGATCGCTTCGGTATGTCCGTCGAAGTCCGCACGCCCGAAGACTTGAAAACCCGCATCGAAGTCGTCCGCCGCCGCGACGACTTCGAACGCAATTCGGACGCCTTCATCGCCCGCTTCGCCGAAGACGAAGATCGCCTGCGCAGCCACATCGTCGCCGCCCGCGAGCGCGTGCCTGGTATCCCCACGAGCGATCACGCCCTCGAACGCGCTGCGCAACTGTGCGCCGATGTCGGCACCGACGGCCTGCGCGGAGAGCTGACGCTGGTGCGCGCCGCCCGCGCCCTCGCGGCCCTCGAAGGCGCCTCCGCCATCGACGATGTTCATCTCCGCCGCGTGGCCCCGATGGCGCTGCGCCACCGTCTCCGCCGCACACC
>ERZ1066138.609-NODE-609-length-11880-cov-7.703763_pt1 | contig 11880 bp, 4 predicted proteins | sample MGYA00382785_ERZ1066138 | MGnify/ENA primary metagenome ERZ1066138 (study PRJEB33369, sample SAMEA5778368) | biofilm metagenome | biome: Industrial cooling water; feature: Water cooling tower basin; material: Biofilm | place: United Arab Emirates | collected...
CTGACGGGCATTGATTTCGTCGAGTCATCGAGTGTGCCCGGCCTCAGCACCGTCACCGTGAGGCTGAAACTCAACCAACCGAGTACCACGGCATTGGCCGAGGTCGGCAACCGGCTCGACCAGATCCGCAGTGAACTGCCCCTCGAAATAGAGTCGCCCGTCGTCGAGGTGCAGCGGGCCGACCGCCCCTACGCCACCTTCTACGTCAGCGTCACCTCGGATGCGATGAAGCCGTCCGAAGTCACCGACTTTCTCATCCGCAATGTCCAGCCGCGCCTTGCCACGATTGCGAACGTGCAGCGCGTCGGGCTTGAGGGTGCGCGTCCGGTGGCAATGCGGATCTGGCTCGATCCGGAGCGTCTCTCCGCCTTCGGTCTCAACGCCACCGACGTGGAGGCGGCGCTGCGGAGAAACAACTTTCTCGCAGCCGTCGGGCGCGCCAAGAGCAACGAAATCCAGGTTGATCTCCTCGCCGACACGGACTTGCGCAAGGCCGAAGAGTTCGAACAGCTGATTGTGCGCGAAAACAGAGATCGCGTCGTACGGATCAGCGATCTCGGCCGGGTGGAACTCGGTGCCGAAGAAGAGACTTCCAACGTCCGTCACAATGGCAAGGACGCAGTTTATCTGTCCGTTTGGCCGCTGCCTGGCACGAACGAGATTTCGGTCGCGCGGGAGTTGCGCCGCCAGATCCAGGACATCGCGCCCACGCTGCCGCCGGGAATGGAGATCGCGATGGCGTATGACGGCGCCGTCTACATGGAGAACTCGATCAAGGAGATCCTGACGACGTTCGCCGAAACGGTGGCCATCGTCGGTGTCATCGTCTTCCTGTTCCTGGGCTCGTGGCGAAGCGCCCTGGTGCCGCTCGTGACCATCCCAATCTCACTCATCGGCGCCACCGCGGCGATGATGGCGATGGGCTTCTCGATCAATTTGCTGACGCTGCTGGCGATCGTGCTGTCGGTCGGTCTCGTTGTCGACGACGCGATCGTGGTGGTCGAGAACGTGGCCCGCTACATGCGCGATGGACTGACCCGCACCCAAGCCGCCCTCGCCAGTTCGCGGCAGTTGTTCGGGCCCATCGTTGCGATGACCATCACGCTCGCCGCCGTGTATGCGCCGATCGGGCTACTGACAGGTCTGACCGGGGTCCTGTTCAAGGAATTCGCCTTCACACTGGCCGTTGCCGTGATCATGTCGGGGATCGTGGCTATCACGCTGTCTCCGATCATGAGCGCCTACACGGTGCCGGGGGGCGGGCACGAGAACCGGTACACTCTCTTCATCAACCGGCAGATGGACCGGCTGGCCGCCGGCTATGGACGGCTGCTCGACATCACCCTCGATCTCAGGGGCCAATTGCTGACGTTTGCCGCCTTCGTAGCCGTGCTCGGCGTGCCGCTGTACATGTTTTCCGGCAAGGAATTGGCACCCGTCGAAGACGAAGGCTTCGTGCTGCTGATCGTCAATTCCGCACCGGACGCCTCGCTCGCCTACACGTCGGGCAACATGGACAAAGTCTATGCGGTCGGAAAGACGCTGCCGGAATTCGAGGCGATGTTCGAGATCGTTTTCCCGTCAACAGGTTTTGGCGGCTTTCTATTCAAGAACTGGCACGACCGCACACGCAGTTCTCATGAAGTCCAGCCGGAGATTTTCGGTGGCACCTCGCAGATCAAGGAGCTGCAGATTTTTCCAATCCTGCCGCCACCATTGCCGGGTGCGGGCAATTTCGATGTCGAATTGGTGCTCAAAGGCCCAGGCACGCCGGAGCAGATGGAAGACTACGCGAAGCGTCTTGTCGGGGCGGCATTCGCGAGCGGCAATTTCATGTTCGCCGACACCGACCTCAAGATCGACCTGCCGCAGGTGCGGGTGGCAATCGACCGTCAGCGCGTGGCGGATCTGGGTCTCGACCTTGCCGACGTCGGTCGGCAGCTCGGATTTCTGATTTCAGGTAATTTCGTGAATCGCTTCACCCGCGACGGCCGCGCCTACAAGGTGATACCGCAGGTCGAACAGGCAGCGCGCGAGGCGGCAGCCGCGCTGCTCGATTACAAAGTTCGCACGCGTGCGGGCCAGCAGGTGCCGATTTCGTCATTCGCCACACTGGAGACCACGTCGGCGCCGCGAACGCTGGCACGCTTCCAGCAGGCGGATAGCTTCCGTGTCTATGGCGGCGTGCTGCCGGGTGTAACTAAAGCGGCTGGGCTCGATGCGCTCGAGGCTGCGGCGCGCGAGATCCTGCCGCCCGGCTTCACGGTCGACTACGCTGGCGAGTCCAGGCAGATCCAGCAGGAGGGAACGACACTCGCCGGAACATTGGGCTTCTCGGTGCTGCTCATCTATCTCGTGCTCGCTGCCCAGTTCGGAAGTTTCCGCGACCCGCTCGTCGTACTTCTTGGCTCCGTCCCGCTCGCCCTGTCGGCGGCGCTCGTCTTCACGTTCTTCGGCTTCACGACGATCAATATCTACAGCCAGATCGGGCTGATCACGCTCGTGGGGCTGATCGCGAAGAACGCGATCCTGATCGTTTCATTCGCCAACGAATTGCAGACAATGGGGCATACCAAGCTCTTGGCCATTCGCGAAGCCTCCATGACGCGGCTGAGACCCATTCTCATGACCACGGCTGCGACCGTGTTCGGACATCTGCCGCTCGTATTCGTCACCGGCGCGGGAGCGGAAGCGCGCAACAGCATCGGCATCATGCTCGTCAGTGGCATGGCGATCGGAACGCTCTTCACGCTGCTCATCCTGCCGGTGATCTACCTGGTGCTAGCCGCCGAACATCGCCCGCTCGAAGCAGAGGAAGACATCGACATGTCGACCGTAAAGCCGGCGGTAGCGTGAACCTGCCAATCGGCCGCAAATATCCATCCAACTCATGCTGGGAGATAGCGTTAAGGGATGGCGCTGAGCGGACCCGGGACGGCCCCGTCTGCTGGGACCGGCCTCAAAACCAAATTCACAATTCACTTTGAATTCGCAGTGGAGCACGTTGGGGCGCGGTTCAAGCTGCACTCCGCTACTGCTCGCGGAACGTATGCGCGATCCGGTCGGCCAGCGGCTTGACCAGATAATTCAACACCGTCCGATCCTGCCCCTTGATCAGCAATTCGACCGGCATGCCTGGCACCAGCCGCGCCGGCAACTGACGCTCCACTTCCGGCTCCAGCCGCACCGTGATCGCATAGTACGGCGGCGAATTCGGCCCGTCCGAGCGCACGTCCGGCGCGATTGCCGTAACCGACCCTTCCACCTCCGGCGTCTTTGTCTGATCGAGCGCCACCAGCCGGACGCCCGCCTGCTGACCCACCGCCACTTGATCGACGTACGCCGGATCGAGCCGGCCTTCGAACAGGAGTTCGTCCTCCTGCGGCACGATCTCCATAATCACATCGCCCGGCGCCACGACACCGCCCACCGTATGCGCCGTCAACTTGTGCACGACGCCTGCCTGCGGCGCGACGATCGTCATCCGGCTAAGACGCGCCGACAGGGCGATGTCTTTCTCGCGCGACTCCGCCAACTGAGCATCGACGTCGCGCAACTCAGCCAGCGTCTCGGACAAAAACTGCTGCCGGTGCTCCGCGATCTGCAGCTTGATCTCCGACACCTGAACATTGGTCTTGGCGATCTCCGCCTGATGCTGGCTGTGTTCCCCCGCAAGGCGCGCCGCCTCCCGCCGCACGGATGCAATCTTCGTTTTCGCCACCAACTGCTGCGCCTCAAGCTCCTCCAGACCGTTCAGTTCATCCTCGATCAGCGCCATCTGCCGCGCCAGCGACGTCTGCTGCGCCTGAAGTCCGATTGTCACCTGCTGCAACTGCGCGATCCGCTCGTTGAGCTGGTTTTCCCGCCCGGTTCGCGCCTCCCGCCGCGCGGTGAATATGCGCGCCTGATCGTCCCAGATTTCGCGCACATCGAGACCACCGCTTGCCAGCACCGCCTCGGACGGCGGCGGAGCCTCAAGCGCGCCGTCAATCTCGGCATTCAAGCGCTTCCGCAGCGCATTGTACTCGTCGATCTTGCGGCGAATGATCTCCAGGTTCGCTGTCGCCTCGGTATCGTCGAGTTGCACCAGAATGGCGCCCGCCTCAACCGCATCGCCATTGCGGACCTGGAGCGTCGAGACGATCCCGCCTTCCAGATGCTGAACCTTTTTAGGATGCCCAGCGACAGCCACCACCGCCGGTGCGATCACAGCCGACGAAATGGAAGCCATCGTCGAGAAACTTGCCACGCCCGAAAGCAGCAGCCCAACGACCAGTGTCCCGGCCCACGTTTGACGCCGCATGGCGCGGGCCAGCACGTCTTGTTCGGTCGGCTCTGGCCTTCTCATTCGCCCACCACGCTCAACGCCGGTGATCCGGCCCGCTCGGCCGCACCAGCCATCCCGAGTTTAGCCAGCATCTCCGCCTTGGGACCGCACGCGACCTGACGGCCGTCGCGCACATAAAGCAGAAGGTTCATGGTTTTGATAGCGCTCGGCCGGTGCGCAACGACGATCACGATCGCCCCGGCCTCCCGCACCTCCAACAGAGTTGCGTTGAGCGCCGCTTCGCCATCCGCATCCAGGTTCGCATTCGGCTCGTCCAGGACGATCAGAACCGGATCGCCATAAAGTGCACGCGCCAGTGCCAGCCGTTGCTTTTGGCCGCCCGACAACTCAATGCCGCCGGCCCCGATGCGGGTGTTGTATCCGTCGGGCAATTGCAGAATGAGTTCGTGAACGTTGGCACGCTTGGCGGCACGGATCACGGCCTGCGGATCCGGCTGGCGATCGAACCGCGCGATGTTGTCCTCGATTGTGCCGCCGAGGAGCATCACCTCCTGCGGCAGGTAGCCCACGTAGCGGCCGAACTCCTCCGCCGGCCACTGGCCGATTTCTGCCTTGTCGAGCCGGATTGTTCCCGTCACCTGCGGCCAGATTCCCGTGAGCGTCCGCACAAGAGTCGATTTTCCAGCTCCCGTCGGCCCGACGATTCCCAAGCCATCGCCCGGCTTCAGTTCGAAATTGAGTTGCGACAGGAGAGCCTTTACGGCCCGCGGCGGCGCCACGGCAACGCCCTCGACTTTCAAATGAGCCGCCGGCTTGGGCAAGCGCATCGGCGCGCCCGCCTCCGCATGGGGTATCAACATCTTCCGCAACCGCGCCTTCGCCTGCCGGTAACTGAGGTAGGTGCGCCAATGTGCGATGGCCTGCTCTACGGGCGCCAGAGCCCGCGCGGCAATCACAGATGCGGCGATCATTGCGCCGGCCGTCATGTCTCCCTGCAGCACAAGATAGGCGCCCAACCCCAAAACCGCGGATTGAAGCGCCATGCGCAATGTCTTGGATGCTGACGAGAAAATGCCGGCCCGGTTGGCGGCGCGCCGCTGCTGCGAGACAGCCTGCTTGTGCCGGTCCTCCCACAGATCCGCGTAAGTCTTCTTCATGCCGAGCGCGTGCAGAACATCGCTAGCCGCCAGAGCCTGCTCGGCAATCTGGTTCGCCTCGACCTGGGCTGCATAGGCGGTCTGGCTGCCGGACTTCACCACCAACTCGTTCAAGAGCGCGATGCCGATCAGAATGACCATGCCACCGAGCGTCAACACCGCCAGCCACGGATGAATGAGGTAGGTGACCGCCAGAAACAGGGGGGCCCAAGGCAGATCGAACAGCCCGAAGGGCGCCTGTCCGGTATGAAACTGGCGCACCATATCCAGGTCGCGGATCGGCTGTGTTCCCGCTTCGCTGGTGCGGCGCACGGCGTTGTCGATGAGACGGGCAAAGACGCCACGACGCAAATCCCGCTCCACAGCGCTGCCGACGCTCACGATCAGACGCGACCGGATGTGTTCCAGAAGCCCCGAAATGACATACAGTCCAAGAATGAGAACACTCAGAGCCACCAGCGTCGGCACACTCCGGCTGGTCAGCACCCGGTCGTAAACCTGCATCATGTAGAGCGGCCCGCTCAGCATGAGAAGATTGACGAGTGAACTGAACACACCGGCTGCGACGAAGGCAGACCGGCAACGCCGGAACGCCAAATCAAGCGGATGCGGTTCCAAGCGGCCAGGCTTCGCGTTTCGCATCAAAATCTCACGTCCCGCCAACCCGGCGCAAGGCCGGTTGGCCGCCCGTCTAAGTCCCTGGCAAGCGCGACCTACTGTGGATCGAGCGTACGGACGGCAATCTTCCCGTCACCTGCCGGCGAGGCGACCCGGATCGCACGAATGGTGGGATCGGTGGCGCGCAGACGCGTCACCATCTGCGGCACAAGACGCAAATCGCCTGCGGCATCCGTGAGCCAAACGATATCGCCGCTCCTCCATTCGCCGGATGCAAGCTCGATCTTCGCCGACTGGGCGGCAGCAAGCCGCTGATCGACGGCGTCGGAAACCCGCGCCCAGATGAGAACCGCGACCGGGGGCGACCCGGCACCCTCCTCGCTCGGACGCCCGGCCAGCACATATTGACCCAGCATGATCGGGGCGATGAGACCGCGCTTGATATCGGCAATGGTCATCGACTGATGCGGCTGCGACCGCGTAAGGAGCCCGACAATTTGTCCCAACACACGCATACGCTCATTGCCAAGCGCAGCGAGGAGTTGCGGCGACGGCTCTGCCGCTGCCGCACCCTGATCAGCGAGCGCTCCCGTCAATCCAACCATGAACGATCCCAATCCCACATGACACCACAATGCGCGGAATGGATATCCGCGCTCTGTGAAACATTGGCGACAACCATGCGCGCCAGTCCCGTGTGCGACGATATCGTAACAATCATATGACCGCCGTTCGTGACTTGGACTCCCCAATGCTGCGCACCGTCACATACCCATTAGGCAGAACCGATACGACGCCCGCTGGTTCAAGTTGGCTTGCACTCCAAACGAGTGCGGCACCGCATCTGGAGGGAATTCATGTCGTTGACGACAACGCCGACCGAAGCACTGTCCGCAAACCTGCTCGGCACCATCGGTTTCGGGGGCGAGGCCAATGCTGAGATCACCGCATTCGATCCGGTCAGCCAGCGGCTGTTCGTCACCAGCGGCGAAGGCATCCGCATCGTCGACTTCAGCAATCCGGCTATGCCTGTGCTGATTGGCGCAGGCCCGGTCGACCTGCTTGCTCTGGGCGGCATCTCCAACAACGTATCGAGCGTGGCCATCAAGAACGGCATCGTCGCGTTGTCGCTGATCAACACCGACAAAGTGCTGCCCGGCGAAGTCCTGTTCCTCGATGCGGCGACAGGGACCTACCTCAACAAGGTGACGGTCGGCGCCAATCCGGACATGGTCACGTTCACGCCGGATGGCTTGAAGGTCCTGGTCGCCAATGAAGGCGAACTGAAAGAAGATGATCCGACCGATGCCGAAGGCTCCGTCAGCATCATCGACCTCGCCTCTGGCGTCGCCGCGGCATCGGTGACCACCGCCGGCTTCAGTGCATTCAATGGCCAGGAAGCCGCTCTGCGCGCCGCCGATGTCCGCATTGCCGCTGGCAAATCCGCCTCGCAGGACTTCGAACCCGAATACATCTCCATCACGCCCGACGGCTCAAAGGCCTACGTCACGCTGCAGGAAAACAACGCCATCGCGATCCTGGATATCGCAACTGGCACATTCGAAGACGTCGTCGGCCTTGGACTGAAAGATTTTAGCCCCCTTCTTGCTGACTTCTCCGATCGCGATGGCCCGGGCAGCACGACAGCGATCAACCTGAAAACGGGTCAGCCGGTATTCAGCCTCTACATGCCCGACGCCATCGGAACCTATCAGGCTGGCGGCCAGAACTTCTTCGTCATTGCCAACGAAGGCGATGACCGCGACGACTTCCTGGCATCGGCAGAAACCGTGCGCGTCGGCTCCAGCGGTTTCGATCTCGACGACAGCGTCTTCGGCGCCGATGAGGCCATACTCAAGCAAAACGCCAACTTGGGCCGCCTCACGGTCTTCCGTGCCGACAGCGACGCGGATGGCGTCAACGGCGCTGAAAAGCTGGTCATGCTCGGCGCCCGTTCGTTCTCGATCCTGGATGCGAACGGCCAGATCGTTTTCGACTCGGCGGACATCATCGAGCGAATCGCTGCCGACGCCGGCGTGCCCTACTTTGACGACGGGCGTTCGGACAATAAGGGACCGGAGCCCGAGGGTATTGCCATCGGCACCATTGGGTCGCGCACCTACGCCTTTGTCGGCCTGGAACGCTCCAATGCAACCGTGATCTTCGACGTCACCAATCCCGGTGCCGTCACGTACACCACGATCGCCGAGAACCTGCAATTCAACCAACTCACCGGCGAGATCACCGGTGGCGACATAAGCCCCGAAGGCCTGCTTTTCATTCCGGCGGCCGAGAGCCCCTCGGGCACGGACCTGCTCGTGGTCTCCAACGAGGTTTCCTCCACTGTCACCACCTACGAACTGTCCACGCCCATCGCATTCACCTTGCAGCTTCTGCATTTTTCGGATGGAGAGGCCGGCTTGCTGGCGTCTGAGACGGCTCCGTTGCTGGCGGCGCTGGTCGACGGCTTCGACGACGATTACGCCAACACGCTGATCCTGGCGGGCGGCGACAATTTCCTGCCGGGTCCGTTCCTCGCAGCCGGCACCGATGCGACGGTTGCCGCCACCCACAATAAGGGCAATAACCCGGGCGCGGCCGACATCGAAATTCACAACCGGATCGGCGTCGAGGCTTCGACGGTCGGCAACCATGAGTTCGATCTGGGCACGAACGCCTTGTCCGACGTGATCAACGATGCGGCGTTCCCCTACCTGTCGGCGAACCTTGACTTCTCGGCCGACGGCGGGATCTCGGCGCGCTATCAAGAGACGGTTGGCGTCGGCGGCCTTGAGAACGTGGTGGACCTCGCCCGCAAGATTGTTCCGTCGGCGGTTGTCGAAAAGGGCGGTGAACAGATCGGCCTCGTCGGCGTGACGACACAGATCCTCGAGTCGATCTCCTCGACGGGCAATGTCGAAGTGAAGGGCTTTGCCGGCGATGGCCTTGAGGCCAACGACGTCGCCCAGCTCGCAGCACTTCTCCAGCCCGTGATCGACGACCTCCGCAACCAGGGCGTCAACAAAATCGTCTTGATGGCTCACCTTCAGCAGATCCAGTTCGAGCAAGCGCTCGCGCCGCTGCTCGAAGGCGTGGACATCATCCTGGCAGCCGGGTCCAACACGCGTCTTGGCGACGAGAACGATGAAGCCGTCGCCTTCCCGGGTCACGCGGCCGACTTCGCGAATACCTACCCGATCGTGACCGCCGGCCTCGATGGAAAGCCGACCCTGATCGTCAACACGGACAACGAGTATACCTACCTCGGTCGCCTCGTCGTCGATTTCGACTCCAACGGCGAGATCCTCGTCGATCTGCTCGACACCTCGGTGAACGGCGCCTACGCGTCCACGGTCGACAATGTCGCTAAGGCGTGGGGGCTCGATCCAGAATCCATCGTCAGCATCGAAGACCTCGAGACGACGGCCTTCGCCGAAGGCACCAAGGGCGACAGCGTCAAGGACATCACCGATGCCTTGCAGAACGTGATTGAAGCCAAGGACGGCACCGTCCTCGGCTTTACGAACGTCTACCTGGAAGGCGAACGCAACCTCGTCCGCAATCAGGAGACCAACCTCGGCAATATCACCGCGGATGCCAATGCGGCGGCCCTCAAGAGCGCTCTGGGGGACGACGATATCTTTGTCGTGTCGCTGAAGAACGGTGGCGGAATACGTGCCCAGATCGGGTCGGTCGACGTTGTGACGGGCGACAAGAACCCGCCACTGGCCAACCCCAGCGCGGGCAAGCCTGAGGGCGGCGTCTCGCTGCTTGATGTGGAGAACTCGCTGCGGTTCAACAACGGGCTGATGGCGTTCGACACCACGGCCCAGGGTCTTAAGGCCATCCTGGAACACGGTGTTGCGGTGCTTGGCAACCAGGGTCGCTTTCCGCAGATTGGCGGCGTGTCGTTTGCCTACGATCCCGATCTGCCGGCAGGCAACCGCATAACGACCATTGGTCTCATCGATGAGGACGGCACGATTGTCGCCCGCATCTTCGAGAACGGGGCGTTCGCCCCGGTCGTGCCGGCGAAGATCACGGTCGTCACGCTGAACTTCCTGGCCAACGGCGGTGACGGCTATCCGGTCAAGGCCAACGCCGAGAACTTCCGTTTCCTGCTGAACGACGGCACGCTGTCGGCTCCGGTCGATGAAGCGCTAAACTTCACTGCCGCTGGCGTCGTTCCGGCCAGCATCCTCGGCGAACAGCAGGCTCTGGCCGAGTTTCTATTGGCCAATCACGCCACGCCGGAGACGGCGTACGATCAGGCCGACACGGCGATCTCGCTTGATACCCGGATCCAGAACCTCGACTTCAGAACCGATGAAGTGCTTGAAGAAGCGATCACCGGCACGGCCGGCAAGGATAATCTGGTTGGGTCGGCTGCCGCGGACCTGATCGATGCCGGCGCCAGCACCGACCGCGTCTCTGGTGGCGATGGCAACGACATCATCTATGGTGGAGATGGCCTCAACCTTCTCAACGGTGACGCTGGCGATGACATCATCATCGGCGGCAGCGGCAAGGATGTCGTCGACGGCGGTGAGGGCGATGACTTTATCGATGGCGGCGATGGAAAAAACAACATCCTCGACGGCGGCGAAGGTAACGATACGATCATCGGCGGCACCGGCAACGACGTGATCCGCGGCGGAGACGGCATCGATACGGTCGACTACTCGGAGGCAGGCAGCAGCATCGTTCTGAACCTTCAGCTCGCAAGATCTGTTTCCGCGACTGAGGGAACAGACCGCGTGTCCGGCATCGAGAATGCGATTGGCGGTGCTTTCAACGACACGATCTTCGGAAACACGAATGTCAACGTTCTCGACGGTGGCGCCGGCAACGACACGCTGTCCGGCGGATGGGCGAACGATATCCTGACCGGCGGCGACGGGGAAGATACGTTCCTCTTCAATACCGGTGTGGGAGGTACGTCGGGGTTCGACACGATCACGGACTTCGAAACCGACGTCGACACGATCGCGCTCAGCCTGCAGATCTTCAAAAGCGCCGGAGCGATTGGTGATCTCAGCGCGGACGCGTTCACGCAAGGCACAGAGGCAACGACGCTTGCCCACCGCATCATCTTCGACGATGAGACCGGTGAACTGTTCTTCGACCGCGACGGAAGCGGCCGTGCGGAAGCCGTCAAGTTTGCGGTCCTTGAGCCGGCCCTGGAGCTGTCGCATACCGACTTCACCATCGTCGCCTAGTACGTCTTCAAAAAGTAGCAATGCCCGCTCACCTCCCAGGTGGGCGGGCATTCTCAATTTGAAGAGTTTGCCGCCGGTCTGCACACGGTCTGAGTTGCGACGAGAGGTCAGCGTGACAGCAACCAGCCGGTTCATCAGCCATCATGGTGGCGTCGGCCGCGTCTTATCGGCAGCCTCGAAATGCGCCATCTGATCGGCAAGGGCTTTGCGGAAGGCAGGCCGGTCTGTGATGCGTTTGATGTAGGCTTCGGTTGCAGGTCGCTCGCCGAAGGCACGAACGAGGCCGATACGCAGCACATCCGTCATAAGCAGATCAGCGACGGTAAATCTGTTGGCTGCGAGCCACTGCCGTTCGCTTAGCACTCTCTCCATGTGTGCAAGCCGCTGGGTCATCCAGCCTGTGAGCCCGTTATCGGCCTGACCGGTAATGGTCAGGAACCACCACGGCACCGTGACCATCTCAATCGAGTTGAGCGCGGCTATCACCCATTGCAGGGTCTCCGCTTCGCCAGCGGCATCGCGCGGCATCAACAATTCGCTGCGGCGGGCAAGGTGCAGCAGGCATGCACCGCTCTCGAACATGCTGACATCGCCATCC